>Ga0307308_10001165_pt1 | contig 10374 bp, 7 predicted proteins | sample ER_DNA_195_FD_194501 | JGI IMG/M metagenome (GOLD analysis project Ga0307308, IMG submission 194501) | Bulk soil microbial communities from the East River watershed near Crested Butte, Colorado, United States - ER_DNA_195 | ecosystem: Environmental > Terrestrial > Soil > Floodplain | place: USA...
GAGCGGCTCGTTCAGGTGGTACTTCGCGCACGAGCCGGCCTCGATCTTGTTCATGAACGGGCACGCCTTCGGGTTGACGGGCGTCTCGCCGAAGATCAGCGCCTGCTGCGCTTCGACCTGCGGCTGGGTGACGTACTTCATCCACAGGTAGGCGCAGTTCGGATGCGGCGCCTTCGCGGCGAGCATCCACGTATCGGCCCAGCCGGTCGCGCCGACTGAAGGAATGACCTCCTTGACGGGTACGCCCTTGGCCTGAAGCGCGAGCGTGTCCACCGGCCAGATCGCGCCGAGCGAGACATCGCCGTTCGCGAACGCGGCGCGGCCGTCGGTGTCGAAAACCCAGTAGAGCTTGACGAGCTTGCGCTGCTGCTTGAGCAGGGCGATCGTCGCGTCGAACTGCTTCTTGTTGAGCTCGTAGGGGTCCTTGATACCCAGGTCCGGCTGCGAGTGCATGAGGTAGAAGGCCGCGTCGGCGATCTGGATTGTGTTGTTCGGGATCGTGATCTGACCCTTGTACTTCGGGTCGTAGAGCGCCGCCCAGCTCGTCGGGCCTGGCTTGATCTTCGTCGTGTTGTAGAGCAGAACGTTCGGGCCCCACTGGAGGGAGACGCCGTAGTGCTTCCCGTCGACCGTGTTATGCGCAGGCGACTTGAAGATCGGGATGAAGTCGTTCCAGCTCGGAATCAGCCCAACGTTCACCTGCTTGACGTCGCCGCCCCTGATCAGGCGCAGGCTCGCGTCGCCCGAGGCCGAGACGAGATCCCACTGCCCGCCGCCGCCACCGCCGCCGGCCCGCATCAGCGCGACCATCTGATTCGAGGAACCGGCGTCCTTGCGGTGGATCTTGCAGCCGGTCTGCTGCTCGAACTTGTTCGCGAACTTCGGATCCGAGTAATACGGCCACTCGATCAGGTTGAGCGTGCCCTCGCCCTTGCCGATCGAGGACGGCCCGCTAGTCGTGGTGCTCTTCGACGACTTGCTGCTTCCCCCGCAGCCGGCTGCGGCCACGGCAAGCGCTCCGGTCAAAAGGGCGAAGACCGCCCACGCCAGGTAGCGCCGTTTAGCTCGACTCATGCCTCTCCTCCGTTTCGGGTTTGGTCTCGATTGCGTGCTCCGGCTTCCATTCCAGGAGCACCCGGCGCCCGCGTGCGTCGAGGGCCTCCGTCGACGACGTTTCCAGGTTCTGGCGGACCACGACGAGCTCACCGCCGTCGTCGAGGTCGACGACGTAGCGCGTGAACATGCCTGCATAGACGACATCGCGGATCCGGCCGGTGGCGGCGTTCCGGTCGTCGCGGCGCGTGCCGCCGTCCGCCGTCATGCGGATCTTCTCCGGCCTGACGGTGAAGGTGCGGCCAGAGCGCTGGATGACGTTCGATGCACCGACGAAGCCGGCGACGAAAGCGTTCTCGGGACGCTCGTAGACGGCCGCCGGGGTGCCGATCTGCTCGACCCCGCCCTTGTTGAAGACCGCGAGGCGGTCGCTCATCGTCAGCGCCTCCTCCTGGTCATGCGTGACGTAGACGAACGTGATCCCGACCTCGCGGACGGCGCGCTGGATCCGCTTCAGCTCGATCTGCATCTCCTGGCGCAGCTTCAGGTCGAGGGCGCCGAGCGGCTCGTCGAGCAGCAGCACCTGGGGATGGTTGACGAGCGCCCTGGCGAGCGCAACGCGTTGCCGCTGGCCGCCCGAGAGCTGGATTGGCTTGCGATCGCCGAGACCCGGGAGCTGAACGACCTTCAGGATCTCGTCCACGCGCAGCCGCCGCTCGCGGCGCGGGACGCCTTTCACGCGGAGGCCGTAGTCGATGTTCTCCGCCACGGTCATGTGCGGAAAGAGCGCGTAATCCTGGAAGACCGTGTTGACGTCCCGCGAGTACGGCGGCAGTCCGGTGACGTCGCGCCCGGCGAGCTCGATCCGGCCCTCGTCCGGCCGCTCGAAGCCGGCGATTAGACGCAGTGTCGTCGTCTTCCCGGAACCCGAGGGGCCGAGCAGCGTGAAGAACTCGCCGGAGGCGATCTCGAGGTCGACGCGGTCGACCGCAACCACGTCGCCGTACGCCTTCCGGACGCCGACGAGCCGAACGTCCGGCACGTCCACGCCGGCGGTCGGGACGGCCGCAGCGTGTTCCTGAATAGCCACTACTCAGCGCCGATTATCACCATGCCCGGCGGCGCGGCACAACGACGTCCGCTTTATAGCTAGCGCGGCTGGCAGTCCTCGCCTTCGCAGCAGCCGAGTTTGAAACGGCACTGCGAGCACTGCCAAGTCTGATGCCGCCACTCCATCGACGCCCCGCAGCGCAGGCAGCGCTCGACGACTGCTTCGGTTTTCTCGACCGCCACGAACCCTGACTCTATGGGCCGCGGCTGACGGCTCTACTCGGGCTTGGCCGGTGCTTCCTGACCGGGCGCGTGGAGCAGGTTCTCGACCGCCCGCACGCCCTGCACCTTGCGCGCCTGAGCGCCGAGATCGTCGATCAAGTCAGGCTGCTCGAGCTCGCCGCGGAGATAGACGACGCCGTCCTCGACGTTGACGTTGATCTGCCCCTTGGGCACGTCGGCGTCGCGGAAGATCTCGCTTTCGACCTTGCGCGCCAGCGTGACGTCGTCGGGCTGCGGCTTCTCCTGCTCGGAGAGGTGGGTCGCCTTCGCTTTCAGGCCCTGAGCCTGGGACGCGGCGCCCTGCGCCTGCTGCCCGGCCTTGCGCGCGAGCTTGCCGGCTTTGTCGGCGGCGATCTTCCGGCGCCGGCGGCCGTTGTCGGGGTCGAAGAAGTACGCGAGTGCGGCTCCAATGGCTCCTGCCAGAGCGAATAGCGGCATCAGTCAGTCTCCTTGCGTCGAGGACAGGTCCGCGTGCAGCTACCCGCAAGCGGCCAAGCCAAACTCTCTACCGAGCGGAGCAAAGGTACAAGCTCTTTCCGCGGAAAATCCGCAGGATTTTTCGCGGGTCAGTCGCCCCAGTCGAAGTCGCGTGAGCGAGTCCAGAGGCCGTCGTGGGCTTCGGGTTCCACGGCAGCCGGCTCCTCCGCATCGTCTTCGCCGGGCCACTTGAGGGCGATCGTCGGCTCCGCCGGGATGGCCGGCTCCGTGCCGTCCATCGTGTCCTCGATGCGGGCCTGCTCCTCGGTCTTGAACAGCGGGTGGTTGTCGAACGGATCATCGTTCTTGTAGTGAGCGAGCGGCAGCTCATTGTCGAGCTCCGAGTTCTTTTCCTTCAGCTCGAGATGATCCTGGATGACCTGAGAGAAAAGCGTAGGTGTGTCTACGGGCATAGTCCTCCTCCGGGCAATTGGGGCCGTTCCCCCGAACGGGGCGGGATTCTAGCGGGATCGGCTGACGAATCAACTTTAGAGCGCACCCCAGCGACGAGGCATCATCATGAAAGAGGCTCTTTGCCGTCGCGGGCTGTACGATCCCGCGCGTGGCGCGCATGGCTCGCATACTGACACGGCGGGCGGGCCCCCTCGGGTTCGCGCTGACGGCCTGGGACATCTGGCGCCGAATTCCGCCCAAGCACCGCAAGACGATCCTGAGACAGGCCCGAAAGCACGGCCCGACGATCGCCAAGCACGCGGTCAACTATCGGCGCCGGCGCCGAAGCTAGGCAAGCGCTTCGCGGACGATCCGGTCCTGCTCGCGCAGGTGCGCGGTCGGATAGCCCTCGCTCGGGCTCGCGCGCCAGGGGCGACCGACGTAGCGGAGCCTGACGCCCTCGGGCAGCTTCTCTTCCAGCCGGTGGCGGATCGCCCGCCACGGGCCCATGTTCTGGGGCTCCTCCTGCGCCCAGACGACCTCGGCGAGACTCGGATACGAGGCGAGGAGCGCATTCTTCTCCTCGACCGGGAACGGGTAGAGCTGCTCGATGCGCGCGATTGCCACGTGCCCAGCACTCCCGCGCAGCTCGTGCCCGGAAAGGTCGTAGTACATCTTCCCCGAGCAGAGGACGAGCCTCCGCACCTGGGCCTTATCGGCGCCGGAATCGTCCAGCACCGGCTTGAAGGCGCCCTCGGCTAGCTCCGCCAGCGTCGACGAGGCCTGCTTCAGGCGCAGCAGGCCCTTCGGGGTCATCACCACGAGGGGCCGGGCGGCCGGATCGAGAGCCTGGCGGCGGACGAGGTGGAAGTACTGCGCGGCCGTGGTCGGGTTGGCGATACGGATGTTCTCCTGCGCGGCGAGCTGGAGGAAGCGCTCCAGCCGCGCGCTCGAATGCTCCGGCCCGTTGCCTTCGTAGCCGTGGGGGAGCAGCAGCGTCAGCCGTGAGGTCTGTCCCCACTTCGACAGGCCGGCGACGATGAACTGGTCGACGATCCCTTGCGCGTTGTTCACGAAGTCGCCGAACTGCGCTTCCCAGAGCACGAGTGCCTCCGGCGCGGCGACCGAGTAGCCGTACTCGAAGCCCATCGCCGCCGCCTCGGAAAGCGGCGAGTTGAAGAGCTCGAACGAGGCCTGCGCCTCCGCAAGATGCTGAATCGGCGTGTAGGTCTCGCCGGTCTCGACGTCGTGGAGAACATCGTGGCGGTGCGAGAAGGTCCCGCGCTCCGTGTCCTGCCCCGTGAGGCGAATCGGGATCCCGTCGACGAGCAGGCTCGCGAACGCGAGCGATTCGCCCTGACCCCAGTCGATTCCGCCCTGCTCGAGCGCCTCCGCGCGGCGGTCGAGCTGCTTTTTCAGCTTCGGGTGGATCGTGAACCGCTCGGGCGCGGTGACAAGCGACCGGTCGAGCTCGCGCAGACGGTCGGCGGCGACGGCGGTGACGACCTCGGCCCCGGTGCCGAAGGGAATCCGCCCTTCGCTAGCAACCGCCCGGGCGAAGGATTCTTTCAGCCGCTGGTGCGCCTCCTTCAGCTTCGTCTCGACCTGCCGCGCGAGCGCCTCAGCGTCCGCCTCGGAGAGCACGCCTTCCTCAACCAGGTCGGCCACGTACTGCTCGCGCGCAGTGGCCTGCTGCGCGATCCGGGCCGCCATCAGCGGCTGGGTGTAGGCGGCTTCGTCCTGCTCGTTGTGACCGTGGCGGCGGTAGCCGACAAGGTCGATGACGACGTCGTTCTGGAACCTGCGGCGGTAGGCCATTCCCAGCCGCACCGCGGCAATGCACGCCTCGGCGTCGTCGGCATTGACGTGGATGATCGGGAAGTCGAATCCCTTGGCAAGGTCGCTCGAGTAGCGCGTCGACCGTCCTTCCACCGGATCGGTCGTGAAGCCGATCTGGTTGTTCGCGATCAGGTGCAGCGTGCCGCCGGTCGAGTAGCCCTCGAGCTCGGCGAGGTTGAGCGTCTCGGCGACGATTCCCTGTGCCGGGAACGCGGCGTCGCCGTGGATCAGCACCGGCAGCGCGACGCGCGGGTCGTGCCGGCCCTCTCGCGTCGAGCGGTCGGTCTGCTCTGCGCGCGTCCTGCCCTCGACGACCGGGTCCACGGCCTCGAGGTGGCTGGGGTTCGCGGCCAGGGTGACGGTCAGGTCGCCGGCGGGGGTCGAGCGGACGCCTTCGGCGCCGAGGTGGTACTTGACGTCGCCCGTTCCGCCCTCGGGATCGGAGGTGACGGCTTCGATCGTCCGCTCGCCTTCGAACTCGCGCAGGATCGTCTCGTAGGGTCGCCCGATCACGTGCGCAAGCACGTTCAGGCGTCCGCGGTGAGCCATGCCGATCACGACCTCGTGGGCTCCGGCTTCAGCGGCGAGGTCGATCGCCTCGTCGAGCATTGGGATCATCGTGTCGAGACCCTCGACGGAGAACTGCTTCTGGCCGAGGAAGACGCGGCGGAGGTAGCGCTCGAGGCCTTCGACCTCCGAGAGCCGCGCGAGCAACCGCTTCTTCTCGTCAGCGGTGAGCTGGCGGCGGTAGCGGCCCGACTCGATCGCCTCACGCAGCCAGATCCGCTGCTCGTGGTCGGAGATGTGCTCGATCTCGTAGGCGCTCGTGCTCGAGTAGGTCTCCTGCAGCGTCGGCAGGACGTCGGCGAGCGTCTCGCCCGGCGTGTGGACGCGTAGCAGGCTCGCGGGGATGCGGGCCTGCAGCTCCGGCGTCAGCTTCGGTTGCAGACGCTCCGGCTCGAGCGCGGGATCCCCGACGGGCTCGCTGCCGAGCGGATCGAGACGCGCGGCGAGGTGGCCGTGCGTCCTCAGCGCCTTGACGAGCGACATCGCCGCCGCGACGCCGCCGAGCAGTTCATCGTCAGCCGGTGCGGCTGCGGGCTCGGCCGGCGGCGCCGGCGCCGGTGCGGGCGTCGATGTCGCGTGACCGTTCGTCTCGCGCAGGGTCTCCAGGAGGCGCGCCAGGCCCGGCAGCGCCTCGATCAGGTCGCCGTCGCCGCTCTCGAAAAGGGCCCGCCACTCGGATGGGACCGCCTCGGGGTTCTCGAGGTACTCCTCGAGCAGGACCCGCGCGTAACCGGAGTTGACAGCGTCGACGTCAGGCATAGACACCTTCTTTGTTGTACCAGCGCTCGCTCCTCTCGGAGCACCGCTCTAAGGCGTCGACTCGGCGACGCCGCATAAAGGCCGTGCGGGCTTGGCGGCCTGACAATGCCGGAGTCTCAGAAAATCGGGTGGTTCGTGATGATCGCGAAGAAGGTGCCGACGATGAAGCAGGCGCCCGAGATCCCGAGCGCGTAAGCCGCCAGCCGCTGATTGCGGCCACCGATCCCGGCTGCGATCAGGGCGATCAGGATCGTGAACGGGATAATCCGTACCGGACGGTAGGCCAGCGCGATGCAGCTACCAAAGATCGCGAGCGTCGCAAGTAGACCGGCGACTGCGTCGGCCGGGCGATCGGCCGTTCGGGCAGGCGTGCTCACGGGACGGCGCGGACCGCTCTCGTGCGTTGCCGCTGACCGCGAGGCGTGTGCGGCCCGCCGCGCGCGGGCCGGCGGGGCGGCCGTCGTGCGGCCCATCTCGACGGCTGGTCAGGCGCCGGGTCCGGCAGGACCGGAAGAAGCGCCGGTTCCGGAGGTCTCGGCTCGGCCTTTACGGCCCAGTAGACGACCAGGCCGAGGTAGACAATCGGGATCTTCAGGATCAGCATCATGAAGATCAGCTCCCACATCGCCCGGCGAAGTGTAGCTTGGTGCGGTGGCCGATTCGGTGCGGGGCTGCTGCCTTTGCGGAGGCGTGACGTTCGAGGTCGAGCTTCCCTTTCGCCATGCAAACCATTGCCACTGCTCGCGTTGCCGCAAGCACTCCGGACGTTCGGGCTGACACAAGGGGCGCGTGCCGCGATCTCAGTTCAGGCTCGTGTCGGGTGACGAGCTGATCCGCGTCTTCACGCCGGAGGCTGGCACCACACGTTCGTCGGCTCTCGCGCGCCCTGGGACGAGCTGCCCGACGACGGTCTGCCGGGTTATGAAAAGTGGTCTGACCGGTGACGTTTGCCGGCCACTAGCTCAAGCCTGGCGAGCGTAGCCGCCGCCGCCGGGCGTCTCGATCCTGACCACGTCGCCGGGCTCGAGGTCGCGGGTGGCCTTCGCCGGTAGCTCCTCGCCGTTCAGAAGGTTGCGACCGCGGGCACCCGGCTCGCCGCCGTTTCGTCCTTGCGGAGCGTGCCGGCGCCGCTCGCTCACGATCGAGAGGCGACATGGCCCCAGTGCGCGCAGCTCGCGGACGACGCCGTCGCCGCCACGGCGGCGGCCGGCCCCGCCGGAGCCGAGCCGTAACCCGTGCCGCTCGACCCTGATCGGATACCCGAGCTCGAGCGCCTCCGTCGGCGTCGAGAGCGTGTTCGACATGGCGACGTGCACAGCGGAGGGCCCGTCGGCGTCGGGGCAGGCGCCCTGGCCGCCCCCGATCGTCTCGTAGTAGGTGAAACGGTCGCTGCCGAGGGTGATGTTGTTCATCGTCCCCTGGCCCTGCCCCGGCACGTCGATCGCCTCACCGAACGCCAGGAAGGCGACGTCGGCGATCCGGCTGGAGGTCTCGACGTTGCCCGCGGCGACCGCGGCCGGCGGACGCGCGTTGAGGAGCGAGCCCCTCGGAGCCCGGACCGTGACCGGAGCGAAGGCGCCGCCTGAGGCAGGGGTGTCGGGATCCGTCAGGCAGCGGACGACGAAGTAGCACGCCGAGCGCGTCACTGCGAGCGGGCAGTTCAGGTTGCCCTCGTGCTGGGACGCGCTGCCGGCGAAGTCGATCTCGAGCTCGTCGCCTTCGATAGTGATAGCGACCCGAAGCTCGAGGTCTTCCTCCTCCGCTTCGAGGACGTCGGTCGCCTCGAAGCGGCCGTCCGGCAGCGTGGTGATTGCGGCTCTGACCCGACGCTCGGCGTACGCGTGTAGCTCGTCCATCGCCGCGAGGACCAGGTCGCGTCCGCGGCGCGCGCAGAGCTCGTCGAGCCGACGTGTGGCGAGCCGGTTCGCGGCGAGCTGGGCCCGTAGGTCTCCCCGCCGCTCGTCGGGATTCCGCATTTGCGCGGTGAGGGCGTCGAGCGTGGCCTCGTCGAGCCGCGTCGGCGGGATCACGACGCCTTCGTCGTCCAGACGTCGAGAGTCGGCGGGAAGGCTTCCAGGCTCGGCGGCACCGACGTCGGCATGGTGTGCCCGAGTGGCCGCGAAGCCGACCGCCGTCCGGGAGACGAGCGTGATGTCCGGCAGGTGCGTGCCACCCGAGTACGGGTCGTTGAGGATGAACACATCGTCCGGCCCCGGGTCGTGAGCGCGCACGGCGGCGACCGCATCGGGGAGAGCGCCGAGATGAACTGGGATGTGCTCCGCCTGCGCGATCATCCGGCCACGCTCGTCGAAGAGCGCCGTCGAGCAGTCGCGTCGCTCTTTGATGTTGGCCGAGAACGAGGAGCGAATCAGAACCGCGCCCATCTCCTCGGCAATCGAGCGCAGCGAACTGCCGAGGACCTGAAGCGCGATTTTCATTCCTGTTGTCACGCTCACGTCACGTTTTCGTCAGCACCAGCGTGCTATCTCCATCCCTATCCCCCACCCACCCAGGGGCAACGAAGCAGGTGGCGCCGTCGAGCTCGACCGTCGCCGGGCCGTCGACGTGGAGTGGGTCGCCTGGCGGGAGATCGAACTGTGGCCCGGGCCTGGTTTCGGCGGTTCGCACGGCGACGAGCTCCAGCTCACGATTGCGGTCGGCGTAGCCATAGCGTTCCTCGTGCGCGCGGTGGAACGCCTCCGCGAGGTCGACCTGGATCGGCACCGTCAGCTCGAACGACTGGCCCGCGTATCTGAGCTCGGCGGCCCCCTCGGCAGGCAGGTCGTCGACCTCTGCCAGCGGGCGGACATACGGCACAACGCGGTCGCGCCGCTCGTCGCTCGCGACGAGACCGAGCGCCGAGAGGACGCCCGCGGCGGCCGGCACGAGCACCGTCCCGATCTCGAGCTCCTCCGCGAGCGCACACGCGTGCAGCGGGCCCGCACCGCCGAAGGCAACGAGCGCGAATTCGCGCGGGTCGCGGCCGCGCTCGACCGAGACGACGCGTAAGGCCCGCAACATCTCGGCGTTGACGACCTCGATCGCGGCGGCGGGATCGATGCCCTTGAACGCCCGACGGGCCGCACTCGCATCGAGCTCGATACCGCCTGCGAGCGTCGGCGGGAGCCGGCCGAGCAGAAGGTTCGCGTCCGTAACCGTCGGCTTGGTCCCGCCGTGTCCGTAGCAGGCCGGACCCGGATCGGCGCCGGCGCTGTCCGGGCCGACCCGGACAGCCCCGCCGCTGTCAAGCGAGACGATCGACCCACCGCCCGCTCCGACGGTGTGCAGGTCGACGGAGGGAAGTCGCAGCGGCAGGCCGGCAACTTCGCGCTCGGAGGCAAGATCGGCCCGGCCGCCTACGACGAGCGCGACGTCCGTCGACGTGCCGCCCATGTCGAAAGAGATTGCGTTCTCGAACCCCGCGCGCCGACCCAAGAGCGCCGCACCGACGGCCCCCGCCGCCGGCCCCGACAGAAGCGCGACCGCAGGATGCGCCGCCGCCTCCTGAAGCGTCGCGACGCCCCCGGACGACCGCATCACAAGCGGCTCGGGCAAGCCTCCGGCCACCGCTCGCTCGCCGAGGGCTTCGAGGTACCGTGCGACGACTGGCCCGAGATAGGCGTCGATCGCTGTCGTCGACGCCCGCTCGTACTCCCGAAACTCGGGCGAGATCTCGTGCGAGGCGACCACGCGGGCATTCGGTAGCCGACTCCGCAGCTCAGCCGCCACCGCGCGCTCGTGATCGAGATCGCGGAACGAGAACAGCAGGCAGACCGCGACCGCCTCGGCCTCGAGCTCCGGCAGCGAGTCCAGGTCGAGCCGCGCGATCACCCCCTCCGGTCCGACCCGCTCCCGCACCCCGAAGCACCGCTCCAGCGGCACGAGCGGCTCTGCATGCTCGGCGCAGAGCCGGTAGAGCTCCGCCCGGTTCTGGCGGCGCAGGTGGAGCACGTG
>Ga0307308_10001166_pt1 | contig 10367 bp, 11 predicted proteins | sample ER_DNA_195_FD_194501 | JGI IMG/M metagenome (GOLD analysis project Ga0307308, IMG submission 194501) | Bulk soil microbial communities from the East River watershed near Crested Butte, Colorado, United States - ER_DNA_195 | ecosystem: Environmental > Terrestrial > Soil > Floodplain | place...
TTCCTTGAGCGGCCGGAAGGCTTCATCCGCCGGTATGGTGGCACGCACGTGGTAGAAATCACCGGGATGCTTGGATTCCGACGGCGCTTTCACTTCGAGCAAATAAGCCGGATGCACCTTGCGGCCATCGGGACGGATGGTGCCCTTGCCGAACAGCGGGTCGTCGGTCGGCATCTGCTTCATTTGCGCCACGACCGCCTTGCCGTCGGCAGCGCTTTTCAAGGCCGCCACCGCCTTGAGATAGTGCGTGAGGCCCGAATACACGCCAGCCTGCACCATGGTCGGGAACTTGCCCGCCGCGCCGCGTTCCGCTTGCCAGCGTTTGGTCCAGTCACGATTGGTGTCGTTCATGTCCCAGTACCAGGTTTCCGTCAGGGTCAGACCCTGCGCCGTCTGCAAGCCGAGTGCGTTGACGTCGCTGGCAAACACCAGCAGGCCGGCGAACTTCTGCCCGCCCTTGACGATGCCGAATTCAGCTCCCTGCTTGATCGAATTGATCGTGTCACCGCCGGCATTGGCGAGCCCGATGACCTTGGCTTTGGAAGACTGCGCTTGCAGCAAGAACGATGAGAGGTCGTTGGTATTGATCGGATGACGCACCTTGCCGAGGACCTTGCCGCCGGCATTTTCAACCGCAGCCATCGTGTCGCGCTCGAGCGCGTGGCCGAAGGCGTAATCCGACGTCAGGAAGAACCAGGTATCGCCGCCAGTCTTCACCAGCGCCTTGCCAGTGCCGTTGGCCAGCATCCAGGTGTCATAAGTCCAATGGATGGTGTTGGCGTTGCATTTGGGTCCGGTGAGATCGGAGGCCGCCGCGCCCGAGACTATGAACACCTTATTCTTGGTGTTGGTGATTTGGCTCACCGCCAGCGCCACACCGGAGTTCGGCGTATCGATGATCAGATCGACCTTGTCGACGTCATACCATTGGTTGGCGAGCTGCGATCCGATATCCGGCTTGTTCTGGTGGTCGCCGGAGATGAGTTCGACTTTAACGTTCGGATTGTCTTTGGTGAAGTCGGCGATTGCCAGTTTGGCGGCAGCAACCGAGCCCGCTCCGCCAATATCGGAATAGAGGCTCGACATATCGCTGAGCACACCGACCTTCACGCTCACCTGCTGGGCGTAGGCTCCTCCACAGGCGAGAACTGCGGCCAGAGCCGCTAGTCCTAATGTTTTTCTCATGGATGCATTCCTCCGTGTTGTTTTGGATATTTCGAAAGAATCTACCCACTCACGAGCGGGCAGTTACCCTCGTTGAGTGGGCGGAAGGCTTCAGCTGCGGGGATAGTGACGCGCAGCTTGTAGAAATCGCCGGGATATTTTGAATCCGACGGCTTCTTCACTTCAAACAGATAGGCCGGATGCAGCTTGCGGCCATCTGCACGAATCGTTCCCTTGCCGAACAGCGGATCGTTAGTCGGCATCTCCTTCATCTTGGCGACCACCGCCTTGCCGTCTGCGGCGCTCTTTAAGGCGAGCACAGCCTTGAGGTAATGCAACGTGCCGGCATAGACACCCGCCTGATTCATCGCCGGGTACTTGCCCGGCACATTGCGTTCGGCAAGCCAGCGTTTGGTCCAGGCGCGGGTGTCGTCGTTGAGATCCCAGTAGAAGGTTTCGGTCAAAACGAGGCCCTGCGCGGTCTGTAGGCCGAGCGCATTGACGTCGGTCGCGAACACGAGAAGGCCGGCGAGACTTTGCCCGCCCTTGACGATGCCAAACTCGGCCGCCTGCTTGATCGAGTTGATCGTATCACCGCCAGCGTTGGCGAGACCAATGACTTTCGCTTTCGAGGACTGCGCTTGCAACAGGAACGACGAGAAGTCGTTGGTGTTGATTGGGTGACGAACCTTGCCGAGGACCTTGCCGCCGTTCTTCTCGACCACAGCCATGGTGTCGCGCTCAAGCGCGTGACCGAAGGCATAGTCCGAGGTGAGGAAGAACCAGCTGTCGCCGCCGGTCTTGACCACCGCCTTGCCGGTGCCGTTCGCCAGCATCCAAGTGTCGTACGTCCAGTGCACCGTGTTGGGACTGCACTTCGGCCCAGTGAGGTCGGATGAGGCGGGGCCGGACGCAATGAAGGCCTTGTTCTTGTCGCGCGTTACCTGACTGATGGCGAGCGCCACACCCGAGTTCGGGACGTCGGCAATCATGTCCACCTTTTCGACATCGTACCATTGATTGGCGAGTTGCGTGCCGATGTCAGCTTTGTTCTGGTGGTCGCCGGAAATCACCTCAACTTTCACGTCGGGATGATCCTTCATGAAATCCGCGGCCGCCATCTTGGCCGCAAGCACCGACCCCGGGCCGGTCGCGTCGGCATACAAGCTGGACATATCCGTGAGCACGCCGATCTTGACATTGATCTGCTGCCCAAAAGCGGTACCGCAGGCCAACACGACTGTCAGGGCCGTCAAACTCACCATTCGCTTCATACCCGTCTCCTCTCTGCTTTCCGGCCCAGAGGGCCTTTTTGTTTAGACACCGAGATAGTCGTGCAGCTTGTCGACATTTGCGTCCAATTCGGCATTGGCGAACTGGTCGATGATACGCCCATGTTCCATCACGTAGTAGCGGTCCGCAACGGTCGAGGCGAAACGGAAGTTCTGTTCCACCAGCAGAATGGTAAAGCCCTGCTCCTTGAGCGCGCGAATGGTCTTTCCAATTTGTTGGATAATGACAGGGGCAAGCCCTTCCGTCGGCTCGTCAAGCAGCAATAGCCGGGCGCCGGTGCGCAGGATGCGACCGATCGCCAGCATTTGCTGCTCGCCGCCCGAGAGTTTGGTGCCCTGACTGGAGCCGAGCCGCTCCTTGAGATTAGGGAACAGATCGAAAATGCGCTCGAGCGCAAGTCCGCCTGGTTTGACCACCGGCGGCAGCAGCAGATTTTCCTCGACATTGAGGCTGGAAAAAATGCCCCGCTCCTCAGGACAAAGGGCGATGCCGGCCCGTGCAATGTGGTTTGAAGCGCTCGCGATCAGCTCCTGGCCCTCATAACGCACCGAGCCGGTTCGTTTTCCGACGATGCCCATGATGCATTTCATGGTCGTCGTCTTGCCTGCGCCGTTGCGGCCGAGCAGTGTCACCACCTCGCCCCGATTCACGTCGAACGTCGCGCCGTGAAGGGTGTGCGACTCGCCGTACCAGGCTTGCAGATCTTTCACGGCAAGAAGCGGCGAGCGCGGGTCAAGCATGACCGACTCCCATATAAGCCTCGCGCACTTCTGGATTGTTGGAAACCGTGTCGTAATCGCCTTCCGCCAACACGCGCCCACGCGTCAGTACCGTAATGTGGTGAGAGAGGTCGGCAACAACCGAAAGGTTATGCTCGACCATCAACACGGTGCGGTCGGCCGACACCCGCTTGATCAACTGCGCGACGCGGTCGATATCCTCGTGACCCATGCCTGCCGTTGGCTCGTCAAGCAACAGCATCTCCGGATCGAGTGCCAATGTCGTGGCAATCTCCAGCGCCCGCTTGCGGCCATAGGGAAGTTCGACCGCAAGCCAATCAGCCACCGAAGACAGGCCAACATCGGCGATCAGCTCCATCGCCCTCTTATTCATACCGTCGAGGACTGAGGTTGGCCGCCAGAAATCGAACGACCCGCCACGCTGACGCTGTAGAGCGATGCGCACGTTCTCCAGCACCGTCATGTGTGGGAAAACCGCGGAAATTTGAAACGAGCGCACCAAGCCGAGCCGGGCGACGTCCGCAGGCTGCATGTCCGTGATGTCCTGCCCTTTGAAGAGAATACGTCCCCGCGTTGGACTCAGAAACTTGGTGAGCAGGTTGAAGCAGGTAGTCTTGCCGGCGCCGTTTGGCCCGATCAAAGCATGAATGGTCCCGCGCTTGACGCGCAGGCTCACGCCGTTAACGGCGACAAAGCCGGCAAACTCCTTAGTGAGATCCTCGGTTTCGAGGATCATCTCTTCACTCATCGGCAGCAGCCCCTCGTCGCCCATTCTTGACAGGTTTTCGCGCCGTGCGGCAAGGCCTACTAAAGGTTCGGATGCTCCGCTAAGCTATTGATAATATTCAATCTGTTAGGCTCGACTTTCAGTTATCCGCTTTTGAACTTCTTGGCTAGCGCGTCGGCGGTGCGGGCGAGCAGACCCACATCGGCGCCGACCGCCACAAAAAGGTAACCCCAGTCGATATAACGACGCGCCTCATCCTCATTGCCGGTCAAAATCCCAGCCGGCTTGCCGATTGCTTTTAGGCGCTTGACCGCATTTTCCATCGCTTTTTGCACATCGGCGTGCTGCGGATTGCCAAGATGACCGAGTGACGCTGCGAGGTCGGAGGGACCTATGAAAACACCGTCGATCCCGTCGACGGCAGCAATTGCGTCGATCTGGTCGAGCGCTGTGCGCGTTTCGACCTGTACCAGCACGCAGATCTCGTCATTCGCCTTGGTCAGATACCCCGGGACGCGGCCGTAGCGGCTCGCGCGCGCGGCGACGGAAACGCCCCGCACCCCCTGCGGCGGATAGCGCGTCGAGGCGACCGCGCGCTTTGCCTCCTCGACGCTCTGCACATAAGGAAACAACAGCGTCTGCACGCCGATATCGAGCGCGCGCTTGGCGAGCACCGCATCGTTCCAGGCCGGCCGGATGATCGGCGTCGCCGTGCCGCGCTGCACCGCCTGCAGCTGCGTCACGAGATCCGGGATCTCGTTCGGCGAATGCTCGGTATCGAGCAGGATCCAGTCGAACCCGCTGTCCGAAATAATCTCCGCGGCAATGTTGCTGCAAAGACTCGACCACAGACCAATCTGCAGCCTGCCCCCCCGTAGCGCGCGCTTGAACGCATTCGTCTGGAACTCAACCATGATGGTGCACTCTTATACGAATTGAATGGCAAGGCCGCCGAGCGGCCCGAAATCGGCGTGCAGCGTATCACCCTTCTGCGCGAAAACGACACGGGTGAACGAACCGGCAAGAACGATGTGTCCCGGTTCAAGCGCATGCCCGTGCGGGCCGATCTTGTTGGCGAGCCAGGCAACACCCAACGCCGGATGACCGAGCACGCCGGCAGCCAGACCCGTCTCCTCGATCTCCGAATTGCGATACATGATGCCGCCAACCCAGCGCAGATCGACATCCATCGGCCCGACCGGTCGTCCACCCATGGCGATGCCGGCGGCGGCACCGTTGTCGGCAACAGTGTCAACAATTTTGCGTTGGTCCTGAAGCCGTGCGTCCACGATCTCGATTGCCGGAATGACGCACTCGGTGGCGCGCAGCACATCGGTCAGCCCGACGCCCGGACCCTGCAGCTTCTTGCCCATGATGAATGCAAGCTCGACCTCGACGCGCGGCTTGCAGTAATCGGAGTGCCTGACCTTAGCGCCATCGGCGATCAGCTGATCGTCGAGGATATAGCCGTAGTCCGGCTCGTCGATCATCGACGAGCGTTGCATGGCCTTCGACGTCAGACCCACTTTGTGACCGATCAGCCGCGCGCCGACTTTGATCTTGCGCTGCGCGACTTCGGTCGAGATTGCGTAGGAATCCTCGATCGTGATGTCAGGAAACGTAATGTGCAGCTGAGTCGCCTGTTTGCGCTCTTTCTGCGCCGCCATCAAAATGTCGGCGGCTTTCTTGCGGTCGGTCTCGGACAGCATGTGATCCCCCTCGTCGGTCCGATGCTGTAACGGTTCACACGACAAAATTAAAGGGAGGGCCTCGCCGCACTTTGCATCACGGACATCGCCGCCTTGCGGCCGGACTAGTCCGCCTTCTTGTCGGGCTTGCGCTCTTTTCTTTTCTCAATCTGTTTGTTGGTAAATTTCAGCACACGGGCCAGCGGATGGCGCATTGGCGGCACGTCGTAAGCAAGCAGCGCAAGCCCAAGCGGCACCATCCAGAAGCCGAGAACCGGCAGGAATCCGAGCACCCCGCCCCCGGTCAGCGCAATTCCCGCCGGCACACGTACCCACACCGCCTCCGGTTGGCGCAGACGATCTAAGTTGCGGCCCGCCCAGTCGGGCATATGCCCCTGCAGCCGGTCCATTTCCTCATCGAGTTCAGGCTTGCCATCCATGCCGGATCAAAGGGCCTGGGCCCGCAATTTGTTTCGCTTTAATGCTTCAGCTTGGCATCGACCTTGAAGCTTGCTTCGGTCTTTTTCGTGATTTCATCGACCGTGACGCCGGGCGCAAGCTCGGTCAGCGTCATGTTGCCGCCCTTCTTGTCGATGACGAAAACACCAAGGTCGGTGATCACCATGTCCACTACTCCGGCACCGGTCAGCGGCAATTTGCACTTGTGAAGCAGCTTCGGCTCATCCTTGGCGGTGTGTTCCATCACGACAACGACCTTCTTGACGCCGGCAACGAGATCCATGGCGCCGCCCATGCCTTTGACCATCTTGCCCGGAATCATCCAGTTGGCGAGATCTCCGTTCTCGGCGACTTGCATCGCACCGAGAATGGACAGATCAATATGACCGCCGCGGATCATCGCGAACGAATCCGCTGAGGAGAAAAAGCTGGTGGTCGACAGTTCGGTCACCGTTTGCTTGCCCGCGTTGATGAGATCGGGATCTTCCTCGCCTTCATAGGGGAAAGGCCCGAAGCCGAGCATGCCGTTCTCGCTCTGCAGCTGAACGGTCATTCCCGCGGGAATGTAGTTCGACACCAGTGTCGGAATGCCGATGCCGAGATTGACATAAAAGCCGTCGCGCAATTCCTTGGCTGCGCGTTCGGCCATCTGATCACGGGTCCAGGGCATTAAATTTCCTCTCCGGTTCCGGCTGGTGCCGCCTCGCGCTTGCGCACCGTGCGCTGTTCGATGTGTTTGACAACATTCGGCACGTGGACAATGCGTTTGACATAAACGCCCGGCGTGATGATGTGATCGGGATTGATATCGCCCGGCTGCACCAGGTGTTCGACCTCTGCGACGGTGACTTTTCCTGCCGTGGCCATCATCGGATTGAAGTTACGCGCCGTCTTTCGATAGACGAGATTGCCTTCGGTATCGGCCATCCACGCATGCACGATCGACATATCGGCGACGATGCCTCGCTCCATGATGTAGCGGCTGCCGTCGAATTCGCGCTCTTCTTTTCCTTTGGCGATGTCGGTGCCGGCGCCGGTGCGCGTAAAGAAGGCCGGGATGCCCGCCCCGCCCGCGCGAATGCGTTCGGCGAGCGTCCCCTGGGGATTGAATTCAATCTCGAGCTCGCCTGCGAGGTATTGCTGGGCGAACAATTTGTTCTCGCCCACATAAGACGAGATCATTTTCTTGACCTGCCGCGTCTCCAGCAGAAGACCGAGGCCGGCGCCATCGACGCCGGCATTGTTCGACACAATGGTGAGGTTCTTCACGCCGGAGTCGCGGATCGCCTTGATCAGGTCTTCAGGAATACCGCAAAGGCCGAAGCCGCCGGCACAGATCAACATGCCGTCCTTCAGTAACCCTGCCAGCGCGGATTTCGCGTCGGGATAAACTTTCTTCATAAAGCTCTACTGCCTCTTCTCCGGCTACGCTTCCTGGGTCATGAGAAAACACCAATGACGGCCGCTTGCAAGCCTAACGGGCCGGAGCAGCGGGTGGCGTTGCGGGCGTGGCCGGCGGAGAAGGCGTTGGCGGTACGGCTGGCGGCGTGACATCGGTGACCGGATTGCGCGGCGTAATGTCCGTGACCGGATTTTTTGGCCGCTGCGGCGCCGCGGGAGCGGCGGGCGCGGTCGACGGCGGTGTGGCCGTCGTGGTCGGCGCATTCGGCAGCGAGATCGTTTTTGGCAACAACGGCACGCGGTGGGGGTAATAGGTCCAGAACACGAAGAGCGCGACGAACAGCAAGGTTGATAGCGTGGCGGCCGTCCAACGGTGCCCGAACGACAGCATGCCGCCGACAAGGGTCGCGACAAAAACGAGAATTGCCAATACAACAACGTATAGCCAGTCCACCTGGCTTAGATCGATCGGCATAAAACGTCCCCACTAGCGCGCCGGAGTTTAGCGCAGACCCGCGATGCGGGTCACCCCCGTATGGATGTTGCCGCGCCGAAAAATCCGACCGAAAAACGGGGTTCCAACGTTTCGGGATCACGCTATACCTCCTCGTCATGCTCAATGTTCTTATCCTGACCGAAGTCCAGGAAGCCATGCGCGCCCGTTACAAGGCAATGCTTCTGGAACGGTTTCCGAAACTGACCATCAATGTCGTCGGCCATCACAACGATGTCGGCCCCTATATCGCCGATATCGATATCCTCCTGTGCTTTTCTCCTCCGATGGCCGATCACGTCGTCCGCGACGCGCCAAAATTGAAATGGATCCAGGCGCTCGGCACCGGGGTCGACAACATTGTCGACCTGCCCTCGCTCGGCAAAGACGTGCTCGTGACTAACGTTCGCGGCATTCACGGCCCGCCGGTTTCGGAAGCGACGATCGCCTATATGCTTTCGCTGGCGCGCGACCTGCCGCGCGCCGGCGTTGCGCAGGGCAAGAGTCAATGGGAACGCTGGCCGGCTGCATTGCTGGAGGGCAAAACTGTCGGCATTCTCGGCGTTGGCTTGATCGCGGAATATCTCGCGCCGATTTGCAAGGCGTTGCACATGACAGTCATCGGGATCAGCGGCAGCCCGCGCGAAGCGAGGGGTTTCGACCGCGTCGTGCACCGCGACGAGCTAGAGACAATTGCACCCACAATCGATTTCCTCGTCGCGTTGACGCCACTCACCGCCGAAACCCGTGGTATCGTCGGAGCAAAAGTCTTCGCCGCGATGAAACCGACCGCCTATCTGGTCAATGTGGCGCGCGGCGGCGTCGTCGATGAGCCGGCGCTGATCGCCGCGCTGGAAGGCGGCAAGATTGCAGGCGCTGCGCTCGATGTGTTTGCGCAGGAGCCACTCCCCGCCGAGAGCCCTTTGTGGACGACAAAGAATGCAACGATCTTTTCCCATCTTGGCGGTTACTCGCAGGGCTACGAGGAACGTGCGATGCCGACCATCGCCGGCAACATGGCCAAGTTTTTGGCCGGCGATTCAAAATCCATGATCAATATCGTGCGCAAGCCAGCGTCCTGGAGAAACTGAACCATGCCTTTGTCTGAACGATTGAACACGCCGATCTCCAACGCCGAGCTCGAGCGCCGTTGGCGCGCGGTGCGCGCTGCGATGGAGAAAGAAAAGATCGATGTGCTGCTAATGCAGAACAACAATGATCACATGGGCGGATATGTCCGGTATTTCACGGACATGCCTGCAACCAACGGCTACCCGAACACGGTGGTCTTTCCCCGCGATGACGAGATGACCGTGGTTTGCCAGGGTCCCTTCGCTGGCAGTGAAGCAACGGCGCAGGGCGACCAGAGCTGGCGCGGCGTCAAACGCATTCTGACGACACCGAGCTATGCCTCCGCGCACTACACCAAAGAGTACGACCCCGAGCTCGCCGCGACCGCGCTGAAGCCATTCGCGCAGGCGACCATCGGCTATGTCGGCACCTATCAGATGTCCTACGCGCTACTCGACTATGTGAAATGTGCGTTTCCCCAGGCGCGCTTTGTCGATGCAACGGAAATGGTCGACAGGATCAAGGTAATCAAAAGCGCGGAAGAGATGGAACTGGTGAAGCGCGCGGCCTTGATGCAGGACGGCGCGATGCGAGCCGCCTTTGCGGCGGCGACGCCGGGCTTGCGCGATACCGAAGTCGCGGCCGTGGCACAGCACTACAGCCAGTGCCACGGCAGCGAGAACGGCATTTATCTTTGCGCATCGATGCCGCTCGGCAAGCCGTCGAAATTCGCCAATCGGCACTTGCAAAACCGTGTCATCCAAAAGGGTGACCAGATTGCCCTGCTTGTGGAGGATAATGGACCGGGCGGCATGTACACGGAACTCGGGCGCTCGTGCGTCGTCGGCGCCAAAGTGCCGCAGGCGATGAAGGACGAGCTCGAATTCTGCAAGGCCTCGCGCAAGCTCACGCTCGATCTCTTAAAGCCGGGCACTCCCTGCAAGGATATCTGGGACGCCTTCAATGACTTCATGCGTAAGAATGGCCGGCCGGCCGAAGCGCGGCTTTATTGTCATGGCCAGGGCTACGATTTGGTGGAACGCCCGCTGGTGCGTCACGATGAGCCGATGACCATCGAAAAAGACATGAATATCGTCGTCCATCCGACCTATATCCACGCAGGTTACCTGAACTGGCTTTGCGATAACTACCTGATCGGCGGAAACGGTCCGGGAGACCGGCTGCATCAATTCCCCGAGGAAATAATCGAGGTCGGTTAGCCATGCGATGTCGCCCGGCTTGACCGGCCGGCGCGCGTGGCGCAAAGGGTTAGTAATTTTGGTGGAGGAAACAATGAAAAGGATACTGTTTGCTGCGGCTACTGCCACGCT
>Ga0307308_10001169_pt1 | contig 10364 bp, 12 predicted proteins | sample ER_DNA_195_FD_194501 | JGI IMG/M metagenome (GOLD analysis project Ga0307308, IMG submission 194501) | Bulk soil microbial communities from the East River watershed near Crested Butte, Colorado, United States - ER_DNA_195 | ecosystem: Environmental > Terrestrial > Soil > Floodplain | place...
CGTGGTCGCGTGCCACCACGACCCGCGGGCGGCCAGGACGGCCGAGGCTTCCGTCCTCTACCACGCGAACCAGCTCGACGCGGTCGCCGCAACCCGCCCCACCGACTAGCTGAGGGCTTGGCTAAACGGTTGGCGAAACTACTCGCTACCCCATCCGCGTGCGTAAGTCTTGATTGCTTCTTCTGCGGCCTCGTCGGAAAAGGGCCACTTTTCCTTGCCACAACGCTGACAGCGGAGGAAAGTCCGCTCCTCTTGCGCTATCTGCTCCCATTTGTGGCCCGGAGGTAATCGGACGTAACAACGCAATTGCGCTGCTGTCATGGACCGAGTATAGGACGGTCTAAGCTGCGAGCGGTATCGCCCTGGCAAGGCCAAGCTCAGGCGGGCGAGCATAAGGACCCTCGCGGCGGCTTTTTCCGCGACCCCGAGCCGATTCCCTGGTAGCTCAGGCTGCGAGCGCGCGCGAAAGCTGCGCCACGCTCTCCGGAACGAGCCGGTAGAAGGCCCAGGTCCCGCGACGGCTCACCTCGACGAGGCCGGCCTGGCGCAGGATCCGGAGATGGTGGGACACCGTCCCCTGGGAAAGGCCGAGCTGGTCGGTGAGAACGCAGACGCAGAGCTCGTCAGAGCCCGCGAGCAGATTCACGATCGCAACTCGAGCCGGGTCAGCGAGCGCCTTGAAGCGCCCGGCGAGCTCGTCGCGCGCCTCTTCAGGAAGCGGTGGCGCACCCGGCGTGCAGCAGCTGATTTCCGCGATCACCTTCATTGACATTTATCAATATATCAGCTAGCCTCGCGGTCAAGCTCACGGAAAGGAGGACGCCAATGGCTTGTGACTGCGATTGCGACTGCGACGACTGCGAAAGCTGCGACTGCGGCTGCTGCTAGCTGCACCGTCCGGCGGAGCCCCCAGGATTTGCGCGTCCTTCTCCGACAAGGGGGTATGCGTGTACGGGTTCCGTTGGGAACGGTGGTCCGCACTGGCAGGTGTTCTGTTCGTCGCGCTCTTCATGGTCGGGTGGTCGATCTCGGAGAACGGGGAAGACACCAGCGCGAAGCTGCAGGCCTACTACACCGATAGCGGGCATCGGACGAGGGAATTCGTGGCCTTCTTCCTCATCCTGGCCGCAGGGCTGGCCTTCCTCTCGTTCCTCGGGACTCTGAGGGCCGCCGTCATAAGAGCCGAAGCGGGCCCTGGAACACTCTCCGGGCTCGTCTTCGGGCCGGGCATCGTGTTCGTCGCGCTCTTCCTGACCGGTAACGCGATTTCGAGAGCCCCCGCCGCGCTCGCGGACGAGAAGCACTTCAAGCTGGACGGCAACCTCGCTGAGCTCTGCAACGACGCCGGCTACATGCTCATCGTCTCAGGCGTAACCATCGCCGCAATCATGGTTCTTTCCGTTTCGATGTCCGCCCTTCGAACCGGCGCCCTCCCGGCCTGGCTGGGCTGGGCTGGTCTGATCGTGGCGGTCTCGATGCTTTTCTCCATCATCTTCTTCCCCATCCTGATCTTCCTCGCGTGGGTGCTCGTCGTAAGCCTCGTGATGGTCGTGGCCGCTTGGAGGGTCAGCGGCGCTGCACCCCCGCCGACGTCTACCGCGGTGGGCTGAACCGAACGTTGAGTACGTCGCCGTCCTCGACGGCGTAGGTCTTCCCTTCGAGACGCATGAGGCCCCTGCGGGCGGCCTCTGCGTGCGATCCCGCGGCGACCAGGTCGTCCCAGCGAATCACCTCGCAGCGGATGAAGCCGCGTGCGATGTCCGTGTGGATGGATGCCGCCGCCTCGAGGGCGTTCTGACCCCTCCGCAGTGTCCACGCGCGGGTCTCCGTGTCGCCGGCCGTGAAGAACGTGAGGAGGTCCAGAGCCTCCGAAAGCCGCTTGACCACGGAGTCGAGCGCGGAGGGGCCCTCGCGGAATTGGGCGGCGTCCTCGGCCGAGAGCTCGGCGAGCTCGTCCTCCAGCTTCAGGTCGATTCCTCCGGGGCCGTTGCGGACCTCGACGAGCGCCTTCGTGGTCAAGGGCTCGAGCTCGCCGGGAAGCGCTCCCTCGTAGGCGGAGAGCGGACGTTCCGTGTCCAGGTGGTCGAGGATCCGACCGAGCTCGATAACTTCGGTCTTGAGCGCGGGGTCGCCGGACTTTGCCTGCTTCTCCACCCGCTCCAGCCGGCCCGCGACGTGGTCGCGGTCGGCGACGAGCAACTCCAGCTGCAAGGCCGCCAGGTCGTCAGCGGGATCGCGAGTCCCCGACCAGTCATCGAGTACCACCACGAGAGCGTCCACCTGACGCAGGTTGCCGAGGAGTTGCGCACCCGACCCAGGGACATCCACGACTCGGATCGCTGCCGGCGTGACCTTCGCCGCGCCGACCACTTCCGCGACCTCCCCGAGGCGCTCGTCCAGAATGGAGGCAACCCCGACGTGCTCCTTGCCGGGGATAACAGCCCCAGCGCCCGTCAGGGCGTTGAAGAGTGTCGTCTTGCCCGCTCTCGGCAAGCCCACTATGCCGACTTCGAGAGGCAAGCTACGCGCTCGTCAGCTGGCGCTGAAGCGATCCGAGCGCCCTGTGCTGCAGCGACTTGATCGCGCCCTCCGTCTTTCCCAGGATGGTCGCGACCTCGCCGTTCGAGAAGTTGAAGACGAATTTGAGGGTCAGCACCTGCTGCTGGTCCTCGGAAAGCCCCTCGATCATCTCGAGCATGCTCTGCCGACCGATCGAATGGAGCGCTTCTTCCTCCGCGGAGCGTTCCTCTGAATCCGGCGGCTCGGGGGGTTCTTCCTCGGGCTGCCAGCGCCTGCGGGAACGGAAATGGTCCATGGCCAGGTTGTGCGCGATCCGAAAGAGCCACGCGGAAACCGGCACCTTTCGCCACTGGAAGCGGTCGATCGACTCGAGCATCTTCACGAAGGTCTGATTCGTCAGATCCTCGGCGTCGTGGCGGTTCCCGACGCTCATCTGCAGGTAGCTGTAGATGCGGTCGAAATGCATGAGATAGAGCTCCTCGAGCGCCTGCCGGTCACCCTGCTGTGCGCGCTCGACAAGACGGCGGACATCAGCCGCCGTTATTGCTTCCTCGGCCATCTGGAGGAGCTGTTCCCCTAGGCGCCAGAGCCGAAGCCGATGTGCATCTCTCTATCCGTGCGGCGGACATAGACGACCTTGCGGAGGGCGACGACGTAGGTGCCCTCCTCTGTGTCGAGGTCGAAGACCGACTCGTCACCCGCGAGCGCGGAACGGAGATCATCGGCGATCTCAGCGCTGACGTTCCCGCTGACGATCTGGCCACCTTCGAAGGCGATCTCCAGGCGTACGCGCCCGTCTGCTGGGGTTTTAGCCACCGATCACCTCGACGAGGACGCCGTGAACGGAGTCTGGGTGGATGAAGGAAACCTCATGGCCGCCGAGACCGGGGCGCGGCTCAGCGTCGATCATCTCGGCGCCTTCCGACACGAGAGAGCGCGCTGCGGCGCCAACGTCGGCGACCTCGTATGCAACGTGGTGCATGCTGGGGCCGCGCTTTGCGAGAAAGCGCCCGACGGGTGTGTCGTCCGCGAGCGGTGAAACGAGCTCCACGCGGCCGTCACCGACCCTGAGGTACGCGGCCTCCACGCCCTGGTCCTCCATGCGGCCGCGCAGTTCGATCCGAGCCCCGAAGAGCCGTTCGTAGGTCGCGACGGCCTCCTCGAGGTCCGAAACCGCGAAGGCGACGTGATGGACGGAGCGAACCTCCACGCTCCGATCCTATCGAGGGAGGATGCTAGTGGTCGGGCAGCTGGACGACCCTGCCGACCGTGGCCGAGGCGTCCGACTCTGGTTCGATCCCGGAGAGCAGCTCCTCGAGCTCCTGGCGCATGACCGTCTCCTTCTCGAGCAGCACCGAGGCCAGCATGTCCAGCGTACGGCGATGCTTCGAGAGGAGGCGAAACGCCTCGGAGAACGCGTAGTCGCACAGGCGACCTTGCTCCTCGTCGCGAACCCGCTTCGTGTGCTCCGAGAGCGCGTAGTTGTCCGCGCGCATCGTCCGCGAGGAAACCTCCTCGCCCATCCCGAACTCGAACACCATCGAGCGGGCGAGCTCGGTGACGCGCTCGAGGTCGTTGGCGGCCCCGTTTGTGACCGCGCCGAAGACGATCTGCTCCGCGGCGCGGCCGGCTAGGAGCACCTTCATCAGGTCGAGAAGCTCCTCCTTCGTGTGGAGGTAGCGGTCTTCCTGCGGCGTGTTCAGCGTGTAGCCGAGTGCGTGGCCGCGGGAGACGATGGTCACCTTCTGGACCGGCTGAGGATTGCCGACGAGGTGGGACATGAGCGCGTGCCCGCCCTCGTGGTAGGCGAGGATCCTCTTCTCTTTCTCCGTCACGACGCGGCGCTGCTGCAGACCGGCGATCACGCGCTCCATCGCGTTCTCGAAGTCCGCCTGGCGGATCTCCCGCAGCTCGGCGCGGCCGGCGAAGATGGCGGCCTCGTTGCAGATGTTGGCCAGGTCGGCGCCTGTCAGGCCCGCGGTCTGGCGGGCGACCGCCTCGAGATCGACGTCGGCAGCGAGGGGCTTCTGGCGGGTATGGACCTGCAGGATTGCCTCCCGGCCGCTCAAGTCCGGGGGCGCGACGAGGATCTGGCGGTCGAAACGGCCCGGCCGAAGAAGAGCCGGGTCGAGGTCTTCGAGCCGGTTGGACGCGCCGATGATGACGACTCGATCGGGACCGCGGAAGCCGTCTAGCTCGACCAGCAGCTGGTTCAAGGTCTGGTCCTGCTCACGGTTGAAGCCGCTCCCGGTGCGCCGGGTGCCCACCGCGTCCAGCTCGTCGATGAAGACGATCGCGGGTTCGTTCTTGCGAGCCTTCTCGAAGAGTTTGCGGATGCGGGCTGCGCCCAGGCCGGCGAACATCTCCACGAAGGCGGACGCGCTCTGCGAATAGAAGTTCGCTCCCGAGGCATGGGCGACGGCCTTCGCGAGCAGCGTCTTTCCGGTGCCCGGGGGTCCATAGATGAGGATGCCCTTCGGCACGCGCGCGCCCAGCGCTCCGAAGCGGCGGGGATGCTGAAGAAAGTCGACGACCTCTTGCAGCTCGGCGGCGGCCTCGTCGACCCCGGCGATGTCGTCCCAGTCCACCGCCGATTTCGAATCCGGGTCGATCTCTGCCGGCTTGACGCGCGGCATGAAGGACAGCGTGCGCCACAGCAGGTAGATGATCAGCCCGAAGAACACCAGGGGCAGCCACGTAAGCGCAACCCCGGCCAACGACCCCATGAATTCGACGAACCGGTCCACCCGGGCTTCCATCGGCCGGGAGGCGAAAGACCTAAAGCACTAGCTCCAACCGGGAGTTGGGGCGGTACGAGCGCCCGACCTTCGCCGAGGGCAGTCCGTCGGTCAGGACGATGTCTGCGGTGAAATCGTTTTCGCCCCGCAGGAGCGCAGAGCCCACGCCGTAAGAGTCCACGGGGACGCCCTTCTCCTCGAACTCGCGGATCCGCTCCGCATCGAAGCCGCCCGAGACCACGATCCTGATCCGCTCGAAGCCGGCCTCGTCGAGCGCATCGCGCACCTTGCGGACGAGACGCTCGTTGACACCGCGCGGATCGAAATAGCCCATCTCGTGCCAGAGGGAGCGGTCGACGAGCGTCCGCGACGTGTCCAGGCGGACTCCCCAGAGCCTGCCGCCGAGCGCGCGGGCGACCTCTAGTGAGGTCTTCACGGAATCGTTCTCGAAGTCGACCAAGACCACGACGTTGACGTCGTCCGCGGTGTTCTCCGCGAATTTCGTCGCGGCCAGCACCGTGTTCCCGCCGTACGCCGCGATGAGCGCGTGTGGAACCGTCCCGACACCGCGGCCACCCCACCATGAAGCCTGCGCGTCGGTGGAGACGCCGATTGCGCCCGCGACATGGGCGGCGTAGCCGTCGCCAGTCTGGACGCGATGATGGTCATGTCGGGCGGGGAAAAAGAGGATCGGCTTGCCGTTGGCCGCCTCAACGACTCGGCGCACATTCGTCGAGACGAGCGTCCGGCGAGCCATCACGCCGAGATAGACGGTCTCCAGGTGGGCGAAGAGCGTGTAATCGCCCTCGATCGTCATCACCGTCTCCCACGAGGAGATGTCGTCTCCGTCGTAGAGCGCGTGGACGGTGAGCTCATCCCAGTCGTCCGAGCAGAGCTTGAGAACGGCGATCGCCTCGTCCATCCCACCGAGGACGGCCTGCTTCTTCTGGAAGACCTGCATGACAACGCGCGGGTGACGCCCGTCCGCGAGCAGCGTCTCGCGCGCGAAGTTGAAGTAGACGTCGGTGTAGTAGCCCTCCCGCATCTTCTCGACCGGGAGGTCGAAGATCTCAGGCGGGAGGCGCTTTCTTCGGCGTTCCGTTTGTGTGGCCATTAGCAGGAGATTCTAGGCGGAGGCATTCCCGCAGAGCCGCCTCGGCCACCTCGAGCTGCTCGGGCGTCGGCTCCGCGGTGACAAATCGGTGCTGGAGCTCGTGCCCGGGCTTGGCGAGAGCGCGGGCCACCGGATGGCGCTCGTTTCGCACCATCCAGGAGAAGACTTCGAGTGACGCTGCGATCGCGCCCAGGCCTGCGGCCGCCCGCGCGAGGGGGCGCACGTTTGCCGGCGCGCGCGACGCGAGCATGCTGCCCGCGGCGGTGGTGAGGAGAAGGGGCCCGAGCACGTGAGAGCCGCAGCGCTCATGCTCCTTCGCCCGCTCCTCGCCGTGTTCGTACGTTCCGATCACGATGTGTTCCGCGCCGTGATACTCCGCGAGCTCCGAGTTGCGAAGCGCGACGGCCGCGGGGCCAACGGCGAGCAGTGCGGCGATCGCCTCCTGGGTCAGCGGGGAGAATCGACTGGCACGGACGGCGCGCAGCGCGAGAGCGCTCCCGATCATCGCTCCGGCGACGCCGGGCCGCTGAAACGGAAGCTGTGCAGAGGACAGGCGGCGACGCACCTCCGGCAGTAGGGCGAATACCTCCGCCAGGCGTGCCGGACCGCGAAGGAAGGGGTTGCGGATATCGACGGCGCGAAGCGGCTTCTCGCCGGAGGCGACCTCGAGCTTTCCATCGTCTCCCCGGACGGCGCACGCCCAGTAGCGCGGGCCGTGGACGAGCACGCCGTTCCCCAATGCCATTCCGCCGAGGCGGGCTTTTTCTTCGCTCATCCCTCGAGTGTACGTACCACGTGGAGGAGGAAGCGGGTTCCAAGCTCCAAGTCCTCGACGGGAATCCTCTCGTCCGCCGAATGGATCAGCCGCGCGGCGAGCTCGGAATCCATCGCCCGCATGGGAAAGAACCCGTAACAGACTGTTCCGAAGGCCTCACGCATGAAGTGGCTGTCGGTGAATCCCGGGACGACGACCGGCGCGAGCACGGCCCCCGGGTCCTCCTCCGCGACGAAGGATTGGACGGCGTCCCAGAGCGGCCCCTCGATGGGCGAGCGCGTCCCGCCGACACCTTCGACCCACTGCAGCTCGTAGTCGCCCTCTCCGAGGCACTCGCGGATCGCCGGTTCGACCTCATCTTGAGTCTGGCCCGGAAGGAGGCGACAGTCGCAGACGACGTCGCAGAGAGCCGGAATGACATTTCGCTGCTTGGACGCCTCAATCATCGTCGGGGAAACGGTGAACGAGAGCATCGGCTCCACCATCCCGCGCACGCCCGGCTCGAGCGCCGCGAGCCGCTCGGGCAGCTCGGCGGGGTCGGGGACACCTCCCAAGGCAGCAAAGAAAGCGTTCGTCTCGGGCAGAAGACGCGGCGGCTGGCGAAGACTGCCGAGTCGCTCGAGCAGCCGGGCAGCCTTGACGAGCGCGTTGTCGGCGATCCCAGGCATGGACGCATGTCCGCTTCGCCCGTGGACACGGAGGAGAAACGGCGAGCTCATCTTCTCGGCGGTCGAGCACAGATAGACCGAGCGGCCCTCGAGCTCGACCCGGTCGCCGCCGCCCTCGTTGATGCAGTAGTCGGCGCGCACCGCGTCCGGGTGTTCGCGACAGAGCCAGGAGAGGCCGAAGTCCTCGCCGACCTCCTCGTCGGCGCAGGCGGCGAAGAGAACATCGCCCGCGGGCTCGAACCCTTCGCGGGCGAGTGTGGCTATCGCGACTGCGCTCGCGGCTACCTGGCTCTTCATGTCGAGCGCCCCCCGGCCCCAGACCTGATCGTCCCGGAGCTCGCCCGACCATGGATCCACCGACCACTCCTCAGGGTCGGCACGAACGGTGTCCGTATGGGACAAGAGCATGAGTGTCGGGCCGCCGGCACGACCCGGAAGGCGTGCGACGAGGTTGGCGCGCTCCGGAACCTTGTTGTAGAGCTCGCAGTCGACCCCGGACTCCTCGAGGTACGCACGAAGCAGCTCGGCGGCGCGCGTCTCGTTCCCCGGAGGGTTGACGGTGTCGACACGAATCAGCTCGCGAAGCAGCTCAACGGCCTCGTCCCGGACGGATAGCTGGGCCACTCTGAGAGCATACTTTCGGCAATGAGCGATCTCTTCGCAGATGCAGCACGCGGGCGACTGCCCGCTGTCGCACCGTTGGCCCTTCGGCTTCGGCCCGAGCGGCTGGAGGACTTCGTCGGCCAGCGCAACGTGGTCGGTGAAGGCTCCGCGCTGGCCCGAGCGATCGCCGAAGACCGTATCGCCTCCTCGATCTTCTACGGGCCGCCGGGGAGCGGAAAGACCACGCTGGCCCGCATCGTCGCGGCCACGACAGGTTCGGCCTTCGAGGAACTCTCAGCCGTATCGGCTTCGGTTGCCGACGTCCGCGCGGTCATCGCGCGGGCAACTGAGCGACTCGGCACCGGCGGGCAGCGCACGATCCTCTTCCTCGACGAGATCCACCGCTTCAACAAGGCGCAACAGGACGCCCTGCTCCCCGCCGTGGAGACCGGCTTGCTCGTCCTGATCGGGGCGACCACCGAGAACCCGTACTTCGAGGTCAATTCCGCGCTCCTCTCACGGGCTCAGATCTACGAGCTGGAGCCTCTTGCGATCGAGGACCTGAGCGTCGTTGTCCGCCGAGGAGCCGCCGAGCTCGGCGCAGAGGTGCCGGACGAGCTCGCGGAGCTAATCGCCGGCAAGGCCGGCGGCGACGCACGCGCGGCCCTGAACACGCTCGAGCTTGCCTGGCAAACGGCCGCGGCGGAGAAGGCCCCTCTCGAGGAGCGACACATCGAGGACGCCGCCCGCAGGCGACCAGTCGTCTACGACAAGGGCGGAGACGCCCACTACGATTTCATCTCCGCCTTCATCAAGGCGATCCGCGGCTCCGATCCCGACGCGGCTCTCTACTACCTGGCAGCCATGCTCGAGGGTGGCGAGGACGCGCGTTACATCGCGCGGCGCCTGATCGTTCATGCCTCGGAGGACATCGGGCTGGCCGACTCGCGCGCTCTGCTGGTCGCTGTTGCCGCGGCCCACGCGGTCGAGCATGTCGGCCTTCCGGAGGCCCGCCTCAACCTGGCGCACGCGACGATCTATCTGGCGCGCGCCCCGAAGTCGAACTCGGTCATCACGGCGATCGGCGCGGCGTCCCGCGCAGTGAAGGAGCATGGCGCCCTTCGGCCGCCGAAGCCATTGCGAGACGCTCACTACCGCGGCGCGAAGAAGCTGGGCCACGGCGAGGGCTACATCTATCCACCGAACGACCCCTCCGGCTACGACGTCGACAATCTCCCGGACGAGCTCAAGGGAGAGACCTATTACGAGCCGTCCGGAAGCGGCGACGACACGTAGTGCGGCTCCACGTCTCAGAATGGGGCGACCCCACGTCCCCACCGGTCGTTTGCCTGCACGGCGTCACGGGGCACGGCGGGCGCTTTCGAAAGCTTGCCGAGGAGCGGCTCGCCGACCGCTTCCATGTCGTCGCTCTCGACCTCCGAGGTCACGGCCGTTCGACGTGGGACGAACCTTGGGATCTGGGGACTCACGCAGCCGACATCCTCGAGACGGTCGAAGGGCCCGCGACCTGGATCGGGCACAGCTTCGGCGGGCGACTCGTCATGGAGATCACCGCGAAGCGGCCCGAGTTGGTGGACCGCGCCGTCCTTCTCGACCCGGCCATCTTCGCCCCGCCCCAGATCGTCCGCGAGTTGGCGGAGGAGGAGCTGGTGGATCGCTCGTTCGGCTCCGTCCAGGAGGCGATCGAGGCGCGGCAAGCTTTCGGAGGATTGGCTTCGACGCCGCGGGCGATGCTCGAAGAGGAGATGGCAGTCCACCTCGTCCCATCCGAGGACGGGCGCTTCCGCTACCGCTACTCACAGCCGTCCGTGGCCGCCGACTACCTCGAGATCGGGACGCCTCCGCCCCCATACGAAGCGCTCCGCGTGCCCACGTTGCTCGTGGTCGGGGCGCTCTCCAAGATCGTTAGCGCGGGCGAGTCCGAG
>Ga0307308_10001170_pt1 | contig 10364 bp, 9 predicted proteins | sample ER_DNA_195_FD_194501 | JGI IMG/M metagenome (GOLD analysis project Ga0307308, IMG submission 194501) | Bulk soil microbial communities from the East River watershed near Crested Butte, Colorado, United States - ER_DNA_195 | ecosystem: Environmental > Terrestrial > Soil > Floodplain | place: USA...
GCCCGGGCCTCATGCAGGCCGCCGGCACAGCCGCGCCCGGGCCCGGGCCGCAAGCGCCCGCAGGTCTTTGCCGTCGAGCACCACCACCACCGCCCCGAACACAGCCGTCGCGGCCAGGCAGGCGAGCACGGCGACGCCCGCGTTCGGCAGAAAACCGGTGGCCGGCAGCGCGGCGGACACCAGCCCACCCGCCGCGGCGCCGGCCAGGGCGCCGGCGAGCCCGGCGGCGGCCGCCCGTGCCGACCCGCGCAGGGCGGCCGGTCCCCGGGCGTGACCGACCGCGGCCAGCAGGGCGAGCCCGGCCAGCGTCAAGCCGACGGTATTGCCCAGCGCGAGCACGGGCACCACCCACCGGGGCGCGACCGCGGGCACGGCCGCCAAGTCGGTGACGATCACCGCCAGCCAGCCGGACACCAGCGCGATCGCGGCCACCCGGCTGCTGTGGCACGCGAACAGCACGCGTGAGGCGTTCGCGGCCAGCCCGTAGCCGATCAGCCCCGGCGCGAACAGCGCGAAGGTGATCGCGAGCTGGCGGGCCTGGCCGGGCCCGGACACGAACAGCCGGGCCGCGGGGATCGCGGCTCCCGCCAGCAGCGCTGCGCCGAGCCAGGAGACCAGCATCACCGCCCGGGTCGAGGACGCGGCGGTGTGATCGAAGCCGGCCCCGTCGCCGGCCGATAGTACCGGGAACGCGCTGGTCGCGATCGGCACGGCCAGCACCGCGTACGGCACGAAGAACATCTGCCAGCCGTAGTTGTAGAGCACCAGTGCTCCCTGGCCTCCGTGACCGTTGGCGAGCACGATGATCGCCACCAGGGACGCGTCCTGGGCGATCAGCGCGGCGACGCCCACGGCCGCCAGGCCGCGCACCCGCCGGGCGATGCCGTCGGGGAAGCGCAGGGCCGGCCGCAGCCGCAGCCGCAGCCGCAGCGCGGGCCCGAGCGCGGTGAGGACCAGTGCCGCCACGCCGGCCGTGGTGCCGATCGACAGCACCAGCTCGGCCGGACGGGTCAGCGCGGTCAGGCGGGTCTGGGCGCCGTCGCGGAGGGGGACGAATGCCACGTAGGCCGCGATCACCACGAGGCTGGAGATCACGGGGGCGAGGGCGGGCGCGGTGAACCGGCGGTGCGCCTGGAGGATCCCGTACAGGACGACCGCCAGGCCGTAGAGCAGGATCTGCGGCGCGAACACCACGAGCATCCGCGCGCTCACGGCTTGCGTGGCGGCCGCGTCACACCTCGGGGCCCCGGCGAGCAGCAGTGAGGTCAGCGGGCCGGCGACGAGCACCAGCAGGATGCTCACCGGGACGAGCAGGACGACGGTCCAGGTGAGGAGCGCGGAAGCGATCCGGCTGGCCTCGGCGTCCGCCCCGGGGTTGGCCTCCGCGCGGGCGGGCGCCCGGGTCACCGGTGGTCCGGCGGCGGGCGTCCCCGTGGCCAGCGGCCCGGAGGGGCCGGCGGCACCCGCTGCCGTGCGGTAGGCGGCCGCCACCGCCAGTACCGGCACTACCGCGCTGGTGAGCGCGCCGCCGAGGACGATGTCATAGATGATGTTCGGCACCTGGTTGGCGGTCGCATAGGCGGTGCCAAGGCAGTGGTTGCCGACGGTGTGGGCGAACACCAGCTGGCGGCCGAACCCCACCAGGCGGGCGAGCACCGTGATCCCCCCGATGAGGACGGCGGCCCGCCCGATGCCGGCGCCCACCTGCCGCAGCGGCCCCGGTTCGGTCACCTGGGCCGGGGGCCCGGTCACGGCGAGACGGCGCCCGGGGTGGGTCCTGCGCCCTGGACTCGCCGCGTCGCCGGTGTGCGGCGCCGGTCATTGACCGCGGGACCGGCGGCAGCGGCGCCATCCGTGGTAGCGGCGCCATCCACGGTAGCGGCACCGGCCGCGGGCGTGGCCTGCGCGCGGGCGGCGCCCTCCGCCGGCTGCCCGGCACCCTCCGTCGACTGCCTGGCACCGGCAGGGCCGGCCACGGGCGGGCGGCGGCCGAGCATGTCGAGCCAGCGCAGCGTGGGTGTCCGCTGGATCACGGCGGTGAAGCTGATCACCTCGCTGGCCGCGGTGAGGCCCACGATCCCAGTCAGCACGGCGAGCCGGGCGGGCCGGGACAGGCCTGCCGCTGCGGCGGCCCCGAGCACGGCGCCGAGCGCGTTGGCGCCCGCGTCGCCGAGCATGGCCCGCTCGCCCAGATCTTCCGGGAGCAGCGCGAGGGCCGCACCGGCCGGGGCGGCCACGGCCCCGGCCGCCGCCGACCCCGTCCCGGCGAGCAGTGCGGCGCCGGCCAGCGCTACCTTGATGGCACGGCCCGGCCGCAGGTCGAACAGGTTGAGCAGGTTCGCGCCGCCCGCGGTGAGGCCGGCGTTGATGACCACGTCGGCCGGTGACCCGCCCGCCAGCGCGGCCGCCACCACCCCGGCCGCGCCGATCCCGCCGATCTTCACCGCACCGGTCGTCACCTCGCCCCGGGCCAGCGCCCCCAGATGCCCGCGGAACCCGCGCCGGTCGCCGCTGCCGGCCAGGTCGTCATACCCGCCGAACGCGGCCGCCCCGGCGCCGGCCGCCACGAGCGCGGCCCGCCCGCGCGGTGACAGGCCGGCGGCGAACGCCGACGCCAGCGTGGTGCCCAGCGCCACGGCGGGGCCCTCAAGCAAGGTGACCGCCTCGCCGCGGTGGTTGGTCCGTGCCCAGATGGCCGCCCCTCCGGGTGGCCGACGGCGCAGCGCCGCGTAGGTGGCCCGGGCCGCGACCGCGGCGGCGCCCGCGATCGCGGCCGCGGGCAGGGCCGCCCGGGCGGGCGGTCGACGGCGGCTCATGACTTCCCCGCCCGCGCCGATGGGCGTGACGACTGGCCCGGGGCGGACTGCACGCTCGCCGACGGCGTGGGAGCGGGGCTGGGCGCCGCGCTCGCAGCGCTCGAGGTGGCGCCGTAGCTCCCGCTGACCCCCCGCAGCTGCTCGGCCAGGGCCTGCGCCACCACGATCTGCCCGATCGTGCGGTTCGCGTTGTCGACGCTGGACAGGTGGCCTGCCCGGCCGCCGTTGCGCATCACGTCGATCACGCTGCCCGGACCTGAGCCGTCCACGGATCCGGCCACGACGGTGCCCTGTCCGGCCAGGTTGAGCTGCTGTGCGAGCGTGACGAGCCGCTGGCTCTGCGGGTTGGAGATGCTCGTGGACTGCGGGGTGTCCGGGATGATCACGATGGCAAGCGTGGCGCGGGCGTCCGGCTGCCCGTTGACGGCCAGGAAGCCCTCGGCCCCGAATCCGCTCAGCAGTGCCGCGCTGGCGCTGTCTCGCTGCCCCGCCACCGGTTGCCCGGCCCCGTCCTTGGTCAGGATGGCGCCCGCGATAGCCTGGCTCGCCTGCGCCACCGGGGAGCCCTGCGGGCTCACGGCGACCGGCGTGAAGCGCTGCGCGAGCTGCGTCAGCTGCTGCTGGGTGGCCCGGCTGACGTCGAAGAACTTGTCCTGGATCTGGACCTGGCCGCTGACGGTGGCGCCCGCTTCCGCGAGTGCATCGGATACCCCGCTGACGACCTGGCTGGAAGCGCCCGGTGCCTCCACCACCACCACCCGCTCGCCGGCCAGCAGCCCGTGGAGCAGCTGGGGCGCGTTGGCCTGGGCCCACTGGTCATTGCTGTCGAGCTGCCGGTTCAGCTGCCTGTTGGTGGCAAGAGCGGCGCCGATCTGTTCGTGCTCCCGCTGCGAGAGCGAGATGAGCCCGCCGAGCGCGGTGGGCTGGAGCGCTGTCGCACCGACCAGCAGTCCCAGGCCCAGGGCCAGGAAGACCGCGACGATGGACACAATGTGATAGCGAAAGTCGATCATCTGAGTTCTACAGCAGTCCGGTCAGCCAGTACTTCGCCGTATCCCACTGGGCGCTGAGATAGCTCAGCAAGACCTGCCCGGCGGGCGTCACGGCCACGGCCACGAGGATAGTGGCACCGGCAGCCAGCACGAGCACCATCAGTGCCCACGCGGAAACCCGCGGCCGGTACAGCCGGCTGACGCCCTTGGCGTCGACCAGCTTGCCGCCCACTCGCAGCCGGGTCAGGAACGTACTGGAGTACCCGGACCGGCCCTTGTCGAGGAACTGTTCCAGGGTGTTGTGCGTACCGACCGCGACGATCAGGCTTGCCCCCTTCTCGTCCGCCAGCAGCAGCGCGATGTCCTCGCTGGTCCCCGGGCCAGGGAACAGCACCGCCGTCAGGCCGAGCCGCTTCACGCGTGCCAGCCCGGGCGCCCGCCCGTCGGGGTAGGCGTGCACCACCAGCTCGGCGCCGCAGCACAGCCCGCGGTCCGACACGGAGTCCATGTCCCCCACGATGAGGTGTGGCCGGTACCCGGCTTCGAGGAGGGCGTCGGCGCCGCCGTCCACACCGATCATGAGCGGCTTGAACTCCCTGATGTAGGAGCGCAGCGTGGCCAGGTCCTCCCGGTGGTGGTAGCCCCTGACCACCACGAGGACGTGCCGGTTCTCGATCCGGGTCCGCAGCTCCGGGGCGCCGATCCCGTCGATGAGCAGCTCGCCCTCGTGGGTCATGTACTCCAGCGTGTTGGCCACGAACGCCTGCAGCTGCGTGGCCATGCCGGCCTTCGCCTCGGCCATGGCCGCCGCTACAGACTCCGCGGTCTGCAGCCGTCCCTTGGCGATGACGTCATCGCCGGCGTACAGGGTCTCGCCGTGCAGCCGGACCATCATTCCTTCCCTGGCCCTGGCGAGCAGCTCGGGCCCGGCGTCGTCGACCAGCGGGATGCCCGCGTCGATCAGCAGTTGCGGCCCATAGTTCGGGTACCGGCCGCTGATGCTCGCGGCCGCGTTGACCACCGCGGCGACCTGGCGGCGGATGAGCGCGTCGGCGCTGACCCGGTCCAGGTCGACGTGGTCGATGATGGCGACATCGCCGGGGCAGAGCCGTTTGGTGAGATTCTTGGTCCGGCGGTCCACGCGGGCTGGCCCGGCTATACCCGGCAGGTCATCGGGCCTGGTCCGGTGCTTCATCGGGAGCCTGAGGAACTGGGCCATATCGTCACCATCCTGCCAGACCCGCGGCGCACACGGAGCAACACGCCTCATCAGCGACACCCGTTGCGCCAGCTCGCGGCTGCCCCGGCGGGCGCCCGGCCCGCCGGCCCGTGCCCGCTAGACCTCGGCATGCTGCCCCGTGCCCGCGACGACCGGCGCGCTGGCCCGTGCCCGCTACGCCCCGGCCCGCTCCGAGGACGCCCGTTCCGCGGCCGCCGCGGCGAGCAACTCCCCTGCGTGCGCCCGGCCAAACTCCGAGTCCTCCAGGCCAGCCAGCATCCGGGAGAGCTCGACGACCCGTCCCGCGTCGTCGAGGCGGGTGAGCCCGCTGCGGGTGACCGAGCCGTCATCGGCCTTCTCGATCACCAGGTGGGTGTCGGCGAACGCGGCGACCTGCGGCAAGTGCGTGACCACGATCACCTGAGCGAGCCGGGCGAGCCGGGCCAGCCTGCGCCCAACTTCCACCGCGGCCTTGCCCCCCACCCCGGCATCCACTTCGTCGAACACGAAGGTCGGTACCGGGTCGGCGCCGGCGAACACCACCTCGATCGCCAGCATGACCCGGGACAGCTCGCCGCCCGAGGCGCCCTTGCTGAGCGGCAGCATGGGGGCGCCCGGGTGCGCAGCCAGCCTGATCTCTACCTCGTCCGCACCCAGTGGGCCGAAGTCGTCGGCCGGGATGACGGCCACGGCCAGCCGCGCGTGCGGCATGGCGAGGGCCGTGAGCTCGGCGGTGACGCGCGCGGCGAAGGAGTCCGCCGCCGCCCGGCGCAGCTCGGTCAGCCGCCCGGCCAGTTCGGCGACGGTCGCGGCGAGCCGCGCCTCCTCATCGGCCAGACCGGCGATCCGGTCGTCGTCACCCTCCAGCTCGGTGAGCCTGCTGCTGGCCTGTTTCGCCCAGGCGAGCACCGCGGACAGGTCGGGGGCGGCGCCGGGCGGGCCGGGTGGCCCCGGCGCCAGCCCGCCGTAGGCGCGGATCAGCCGTGTCAGCTCGGCGCGGCGTTCCTGCACCGCGGCGAGGCGGGCCGGATCCGAGTCCACCGACTGCACATAGGAGGCCAGTTCCGCGGCCACGTCGGAGACCAGGTAGGCCGCCTCGGAGAGCCGGCCCGCCAGCCCCGCCAGCGCCGGGTCATGGTCGGCCACGGCTTCGAGCGCCTGCCGGGCCCCGGCCAGCAGGCTGACGGCGTCGGCGGATTCGAAGGACCCGCTTGCGGGGTCACCCAGGAGCGCCTCGTGCGCGGTGGTCGCGGCCGCGTGCAGCGCATCGGCGTGCGCGAGACGGTCCTCCTCGGCCAGCAGCAGGCCGTCCTCGCCCTCGGCGGGCGCCGCCTGCTCGATCTCGGACAGGCCGCGCCGCAGATCCTCGGCCTCGGCGGCCCGGTCCTGGGCCGCCCGGGTCAGCTCGTCGAGCTCGGCCCGGATCTCGCGGTGCCGGTGGTAGGCCCGCTGGTAGTCGGTGAGGACGGCGTGGAGCTCCGGCCCGGCGAACCGGTCGAGTGCCTGGCGCTGCCGGGCCGTCCGCAGCAGCTGCTGCTGATCGGCCTGCCCGTGCACGGCCACCAAGTCCTCGGCCAGGTAGGTGAGCAGCGAGACGGGGACCGACCGGCCGCCCGCGAAGGCCCGTGACCGGCCCTCGGCGGACACCGAGCGGCTCACGATCAACGTCCGGCCCTCGTCGTCGAGTTCGCCGCCCGCCTCCAGGACCTGCTGTGCCACCAGGCCGCCCGGATCGATCCGCAGCCGGCCCTCGACGGTGGCACGCTCCGCCCCGGGCCGGACCCGCGCCGGGTCGGCACGGCCGCCGAACATGAGCCCCAGGCCGGTCACCACCATGGTCTTGCCCGCCCCGGTCTCCCCGGTGACCACCGTGAGCCCGGACGAAAGCTCGAGGACGGCGTCCTCGATCACACCGAGGGCGGTGATGCGGACTTCCTCAAGCACCGGCGTCCTCCTCTCCGTCCCCCCCGGCGGGTTGCCCGTCCACCCGCCTCCGAGCGGCGGGCCGCCCGCGCCAGCCGGTCACCGGGAGGCCGAACTTGGCGACCAGCCGGTCGGTGAACAGCGCCCCGCCGCCTCGTTCCCGGCCGCCGCGGGACAGCCGGGCCAGCAGCACCGGCAGGGCGCCGCGGCGCACCTCGACCCGCGCTCCCGGCGGGAGATCGACACTACGCCGCCCGTCGCACCACAGCACGCCGGCCGCGGCCTCGGCCCCGCCGCCGACCCGCCTGCCGGATCCCCCGCCGGATACGCCGATCACCTCGACCGCCAGCACCGACGACGGCGAGATCACCATCGGGCCCGCGAACAGCGCGTGGGCGCTGATCGGCACCAGGAGCAGCGCCTCGACCTCCGGCCAGACGATCGGGCCCCCGGCCGAGAACGCGTACGCGGTGGACCCGGTCGGGGTGGCGCAGACGACGCCGTCACCTCCCCACCGTGACAGGGGACGGTCGTCGATCTCGGTCACCACCTCGATCATCCGCTGACGGGCAAGCTTCTCCACGCTCGCCTCGTTAAGCGCCCAGGTGCTGGCGGTGACGGTCCCGTCCTGCCGCACCGCCACCTCGATCGTCATACGCTCTTCCACCGTGTACCGGTGCTCCACCACCTGGTCGACCGCCCCGGCCAGGTCGTCGGGCTCCGCTTCGGCGAGGAACCCGATATGCCCCAGGTTGACGCCGAGCAGCGGCGCCCCGGCGGGCCTGGCCATCTCCGCGGCCCGCAGCAGCGTGCCGTCGCCGCCCAGCACGATCACCATCTCGGCGTCCTGGGCTGCGTCGGCGGTCGCCGGGACCACGTCGGCGCCCGCGCAGCGCAGGTCGGCCGCCTCCGGCTCCAGGATCCGCACGGCTACCCCGGCGGAGGTGAGCCGGTCCACCACCAGGCGGGCGCTGCGCAGCGCCGCCGGCCGCCCGACGTGGGCCACCACGAGGACCGTGCGCTTGGAGTTCACTGGGGTCCTTCCGCGATGGCCCGCCGCAGGTCACCCGGCTCGAGCGGCGGCGCACCGCGGTGCAGCCAGAGGAAGTACTCGACGTTGCCGGACGGGCCCGGCAGCGGGCTCGCGGTCAGGCCGGACACGCCGAGCCCGAGGTCGGCGGCGGCGGCCGCAACCGAAGCGACCGCCTCTTCGCGCAGGCGTGGCTCGCGCACCACGCCACCCGCCCCCACCCGGCCCTTGCCCGCCTCGAACTGCGGCTTGACCAGCAGCAGGAAGTCGGCCTCGGGGCGCGCGCACCTGACCAGGGCCGGCAGGGCCAGGGTCAGGGAGATGAAGGAGAGGTCGGCGGTCACCAGGTCAGGAGCGGGCGTCACCTGAGCGGGCTGGAGCTGGCGCACGTTGACCCGGTCAAGCACGGTGACCCGCTCATCGGTACGCAACGCCCAGGCCAGCTGGCCGTAGCCGACGTCGGCGGCGATGACGTGCGCCGCGCCAGATCGCAGCAGGACGTCGGTGAAGCCGCCGGTGGACGCGCCGGCGTCCAGGCACCGGCGCCCGGCGACCCGCAGCCCCGGGAAGGCCGCCAGCGCCCCGGCAAGTTTCCTGCCGCCCCGCGATGCGTACGCGGGCTCCTCCCCCGCATCGGTAACCAGGATCGGAGCGTCCACCGCGACCTGGGTGGCCGACTTGCCAGCGGCCTGGCCGGCCACCAGGACCCGCCCGTCGGCGACAAGGCTGGCGGCCTGCTCGCGTGACCGCGCAAGCCCTCTCCTGACCAGTTCGGCGTCCAGCCGCCTACGGGTGCTCATCCGCTGCCTGTGCGCCGTTCAGCTGCCCGGGTGGCCTGGGCCGTCGTCCGGTACCGCAGGCTCACGCGCGTCCAGGTCATCAAGCGCCTCCGTGAGCTGCCGGTGAACACGCTCGAAGACCGCCGGATGCTCGGCGACCGGCAGGCCGGCCAGGTCCTGAAGCTGGGAGACCGCCTCATCCACCCGGCTGTCGCCGGTGGCAGGCCGCGACCCCGCCGGGCCGCTCGGCTCGGGCAGACCGGAGGCGTCCGCGCCCGGTTCCGACTCCATCAGCTTGCTCTCCTTCCGTCGGGCCCGCTCCCCGGCATCGCTGTTTCCTGCAGGAAACGCTACCGTCCATCGGCGCCAGGAAGGAGCATGGCGCGGCCGCGCCGCGCCGCCCGGGCGGGAGGAGCTGCCCTGCGGGTCGCGCGCGCTGGGCGGCGGCGGCCCGGGTGGCACCGGTCCGTGCCAGGCACGGGATTCCCCCATACGTTCTAATATTTGGTCAATGGGAACGGGGGTAGCGAGGTGTCTCATGGCTACTGCTGAGGAATGCCGACTGGCGCTGGAAAGCCTCACCGGCCGGCTCCGGGACATGGACCCGGCCGACCGCGCGGCGAATCTGGCGGATCGTGAGATCAGCTGCACGGTGGAAGATCTCGGGATCACGTTCGTGACGCACCTCGGGCCCGACGGTGCTTCCCCGGTCACCATGGCGAACGGCTCGGATGGCCAGGCACAGGTCAGGTTCACGGCCAAGAGCGACGACCTCGTGGCCATCGCCGAGGACCCCGGCAGCTTCGGCCGGGCGTGGCTCACCGGCCGCCTGAAGGTCGAGGCGAGCATTCTCGACCTCCTCCGCCTCCGTAAACTGCTGTGATCTCCGGCTCCCTGCCTGCTTTGGACTGAGCGGTGCCCGAGGGGGATCTGGTCTGGCTGACCGCCCGCCGCCTGCACGAGGCGCTGGCCGGGCGGGTCCTGACCCGCAGCGATGTGCGCGTTCCCAGGTACGCCACCGCCGACCTGACCGGCAGGGCGGTGACGGAGTGCGTCGCCCGCGGCAAGCACCTGCTCATCCGGGTGGAGGGCGGCGTCACCGTGCACACCCACCTGCGGATGGACGGCTCGTGGCGGATCCGGCCGGCCGGCGACCGCATCACCCCTAGCCACCGCATCCGGCTCGTGCTCGCCAACGACACCTGGCAGGCGGTCGGCTACCAGCTGGGCATCGTCGAGATCCTGCCGACCGCGAGGGAGGCCGGCATCGTCGGCCACCTGGGCCCGGACATACTCGGGCCCGACTGGGATCCCGCGGAGGCAGCGCGGCGGCTTCGCGCCGTGCCGGCCCGCGCCGTCGGCGAGGCGCTGCTGGACCAGCGCAACCTGGCCGGGATCGGCAACCTCTACAAGGCCGAGGTGCTGTTCCTGCGCGGGGTGGACCCGTGGCGGCCGGCTGGCGACGTCGCCGACCTCGATGCCCTCGTCAGCCTGGCCCACCGGCTCATGGAGGCGAACAAGGAGCGGCCCGGACAGGTCACGACGGGTGTACGGCGGCCGGGTGAGCAGACATGGGTGTACGGCCGTGCCGGCCGGCCCTGCCGC
>Ga0307308_10001172_pt1 | contig 10354 bp, 7 predicted proteins | sample ER_DNA_195_FD_194501 | JGI IMG/M metagenome (GOLD analysis project Ga0307308, IMG submission 194501) | Bulk soil microbial communities from the East River watershed near Crested Butte, Colorado, United States - ER_DNA_195 | ecosystem: Environmental > Terrestrial > Soil > Floodplain | place: USA...
CCCGCCGATGACCAGCGGCCGCTCCCGCACGAGCACGCCGGGGCTGGCCTCGTCCTCGGCTCGGAGCCAGGCAAGCGGGAGTCGTTTCCGGTTCCAGATCTCGATCGCGGTCGGGATCTCCTCGCCCCAGGTCATCCGGTTGCGCTCGAGGTGGCGCCGATACGTGACGCGCTCCAGCCCGAGTCGGGCCCAGACGCCGCGGACGACCTCGAGGAGGAGGACGACGATCGACAGGACGATCGCGACGGGCACGTCGAGGAACGTGCCGGCCAGGAGGAGCAGGATCGCGAGGAACGAGGTCCCGGTCATCGACGGCGCCCGCGGTGCCGCTCAGCCGGCCGCGACCGGCGGCACGGGCACGGAGTCGAGGACCGCCGTCAGGGCGCTGTCGACCGAGGCGCCGCGCAGGCTCTGGTCGAGGTCGACGACGAGCCGGTGAGCCAGGACGGCCCGGGCGACTGCCTTGACGTCGTCGGGCAGGACGAACCGCCGGCCGGCCAGGAACGCCGCGGCCTGCGAGGCCCGGTACAGGGCGACGGTCGCGCGGGGGCTCGCCCCCAGCTGCAGGTCGGCATGCGACCGGGTCGCCCGTACGAGGGCGACGCCGTAGGCCTCGACCTCGTCGGCGACACGAACATGCCGAACCTCATCCCGAAGACGGAGCAGGCGCGGTCCGTCGAGGACCGGCTCGATCGAGTCGAGCGGCTCGGCCGACGCCTGGTAGCGGCGGGCGATGACCCGTTCCGAGGCTTCGTCGGGATAGCCGATCCGGACCCGCAGCAGGAACCGGTCGAGCTGCGCCTGCGGCAGGGCGAACGTGCCCTCGAACTCGATCGGGTTCTGGGTCGCGAGCACGATGAACGGGTCGGGAAGGGGCCGGGTGCTGCCCTCGATCGAGACCTGCCGCTCCTGCATCGCCTCGAGCAGCGCTGCCTGGGTCCGCGGCGTGGCCCGGTTGATCTCGTCGACGAGCAGGATGTTGGTGAAGACCGGCCCCGGCGCGAACCGGAGCGTGCCGCCCTCGAACAGGCTGGAGCCCGTGACGTCGACCGGCAGGAGGTCGGGCGTTCCCTGGATCCGGCTCGTGTCGAGCGTGAGCGCCCGGGCGACGGCGCGGGCGAGGAGGGTCTTGCCGGTCCCGGGCACGTCCTCGACGAGGACGTGGCCGTCGGCGAGCAGCGCGGTGACGATCAGGCGCAGTGGCGCATCGGCACCGATGACGGCCCGCCCGACCGCGGTTCGCAGGTCCTCCCACAGGCGCCGCGCCGGATGCTCGCCCGCAGGATCCGCCGCAGCAGCCGCCGGCGAGGGCTCGATGTCGATCTCCGTGGCGGGCTCCTCGCGCGGTCGGGGCTCTCGACAGGGATACGCGCCGGCGGCGCGGCTCGTTCAGCCTACCCGAGGTTGGTTGCCGGCAGCCGACCCGAGGTAGGGCAGCCCGCGCCGCCCAGTCGCGGGCGCGGGGTTCGACGGCGCACGAGGGTCTCGGGCGCTAGCCGCTCGCGGCGATCCGCCGCAGAACCGCCGGCAGGATCCCGCCCTGCTGGTAGTAGCCGACGTCGATCGGGCCGTCGAGCCGGGCGATCGCCTCGAACCGCCGCTCGCCGCCGGCGGAGCCCGTCCCGTCGTCCGCCCGGGCCACGATCGCCAGCCGCTTCCGCGGCGAGAGATCCTCGGCCAGGCCGTGGATCGAATAGGTCTCCCGGCCCGTCAGCCCGAGCGACGACGCGCTGTCGCCGGGCAGGAACTGGAGCGGCAGGACCCCCATCCCGACGAGGTTCGAGCGATGGATCCGCTCGAAGCTCTCGGCGAGGACCGCCCGGACGCCGAGGAGCATCGTGCCCTTGGCCGCCCAGTCGCGCGACGACCCGGTGCCGTACTCGCGCCCGGCGAGGACGACGAGCGGCGTCCCCTCTGATCCGTAGCGCATGGCGACGTCGTAGATGAAGCCCTCGTCGCCGTCGGGCAGATGGACCGTGTACGGCCCCTCCTTGCCCTCGATCAGGCTGTTGCGGAGCCGGATGTTGGCGAACGTGCCCCGGATCATCACCTCGTGATGGCCGCGCCGGGCGCCGTACGAGTTGAAGTCGAGGGGACCCACGCCGTGCTCCTGGAGCCAGGTGCCCGCCGGTGACCAGGGGGCGATCGATCCGGCCGGCGAGATGTGGTCCGTCGTGACCGAATCGCCGAGGACCGCGAGGACCCGGGCACCCTCGATGTCGCGGACCTCGGCGGCCGCCGCCGTCAGGCCGTCGAAGAACGGCGGCTTGGCGACGTAGGTCGATTCGGCCTGCCAGTCGTAGCGGTCCCCGGCCGGGATCGGCAGCGCCTGCCAGCGCTCGTCGCCATCGAACACGACCGCGTACGTCCGCCGGAACAGCTCGGGGTCGATCGAGCTGCCGATGACCCGCCGGATCTCGTCCGACGAGGGCCAGATATCGGACAGCATCACCGGCCGTCCGTCCGAGCCCTTCCCGAGCGGCTCGAGGGTCAGGTCGATGTCGACCCGGCCGGCGAGCGCGAACGCGACCACGAGTGGCGGCGAAGCCAGGTAGCTGGCGCGCGCCAGGGGATGGATCCGGCCCTCGAAGTTGCGGTTGCCCGACAGCACGGCGGCGACGACCAGGTCGTTCTCCTCGATCGCCGCCGCGATCGACTCGTCGAGCGGCCCGGAGTTGCCGATGCAGGTCGTGCAGCCGTAGCCGGCCAGGTTGAACCCGAGCCGCTCGAGCGGCGCCATGAGGCCCGCGGTCGCGAGGTACGTCGTGACCGCCTTCGAGCCCGGGGCAAGTGATGTCTTGACCAGCGGCGAGACGCTCAATCCGCGCGCGACCGCGTTCCGGGCGAGCAGCCCGGCACCGACCATCACCGTCGGGTTCGAGGTGTTCGTGCAGGACGTGATCGCGGCGATCGCGACGGATCCGCTCCGGAGCGTCGCTCGCTGTCCGTCGACGTCGACCGTGACGGATCGATAGTGACGGTCGTCGAGGGCCGGCCCGACCGGCCGATCGACCGCCGGCTCTGCCGCGGTCGGCTTCGAAAGGCGTCCGTTGGCCGCGGCGAAGGACGGCGGATCGCTGGCCGGGAAGGACTCTGCCGACGACGCCTCGACCTCGCCGCCGGCCGGCTGGCGCGCCTCCACGGCCGCATCGTCGAGGGCCATGAGACCCTCAGGAAAGTTCGTCCGGAAGTTGTCCCGGAGAGCGGTCAGCGGGACGCGGTCCTGCGGCCGGCGCGGACCGGCGACGGACGGATCGACCGACGCCAGGTCGAGCTCGAGGACCTCGTCGAAGTCGGGACCGCCGCCCGGCTGCCGCCACAGGCCCTGCTCGCGTGCGTACGCCTCGACGAGCGCCAGCCGATCGGCCGTGCGGCCGGTCAGCCGGAGGTACGCGATCGTCTCGTCGTCGATCGGGAAGATCGTCGCCGTCGCCCCGAACTCGGGGCTCATGTTGCTGATCGTCGCCCGGTCGGCCAGCGCCAGCCCGGACAGGCCGTCGCCGGCGAACTCCACGAACGCGCCGACGACGCCGTGGGCGCGGAGCAGCTGGGTCACGACGAGGACGAGGTCGGTGGCCGTCGAGCCCTTTGGCAGCTCGCCGTGCAGCCGGACGCCGACGATCCGCGGCATCGGCTGGTAGAGCGGCTGGCCGAGGAGGACCGCCTCCGCCTCGATCCCGCCGACGCCATAGCCCAGCACGCCGAGGGCATTGATCATCGTCGTGTGCGAATCGGTCCCGACGAGCGTGTCCGGGTAGGCGATCCGCCCGCGCCCACCGGTCGGGTCCGGCGCATCGGTCACGACACTGGCGAGGAACTCGAGGTTGACCTGGTGGACGATGCCGGTGCCGGGCGGCACGACCCGCAGGTCCCGGAAGGCCGTCTGCGCCCAGCGGAGGAGCTGGTAGCGCTCGCCGTTGCGCTCGTACTCGCGCTCGACGTTGAACGCGAAGGCGGCGTTCGTCCCGAACTGGTCGACCTGGACCGAGTGGTCGATGACGAGGTCGGCCGGGACGAGCGGGTTGACCAGCGCCGGGTCGCCACCGAGGTCGGCCATCGCGTCGCGCATGACGGCCAGATCGACCACGGCCGGGACGCCGGTGAAGTCCTGGAGCAGGACACGGGCCGGCATGAACGGGACCTCGGCCTCGGCCGGAGCGCCGGCTCGCCATGAGGCGAGGGTCTCGACATCGGCCGCCTCGACCAGCCCGCCGCCGGCGTGCCGGAGCACGTTCTCCAGGAGGATCTTGAGGGTGACGGGGGCCCGTTCGAGATCGATCCGGTCGCCGATCGCAGCCAGCCGCCAGATGTCGGGCAGGCCGGGACCGAGGCTGCCTCGGGCGCCGAATGGATCGGTCTGGGTCACGCGTCCTCCGTCGTGATCGGTCGGTACACTCGCTTCGATGCAAGAGTACCGCGACTCCGGTTCGCAACCCGGATCGCCCCGGTTCGAGCGGCGGTCGACGCGGCAGGGGACCAGCCGGATGGCGGGCTCGTGAAGGCCTGGGGCGACCGCACCGACGACGCCGTCGACCGCGCTCGCGAGGAGACGCTCCGGGCGATCGACGAGGCCGGCATCGAGCTGGATCCGGCGTCACCGGCCGAGCGGGCGGCGGCGTCCGCCGGGCGTGCCGGGGCCGAGGCGCCCGGCGGCGCCGGATCCGGTGACGAGGGCGCCGTCGCGACCAGGGGGGGCGGCGGCCCGGACCACGACCGCCACGACGACGACCACGGCCCCGACCACGACGCCCATCCGCACAGCCACCCCCACGTCCAGAGCAGCCCCGGCGAGCCGCCGGTCATCGGGATCGTCGGAGCCGGAGCGGTCGGGACCGCCCTCGGCGTGGCGCTCAGCCGCGCCGGCTGGCGGATCCACGCGGTCGCGAGCCGCAGCCGCGAGCGGCGCGACCGGTTCCGGGCCCTCGTTCCGGGAGTCCGGGCCTTCGACCAGGCGCCGCCGCTGGTCGAGGAGGTCGAGCTGATCGTGCTGGCCGTCCCCGACGATGCGATCCCGGCCGTGGCCGGGTCGATCCACATGTACAGCGGCCAGGCGATGGTCCACACGAGCGGGCTCATCGGCGCCGAGGCCCTTGCCTCGGCGATGGCGGCCGGGACGCAGGTCGGATCATTCCACCCCCTCGTCGCCTTCGCCGACCTCGAGCGGGCGGTCGCCGCCCTCCACGGGGCGACGATCGCCATCGAGGGCGACGACCAGCTCCTCGACCTCCTCGCGCGGATGGCCGAGGCGGTCGGCGGGGTCCCGGTTCGCCTCGCGCCCGGCGCCAAGCCCGCCTACCACGCCGCGGCCGTCCTGGCCGCCGGCGGCTTCGACGCCCTGCTCGATGCGATCGCCGAGCTCGGTCGGGTGGCCGGCCTCGACGAAGCGGGGAGCCTCGCGATCTATGGCCCGTTGATCGAGCAGACCCTCGGCAACGCCCGGACGCTGGGCATCGCCGCCGCGCTGACCGGGCCGATGACCCGCGGCGATCGCGGCACCGTGACCAGCCACCTTGCCGCGCTTCGGGCCCACGCACCCGGCGCGATCCCCGTCTACCGCGCCCTGGCCGAGCGCGAGATCGCGATCGCCCTCGAGCGGCGCGCCCTGACACCGGAAGCGGCCGCGGACCTGCGATCCACGCTGGCGGAACCGCTTGCAACGCCTGTCTGACGAGGTACCATTGACGCCCATGGAGCGAAGCATCGCCGCGCGGTACGCGGCCCGCCAGACCGCGCGGTTCGTCAGCCCGTCGGCAAAGGCCCGCGAGCGGCGTCTGGGCCTCCGCGGTGCCGGCTCCTTTCGACCCGCGTCCGCCCGGCTGACGGTCCTCCATCGGCCCGGCGGCAGTGTCCTCGCCCGTCTCCGCGGCGACTGGCGCGCGATCCGACCCGCCCATCCGCGGCGGACCGACGGACGACCCCGACCGGCCGTCGCCATGAGCTGGACGGGCTCCGCGCTCGCCGGCTCGACCCGTCGATCCAGCGCCGCCACGGCGCCGTGGCGCGCCTGAGGACCGGCACCGCCACATCGGCGGGTGGCATCGTCGTCCGCTTCGACGACGGGATCCCGTCGCTCGTCGTCGGCGCTCGGCGGCGCGATCCGAACATCTTCACCTGGACCCTGCCGAAGGGCACACCAAATGCCGGCGAGACCCGCGAGCAGACCGCGCTTCGCGAGGTCGCCGAAGAGACCGGCCTCGAGGTCCGCATCACCGACGTCCTCGACTCGATCGAGTACTGGTTCGTCCAGCGCGGGACGCGGATCCACAAGACCGTCCACTACTTCCTGATGGAGCCCGTTGGCGGCGACCTCGAGCGCCACGACCACGAGTTCGACCAGGTCCGCTGGGTCCGCTTCGACGAGGCCGGCGACCTCCTGACCTTCGAGACCGAGCGGGCCCTCGTCGCCCGCGCCGCCGAGGTCGTCGAGCCGCCCGCGGGCCACGCGCAGGGCCCGTCCGCCGTACAGCGGACCGCGGGCGCACCGGCCGGCGGCATCTGATCGCGCGCGACGCAGCCCCGAGGCACGCATGACCGACACCCTGGAGCCGACGCTCCACCTGACGCCGCTCAACGACCGCCACGTCGCGCTCGGCGCCCGGATGATCGACTTCGCCGGCTGGCTCATGCCGGTCCAGTACGCCGGCATCCTCGACGAGCATCGGGCGGTCCGGGAGCGCGCCGGCCTGTTCGACCTGTCGCACATGGGCGAGCTGTTCCTCGAGGGCCCCGAGGCCGGCGCCGCCCTGGCGTACGCTCTCGTCACGAACCCGCCGGCCCTCGCCGACGGGCGGGCCCATTACTCGATGATCGTCGCTCCCGACGGCGGGATCATCGACGACCTCATCGTGTACCGCCTGGCCGCGGACCGGTTCCTGGTCGTCGCCAATGCCAGCAACGCGCGCACGGTCAGCGACGCGCTCGCCGAGCGGATCACGGGCTTCAAGGCGGTCCTCGACGACCGGTCGCTCGCGACGGCCCTCGTCGCGATCCAGGGCCCGCAGTCCGTGGACATCGTCCGGCCGCTGACCGATGTCGACCTCGACGCCCTTCGCTACTACGCGATCGCCGAGGGCACGGTCGCCGGCATCAGCGCGCTCGTCGCCCGGACCGGCTACACCGGCGAGGACGGCTTCGAGGTGTTCGTCGACACCGACCGGGCGGTCGAGCTGTGGGACACGCTGATGGCAGCCGGCTCGGGAGCGGGCCTCGCCCCGATCGGCCTGGGTGCCCGCGACACGCTCCGGCTCGAGGCCGGGATGCCGCTCTACGGCAACGAGCTCGATCTGACGACGAACCCGTACGAGGCAAACCTCGGGCGGGTCGTCAAGCTGGACAAGCCCGGCGACTTCATCGGCCGGGCGGCGCTCGAGAAGGTGGCCCGCGACGGGGTCGCCCGCCGGCTCGTCGGGCTGGTGATGCGCGGCCGGGGGATCGCCCGCCACGGCTACCCGGTCGTGGCCGGGGCCCGGCCCACCGGCATCGTCACGAGCGGCACGCACTCGCCCTCGCTCGGCGAGGCGATCGCGATGGCCTACGTCGCAACGGCCGACGCCGAGCCGGGTACGATGGTCGACGTCGAGATCCGCGGTCAGCGGGTCCCCGCCGAGGTCGTCGCCCTGCCGTTCTACCAGCGGCCGCGCTGACCGGGGACGCCGGGTCGTCGCTCGGCGTCGCATGCGTCGTGACACGGGCGGTCGGCCCGCGCCCGGACGTGCGGTCCGCGACGGACCGCCAAGGAGGAGACAGCCCGGATGGTTCCTGCGGATCTGCGCTACACCAAGGACCACGAGTGGGTCCGCGTGGATGGCGATGAGGCGACGGTCGGGATCACCGACTACGCGGCGAGCCAGCTCGGCGACATCGTGTTCGTCGAGCTGCCGGACGTCGGCCGGAGCCTCGCCCAGTTCGCGGCGTTCGGGGTGGTCGAATCGGTCAAGGCGGTCAGCGACCTGTTCGCCCCGGTGGGTGGCGAGGTGTCGGCGGCCAACGATGCCCTCGGCGGCTCGCCGGAGCTGGTCAACAGCGATCCCTATGGCGACGGCTGGATGATCCGCCTCCGGCTGTCAGCCCCGGACGAGGTCGGGGAGCTCCTCGACTCGACCGCCTACGACGCGCTGATCGCGGCGGGCTGACCGGCGATGCCCTACGGACCGCACACCGCGGGCGATCGGGAGCGCATGCTCTCGGCGCTCGGGATCGAGAGCGTCGACGCCCTCTTCGCCGACATCCCCGAGAACCTACGGGCGAGCCGCCTGGATCTGCCGGGCCCCGAGCCGGAGCTCGAGCTCGCCGCTCGTCTCCAGGGCCTGGCCGGGCGCAACCGGACCGACCTGGCCTCCTTCCTCGGGGCGGGCGTCTATCGCCACTGGACGCCGGCCAATGTCGACCAGCTGCTCCTCCGCGGCGAGTGGTACACCGCCTACACGCCGTATCAGCCGGAGATCAGCCAGGGAACGCTCCAGAGCATCTACGAGTACGAGTCGCTGCTCGCCGAGCTGGTCGACCTCGACGTCGTCTCGGCATCGCACTACGACGGCGCGGCGGCCACGGCCGAAGCGGGGCTGATGACCTGCCGGGCGACCCGACGCGATCGCGTCCTGGTCTCGAAGGCGGTCCACCCGCACTACCGGCAGACCCTCGCCGCGTACTTCGGGGCGGGCCTCGAGCTCGACGACATCCCGCTCGTGGCCGACGGCGATGCCGCGGGGACGACGGACCTCGCGGCACTCGAGCGCATGCTGGCCGAGGGCGATCGGCCCGTCGCCGGGGTGATCGCGGGCCAGCCCAACTTCTTCGGCCTGCTCGAGCCGATGGCCGAGATCGGCCGGCTGGCCCACGCCGCCGGCGCCCTGTTCGTCAGCGTGATCGAACCCGTCTCGCTCGCGGTCCTGGCACCCCCGGGCGCGTACGGGGCGGACATCGCGGCGGGCGAGGGCCAGCCGCTCGGGATCGCCCCGCAGTACGGCGGGCCGTATCTCGGGATCCTCGCCTCGACCGACGCGCTCGTCCGCCAGATCCCCGGCCGGCTCGTCGGGATGACGACCGACGTCAAGGGCCGCCGCGCCTACGTGATGACCCTTCGCGCGCGCGAGCAGGACATCCGGCGCGACAAGGCGGCCAGCAACATCTGCACCAACCAGGCCCTGCTGGCGCTCGCGGCGAGCATCTACCTCGCGACGATCGGGCCGCACGGCCTGCGCGACGTGGCCGCCCAGGGCGCCGCGCGCGCCGCGCGGCTCGAGACGGCGCTTGCCACCGTCGGCGCGCCGCGCGTCCACCGCGGCGCCTACCTCAACGAGTTCTCGATCCGCGTACCGGACGCCCGGACCGTCCATCGCCGGCTCATCGAGCGTGGTGTCCTCGCCGGTCTCGTCCTCGCCGACATCGTGCCCGACGAGCCGAGCCTCGCCGACGCGCTCCTCGTCTGCGCGACCGAGGTCACGACCGACGCCGAGATCGCGCTCTTCGCCTCGGCCCTCGCGACCGAGCTCGCCGGCTCGGAGGTCGCGGCGGGACCACCGGCGGCGAGCTCGTCCGTGGCCGTGGAGGCCGGGCGATGACCGTCGTCGGCGAGCAGCTCCAGCCATCCCTGTTCGAGCGGTCGCGACCCGGTCGCGGCGGCGACAAGATCCCGCATCCGCCCAAGGACGCCCTCGACCGGATCCCGGCCGCGGCGCGACGGGCCACACCGCCCGCCCTGCCCGAGCTCAACGAGCCCGAGGTCGTCCGGCACTACGTCAACCTCTCGCAGCTGAACTACGCGATCGACACGGGCTTCTATCCCCTCGGCTCGTGCACGATGAAGTTCAACCCGAAGCTCAACGAGTGGGCCGCCCGCCTGCCGGGCTTCGCCTCCCTGCACCCCCTCGCGCCCGACGAGGTCGCCCAGGGCACCCTCCAGCTCCTGTTCGAGCTCGAGGAGTGGCTGGCCGAGATCAGCGGCATGGAGGCGGTCACGCTCCAGCCGGCGGCCGGCGCCCAGGGCGAGCTGACCGGGATCCTGATGATCCGGGCGTACCACCGGAGCCGGGGCGAGACGGAGCGCGACGAGGTCCTCGTGCCGGACAGCTCGCACGGGACGAACCCGGCCACCGCGACGATGGCCGGCTTCCGGACGATCACGATCCCGTCCGCCGGGGACGGCGGCGTGGACATCGAGGCGTTCAAGGCCGCCCTCGGGCCGCGGACCGCCGCGGTGATGATCACCAACCCCTCGACCCTCGGGCTGTTCGAGCGGCGGATCGGCGAGCTCCTCGACGAGGTCCACGCCGCGGGCGCCCTCGCCTACATGGACGGCGCGAACCTCAACGCGATCCTCGGCCGGTTCAAGGCGGGCGAGGCCGGCTTCGACGTC
>Ga0307308_10001173_pt1 | contig 10350 bp, 9 predicted proteins | sample ER_DNA_195_FD_194501 | JGI IMG/M metagenome (GOLD analysis project Ga0307308, IMG submission 194501) | Bulk soil microbial communities from the East River watershed near Crested Butte, Colorado, United States - ER_DNA_195 | ecosystem: Environmental > Terrestrial > Soil > Floodplain | place: USA...
CATGGGCGAGCTGGCCCGCGCGGAGGAGGTCGCGTCGCAGGCGGTGGCTGGAGGCGAGGCGCTGGGCGATGAACGATTGGTGACGGACGCCGGCCTCGTGCGCCTCCTGGTGCGGTACGTCACCGACTCGGAGGGATGGACCGATTCGGTCCTGCGCGAGGTCGAGCGCGCGATTCCAATGCTCGAGGAGGTCGGCGACCACTCGTCGCTGGCAAAGGCATGGCGCCTCCTTGGAAACGTGCATGGCACGGCATGCCGCTACGCGGAGGCGGAGCACGCGATCGGGCAGGCGATCGATCACGCACGGCTGGCCGGGGATCGGCGCCAGGAGGTGCGCAACCTGCCGCACTACGCCACCCAGGCGCTGTATGGGCCGACGCCGGTGGACCTCGCCATCGAACGCTGCAACCAGGTGCTCGAGCAGGAGCCGGGCGACCTCCGTGCCGAGGGGATCGTCCGATGCACCCTTGCGCAGCTGCATGCGATGGCGGGTCGGTTCGAGGAGGCGCGCGCCCTCTACCGACGAGGGCGCGAGATCTTCACGCAGCTCGGCGGCAGGCTGCTGATCGCCTCGACCTCGCTCGATTCCGGCCGCGTCGAGCTGCTGGCAGGCGACCCGACAGCAGCGATCGCCGAGCTGGCACCGGACCACGACGCGCTGGAGCAGATGGGAGAGCGGTACCTGCGTTCGACGATAGCCGGGCTGCTGGCCAGGGCCGAGGAGGAGGCAGGTCTGTTCGACGCGGCCGACGGACACTGTCGGACCTGCGAGGAGCTTTCCGCCCCGGACGACGTCGAGGCCCAGGCACTCTGGCGCGGCGTGCGCGCTCGTCTCCTGGCGCGTGGCGGGGAGATCGCGGCCGCGACCGAGCGAGCGCGCGAGGCGGTCGAGCTGACGAGGACGACCGACGGCCTGGTGATGCAGGCGGGCGCCCTGCTGGATCTGGCCTTCGTGCTCGCCTTCGCGGGTGATGCTGAGAGCGCGGTTGCGGCCGCGGCGGAAGCGGCGGACCTTTTCGATCGGAAGGGGAACGTGGTCGGCCTGAAGGCGGCGCACGCAATTGTCGCGGCGCCGACAGCCAGCATGTCGGCGTTCGAAGTCGCGCCCGGTGACGTGGTCAGCCGTCGCGCCTGAGCGGCCCCGTTTCGCGCGGCACCTCGAAGCGGTCCAGTTCCGCGGGTCGGTGGGTCGCCTCCGCGGCATCGATCGTCTGCTGAAGGAGCATCATGGTCGTCACCGGCCCGACCCCGCCGGGGACCGGCGTGATGCCTGACACGACCGGCCTGACCGCCTCGAAATCGACGTCGCCGACCAGGCCATCCGGAGTCGCGTTGATCCCGCAGTCGATCACCACCGCGGAGCGGTTGACCATCTCGGCTCGGACCAGGTGCGGCGCACCCGCGGCCACCACCAGGATCTCGGCACGCCTGGCCTCGCGGGCGAGGTTGCGCGTCTGGCGATGGCAGATCACGACCGTCGCATCCGCAGCCAGCAGGAGCGAGGCGACCGGGCGGCCCACCACCGCCGAGCGGCCGATCACCACCGCTCGCCTGCCGGCGATCGGGATCTCGTAGGCGCGCAGCAGCGCCATCACCGCCAGCGCCGTGGCGGGCACCAGGGCCGGCTCGCCGCGCGCCAGGCGCCCGGCGTTGATCGGGGTCGCACCGTCGACGTCCTTCGCGGGATCGACGAGGGCCACGACCGCCCCGGTCGCGAGATGGCCGGGCACGGGGAGCGCGACCACGATGCCCCCGATGCCCGGATCGCGATTCAGGGCTCCGATGCGCGCGGCCAGGTCGGAGAGGGCGACCCCACTCGGTGGCTTGACTTCGACGACCTCGATCCCCACGCCGCGGGCGGACCGCGCCGCGCTGGCGGCATAGACCGCCGAGGCACCGTCGTCGTCGAAGCGAATGATCGCCAGCCGAGGCGCGGCGCCCATCTCCGCCGTGAGCAGCGTGGTTCGCTCGGACAGATCGCGCCACAGGCGTGATGCGACAGCGCGGCCGTCGAGGATGCGGGCGGTCATCTCAAACTCGTCACCCGATCAGCCTCCCGACGACGGCGAGCACCTGTTCCTCGCAGTCGCGTGCCTCTGCGCTGAGCCGATCGAGCCGTGCGGCTGCCTCAAGCCGCACCGGGTCATCCGCCGCCAGGGATGGCAGGTTGATGCGAACGTTCAGGACCGCGCCCCGCACGCTGGCCGACGCAAGCTGCGCCGCGACGCCGGCGTCGCTCACCGCGTGGGGGTTGCCGAGTGGCGCGATGCGGCCCGCCAGTCTCAGCACTTCGGCAGCCGCCTCTGCGACGCGCAGGGGGATGCGCGTCGCGTCTCGGGTCGCGCTCGTGACGCGCGTGGCCCGGTCCGCGCGCTCATCACCCGTCTCGCGTGGCAGGCGGCGGGCGGCAATCACCGCCTCGTACGCGGAGGCATCTTGCTCGGCGAGCTCCAGGAGCTCGGTCCGCAGAGCGGTCGCCGAGGACCAGATCTCGCGCAGCGCGCCCTCGTCCTGCTCGAGCTCGACCCTGCCACTCGTCAGCTCCCCGACCATCTCGACCAGCGCCGCACCCATGGCGCCGGCCAATGCAGCGGCGCTGCCGCCTCCGGGAGCGGGAGCCTTGCTGGCGAGGCCGGCGATCAGGTCTCGAACGGACAGGTCGGCGAGTCGGTCCGGATCGCGCATCGGCGACGCCTCGTGTCAGGCGCCGCCGAGGTTGGATCGGCCTGACGCCGCGCCGATTGTAGCGATCTGATCAGGCTGCCCGGTCGAGCGCCTCCACAAACCAGCGGCGGCGCCGGCTGTCGAAGGCGACCGCCGCCTGGCCTCCGTCATCGGTCTGGAGCAGGTAGGTGACGCGCGGGCCGCGCTCGGCGGGGTAGGCCGAGCGCTCATCGCGCATGGCGGACAGCCCAACGACGTGCACGCGCTGGTCACCCCAGGCGACGCTGCTTGGGCGGGCGAGGCGACGGTCCCAGCGGACGCGTGCCTCGATGGGTGTGATCTTGGTCAAGGCCATGATGCGCTCCTGCAATATCGCTCAGGACCTGCCCAGGACACAGAACAGGCGTTCTAGTAGACACGCACTATACGAACACGCGTTCTATTCGTCAAGGGGCTCGTCGGGGAGCGCAGGCTTCTCGCCGAAGTCGAATCGGCGTCGCGGGGCCTCGCGCAGCAGCCGTGCTCGGGTGATCGCCTGCTCGCCGAATCGCTCGCGCACGGCGTCGATGGAACGCGCCAGCCGCTCCGTGCGCACCGCATCGAAGAGGGTGAGCTGTTGCGTGTCGGTCAGGTTGATGGCGGTGAGGCCGATCAGGCGCACCCCGCGCCCGGCGACCAGCGTTCGTCGCAGGAGCGTGACCGCCGCCTCGTAGAGTGGCTCCGACTCGCGTGCCTGACGAGGAAGCGGCATCTGACGGGTCAGCGTCTCGAAGCCCTCGTATCGGAGCTTGAGCTGGACCGCTCCGGCAGCCATCTCGTGACGACGGAGCCGCGAGGCGACCGACTCGGCGAGGTCCAGCAGCGTCGCCTCCAGCTGCTGCCGAGAGATGGTGTCGGCGCCGAACGTGTGCTCATGACCGATGCTCTTCGGTGCCTGCAGCGGCTCGACCGGGCTGGGGTCGATCCCCATCGCGCGCTGCGCCAGCTCCGCCCCGTGCCTGCCGAAGCGCCGCCGCAGGGTCGCCTGTGGCAGGGCGGCCAGCCCGCCGATGGTCGTCACCCCGTAGTCGGCGAGCGCCTGCTGCACCTGTGGCCCAACGCCCCACAGCCGCCGGATGGGGAGCGGGGCGAGGAAGGCTGCCTCGCCCCCGGGAGGGACGACGACGAACGCATCCGGCTTCCGCAGGTCCGATGCGACCTTGGCGCACAGCTTGTTGGTCGCCACGCCCACGCTCACCACGAGGCCGACCTCGTCGAGCACACGCCCCTTGATGCCGCGGCCGATCGTCTCTCCGTCGCCGAACGCGGTCGCGCTGGCGGTCACATCCAGGAACGCCTCGTCGAGGCTGATCGGCTCCACCTGCGGTGTGACCGACGCGAAGATCGCCATCACCTGCAGACTCAGCTCACGGTACCGATCCGGGCGCACCTCGCGAAAGACGCCCTGCGGACAGAGCCTGGCCGCGGTCCGCAGCGGCATTGCCGAATGCACGCCGAAGCGCCTCGCCTCGTAGGAGGCCGCGCTCACCACCCCGCGCTCGTCGCGGCGGCCGCCGACGATCACCGGCTTCCCGGCCAGGGCTGGATCGTCGAGCACCTCGACCGACGCGTAGAACGCGTCGAGATCCGCGTGAAGGATGCTGCGCGCGTTCAACGGTCGAGACTCACCTCGGGCCGAGCGTTGAGCGGCGAGCGCAGCCTCTGGCCGGCGAGCGGGGGCGAGCCAGCCGACGAGGCGAGACAGTGGAGGCCGGCACGCATCCGGCGCCGTCAGCGCTACAGCTTGCGGATGACGCCGACCACCTTGCCCTGGATCTGGACATCGGCGGCGTAGATCGGCTCCATTTCAGCGTTCGCCGGCTGCAGGCGGATGCGCTCCTTCTCGCGGTAGAACTTCTTGAGCGTGACGCCGTTATCGTCGAGCAGCGCCACCACGATATCGCCATCGCGAGCCGTCGCCTGCGGCTGGACGACGACATAGTCGCCGTCGTCGATCAGCGCGTCGATCATGCTCTTTCCGCGGACGCGGAGGACGTACGAATCCTCGCCCGCCGGCATCGAGCGCGGGACCTCGAGCGACTCCGCGCCATCGGCATACGCTTCGATCGGCTGGCCGGCGGCGATCTCGCCGAGCACTGGCAGCGCCAGAACGTCGCGGTCGACCGGCATGCGGAACGGTGTCACGCGAGAGGTGCGGTCGCGGCGGGGCACCTGTACCGGCTCCGCTCGAGGCGTCAGACGCAGAGCGCGCGAGGAATGCGATCCGCGCTCGAGCAGGCCGTCCCGCTCCAGGCTGAGGAGGTGATGGTGAACGGCGGAGGTTGACGCGAGACCGACAGCGTCGGCGATCTCGCGGACGGATGGCGGATATCCGCGTTCCTCGACCGTGCGGGCGATGCACTCGAGGATGCGGTGCCGTCGTTCGGCGTCGTGCCTGGTCAACGATCCCTCCGAGCTGTTCATGGCTTCGAGCAGAGGCTAGCAGAACAGGTGTTCTAATGTCAATTGCTCTGCTATCATCCCCTTCTAGCCTCCTACGGAGCGGCGCATCGTGAAAATCGCCGGCCGCTGGCGCTATCTGCGCCTCGCTCGCCTCGTCATCAAGCTGCCGACCTACGCACGCGTGGTGTGGGGTCTGATGCGCGATCCAAGGACCCCAATCGGCCTCAAGGCAATTCTTGGGGCGGCGCTGGCGTATGTGGTCCTGCCGGTCGACCTGATCCCGGACGCCATCCCGATCCTCGGCCAGGCAGATGACCTGACGGTCCTGCTGCTCGTGCTCGACCTGTTCATCCAGAACGCGCCCGCCGAGGTCCGTGCCGAGCATATGGCGCGCGCGAAGAACGGGACCGCGGATCTCGACCGTGATATGGAGAAGCTCCGGAGCCTGCTCGGGGACCGCTACGACCAGATTCGCGACACCCTGCCCGAGCTGCTGGAGCGCTACGGGCGTCTGCGCGAGTCGGGTGCTGTCAAGGCAAGTCTTGCCGGCTGGCGCAATCGGCGCATGCGCGGCGCGAACGGAGATGAGACCTAGATGAAGGTGATCCTCAAGCGCGACGTGAAGGGGCTCGGCCGCGAAGGCGACATGAAGGAGGTCAAGGACGGCTACGGGCGCAATTTTCTGCTGCCCACCGGCGCGGCGGCGATCGCCGACAAGGGATCGGTCGCCAACTGGGAGCGGCACCGCGAGCAGCGCGAGGAGCGCGATCGCCAGGTCCGGACCGACGCCGAAACGACCGCGTCGCGGCTTCGCGACCTGAAGCTGGAGGTTCCGGTCAAGGCCGGTGAGAAGGGGCGCCTCTTCGGCGCCGTCACCAACCGGGAGATCGCGCAGCAGATTCACGCGCAGGGGATCGAGCTCGACCGGCATCTGATCCACCTGCGCGAGCCGATCAAGACGCTCGGCGAGCACAAGGTCGACGTGCGCCTGATGGCGGGCGTCGAGGCAGCGGTCTCCGTCACGGTCGTTCCGCTGGCGTAGCCCGGCTCCCCGGCCCACGTCCGGGCGATGGACGAGCGCGGCGCCGACTCCCCTCGCTGGCTGCGACACCCTAGCTGTCTCGATTCTGATCGAACCTGGCGACGCTGACGGCCGGGTGCCATCCCACACCTCGTCCACACTCCCGGCTCTGTTGTCCACGGCGGCGTGCGACTGGGAGCCGGGAATGCGCATAAGCCGGTTGCGGGATGCGGGACGATGGCCTCGAGCCGGCGGCGGGTTTCCTGGGCCAGCGTCGAGGAGAGAGAAGATCGCAACCGTCATGGGCGCCGAGAACGGCCACCCTCGCCCGTCCGCCTCTGCCGACCTTGAAAAGCTCGCGCCTCGTGCCCTCGAGGCGGAGCAGAGCGTGCTCGGCTCCATCCTGATCGATTCCGAGGCGATCCTGAAGGTCGCTGACTTCCTTCGTCCAGCCGATTTCTACCGGTCGGCGCACGGCGACATCTACGAGGCGATGCTCGGTCTGCACGGCCAGCGCGAGCCGATCGACCTGGTGACGCTTGGCGACGAGCTCACGCGGCGCGAGCGCCTCGACGCCGTCGGCGGCCCGGGCTACCTGGCCAGCCTGATGAACATGGTGCCGACCGCCGTCCACGTCGAGCACTACGGGCGGATCGTCGAGCGCAAGGCGGTGCTGCGCAACCTTATCCAGGCCGCGGGACGGATCGCCGCGGTCGGCTACGAGGAGTCGAATGACGCGGAGGTCGCCATCGACCGCGCCGAGTCGATCCTGTTCGAGATCAGCCAGCACCGAACCATCGGTGGCTTCGAGTCGTTGGCGACGCTCCTGGGCCAGGCGTACGACCGGCTTGAGTACCTCCATGAGCATCGTGGTCAGATCCTGGGCATCCCATCCGGACTCAGCCAGCTGGATGCGCTGTTGGGTGGCTTCCAGCCGTCGGATCTCGTGATCCTGGCCGCGCGCCCGTCGGTGGGCAAGACCTCGCTCGCGCTCAACATCGCGCAGCACGCCGCCGTGCGTGAGCGAAAGAGGGTCGGGGTCTTCAGCCTCGAGATGAGCAAAGAGCAGCTCGCCCTGCGCCTCCTCAGCGCGGAGTCGGGCATCAATCCACGGCCGCTGCAGACGGGCTTCGTGGACGAGACCGACTGGTCGAAGATCGCACAGGTCATGAACGAGATGGCGGGGGCGCCGATGTGGATCGATGACTCGCCCGTCCTCTCGGTGATGGAGCTGCGGACCAAGGCGCGACGCCTCGAGGCAGAGCAGCGCGGTCTCGACCTCCTGATCGTCGACTATCTGCAGCTGATGCAGGCCTCGACTCCGAGCCGGGATGCGAACCGGGTGCAGGAGGTGAGCGAGATCAGCCGAGGGCTCAAGCAGCTGGCCCGCGAGCTCAAGGTGCCCGTCATCGCGCTCAGCCAGCTGTCGCGCGGGGTGGAGCAGCGCGGCACCGCGGAGCCTCGTCTCTCTGATCTGCGTGAGAGCGGCTCGATTGAGCAGGACTCCGACGTCGTCGTCTTTCTCTATCGCGCGGAAGACCAGAACCCCGATGCCGAGGTCGAGCTGATCAAGGCCAAGGTCGCGAAGCATCGGAACGGACCAATCGGCGAGGTTCCGCTCCAGTTCCGCAAGGCGAACACGCGCTTCTACACGGTCGCGCCGCGCGACAACGAGGTGCCCGCCTACTAGGTGAAGTGTGTTGGGGAGCCTTGAGGTGCGGTGTACACTCGGGCGCTGAACGTCTGGTCGAGCGCCTGACCCGAGTCCGTCCGACTGCGACACAAAGTCGCATGCGATCCCAGGCCCGTGGCGCGGCACAACCACGGAGCCGGACGGGGCGAGACAGGGAGGTCGAGGGTACCGTGTACAGCGACAAGACCATCCGCTGCCGAGACTGCGGCATGGACTTCGTCTTTTCCGCTGGCTAGCAGGAGTTCTACGCCGCCAAGGGGCTCGTCAACGAGCCCCAGCGCTGCCAGACCTGCCGCGCCATTGCGAAGCAGAATCGAGCGCTCGGGGTCAGCAACGGCGGCGCCGGGAACGGCGGGCAGCGCGAGATGCATGCCGCGGTCTGCGCCGAATGCGGGGGTCAGGCGCTCGTGCCCTTCTTGCCTCGAAACGACCGGCCGGTCTACTGCAGCAGCTGCTTCGACAAGGTGCGGGCCCAGGCCTAGCACCTACCTCTCCCCTGACCGATGCGAGCGTCGCTCGGGGCGGGCCTCGTGGTCTAGGATGACCCGAGCTCAGCCGCAGCGCCTCGAGGTGCCCGCCCGCCCATGTCCGTAATCGCCGTCGTCGGCGCCCAGTGGGGCGACGAGGGCAAGGGTCGCGTGGTCGACTACCTGGCGGACGAGGCCGACCTGGTCATCCGCTACGGCGGCGGCAACAACGCCGGGCACACCGTGGTCAACCCGCAGGGTCATTTCAAGCTGCACCTGATCCCCTCGGGCATCTTCCATCCGCGCACGAAGAACCTGCTCGGCAACGGCGTCGTCATCAACCCCCCCGCGCTGGTCGCGGAGCTCGAGGGGCTGGGCGCGGCCGGAATCGGCTGCGAGAACCTCTACATCAGCGACCGTGCCCACCTGGTGATGCCCTATCACGTGCTGATCGACCAGCTCGAGGAGCGGGAGCGAGGACCGGCTCGGTTGGGGACCACGTCGCGCGGGATCGGGCCGGCGTACGTCGACAAGATCGCCCGGCGCGGCATCCGGGTGGTGGACCTGATGGAGGCCGATCATTTCGGGTCGCGGCTCGAGACTGCCCTGGCGCGCGTGCGACGCCTGGTGAGCGGCTACTTCGCCGCAGGCGGGGCGGGTGATGAGCTCCGCGAGGCGATCGAGGAGGCGACCGATGGCGCCGCCATCGGCGCCGCCTACCTGGCGGCCGGCGAGCGGCTGCGGCGCCACGTGGTGGACGGCCAACAGCTGGTCGACGAGGCCCTGCAGAACGGTCAGAGGATTCTGCTGGAGGGGCAGCTGGGCACCATGCGAGATATCGACTGGGGCGTCTATCCCTACGTGACCAGCTCGTCGCCGATCCCCGGCGGGGCCAGCCTGGGAGCCGGCCTGCCCGCGGTGGCGATCGACCAGGTGCTGGGTGTGGCAAAGGCCTACACCACCGCGGTCGGCGCCGGTCCGCTGCCGACAGAGCTGTCGGACGGGGCCGGCGAGCGGCTTCGGGACCGAGGCGTCGAGTACGGCACGTCGACGGGGCGCGCGCGTCGTTGCGGCTGGTACGACGCGGTCGCCGTGCGCTTCAGCGTGCGGCTGGCGGGCTACAGCTCGATTGCGCTGACGAAGCTCGATGTGCTCGACGCATTCGATCGAATCCCGATCGCCCGCGCCTACCGCGATCCGACCGACGGGAATGGGGGACGATCCCCGCCTCCGAGGTGCTCTATGAGCGCCTGGAGCCGATCTACGAGGAGCTGCCTGGCTGGCAGAGCGATACCACCGGCTGCCGCTCATGGGAGTCGCTCCCTGGGCAGGCGCGCGCGTACGTCGAGCGTCTCGAGGCGCTTGCCGGCGTGCCGATCAGTCACGTCAGCGTCGGGCCGGAGCGAGCCCAGATGATCGTGCGGTGATTGCCGCGAGCCCGGTCGGTTGCGGATATACTCCCGAAAAGCACGCGTTACAGGTTCTTGCACCGCATTCGAGCCGTTCCACCCGAGCGATCATCTGAAGCCCGCGAGCCCGAGCGCCGTCCGCGGGCGTTTTCATACCCGGAGCCGTGAGGAGGCCGCATTGATCGATCTGGAAGGCGCGTTGGATGTCGTCGCAGGCCAGCGTCTGCGCCGCACCTATGGCTTCGAAGAGGTGGCGCTGGTCCCGGGCGCGGTGACGGCGGACCCTGCCGAGGTCGATCTCTCCACAGAGATCGGCGGCCTGATCCTGCAGATCCCCTTCCTGGCGGCGGCCATGGACGCCGTGGCTGATACCTCGTTCGCGGCGCGCATGACGAAGGCAGGCGGCCTCGCCTTCGTCAACCTCGAGGGCCTCTACAGTCGCTACGAGGACGCCGGCCCGATCATCGAGCGGGTTTGCGCCGCGGACTCCGGGGCGGCGGCGGCGCATGTGCTGGCCGAGGCCTATGGCCAACCGGTGCGCGACGACCTGATCGCCGCGCTGATCCGGCAGATCAAGGCGGAGGGTGGGGTCGCCGCCGTGGCGACCACCCCGGCGAGCGCCTGGCATCACGCCGAGGTTGCTGCCGAAGCGGG
>Ga0307308_10001175_pt1 | contig 10347 bp, 8 predicted proteins | sample ER_DNA_195_FD_194501 | JGI IMG/M metagenome (GOLD analysis project Ga0307308, IMG submission 194501) | Bulk soil microbial communities from the East River watershed near Crested Butte, Colorado, United States - ER_DNA_195 | ecosystem: Environmental > Terrestrial > Soil > Floodplain | place: USA...
GCTCTGGGTTTGGTGACCTCACGGGGAGGTCGCATAGTTGGCCTAGTGCGCGGGTTTGCTAAACCCGTAAGGATGCCGTAAGGCGCCTTCGAGGGTTCGAATCCCTCCCTCCCCGCCGTGTGACGCGAGATCCGAAACCGCCATCGCCAGAACGCAACCTGGGTCGGCTCTTCGTTCGCAACTCATTGGCTGGTAACAGATTTGCCACTGGGTGGTAAAAACCGTGCAAACCAAAGGGCCACCTAGTCCAGCGGCCGCACGACGAGACCCGCAGGCACCTTCGGAAAGAAATACGTCGTCTTTTGCGGAAGTCGCTCACCCGCGTCGGCCACGCGACGCAGCGTTTCCGGATCGACTGCTCGCAAGAGCAGCACGGTCGCGCCAGCTTCGGTCGCCGCGAGCGCCGCTTTGGTGTCGTGCTCGTACGTGATCTCCGCGCCTGAGTTGCGCACATCGCGCAGGAGCAACTCCTCGGCCTGCGCCACCGGCAGATCGCGCCACGCGGGCTTCACGCTGCTGAGATCCGCGTCCGCCTTGAGCTGCAGCTGCTCGTACCGTCCATCGCGCACGACGACTATTCCCGGCTGAATGTCGCCGATGGCGCCCGCGTCGATCGGCGATCGCTCGAAATAACGGTCGATCGCGCGATCGAGCGCGCCGTTTCCGCGCACGACGCGATGCGTCGCGAAGATGCGTAGCCCGGGATCGTCCGCCGCACAGAGGTACGCAAGGACGTAGCCGATCGGTGCATCCGCCGCCGCGCCCGCGCCGCGTTCGGCGAGATACGCGAGGGCGGTCTCGTAGCGGTGATGCCCGTCCGCGATGTAGACACGACGCTTCGCGAGCGCCTCGCGAAACTCACCGATCCCCATCCGATCGCCGATCGCCCACACGCGGTGCTGCTCGTCACCTACGGTCGCTTCGGCTGTGGGCTTCGTCCCCTCGATGTGCCGCGATATTCCCCCGGCGATCTCGCCGCGCGCGTCCTCGAAGACGCCGAAGATCGCGCTGGTGTTCGTGCGCGTCGCGCGGAGGAGCGCGAGACGGTCCTCCTTCGCTTTGGGAAACGTCAGCTCGTGCGGCATCACGATGCCTTCCTCGGGTCGATGAAGCCGCAGCGCGCAGTGGATCCCGCGCCGGCGCACGCGCGTCTTCCCGATGAGGAACTCGTGGTCGTGCACGTAGATAGCGGCGGCTGCGTCCTGCTTCATCACGCCGCGAAGCCGCCACGCGGCCAGGTCCGCGGCCGCGCTCGCGTACGGGTCGCCGTCGGGCTTGGGGAATTCGACCCGGACGAAGTTGTATGGGCTCTGCCCATAGAGGCGGTCGCGGTCTTCCGGGCTGATGACGTCGTACGGCGGGCACAGGAGGTCGCCGAGCTGTTCGGGCTGCTCGCCATAGCGGAGTGCCCGGAACGGAGCGACGTCGGCCACCTCCGGATTCTGCGGCACGCGAGCCGCGACAATTCCGTAGGTGACGCACCGGGCGCTCGTCGTCGGGGCCGGCAACGCTGGAAAGGCGCACGCCGAAGCCCTCAAGAGCATTGGCATCGCTGTGGTCGGCCCGCTCAGCGGTACCGCGACGGTGGCCGATCTTGCGCCGCTCCGTGATCCGGCCGTGGATGTCGTGCACGTCACGACCGCGAACGATCTGCATCCTCCGCTGGTGCGTGAAGCGCTACGTGTCGGCAAGCACGTGGTCTGTGAGAAGCCGCTCGCCGGCGATCTCGAGGGTGCGGAGAAGCTCGCCGAGTGGGCGCAGCTCAGCGGGCGTCACACGACGATCTGCCAGAACTACCGTTTTCTCCCGCTCCTCGCGGAGCTCGCGTGGCGCGTGCAGGCCGGCGAGCTCGGGCCCGTGCATCTCGCGCGCGGCGCGTTCCTTCAGGACTGGTTGCTCCTCGGGACCGACGACAACTGGCGCCTCGACACATCGCGCGGCAGCCTCTCGCGCACCGCCGCGGATATCGGTGTCCACTGGCTCGATCTCGTCGAGACGATCACCGGACTTCACGTCGAGGCCGTCGTCTCGCAGCTCGGCTATCTGCACGGCCGCAAGACCGAGGACCACGCCGGATTGCTGCTGCGTTTCGCTGGCGGTATGCAGGGCGTCTGCACCTTGTCGCAGGCATCCGCCGGCCGCCGCAATGAGGTCGAGGTCTCGCTCGATGGCACGACCGGGTCGGCCACGTGGCTCAGTGATCGGCGCGACGAGCTCAGGCTTGGCGCGCGCGATCGCGCCACGGAGGTCGTGGCGCGTTCCAACGTGCGGTCGCCCGCGGCGCGCGAGCTCACGAAGCGGCCACAGAGCAACGACGAAGGCCGCCGGAATCTTTTCGCTGCTTTTTATGGGACGCTCGATGGGAAGCCGTCGCCGGTGCCGTTGCCGACGTTCGAGGATGGCCTGCGCCATGTCCGCTTCGCGGAGGCCGCGATCGTCAGTGCGAGACGACGGGCGTGGGTCGAGATAGCGGAAATGAAAACGACGGCATCCCAGGTCACATCGTGACCCGCGTCGGCATCCAGGACCGACTCGTCCCGGGAGCGACGCTTCGCGAGAAGTACGACGCGGCGCGGCGCTTTGGTTTCGACGCGATCGAGCTCTCGGAGCGCCCGGCCTTCGAGGAGGCTCGCATCGCGATACGCGACAAGATCCCAGTCACCGCGATCGCCGGCGGTTACCGCGGCTGGCTGATCGACCCGGACCCGGAGAACATCGCCGCGGCGCGGACCGACATCGCCACGCTGCTCGATCTCGCGGGCGAGCTCGGCGTTGGCATCGTCGTCGTGCCCATCTGGGGACGCACGCGGAATCTTCCCGGCATCGCGACCGGTCGCACGCGCGATGAGGATGAGACGCTCTTCCTCGAAGGCCTGCGGCCCCTTGCGGAGCGCGCCGAGCGTGCCGGCGCGCGGATCTTCGTCGAGCCGCTGAATCGCTATCAGAACGATGTGTGTGTGACCATCGCCGATGCGATGCGTTTTCGCGACGCCGTCGACAGCCCTGCGGTGTTTGTGGTCGGCGACACATTCCACATGAACATCGAAGAGGCCGATATGGCGGCATCGCTTGCCGATGCCGGCGAGCGGCTGGGCTATGTGCAGATGGCCGACTCGCAGCGCTTCGAGCCCGGCGCCGGTCACATCGACTTCTCGTCGATCTTCTCGGCGCTCGCGGGGATCGGCTACGAGGGCGACATCGGCATCGAGTGCGCGGCGCTGTCCGGCGACCCGGAGATCGTGCTGCCACGGACGGCTGCGCTCATACGCGATCTCATGCGCGAGAGCGAGCTCGCGGTGTGACCAGTCCGATCGACGACCTCATCGCCCGCGGCGAAATCGGCGGCCGCACGGTCCGCATCCTGGAAAACGGCGAGGTCGACTGCCACGAATACCCGGTCGCGCCGCTCGCGCCCGGGCACGTCCGGGTCCGGACGGTAAGTTCGGCGATCAGCCCCGGCACCGAGATGACCTACATCGGCGCTGGGGCGACGAACCCCTACCTGCATAAACGGTGGGACCCCGAACTCCGCGTTTTTCTGCCGGGGAAGCCGTCGGTGGAGTACCCGATCGTGTTCGGCTATCGCGCTGCGGGAAGGGTGGTGGACAGCGCGACTCCGGCTGCACCCGTTGGCACGCGCGTCTACGGCAAGTGGCGCCATACCGAGCTCGTCGCGCTTCCGGCCGACGTCGCGATCGACGAGCGCGTTCCCGACGGCCTCACCTTCGAGGACGCCGTGGATCTCGGACAGATGGCGCCGATCGGTATGAACGCGATCGCCTACGCGGGCGAGGAGCTCCACGGGACGCCGACGGTCATATTCGGCGCGGGCCCCGTCGGTCTGATCGTCGCGCAGCTCGCGGCGGCGTCGGGCGCGTCCGCGGTCCACGTCGTCGACCGGCTCGCGTCGCGGCTCGAGATCGCGAAAACATGTCGTCTCGAGACGCTCCTCTCGGCCGACGGAGTCGATGTTGCGCGCGAGCTCAAGCGGCGGCTCGGCGCCGAAGGCATCGCCGTCGTCTTCGAGTGCACCGGGTCCACGCGCGCGCTGCAGGAGGCCATCCGGACGGTGCGCCGGCGCGGCCGCGTTATCGCAGTCGGTTTCTACCAGGGCGAGGCGGCCGGGCTCTTCCTCGGCGACGAGTTCCACCACAACGGAGTCGAGATCCGCTCGGCGCAGATCGGCAACATCCACCCGGCGTGGTCGATGTCATCGCTGCGCGCTCGAGTCATCGAGCTCGCCCTCGGCGGGCACCTCACTCTCGGAGGCCTGCCGCGCGTTACGTTCCCGGTCGAGAAGGCGGCCGACGCGTTCGCCGCCGTCAAGAGGCCCGAGATGGTCCTGCAGGCGGCGCTCGCCTACTAAGAAAAGCGCGCTCGCAGGGGAGACTCGCCTATAGTCGCCGCAGTTCTAACGGGGGAGAGGGTATGAAACAGCTGCGCACCTCATTCGCGCTCGCCCTCGCGATCAGCATGCTCGCGGTCGCCTGCGGTCCGAGCGCCAATCCGAGTCCATCCGGTTCAGGAGCGATCTCGAGCGAACCGTTCGTGATGCTCTCGACTCAGTTCAACACGGTCACCGAATCGGAGGCCGTTCGGAAGCAGATCCTGGCGGGATTCACGGTCGCCCCGGTCGACTTCCTCGGGTCGACGGCCGGCCCATTCGTCGACCGAATCACGGCCGAGACGAAGACCTCGAAGGGCCAGGTCGGCGTGATCGGCGGAGTGCATGGTGATTTCGCCGGATTCAGCGATCTCACGATCTTCGAGGACCTCACGCCTCTTGCGCAGAAGCTCAAGGACCGCGGCATCGCGCAGGAATTCATGGACCTCGGGAAGCTCGGAACGAACCGGCAGGTCTACATCCCGTGGATGCAAGCGACCTACATCATGGGAGTCAACAAGCAGGCGCTGCAGTACCTGCCCTCCGGCGTGAAAGAGGGCGACATCACCTACACCCAGCTCAAAGACTGGTGCAAGAACATCTTCGACAAGACCGGGCAGAAGAAGTGCGGACTCCCCGCAGGCCCGATGTCGCTCCTTCACCGCCTGATCCAGGGCTACATGTACCCGGCCTACACCGGCGGCCTCGTGACGACGTACAAGAGCTCCGACGCCGCGAAGATGTGGCAGGACCTCAAAGATCTCTGGCAGTACATGAACCCCGTGTCGCTGAACACCGATTTCATGCAGGAAGCGCTGCTGTCGGGTCAGGTCTGGGTGGGCTTCGACCACGTCGCGCGGCTCGTGGACGCCTTCAAACAGAAGCCGAATGACTTCGTTGCGGTGCCGGCGCCGAAGGGTCCGAAGGGCCTCTACTACATGTCGGTGCTGGCCGGTCTCGCGATCCCGAAGAGCTCGCCGAACAAGGCGGGTGCGGAGGCCTTCATCGACTACATGACCACTTCGGAGGTCCAGGGGAAGACTCTGAACGCGGTCGCGTTCTTCCCCGTCCTCGACAAACCGCTCCCGAGCGACCTGGCCGCATATCTGAAGGTCGAGGCAGACGCGGTTCAGGCGCAGTCGAAGTCGCCCGACGCGAAAGTCGCGCTGCTGCCGATCGGACTCGGCGCGAAGGGTGGCGAGTTCAACAAGGTGCAGCTCGACACGTTCCAGCGGATCGTGATCAAGAACGAGGACATCACCAAGGTCCTGAGCGACGAAGCGGCGATCCTTCAAACGGTCATGAACGACACCAAAGCTCCGTGCTGGCGGCCGGATCCGGCAAGCACGGGGCCCTGCCAGGTCAAGTGACCTAGATGGCGGTCGGAGCGCGGAGGGCCGCCTCTTTTCCGGCGGCGATCGTCCGGTCGGAAGCGGCCCTCCCGCTCGGCCTTCTCGCGCCCACGGTCATCTTCCTCAGTCTCCTGATCCTCGTCCCGATCGCGCAGGCGGTGCTGCTCTCATTCCAGGCCGCCGACGGCACCTTCGGTCTCGAGGCGTACAAGACGATGTTCAACGACACGGCGTTTGCGGAGTCGTTCCGCAACACCATCCTCCTGCTCATCGCGATCGTCCCCATCCAGATGGTGCTCGCGCTGGCGATGGCCCTCCTCATCCACTCGCGTTTTCCCGGTCACGGCATCTTTCTGTACATCTACGCGATCCCCCTCGCGATCTCGGACCTCGCCGCCGGCATCGTGTGGCTCTCGATCTTCACCGATCAGGGTTATCTGAACACCATCCTCACCGGTCTCGGCGTGATCAAGGAACCCGTTTCGTTCCTCTCGTACGAAAACCTCCAATGGGTATTCACCGCGGTCGTCGTTGCGGAATCGTGGCGGGCGACCGCGCTGGTGCTGGTCATCCTTCTCGCTGGTCTGCAGCTCATTCCACGTGAGTACTTCGAAGCGGCCGAGCTCTTCGGCGCGAGCCGCATCAAGCGCACCCTGATCGTCGTGCTGCCGATGCTCAAGCCGAGCCTGCAGTCGGCCCTCATCATCCGCACGATCTTCGCGTTCAACGCGTTCGCCGTCGTGCTCGCACTAGCGGGCCGGCAGCTGCCGGTGCTGGGTTACGAGGCCTACGACTGGTACTACAACAACCGCAATAACAACGTCGCCGCAGCCTTCGCGACCCTCATCCTCGTCCTGACGATCGCCGCGACGGTCACGTACCTGCGCCTGTTCCGGGTACGCGAGGGAGAGCTCGGCAAATGACGGCAGCCGCGCCCGCTCTGCGACGCCGTACCGCGTCGCGCCGCGTCGTCGTCGACCGCGTCCTCCTGTACACCGTCGCGGTGATCCTGGCCCTCTGGACGCTCATACCGATCTATCTCGTCGCCCTCGCGGCGTTCAGTGAGCGTTCGGCGATCTACGAGTTTCCCAAGCCGCTGCTCCCGACCCGCTTTTCCACCGACACCATGAGCTTCTTCGTCAATTCGACGGGCGTGCTGCCTTCGGTGCGCAACAGCATCATCGTCGCCATCTCTACGATCCTCCTCGGTCTCGTCATCGGCGCTCCCGCCGGATACGCCCTCGCGCGATTCCGGTTCCCCGGCCGCGACGGTTTCCAGGTGGGCGTCCTCGTGTCAAAGATGTTCCCGATCGCGATCCTGTCGATCCCGCTTGCGGTGACGTTCATCGACCTCGGTCTGTACGACAACCTGATCGCGGTGATCCTCGTCCACACGGCGATGGTCCTGCCCTTCATCGTGATCGTGACCTCGGGCGTGTTCCTCGCGGTCTCGCGCGAGCTCGAGGAAGCGGCCCAGACGCTCGGGACCTCGCGCTTCGGCGCGTTCACGCGCATCGCGCTCCCGCTCGCTCTGCCCGGCCTCGCGGCCGCGGCGATCTTCAGCTTCGTGACGTCGTGGAACGAAGTGTTCGCCGCGACAATCCTGACGGTCCGCAACACCACGCTGCCGGCGCAGGTCCTGGCCTCGCTCAACATCTCGCCGCTCTACTTCCGCTTCGCGGGCGGTTTCTTCATGATCATCCCGTCGCTCTTCTTCATCTTCTTCATGCGCAAGTACCTGTTCAATCTTTGGGGACCGGGTAGGTGAGCTGAACATGTCTAGTGTCGCGTTCGAATCCGTTCGCAAGGTCTTCGGCAAGACCGTCGCGCTCAAGGACGTGGACCTGCTCGTCCGCGACGGCGAGTTCATGGTCCTGCTTGGGCCCTCGGGCTGCGGCAAGACGACGCTGCTCCGCTGCCTCGCCGGCCTCGAGCGGATCGACGGCGGAACCGTCCGCATCGGCGACCGCGATGTCTCCGACCTGCCTCCGCGGGACCGGCACATCGCGATGGTCTTCCAGTCCTACGCCGTGTTCCCGCACATGAAGGTGTACGACAACATCGCGTTCGGCTTGAGAATGCGGAAGAAGCCGAAGGCCGAGGTCGAGCGCCGGGTGAAGGAGGGTGCCGCGCTCCTGCAGCTCGAGCCATACCTCGATCGCTACCCGGCGCAGCTCTCAGGCGGTCAGCGGCAGCGCGTCGCCGTTGCGCGAGCGATCGTGACGGACGCACCCGTGCTGCTCATGGACGAGCCGCTCTCGAACCTCGACGCCCTGCTTCGCCTGCACGCGCGCGCCGAGCTCAAGCGTCTCCACGGCGAGGTGAAGCGCACGACGGTCTACGTCACGCACGATCAGATCGAGGCGCTCTCGATGGGCGACCGCATCGCGGTGATGAGGGAGGGCCAGATCGTTCAGCTCGACACGCCGAGCGCGCTGTACGACCGGCCGGCGGACGTGTTCGTCGGATCGTTCATCGGCTCGCCGCCGATGAACTTTCTGAAGGCGCGGTCTCGCAACGGGACCGCGGTAGCCGAGGCGTTCGAGGTGCCGGGGCCGCCGGGCATGGACGGCAAGGAGATCCTGCTCGGCATACGCCCCGAGAACATCAGGACCGGCGAGGGCCCGCTTCGCGGCCGCGTGCTCGTTGTCGAGCCGCTCGGGTCGCACGCGCTTCTCACCGTCATGATCGGCAACGAATCCATCAAGGTCGTCGCGCCCGCCGACACGACGCTGCGTGCCGACGAGGAGCTCCGCCTCGCGCCCGAGCCGCACAAGATCCGTTGGATGGACGCGGCGTCCGGCAAGGCTTTGACGGCGCCGCACTGAGCCGATCCGCTCCGACCTGGAGCCCGCGCGAGCTACGCGATGAGGCGATCGCAGTCCTGGCTCGGAACGATGTCGGCGGGTGGACGAAGCCGGCTCCGCGCCTCTATCCGCACCAGTGGAGCTGGGACACCGCGTTCATCGCCATTGGGCTCGCGCGGAGCGACCCCAACCGCGCGCTCGGCGAGCTCGAGCATCTTTTCAGTGCGCAGTGGGGCGATGGGCGGGTGCCGCACATCGTGTTCGACCCGAACGCGCGCGACTACCGGCCGGGGCCGGATCTCTGGGCGTCGGCCGCCGTCAGCGAGCTCGCGCCGCGTGCGGTCGCGACGAGCGGGATCATCCAGCCGCCCGTGCACGCGATCGCGGTGTGGCGCCTGCTCGAGGTCGCGTCGAGCGAGGCGATCCGCGGGCGCGTCGCGGTCCTGTACCCGAAGCTGCTCGCCTGGCACCGCTACCTCGCGGAGCGGCGCGATCCCGAGGGCTCCGGGCTCATCACGATCTATCACCCCTGGGAAGGCACCGATAACTCGCCGCGGTGGGACGCCGCGCTCGCGCGGATCCCGGTCGGCGCGATACCGCCCTACGCACGGACCGATGTGAGCGTCGTCAGCGCGGACGAGCGTCCGACCTCCGGCGAGTACGACCGCTACATCTGGCTCGTGTCGCTCCTGCGCGACGCCGGATACGACGACGCCACGATCCAGAACACGCACCCGTTCCTCATCAAGGACGTCCAGAAGAGCGCGGTCTTCAGCGCGGCCTGCCGCTCACTGGAGCGCATCGCGGAGCTGGTCGGCGCGCCGCGGGAAGAGCGCTCGCAGATCGCGCGGTGGGGAGAGCGGTCCGGCCGTGCGGTACAGAGCTCGTGGGACGATGCGCTCGGCCTCGCGCTGGACACAGACCTTCGCGCGGGCAAGCCGATCCGCGTCGCGACGAGCGCCGGCCTCTGCACTCTCCTCGTGCCGGACATGGATCGAGCGATCGCCGACCGCACCGAGCAGACGCTCTTCGGACCAGACTTCGCGGGAGCGTCCGGACTCGCCTTCCCGGTCGTTCTGAGCACCGCGCGGAGCTCGCCGGAGTTCCGTCCGCGAGCGTACTGGCGCGGCCCGGCATGGCCTCTTAGCAACTGGCTCCTCTGGTGGGGGATGACGCAGCGGGGATCGGACGCGTCCGCGGCAAGACTGCGCGCGCCGAATCTCGCGCTGCTCTCGCGACCGGAGGCGCACTTCGCCGAATACTTCGAGCCCTTTACCGGTGAGCCGCTTGGATCGCTCGATCAGTCGTGGACGGCGGCCGTCGCGCTCGACTGGCTCGCGACTCAGGAGGCCTCGGACTGAGAGCGGCTCGTATATAGCGCGGCGCCCAAAAGGGGAGCCTCCGTCAACCGATCGGCCGGCGAGCAGCGGTCCAAAATCGTCGCGGCCAGGGACGCTTCGACAAAAGCGCCGCCGAAGAGATCCCAGGCGTGCGCGACCCCGCCCCCGAACACGAGGCACGTTGGGGCGAATCGGATGATCCAAGGGTCGAGGAATTCGGCGAGTCCCGACCCGAACGCAGTGAAGGCAGCGCGAGCTGCCGGCTCGCCTTCGCGGGCGCGACGCGCGATATCGATCACCTCACCAGCGCCGCCGAAAGCGGCGGCGATGCCGCGGCTCGACAGCGAATCCTCGACCGCGCGACCGCGGAACGGCACGAGGTCGACCCGACCCTCCGGCGGCACCAGGGGTCCAGACGCGACGAGCTCGCCATCGGCGAGAAAGCCCGAGCCCAAACCCGTCCC
>Ga0307308_10001176_pt1 | contig 10341 bp, 11 predicted proteins | sample ER_DNA_195_FD_194501 | JGI IMG/M metagenome (GOLD analysis project Ga0307308, IMG submission 194501) | Bulk soil microbial communities from the East River watershed near Crested Butte, Colorado, United States - ER_DNA_195 | ecosystem: Environmental > Terrestrial > Soil > Floodplain | place...
GTCGGGGCGGATGTTGCCGAGGCCCTCGTCGCCGGGTTCGAGGGCGACGACCTCGTCGGGGCGGATGTTGCCGAGACCCTCGTCGTCTGGTTTGAGAGCCATCGCGGTCACAACTAACCAGCCTCGACGATGAGCTTCCCGCCCATGCCGGGATGGAGGGTGCAGACGAATGGGTACTCGCCCGCCGCAGGGGCCTTGAACTGCACCGTCTCCGACGTTCCCGGCGCAACGACCGTCGACGTGGCGACGTTGATCGGAGCCTGGAAGGTCAGGTTGTGCGGAACCGAGGCTCGGTTCTCGAAGGTCACCCGGACGTCGGCTCCGGCCTTAACGGTCAGCTCGGCCGGGTCGAACTTCAGGTCCGCGCCGGTGTCGGTGCCGACCGTGACCTCGACGGTCTCACCGGACGGCTCGCCGCTGGCGGGTCCCGAAGCCGTGGGTTCCTGGCTCGCGCTCGGCGGGGCCGCAGCAGGCGTGGACGTAGGCGTCGTCGCGCCGCCGCACGCGCTGATGGCGAGGAGGGCTGCGACAAGCACGCCCAAGTAGGTCAATCGCATGAGGGATGGCTCCTTCTCGTGTCCGTGGTAGATACCGTCACGGACCCTAGTCAGCGAGTCGGAACGACTGCCCAAACGGATGTGAACGTCGCGTGAAGACCCGACTGACAGCGGCTGGGCTGGACGCGGGTCCACGTTTGTCGCGATTCAGGACCGCGCTGGCGGGATCACCCTCAAACGATCGACTCGCGACGCGAGAACGGCCTCCGTGCGGCTCGCCCCGAGGCGGGACGCACCCGCCTCAAGCAAGGCGACAGCGTCCTCAAAGAACCGAATGCCGCCTGTTGCCTTGACGGACACCCTGGTGCCGACGGCCTCATGGAGGAGGGTGACGTCGTGCACGGTCGCGCCCGAACCGAGATAACCCGTCGAGGTCTTCACGAAGGCTGCGCCGGCCTTGACAGCGATCTCGGCCCCCTGTTTCTTCTGTCCGTCCGTCAAGAGACCACACTCGAGGATCACTTTGACGGGCCGCCCGACCGCTGCATGGACGACGGCGGCAATATCACTCTCGACCTGGTCGAACTTCTCATCCTTGAGCTGGCCGATGGCAACGACCATGTCGATCTCATCGGCCCCGTCTTGAATGGCTAGTTCGGTTTCGAGCACCTTGACCGCCGTGTAGGTCGCTCCGAACGGAAAGCCGACCACGCCCACCACGAGGACCGACGAGCCAAGGAGCAGCCGGCTCGCGAGCCCGACGTGAATCGAGTTGACACAGACCGCCGCGCAACCAAGTTCGCGCGCAACTTGACAGGCCCGCTCCACGTCGACCTGCCTGGCGTCGGGCCGCAGGACCGTATGGTCGATGTGACTCGCCAGTTCCGCGATGTCCATTGCAGGCTCCCAGCGTCTCGGAGTCCTATGCGCCGACGAGCGGGATGTCGACGAGGTGTGCAGAAAGGAACCAGACCTGCAGCTCGTGACGCCGCAGGACGTCGCTTATCAGTAGGTCGTTCGAGCCCCAGTCTCCATTGCTCGCCGTCTTGTCGATGGCACTGCGGACAGCGGTGATGATGTCCTCGTGTGCGGCCAGGAGACGACCGATCATCACCGGCACCTCCTCGGCGCCGTCCGGTGGCCGTTGGATCCAGGTCAGTTCGGCGGCATGCCGAGGATCTCCGACGGCGATCCCACCGAGCGCCTGGACCCGTTCCGCAAGGAGATCGATGAGCTCGAGCTGCTCTCCGGCGTGCTTGTCGAAGAGCAGATGCAGTTGGTAGAAGGTCGGACCCGCGACGACCCAATGATGTTTCTTGTAGAGCGCGTGGAGAATCGTTGTATCGGCCAGGATGCGATTGAGGAGCTGGGTGCTCTCGGCGCGCGCCTCGGCAGACAGGGCGACTGGCAGCAGCCGAAGAGTCCCGAACCGCTGCACCTCCCGTCCTTGCTGGCTGAGGCGAGGCTGCGGGGAGAGTCTCGAGATGGTCATGGTGCTTCCTCACGGGTCCCGGAGCGTGATGGCTTTGGCGCCCACCGTATCAGCGGTGGATGGTGCACGGGCCGAAATCGGGGTGAACGCGCCGTGAACGTCCGTCAATGCGGAAGCGGCCAAAACTGGTCGCTTAGGCCCGGTGGCGATCGCGATCTCTTTGCAGGGTTGCGACCCACGAGCGGAGGCGGCCGAGATGCTCGTGATAGTGGTCAGCCCCCGCCTTTGCCACCCACCACGCTGCAGCTTCATCGCGCAAGGGCAGCGCATACCAGACTTCGAGCATCCGGTAACGCGATGCCTGCGCCTGGGTCAGGACGACCCTCCACGGCTGACCGCGCATTCCGGACCGGAACTCCGCATTGAGGGCGTCGATGTCGACGTCTCCTCGCTCGTACGTGCCGGCCTGGATTCGTTCGAGCTGGATCCCGGCCTCGGCCAGCCACATTCCGAGATGGGCGACGAGATCAACAACTGACCAGTCCGGGTCGCGGTAATAGCCGGGCCGTGCGATCTCGACCGGATCGAGCGAATGGATGAGCTGTAGCAGCTCATCCCAGCCGGCCCGTTCGTCTTCGATCTCCGCCTCAAACGCGTGCCCGACCGGCACGGAGGGGGCGGTCGTGCTGGCGGCCATCGCGAGTGAATCGCTGGACGGACTCACCGCGCCCTTCAGGCCGGCACGCGGTGGAGGTGCGAGACGTATGCCCCAACCGGCTGTCGGAACCCCACGGCGAGCCGGTTCCAACCGTTGATCGCGACGATCGCAAGCGTCAGCGCGACCTGCTCCTCGGGTCCGAATTCGCGCGCCACTTCGGCGTAGACGTCATCGGGCGCGCCGGTCTCCGGGAGGAGTGTGAGCGCCTCGGTCCACGCGAGTGCCGCCCGCTCCCGTGGGGAGAAGACGGGTGCCTCGCGCCAGACCGCGACCAGGTGGAGGCGCTGCGCGTCCTCCCCCATCGCCTGCGCGTCCTTCGTGTGCATGTCCACGCAATAAGCACAGCCGTTGATCTGCGAGGCGCGCAGCTTGATCAGCTCGCGCATCTTTGGATCCAGTCCGCTTGCCTCCACGACGCGCTCGAGCTGGCTCATCGCCCTCGACGCCTCGGGAAGCTCATGTCGGTAGTCCAGTCGCATGTCGTGATCCCTTCAATATCCGGTGAATTCCTCGGTCCGGATGTCGTCCTCGTCGACGCCGGCGTCGATGAGCATCGTCCGAAGTCCATGGACCATCCCCGGTGGGCCGGTCAGGTAGTAGATAGCGTTGGTCACGCCGCCGAGGTGACGACCGAGCATCGACGCATCGATGTGCCCTCGTTCCCCCTCCCAGGTGTCCGAAGCGTCCAACCCCGACATCGTCGGAACGAACCGGAGGTTCGCGTCCTGCTCGGCCAGCGCGCGGAGCTCGTCCAGGAAGGCCGCATCATGCGGCCGCCGGTTGGCGTAGAGGACCACGACCGGATACGGCAGGCCGCCGGCACCGATGGTCTCGAGAAGGATGCTCCGGAACGGCGTGATCCCGATCCCGCCGGTCAGAACGACGGCCGGCCGGTCGGCGTGGTGCAGGCGGAGGTCCCCGAACGGCCCTTCGATCTTGACGGGCGTACCCAGCGGCATCGCCTGCAGGACGCGCTTGAAGGCGGTGTCGCGCAGGCGGGTGGTGATCATGATCACGCCTTCGCTGGGTGCGCTCGAGATCGAGAAGCCGCGCGTGTTGCCCTCAGCGTCGGTCTCGGGCGGCTCGAGGAGGGTGATGTCGACGAACTGCCCGGCGCGGTAGGTCCAGTCCGCAGGTTTCGCGAAATGGAACGCCATCGTCCGCTCGGCCACGAGCTCCCGACCGACCAGAGCGGCCTCGAACGTCGGCCAGGCAGCGGTTGCCGTCATCGCGCTCACGTCCCGTCCAGGCTGGCATCGACGCTGATCGCGGCGCCCGCGAAGAGCCGGGAGATCGGGCACAGCGCGACGGCCTCGTCGACGATCGCATTGAAGGAGTCGCGGTCGACGTCCATAACCTGCGCAATGACCCGTAGGACAGAGGAGACGACGGTCGGACGACCGCCGACCTGGTCCAGCGAGACCGTCGCGGTCACGTCGAGTCGCTGGGGCGGGACCCCGTGCTCGCCGAGCCGTAGCGCGAGCGCCATCGAGAAGCACGACGCGTGGGCCGCCGCCGCCAACTCCTCGGGGCTGGTCTTGCCCTCGGGGTGCTGGATCCGAGAGGCCCACGTCACTGGCAGGTCGTCGAGTGCGCCGCTGGCCGACCTGACGGTGCCCCGGCCCGTTGCCAGGGGACCCGTCCAGATCGTCCGAGCAGATCGAACGGCGATCACCGGAAGTTCTGCGATTGCCATGGACAAGCTCCTCTGGGGTTCTGTGATGACGTCAGGCGACCGTAGGGCCTAGCCCTGAACATGTCCCGAACACCGGGTGAACGGCCCGTGAACGTCAGGCGGCGAGTCCGCGATCAAGGCCGGGCGGCGACCGGGAGCTTCGCGGCGACGAGGCCGATGAGATCGGCGACGCGACAGCTGAAGCCCCACTCGTTGTCGTACCAGGCGAGGACCTTGACCAAGGTTCCCCCGATCACCATCGTCATCGAGGAGTCGATGATCGAAGAGCGGCTGTCGCCGCGGAAGTCGGACGAGACGAGCGGTTCGTCGCTAACGCCGAGGATGCCCTTCATCGGACCGGCCTCGGCCGCCCGGAAGGCGGCGTTGAGCTCTTCAACCGAGGTCGGCCGTGCAACATCGGCCGTGAAGTCGACGATGCTGACTGTCGGAGTCGGCACGCGCAGGCTGAAGCCGTTGAACTTGCCGTCGAGCTCGGGCATGACGACGCCCAGGCTGCGCGTCGCGCCGCTCGTCGTCGGGACGATGTTCAGGCCGGCCGCCCTGGCCCGGCGCGCGTCTTTGTGGGCCGTGTCGAGCAGGCGCTGCGACGTCGTGTACGAGTGGACCGTGTTCATCAAGCCGCGCTCGATCGTGACAAGGTCATGGACGACCTTGACCGCCGGCACGAGACAGTTGGTCGTGCACGAGGCGTTGCTGATGATGTTGTGGGTGTCGGGGTCGTACCCGTCCTCGTTGACGCCGAGGACGACGGTGAAGTCGGCGCCCGCTGCCGGAGCGCTGATGATCACCTTCCTGGCGCCCGCGTCCAGATGGGCCTGGGCCTTGCCCGGGTCGCGGAACTTGCCGGTCGACTCGAGGACGATGTCGACCCCGAGGTCGCCCCACGGCAACGCCGCTGGATCGGATTCCTTGAACACCCTGATCTCGCGACCGTCCACGATCAACCCGTCCTGAACGTGGTCGACGGTGCCGCGATAGGCCCCGTACGTGGAATCGTGCTTGAACAGCAGCGCGTTCATCTCGGCGTCGACGAGGTCGTTGACGGCGACCACCTCCACCTCTGGAGTGCGCTCGATGAGTGCCCGAAGCGACTGACGACCGATCCGCCCGAAGCCATTGATCCCGACCCGAACTGTCATGAGATTGCTCCTCGCTTTCGAGCAGGACGGTAGGTCGACCGTCCAATCGATCGCAGGAATTTGCATGAACGAGCCGTGGAAACCGTGGCCGGGACAGCCTGCGAGGGGGATCTCCCCGATCGTCGATCCAGGGGCAGCCTATCTGCCCGACGGAATGTCACGACCTCTGGTGACCGACGCCGAGGCGCTCCCCTGGGATGGAAGGCCGCGGTGGAATGCCATTCCGAGGCCGCACACTTGCCCGTGGCATTTGCGGCATTGGTGGATCCGGACTACCGTCGCGGCGGGACGACGGGAGACGACCGATGGCAGTCATCGTCGAGAAGCGCGACATCGACAGTGTGTTCGTGCACGGCTCCATCGCCGGCCTGATCGCTGGGCTGGTCCTCGGCGTGACGACGGTGATCGGGAGCCTCTTGTTGACGGGTTCAGCATCCTGGCCGTTCCGGTTCGCCGCGTCGTTCATCGCAGGGCCGGACGCACTTGATCCTGGGTTTCCTTTGGGCGCCGCCCTCCTGCTTGGCAGCGCCATCCATTTCGCGCTGGCGGCTGTTTTCGGGGTCGTGTTTGTCGGCTTGCTGGCCCTGACCTGCCAGCTCTCGGCCCGAGCGTGGTTGCTGGTGCTCTACGGCTCGGTCTTCGGGTTCGGGGTCTGGGAGATCGACTTCCTCGTTGCGGTCCCGACCTTCTTCCCGTTTCTCGTCGGACGGATCGACCTCGGCACTCAGCTGTGGAATGGCGTCCTCTCGTACGTCGTCATCTACGGGCCGGTCCTCGCCGTCTACGTCATCGCCGTCCGACCCGGGGTGATCGGCGACTGGCGGGCCGTCGGTCCACCGGCCGGCACGTTCGCCTCGCTCGGCGACGAGGACCGCGGCTGACGTGGAGAACCTTGATCTCGGCTTCCCCCTGTGGGTGCGCCTGACGCACTTTTTCAACATCCTGTTCCTGTCCTTGCTGATCCGATCGGGCATCGAGATCCTCGGCGGGCATCCGATGCTGTACTGGAACGACCACTCCACGCCGGGATCGGAATGGGTGCGTTTCACTCGGAAGCGGATGCCGGCCGGCGAGCTGTGGACGGCCGAGGACGAGAAGCAGCCGTACAGCCCGCTGGTTGCGCTGCCCGGTCGCGACCATCTCGGACTGGGCCGCTACTGGCATTTCGCCGCGCTGGCCGGTTGGATCGTGACCGGCGCTGTGTACGTGCTGCTCCTGTTCGCCAGCCCGCAGTGGCAGCGCCTCGTGCCGACCTCATTCGACATCTTCCCGAAGGCCGCCGAGGCGGCGCTGGCCTATTTCCAGCTCCAGTCGCCTCCAGCCGGCGAGCCGTACAACGCCCTCCAGCAACTCGTGTACTTCGGGGTGATCTTCGTGCTGTCGCCGCTCCAGATCGCCACGGGGCTGGCCATGTCGCCGGCCGTCGCCGGGCGCTTCCCCTGGTACCCCAGGCTATTCGGCGGTCGGCAGGCGGCCCGAAGCATCCACTTCCTCGGCCTGATCGCCTTCATCGTCTTCATCGTGCACCACACCGCGCTCGTGATCGCCGACGGGCTGACGAAGGGTCTGTCCAAGATCGTCCTGGGCGTCTCGGGGGAGTCGACGCCGGCGGAGGCGGCGGTCGCCGTCGCGATCGGCATCCTCGGGCTTGCGGCGATCGTCGCCATTCACATCTGGGCCACCCACGGGTCTCTGGTCGATCCCCGCAGGATGCAGAACCGCCTGCAGCGCCTGGTCGACCCGCCGCAGCGACTCCTGCTCCAGGGCCTCGAATCCCGTCAGGCTTATCCGCCGGGCGCCATCTCACCGGTGCCGCGCCCCAACGGGCGACCACCACACGACCGCGACTGGCAGATCCTTGCCGCCGACAGCTTCCGAGGCTTCACCTTCGAGGTGTCCGGCCTCGTCGAGCAGCCCCTCCGTCTGACGCTCGACGATCTGCGAACCCTGCCCGCCGTCAGCCAGACGACCAAGCACGTCTGCATCCAGGGCTGGAGCCAGGTGGCGAGCTGGAAGGGCCCGACGCTCACCGAGTTGCTCGAACGAGCGCGCCCTCTGCCCGAGGCCCGCTACCTGCTGTTCCGCACGTTCGACGACAAGTGGGAGCACGCTGGCGAACACGGATACTTCTACGGGGTCGTCGATCGCGACCTTGCCCGACACCCTCAGTCGATCCTCGCCTACGAGATGAACGGCGAGCAGTTGCCGGTACCGTTCGGGGCACCCCTCCGACTTCGGCTCGAGAGCCAGCTCGGCTACAAGATGGTCAAGTGGGTCCGATCGATCGAGTTGGTCGCCGACTACAGCACGGTCGGCGAAGGCAAGGGCGGCTGGCGTGAGGATGTCCTCTACTACAGTCAGATCGCACCGATCTAGATGTCGCCCGTCGCGGGCAGCCCGACGGACCTCGACGATCGTCGACGGAGTCCGCTCGTGAGCCCGCCCGGAGACTTCGCGGCAACCCGAAGAACCAAGGTGGTCTGCACGATCGGCCCGGCGACGGCCGAACGAATCGTGGCGCTGGCCGGCGCGGGGATGGACGTCGCCCGGATCAATTTCTCGCACGGCACGCCGGAATCGCACGTCGCTACGGCGCGGGCCGTCCAGCGGGCTTCGGCTGGCGCAGGTCGGCCGCTCGCGATCCTGACCGATCTCGCGGGCCCCAAGATCCGCCTCGGCGCGCTCGTCGGCGGGGCGGTCGAGCTCGAGGCCGGCCGGCCATTCATCTTGCGGGTTGCCACCAACGGACCCGCCACCGGCGACGCCTCGGGGGCCCGCGTTTCCTACCGACGGATGGCCGCCGATGTGAAGGTCGGCGATCCGATCTTCCTTGCCGATGGAGCCGCCCAGCTCCGGGTCAGCGGAACAGATGACGAGAACGGGGTACGGACCGATGTCGTCCGCGGCGGGACGGTTCGTTCGGGCGCCGGTGTGGCCGTCCCGGCTGCGCGCCTCTCATCCCCAGCGCTCACCACTCGTGACCGCGCCGACATTCCGCGGGCGATTTCGATCGGCGCAACCTACGTCGGCCTGTCGTTCGTCCGCGGAGCCCAAGACATCGCCGAGCTTCGCCGCCTGCTGGGCACAGACGGCCCACGGATCGTTGCCAAGATCGAGACTCGGCCGGCGGTCGAGTCGTTCGACGCGATCCTCGACGTCACCGATGTCGTGATGATCGCCCGCGGCGATCTCGGCGTAGAGCTGCCGTACGAACAGGTGCCGCTCATCCAGAAACAGCTCGTCGGGCGGGCACTTGCGCGCGGCGTCCCAACGATCGTCGCCACGCAGATGCTCGAGTCAATGATCGCGGCTCCTCGACCGACGCGGGCCGAGGCCAGCGACGTCGCCAATGCGGTCTTCGACGGAACCGACGCGATCATGCTGAGCGGCGAGACCGCGATCGGCGCCCACCCGCTCGAGGCTGCCGAGACCGCCGCCCGGATCGCCTCTCTGTGCGAGGTCGAGGGCGCCGCGTATCTCCCCAGTGGGATGTCGCGTCCGCCCGGGACGGACACCGGTGCACTCGCCTATGCCGCGGTGACGCTCGCCGCGACGCTCGCGGAGATCGCGGCGATTGCCTGCTATACGCGGACGGGCCGGACGGCTCGGATCCTGGCCTCGCTCCGGCCTCGGGTCCCGGTCATCGCCTTCACCCCGGATCCCGAGGTGGGCTCGCGTCTGGCGCTCATCAACGGGGTCGTTCCTCGGCTTTCGGTCGCCCTTGACGAGTCGGACAGGCTGGGACGTCTGAACGAACTCCTGGGCGAGGCCCGGCTCCTCGGCGACGGGGCGACGGTCGTCCTCGTCAGCTCGACGGCGACGCCTGGCTCCGCCCCGAATCTCCTCGGCATCCAGCGTGTCGTGGTCAGTTGAGACGCCCGGGGGCAGGACGGACTGACGTTCAGCGCCGGAGCAGCTCCCTCGCGGCAGCCACAATTGCGGTGGCGTCGATACCAGCGTCGGCCAGCTGCTCCTCCGGCGACGCCGAACCCGGCATGTTGGACACACCCAACCGGACGACCCGGGCCTGCACGCTCTCGCCGGCGAGCGCGCCGATGACTGCCTCACCGAGACCGCCTTCGGGCCGGTGATCCTCGACCGTCACGAGCCGGCCGGTCTCGCGAGCCGCCGCGGCGATCGTCGCCGCGTCGATGGGCTTGATCGAATAGAGATCGATGACGCGGGCCGCGATTCCGTCGGCAGCCAGGCGGTCCGCGGCCGCGATCGCCTCGTGGAGGGTGATGCCCGCGCCAATCAAGGTGACGACGTCCGCGGGACCGGACCGGACGACCTTGCTGCCACCGACCGGGAACATCTCGTCGGGACCGTAGATGACTGGGGTCGTTCCGCGGGTCGTCCGGATGTAGACGACGCCGGGCCGATCGACCATCGCCGCGACGAGCTGCGCGGTCTGGTTCGCGTCCGAGGGGTAGAGCACGGTGCTGCCCCAGATGGTCCGGAAGCTGGCGATGTCCTCGAGGCCCATCTGGCTCGGTCCGTCCGGGCCGATGCTGACGCCGGCGTGCGACCCGGCGAGCCGGATGTTGGCCCGACTCACCGCGGCCATCCGGATGAAGTCGAAGGCCCGGCTCCAGAACGCCCCGTACGTGGAGGCGAACGGGATCCAGCCCCGGACCTGAAGGCCGACCGCGGCGGCGGCCATCTGCTGCTCGGCGATATACATCTCGAAGTAGCGCTCGGGGAGGGCTTCCTCGAACAGCTCCGTGTAGGTCGAGTTGTCGACGTCGCCGTCGAGGGCGACGATCTCGCCGCGGGCATGACCGAGGGCCACGAGCGCCTCGGCATATGCCCGCCGCGTCGCCTCCATCGAGCCCCGCTCGTATTGCGGCAGGTCGAGG
>Ga0307308_10001185_pt1 | contig 10303 bp, 7 predicted proteins | sample ER_DNA_195_FD_194501 | JGI IMG/M metagenome (GOLD analysis project Ga0307308, IMG submission 194501) | Bulk soil microbial communities from the East River watershed near Crested Butte, Colorado, United States - ER_DNA_195 | ecosystem: Environmental > Terrestrial > Soil > Floodplain | place: USA...
CGGTAGTAACGCATCCGACCGCCGCAAAGATCGCTTTCACCGGCTCGACAGAAGTCGGCAAGATCATAATGCGGCAGCTCGCAGGCACCGACAAAAAGTTGACGCTGGAGCTCGGGGGAAAGGCCGCCAACATCGTCTTCGACGACTCGCCCATCGATCAGGCCGTCGAGGGCGTCGTCAACGGAATCTTCTTCAACCAGGGCCACGTCTGCTGCGCGGGAAGCAGGCTGCTCGTCCAGGAATCGATCGCCGAGATGTTTGTCTCGAAGCTCAAGAACCGGATCGATGTGCTCCGCGTCGGAAACCCGCTGGACAAGAACACCGACGTCGGAGCAATAAACTCGAAGGCGCAGCTCGACCGCATCTGCGAGCTTGTCGATTCAGGCGTGACGGCTGGCGCCGAGATGTATCAGTCAGCGGTGTGTCAGCTGCCGACGAAAGGCTACTACTACAAGCCGACGGTATTCACCGGTGTGACGCAGAGCCATCGCATCGCGAAAGAAGAAATCTTCGGGCCGGTGTTGAGCGTTCTCACGTTCCGCACGCTCGAGGAAGCGGTCGAGAAGGCGAACAACACGATGTACGGCCTGTCGGCTGGCGTGTGGACCGACAAGGGCTCACGCATTCTCAAGATGAGCACGCTGCTCAAGGCGGGCGTCGTCTGGGCCAACACCTTCAACAAGTTCGATCCGTCATCGCCCTTTGGCGGCTACAAGGAATCCGGATTCGGACGCGAAGGCGGGCGGCAGGGTCTCATGGATTACGGGAAGATCGTCTAGCATGCCACGCATCCCGGTCACCAAGACGCCCAAGGTTTACGTCGGCGGCCAGTTCATTCGCTCGGAAAGCGGCCGAGTATTTCCGATTCAGAAAAAGACGGGGAAGAGTGACGCCGCTTCGAAAGGTCATCCCGGCCTCCTCGGCAACATTCCGCAGTGCACGCGCAAGGATCTCCGCAATGCGGTGGAAGCCGCGGCCAAGGCGGGACCCGACTGGGCGCAGCGGACACCGTACAATCGCGGGCAAATTCTCTATCGCCTCGGGGAGATGCTGGAGTCGAGAAGCGCGGAGATGGCGGATGCGCTAGTGATCTCCGGTGCGGGTACCAAAGCCACGGCGGCAAAGGAGGTCGCTGCTGCCGTTGATCGTCTCATCTACTACGCCGGCTGGTCCGACAAGTACGAGCAGGTGCTCGGCAACACCAATCCGGTTGCCGGGCCGTTCTTCAACTTCACGGTGGCGGAGCCGATGGGAATTGTCGGCATCATCGCTGACGATTCTTTCCCGTTGTTGGGGCTGCTCAGTCAGATCGCGCCGGTGATCGTGTCGGGCAACGTCTGCGTCTGCCTGGCATCGCAGGAGTACCCGTACCCTGCGATAGTGCTCGGCGAGCTGCTGGCCGTTTCAGATCTGCCGGGTGGCGTCGTGAACATTCTCACCGGCTTCAGGAAAGAGCTGGTTCCCACTTTCGCGACGCACACCCACATTCGTGGCGTGAGCGCCGTCGTCAGCCAGGAAGAGAAGAAGCAGCTTCAGCTCGGTGCGGCCGAGAGCATCAAGCGAGTGCGCGCGCGGAAGCGCGACGATGAGATCGATTGGACCGGTGAGAAGGCGCAGAGTGTCTATGACATCCGCGACTTCATCGAGTTCAAGACTACCTGGCATCCGATCGGGGCGTAGTGAGAGTAACCCGACCCGCCCGTTACCGACTGAGGCGGGAGAGCTGAGTTTGCGCTAAGCTTTAGCCACCCATTCCCGGGTGTCCCATGATTGACCCGATCGCTCCTCTTCGGTCGGCTCTCACAGGCAGGTACGAGATCGATCGTGAGATCGGGCGCGGCGCTTACGCCGCCGTGTACCTGGCGAGGGATCTCAAGCACGACCGAGCTGTCGCGATCAAGGTTCTCAACGGGAACCTGGAGGATATGCGCGGCGAGTCCCGATTCGCTCGCGAAATCGCTCTCCTCGCGCGGCTGCAGCATCCGAATATCCTGCCGCTGTATGACTCGGGTGCCGTAGAAGATCTCATTTATTACGTGATGCCTTTTGTCACCGGCGAAACGCTCCGGGATCGCCTGGTAGGCGAGGGGAGGCTCACGATCGATGCGAGCTGCAACATAGCTCGTGAAGTTGCAGATGCGCTTGCCTATGCACACGGGCAGGGCGTAGTGCACCGCGACATCAAACCCGAGAACATCCTACTCTCGGAGGGGCACGCGGTGGTCGCCGATTTCGGCATTGCGCGCGCAATCGACGCGGCAAAATCGCAACAGCTGACACGAACCGGAGCGGGCGCCCCCGGCACTCCTGCGTACATGAGTCCGGAACAACTGCTCGGTGAAAGCGTCCCCGACGCCCGGAGCGACATCTACAGTCTAGGTTGCGTCATGTACGAGATGGTGACAGGGACGCATCCGTTCGCGGGAGAGCACGCGCTAGTCAGACGCTTCACCGGCCCAACGCCGCTCGCATCCAACGCTCGCGAAGATGTTCCGCAATGGCTCGACGACGTGATCTCGACAGCGATCGCCCGAAATCCTGAGAATCGTTTTCCGCTCGCCAAGGACATGGCGGATGTGCTAGCCGGTTCGGCGGGCAGCCGGTCCGGCGCACCCAGCTTCTTTTCGCGGAGTGGACGTGCCCGCGTGTACCGGACGCTTCGTCGCCCGTGGGCGGCGGCGCTTGGCCTGGCGGCGGTGGTGGGTCTCTCAGCATTGGCTTGGACAACGGCATGGCGTGGCGGCGCATCGACGAACACCGTCGCCGTTCTGCCGTTCGCGAATGTCGGCGGCGACTCGAGTCAGCAGTATCTGGCGGAAGGAATGGCGGATGGCCTTGCAACCGCGCTGGGCAAAGTGCCGGGAATCCGCGTTGTGTCGCGAACTGTCACATCGCACTACAGGGGGCGGTCAGACATCGATGCCCGTGAAATTCGCAAGGTTCTGGGCGCCGATTACGTCGTTCACGCATCACTTCGGCAGCTCGGGGGAAAGCTGAGGGTCTCGGCGCAGCTCATTAGCGCATCAGACAATAATGAAGCGTGGTCTGAGAATTATGATCGCAACGCCAGCGATGCATACGCAGTGCAGGATTCAATCGCCCACGCGGTTGCTCAGGCTCTCAGCCCCCGCAGACCGTCACCCGCCAACAAGGCCGCCGTGCAATCGACGGTAGCGAGCAGCGGGACATCGAATCCCGAAGCGTACGATTTGTATCTTCGCGGACGATACCTGCTGATGCGGCGGGGGCCGGGCGTTGGCCAGGCGGTCTCCAGGTTCGAGCAAGCGATTGCCAAGGATCCGAAATTCGCTCGTGCGCATGCGGGTCTCGCTCTCGCGCTCGAGCTCCTGCCGTACTTCTCTTCGGTCACCGCGGCGTCCGTACGCGAGCGGGCGGTTGGCTCGGCAAATCGTGCGCTGGCGCTGGACAGCACGGAGGCGGAAGCCCACACCGCGCTGGCCCTTGCCCTTTCACACGCATACGAGTGGGATGCAGCACTGAAGGAACATCAACGCGCGATCACGCTCGACCCAAATGACGCCGCCGCCCGTACGCAATACGCACGGTTCCTTCACTGCACTGGCCACGTCGCGGAGGCGAAGGAGCAGTTCAGGCTGGCGAAGAAATCGGATCCCTACGACGCCGTCGCATCCAGCTGGTTCGGTCATCTTCAGTCGCTCTCGGGACACCATGCTGAAGCACTGGCCGAGGCTGATCGGGCGCTCGAAATTGATTCCGACTCGGCTCCTCCCGTTCTCTACATGGCCGTACAAGCCAACATGATGATTGGAGACACGGTTCGAGCGAGAGCGCTCGTGAAGCGCCTTTGGGAACGCGTCCCGGCGTGGCGCGGTCCGGCGGGCGTCCTTCTCGCCGACCTGGGGGATCGAGTTGAGGCGAGGAAGATCGTGCAGCAGATCGTCGCCAAACCCTACGAATGGTATGTGGGGGGTGCGGCGGCAGCTTTGATTTATGCGGTCCTCGGAGATACGGCGAAAGCACTCGACGTACTTGAACGAGCGACAAACGGGGGAGAGATGTGGCCGATGTCGTATTCGATGAGTGAGCGCGAGATTGATCCGCTACGAGCTAGCGCGAGATTCGCGGCAATCTTGAGGCGGGTCGGGCTTGATGAACGAATATTCACATCCCCAACCGGTGGGAGGCCACAATGAGACGGATGCTGCTGGTGATCGCGCTGCTCTTGTCCGTTGGTGGGACAGTTGCCGCGCAAGAGCGCACGATCAATGTCGGAGATGCCGTCATCAGCTATGACCTGACCGGCAAGGGAAGAACGGTAGTCTTCATCCACGGCTGGACCCACAACAAGAGCGTGTGGGATGATCAGGTGCCGGTCTTCAGCAAGCGCTATCGCGTGCTCAGGTACGATTCACCAGGGTTCGGGAAGTCGACCGGAATCGCCGACGAGTCCGTAGAGCCGGCCGACCTGCTGGTTCTCCTCGAAGCGCTTCGAGTCGATCACGCCTACATCGTTGGACATTCGCGTGGTGGAGGCATCGCACTCCGCTTTGCGGCCGCTTACCCGGAGAAGGTGGACGCTCTGGTGTTGTACGGCGCGGTACCACCAGCTGACATGCCGTTTCCGCCCGAGTTCGGTCAGCTGTTCGGATCACTGCCCGCCATTGCGAAGCAGTATGGACTCGATTCGGTCGGGAAACTGGTATTCGCGACGGATCTCGCGTGGGTTCCGCCCGGGCGGAACGATGTCACCGAGCGCTTCCGCCGACTGTGGGCATCCTACAAGGGCAAGGATCTGCTCGACCCGCATCCGCCATCGGGGCTGGTACCGATGCCCAATATCGCGCGGCTCTCGACGCTAAAGATGCCGACGCTTGTCATCGTCGGCGATCACGAGCTGCCGTTCCTCGCGGCTGCCGCCGACACGTTCGCTTATCACATTCCCAACGCGAAGAAAAGCGTGATCCCGAATGCCGGACATGGCGCCCACTTCGCCCAGCCAACAATTTTCAACGGGACGTTGCTGGATTTCTTCAACGAAGTGGATCAGACCAAAAAGAAAGTGGAGCGAGTCAAGAAAAAGTGAACGCGATCGAGATGCGGGGCCTGCGCAAAGTTTACAAGGGATCCGGTAAAGTCAGGCGGAGGCGATCTCCGCCGGGCGCCAGTGGCTGGCCCAGCGGCGCGCCGGCGCCGCCGGTCAACGACGTGATCGCGCTCGACTCCCTCGATCTCGACATTCGCGGCGGAGAGTTCTTCGGCCTGCTCGGCCCGAATGGCGCTGGAAAAACAACCGCGATCGGAATTCTCACCACACGCATCCTTCCCACCGCCGGCAAAGCCACCGTCGCGGGCGCCGACGTGGTGGAAGATTCCGTGCGCGTCCGGCAGACCATCGGCGTCGTCCCCCAGCGGCCGAACGCAGATCTCAGTCTCAACGTTCTGGAGAACCTCCAGTTTCACGCGGCCTACTTCGGCATACCGTTCGAAGTCGCGACAAAGCGGGCTTATGAACTGCTCGAGCGATTGGGCCTATCCGACAAGGCTCAGGCCAGGATATCGGAGATATCGGGCGGCCAGCAGCAACGGCTCATGATCGCACGCGCGTTGATGCACGAGCCCGATATCCTGTTTCTCGACGAGCCGACGGTAGGACTCGATCCGCAGGCGCGACTAGATCTGTGGGAGATCCTGCGCGACCTGCACAATCGCGGTCGCACGATCGTGATTACTACGCACTACATGGATGAAGCGGACCGTCTGTGCGATCGGCTCGCGATCATCGATCGCGGCAAGCTCCTCGCGCTCGACACTCCGAGCGCGCTCAAGGCGAGGGCGCCGGGTGGAACGCTGATCGAGCTCGTACTTGACGGGGACGCAATGCCGGCGGCTGAGATCGCGGAAACCCTGAATGGAGTCAGTCGAGTCGAAGGCAACGATGGATTGCTGAGAGTGCACAGCAGTCGCGGTGGCGAGCTTTTGCCGGCCCTGATCGAAGCCGCGGAAACAGCGGGACGCACGGTCAAAGACATCCATCTCCTGCAGCCCAGCCTGGAGACGCTGTTCGTATCGCTGACGGGAAGGAAGCTCGGATGACGGCTGCCACGATGAGCGCCCCGCGCGCAGAGGTGCCGGCTTCGTCGATATTCGCCGCGCTGCTACGGCGGGACATGCGCGTAGCCAGGCGCGAGCTGCCTTTCTTTCTGCTGCGCACGACGATGCAGCCGCTCATGTTCGTCGTCGTGTTCGGTTATCTGTTGCCGAAGATGGGATTCATGGGTCGCGGCTACACCACGGCGCTCCTGCCCGGAGTCCTTGCGATCAGCCTCACGTTCTCGAGCATCCAGTCGGTGGCGCTACCGATGGTTCAGGACTTCGGGTGGACGAAGGAGATCGAGGATCGTCTGCTCGCTCCCGTTCCGATCTGGCTCGTAGCGGCGGAGAAGATCATCTCGGGCGTGCTGCAGGGAATCGTGTCCGCTCTCTTCGTGCTGCCAGTGGCGCGACTGATCATGGGACCCATTCCCAATCTCACCTTCGGACATTTCGGCGATGTGCTTCTCATCACCGTGCTCGGCGCGGCGGCGTTCTCGTCGCTTGGGCTGTACCTGGGCACGGCGATCCAGCCGCAGCAGATCGGACTCATGTTTGGAGTGATTCTGGCGCCGATGATCTTCTTCGGCTGTGCATACTATCCGTGGCAGGGACTGAGCGCGGTGCCAGTGATGAAGTACGCGGTGCTGATCAATCCGCTGGTCTATGTCGCCGAAGGAATGAGGGCGGCGCTCACTCCGTCGGCGCCGCACATGTCGCTAGGCATCGTGATAGCTGCGCTCATCCTCATCACCGCGATCTTTTGGACGCTCGGCATCAGGTCGTTCATGAGGCGCGCGGTCGGCTAGCACGGCAACCGGCACGCGGTCGGCAAGCTCGATCTGCGCGGGAACGGGAATGTCAGCCAGCTCCATGCGCGGCGCGCGCGGGAGTGAAAGTGTGAACGTCGAGCCTTCGCCGAGCACACTCTCGACACTGACATTTCCACCCATGGCTTTCGCGAGGTCCTGGCTGATCGCCAAGCCGAGTCCGACTCCCTGTACCGGCTGATTGAGTCGGCGGTCGACCTGAACGAAAGGATCGAAGATTCTGTCGACTTTCTCGGGCGCAATCCCGCCCCCGGTGTCGGCGACTTTGATGTCGATACACTTGCCACTGAACTCGCTCGATAGCGTGATAGTCCCGCCGGGGTCGGTGAACTTGACGGCGTTGCTCAACAGGTTGAGCACGATCTGCTGCATCTTCTCGGGATCCGCGAGCACTGCGGCCGTTTTGCCGGCGCCCTTGAACGCATACCGGAGCCCCTTTTGTAGGATCTGCGGGGCGATCATCGATTCAGTGTCGCGGAGTGCCTCGTCCACCGGGACAGCCGTGATGTGGTATTCCGACTGACCCGCGTCGACCTTGGCGAAGTTCAGCACATCGGTGATCAGTGTCAGCAGGTGCTGTTGGCTGCGCCTGATGCGGGCGATGTCCTGCGCCTGCTCGGCGTTCAACGGACCGCGCACACCCATCGCCAGCAGCTCGGCGTAGCCGCCGATCGCGTTGAGCGGCGTGCGCAGCTCGTGGCTCATGCTGGCGAGAAACTCGGATTTCGCCTGGCTCGCCGCCCGCGCTTCCTGCTCCGCCTTCTTCCGCTCCTCGATGTCGACCGCGATGCCGAGCCAGGCGTCGACATTACCTGACGCATCCCGACCGGGCCGGCTCCTCGCGAGAAACCAGCAGTAGTTGTCGTCCTTGCCGCGCAATCGCATCTCGACTTCGTAGTCGCGGCCCTCTCGCACAGCCGTCTGCCAGCTGCCGATGACGCGCTCGCGGTCTTCGGGATGAATCGCATTGGTCCACTCATGGCCGAGGGTCTCTTTCTCGGAGAGACCGGTGTACTCGTACCAGTATGGATTGGCGTACGTGATGCATCCGTCGGCGCGCCCGAACCAGAAGACCTGGGGAGATAGCTCGAGCAGATTCGCGAATCTGGTTTTGGTTATCTCGGTCCAGCGCTCGAACCGCGTGGCGGCGAGGGCGAGGACGAGTAGCGAAACGCTGGTGATGGCGACGATCAATCCAAGCTGGTGGCTGCCGAGGACCAGGTCGTTTGTCGGTCTCCAGGCAGTAGAGCCGCCATTGAAGTGTTGAGCGGCCATTCCGGTGTAGTGCATTCCGGCAACCGCGGAGCCCAGGAGCAGCGACGCACCGGCTTTCTTGAGCCACGCCCGCTTTCCGGAGCTGGTCTCGATCAGGTTGCGGGTGAGGGCGAGCGCGGCGAAGGAGACAATGATTGCAACGGCGACCGATGCGCCCACGACGAGCGGATCGTAAGAGATGAAGGCACTCGTCCGCATCCCGGCCATGCCGGTGTAGTGCATGCTGGCGATCGCGAGCCCCATGAAGATGCTGGCGAGAGCGAGCAGCCATGAGTTGACCGTCGGCCGATTGAAGATGATGAAGGCGATGGCGCACCCACCTACCGCCGCAACCATCGAGACGACGATGAGCAGGGCATCGTACCAGACGAGCACCGGCAGCCGCAGCGCGAGCATTCCGACAAAGTGCATGCTCCAGATGCCCAGCCCCAACGCCATCGCTCCGCCGATGCTCCAGAGAATGCGCTGCCGATCGCCGCTGGCGCGGACGTGCTGCGCAATCTCGATGGCGACGTAGGCGCCGATCGTGGGGACTACGACGGACAGAATGACGAGGGCGAAGTCGTAAGACTTTTCGATCATGCTCGACGAAGCAAAGAGGATGAGCTTGCCGTCAAAAAACGCTGTCCCCGCGCTATCGGGGGATTCCCTATGAGGTTGGCAAGATACAAGCCCAGCGTTGGGTTTTTCCTGCGGATCGAAGCGATTGGATTTGACGTCGTTAGTTTTTTCGGCGGATCGTAAGTGATTGGCTTCGTTGCGTTTAAGCCTGTAATTTTCCGCACGCTGGAGTTGCCGTCATGGAGCGAGTACGAGTTTTCGGAGAAACATCTATGAAGACACGAGAGTGGCTGTTTGATCTGTTCTTCTGCCTTTCGCTGCTCGTTGCGTTCGCCACCGACTCAACTGCGCAGGGTAGAATTCGCGCGCGCGACCTCGGCGTTCCATTCGATGGGGCACCAGGAGCCTTCAACGCGATAACAGATGTCGCCGGAGTCGAAGTCGGTCAGGTGACACTGATCTCCGGCGAAGGCAAAGTCGTCGTCGGCAAGGGGCCGGTGCGCACTGGAGTCACCACGATATTGCCGCGCGGCCGATTGTCTACTGATCCAGTATTTGCCGGCTGGTTTGCTCTCAATGGAAACGGCGAGATGACTGGAACAGCCTGGGTGGAGGAATCCGGGTTTCTCGAGGGACCGGTGAGCATCACCAACACGCACAGCGTTGGAGTCGTGCGCGATGCCGTGGTCGATTGGATGGTTCGCCGTCCGACCGGGCAACCGTGGGCGCTTCCTGTCGTGGCCGAGACCTACGATGGCTTGCTGAACGACGTGAATGGATTTCACGTGAAGGCCGAGCACGCGATCAAGGCGCTGGACGGAGCTGTGAGCGGGCCCGTGGCAGAAGGTGCGGTTGGCGGCGGCACCGGCATGGTGTGCTTCGGATTCAAGGGTGGAATCGGAACATCGTCGCGGAAACTCAGCGCGCAGAGTGGGGGATACACGGTCGGTGTGCTGGTGCAGTGCAACGCGGGACGGCGAAGCGAGCTCAGACTCGCGGGCGTACCGGTTGGACGTGAGATAACCGATTTGACTCCGTGCCAATCGATGCCGGGAACAGCGACGGGGTTTGCGCGCAACATGCGGCCGTGCGACGCGATCGCCACAGCGCCGAGTGACGAGCGCTGGGAAGGAGGGGGAGCGGGATCGATCATCGTCGTTGTCGCAACGGACGCACCGCTGTTGGCGCACCAGCTGCGGCGTCTCGCCGTGCGGGCCGCACTCGGTGTCGGCGTGGCGGGAGGAAAGGGGGAGAATTCGTCGGGCGATATCGTGATCGCTTTTTCCACCGCCAATCCGCGCGCGGCTCAGGATTCGGGGCGGGTGCATTTGGAGATGGTGCCCAATGACTTGATCAATCCGCTCTTCTACGCGACGGTTCAGGCCACCGAGGAAGCGATAGCGAACGCGATGGTCGCGGCGCAGACGATGACGGGAGCCAATGGTGTGCGGGTGTACGGGATTCCGCACCAGAGGCTGCAAGCGGCTTTGAAGAAATACAACCGGTTCAACGAGAGCGCGCCGCCGAAGTAGGCGAACTATCGAAAAGGTCTCGTTGGCCGTTTC
>Ga0307308_10001188_pt1 | contig 10301 bp, 10 predicted proteins | sample ER_DNA_195_FD_194501 | JGI IMG/M metagenome (GOLD analysis project Ga0307308, IMG submission 194501) | Bulk soil microbial communities from the East River watershed near Crested Butte, Colorado, United States - ER_DNA_195 | ecosystem: Environmental > Terrestrial > Soil > Floodplain | place...
GTGAGGCCAGAAGCGCGATGAGCGTCGAACGAAGCGCGCGAGTCGTGTTCAAACTGTCCCTCCCGGGCGGCTCCCAGATTTCCCCCGTTTCCCGTGGTCAAGGCCGATCCGTCCTCCGTTTGGCGACCGGACTCGCCTGACCGCGCACCCTGCGCCGCCTGGGCAGCCAACAGACCCGCGAGCGCGACCAGCATGAACAGGAGGGCGACCGCCTCACGCATCGTCTTCTCCCGCCCAGGGATCGTCGTCGCGCACTCCGGCGAGAGGAGCCGGTGGCCCGAGGTGAAAGCCCTGGCCGTAGCGAACCTTGAGCACTCGTAACCGGTCGAGCTCGCTCTGCGTTTCGATGCCTTCCGCGCCGATGGTTGCGTCGATTCCTGCCGCGAAGTCGACGAGCGACGACGCGAGTGCATCCCGCATCGGATCGGCGGCGATATCGCGTGTGAGGCTCAGATCGAGCTTCACGATGTCGGGCGCGAGACTGAGGATGTGGTTCAGGCTCGCGAAGCCGGCGCCGACATCGTCGATCGCGATCCACGCGCCGAGCGCGCGCAGGCCCGAGAGCGCGCGGTTGAGCGCAGGGTAGTCCGCGACTCGTTCGTGCTCCGTCACCTCGATGATGAGTCGGTGTGCGTGCGGCGCGAGAAGGTGGAAGAAGTCGGGCGAGATCGCCGTCGCGGGAGAGACGTTGAGCGCGAGCCGAACCGCTTCGGGAACCTCGGGGAGCCGACCGAGCGCGCTCTCGAGCGCAGCAAGCTCGAGCTTGGAGCCAAGCCCGACCTCGGCTGCGTCCGCGAACCAGTCTGAGGGGGGTCGATAAGGCTCAACGGGGAACCGGGCCAATGCTTCGTACGCGAACACGCCGCCCCGCTCGAGGTCGTAAACGGGCTGGAACACCATGTTCACGCCCTGGTCGAGCGCGTCCTCGACGCGGCTCGCGATCACGCGCTTGCGCTCCGCCCGCCGCGCCTCCTGCTCGATCTGGTCGGCGATAACGGAGGCAAGAACATGCATGAAACGCACGTCCCGGTCGTCGAGCGAAGGCTCGGCCGCATGGCTGAGGCAGCAGAGCGTCCCGTAGAGGCGCCCGTCCCAGAGATGCACGGGAACTCCGATGTACGCGCCAATGCCCGCCGACATCGTCACTGCGAGGTCCTGCACCTGGTCGTCGTGCTGGGCGTCGGCCACAGCGTTCGGGAGCCGGCCCTTGATCATCCGGTTGCAGTAGGACTCCTCGAGGGGAATCGCTACCCCTCCCTCGAGGCCGAACGAAGCTGCGTCGCCCTCGACTGCCTTCAGCAGCTCCAGGCCGTTCTCGATCGCCGAGACAAAGGCGACATCCATTCCGAGCTGGCCGCGGGCGAGAGCGAGGATCCGCTCGATCGCTTCTCCGGGCGGGACGGCCGTCTCGCTCAAGAGGCCGTTTTGACTGGTGTGGGGCATGGCTGCTCCTCTCTGCGTGCAGGAGAGGAGCGCGCCGCGCGCCAAAACTTGCGGCCCAGCGCGCGGATCCCTCGATCGAGGGACGGCCCTACGAAGGGCTAAGAGTCGCTAGGCGGGCCGCTGCATCTCGACGAACTCCCAGTCGCCGCCGTTCGTCGAATGCATGAAAACCCGAACCGCAGTAAAGCCGGCCCGTTCGTACACGGTGATCGCGCGCTTGTTGAACGTGGCAACCGAGAGAACGAACTGCCCGGGCCCGAAGCGAGAGCGCGCGTAATCGAGTCCCGCCTCAAGGAAGGCGCCTCCGAGACCTCGTCCCGTGCGGTCGGGGTGGAGGCCCAGCCCGATCCTAAGCGTCTCGGGCTCTCTCCACTTGAAGGAGAAGTACCCGATCAGGTCACCGGCTTGATCCTCGACGGCGAAGTACGCGTCGCCTCGCAATGCCGGATCGAGCAACTCCGCGAGATCGTCGGGGTCCTCTGCCCAGTCGTAGAACGAGAAGGGCTCGGGATAGTGCCAACGGGCAATCGCCTCGGCGTTCGCCTGTGTCAGTGGCCTGAACCGAAACGCTGCGGGTGTTGTTTCAACATCCGGTTCGCCAGGCGTCGCCACGTTAAGCAGATCAGACGGACTTGCCGACGGTCGCGTCGACGAGCGTCGCCAGCTCGACTCCGCTCCGGGCACGTGCGGCGCCGACGAGATAGCAAAGGAGCGGAGCGTTGATTCGCTCCCCGCTCTCATGGGCGGCGATGCGCGCGAGCTCCAGCAGCTCGTCGATGTCCGCCTGCGAGAGATCGAGCGTCGCCGGATCCTCCCCAGCTACCTCCGCGAGGCGACCGCGCGCCTGAATGAGCCAGTCGTCCACGGCGGGAGCTTAGTATTCGCGCGCCATGAAGGTGGGTGTGCCCAAGGAGAGCGCCGCAGGCGAGCGGCGCGTCGCGCTCGTGCCAGACAGCGCGCGGCGTCTGCAGGAGGCGGGCGTCCACGTCCTGGTCGAACGAGGAGCAGGGCAGGCGGCCGGCTTTCTCGACCATGCGTACGAGGAGGCCGGGGCCCAGGTCGCGAACGACGTATTCGCGGAGGCCGACCTGATCTGCAAGGTGCAAAGACCTTCCGAGGAAGAACTGGGACGGCTGCGCGAAGGCCAGACCTTGATCGCTTTTCTGCAGCCGCTCACCAGCCCCGAGCTGGTGCGCTCGCTCGCGGACAGGCGCGTGACGGCGTTCTCGATGGATTCCATCCCGAGGATCACGCGGGCTCAGCCCATGGATGCCCTGTCTTCCCAGAGCACGGCGGCGGGCTACAAGGCGGTCATTCTCGCGGCCGCCCACCTGGGCAAGTTCTTTCCCATGCTGACGACGGCTGCCGGGACGATCGCGCCTGCGCGCGTCCTCGTGCTCGGGGCCGGGGTCGCCGGCCTCCAGGCGATCGCGACCGCGCGAAGGCTGGGCGCCGTCGTTTCGGCCTTCGACGTGCGGCCGGTGGTGAAGGAGCAAGTCGAGAGCCTCGGTGCAACGTTCCTCGAGCTCGACGTGGAGGGAGCAGAGGGCGTCGGTGGCTATGCCGTGGCGCTCGCCGATGATCAGCACGAGCGCGAGCAAGGGCTCATCGCCAGGCATGTAGCGGAGTCGGATGCAGTCATCACCACAGCGCTGATTCCCGGGCAGCCCGCGCCCATCCTCATCACAGCCGAAGCCGTTCGGGCGATGCGGCCCGGCTCGGTCATCGTCGATCTCGCCGCGGAGGCAGGCGGCAACTCGGAGCTGACGCAGCCCGGAAAGACGACAGACGCCGAGGGCGTGACCATCATCGGCGAGACCAACGTGCCCGCGACCATGCCGCTTCACGCGAGCCAGATGTACTCGAGGAACGTCTGGGCGCTGCTCGACCACCTGATCACCGACGGCGAGCTGGCCCTCGACTTCGACGATGAGATCACACACGAGACGTGCGTCACCCATGACGGTCGGGTCCTGAAGGAGCCGACGGCGGCGTGACTTCGACCCTGCTCACGAGCATCACGGTCTTCGTCCTGGCCGTCTTCATCGGCTTCGAGATCATCTCCAAGGTCCCGACGATGCTGCACACGCCGCTGATGTCGGGGACGAACGCTATCCACGGGATCGTGCTCGTCGGAGCCATGCTCATCGCCGGATCCGCCCATTCGACACTGGAACAGGTGCTCGCCTTCGTAGCGGTCGTCTTCGCCACCATCAACGTTGTCGGCGGCTTTCTCGTCACCGACCGGATGCTCGAGATGTTCAAGCGGAGATGACGACTCCGCTCGCGCTGTCGCAGACAGCAATCAATTTCACGTACCTGGTCGCGGCGGTTCTTCTCATCGTCGGCATCCGGCGGCTGAGCGCTCCGCCCACCGCCCGCTCGGGCAACGTGATCGCAGCCGTGGGGATGACGATCGCGATCGTCTTCACGTTCCTCGACCGGGACATCGACTCGTACTGGCTGATCGTGGTCGGGATGGCCGTCGGGACGGTGATCGGGGTCGCCTCGGCCCGCCTCGTGAAGATGACGGCCATACCGCAGATGGTGGCGCTCTTCAACGGCGTCGGGGGCGGCGCGGCGGCTCTCATTTCAGCGGCAGAGTTCCACCGGCTCGCTCCGGCAGCGGGCCACCTCTCCGGGGACTCGGTCGGGGCGATGCTCTTCTCCGCGCTGATCGGCTCTGTCTCGTTTGCCGGGAGCCTTGTCGCCTTCGGCAAGCTCCAGGAGCTCCTCCCTGGGCGCCCGCTCGTGTTCGGTGCCCAGCAGGTGCTCAACGCCGCTCTCTTTGCTGCCCTGGTCGCCTTCGGCATCCTCGCGGGCGCGACGGAAGCCGGCATCTGGATGGTGTTCCTGCTGCTCGGCGCGCTCCTATTCGGTGTCCTCCTTGTCCTCCCCATCGGCGGTGCGGACATGCCGGTGGTCATCTCGCTTCTGAATGCGTTCACCGGCCTGGCCGCAGCTTCTGCGGGCTTCGTGCTCGAGAACACGGCGCTCATCATCGGCGGCACCCTGGTCGGGGCCTCGGGAACGCTCCTCACGATCCTGATGGGGCGCGCGATGAACCGCTCCCTGGCCAACGTTCTCTTCAGCGCGTTCGGCTCCGCCCCCACCGGCTCGGCGGCTGCGCCGACGAGCGCGGACGGGAAGTCCTATCGGGAGATCTCGGCCGAAGACGCCGCGGTCATGCTCGCGTATGCCCAGCGGGTCGTGATCGTCCCCGGCTACGGACTCGCGGTTGCACAGGCCCAACACTCGGTGCGCGAGCTGGCGGATCTGCTGGAGAAGCGCGGAGTCGACGTCAAGTATGCGATTCATCCGGTTGCGGGCCGGATGCCCGGGCACATGAACGTCCTCCTCGCCGAGGCGAACGTCCCCTACCCGCAGCTCTTCGACATGGAGGACATCAATCCCGAGTTTCCGCGCACCGACGTTGCGCTCGTGATCGGCGCGAACGACGTCACGAATCCCGCCGCGCGCAACGTTCCGGAGAGCCCGATCTACGGCATGCCGATCCTGAACGTCGACGAGGCCGCGAACGTCGTCGTCCTGAAGCGGAGCATGAACCCAGGCTTCGCCGGAATCGACAACGACCTCTACTACGATTCGAAGACAGCGATGCTCTTCGGGGACGCAAAGGCGTCCGTCGAGAAGCTCGTCGCGGGAGTCAAAGCCGCTTAGAGAAGCTGGAGCGCGTCGCCGACGGACACCTCGCCCGTCTTGAGAACGCGGGCGAGCATGCCGCGGCGGCCTTCGAGCTCCGCCTGCAGGCCGGGACGGATTTCCTCCATGAGCTCGCAGGGGTCGCAGACCATCGAGATCTCGAACTCGGCATCGCCGATCACGAGCCGCTGCCCGACGGGCCAGTTCATAATGTCGGCGCCCCGGATCGTAAAGTTCTCCTTGACCGCGCCGGGGGGAACGCCGACCGCCTCTAAATCTTCGGCTGCGACGAAGAGAACGTTGCGCTTGCCTCCGCGGCGGTGAGCGCAGCCCTCGACACCCTCGTTCTCGAAGACGCGGGCGGATTCGAGGAACTCCATCGGCTCGCGCCTCTTCGGTGAGCGCCAGATCCCGACCAGCTCAGCCATGGCCCGAGGATACAGAAGGGGCCGGTTTTCACCGGCCCCTTCTTCCTTCAACTGCGTTCAGCTGTTAGCGGGTGACCGCGTTGAACGCGTCCACCTCACCCTTCCCGTACCACGAGTTGGAGCCGGGACCGCCCTGGCACTGCTGGACGGCGCCGCTGTTCACACCGAGCACCGCGAGGTAGGGAATCCCGTTGGTCGGGTTCGTCGTCGGCAAGGACGTCGGGCACGCCTGCGGATCAGCCGTCTGCTGCAGATACGCAGCAACCTGATTCGGCCGCATTTTTCCGTTCTGCGGCGAGCTGCTGTCACCGTAGACGCTGATGATCAGGGCCGCGACTCCAGCCGCATGCGGTGAGGCCATCGACGTGCCTTGCTGGTAGCAGTAGTAGCCGGCAGGAGTGCCTGGCTCGACGATCAGGCGTCCGGCGCCCACACAGTCCGCCGCCAAGCTCGCCGGCCACGTTGATAGCACACGGCCGACGGCTGCGCCCTGAAACGGTGGCGTCCCGAAGCGCGAGTCGCCACCCGGCGCCGTGACCTCGGTCACGCCGACACCGAAGCTCGAGTAGAACGACTTCAGGTGATCCGGGTACTGACCGGCGTTCGTCCCCTGCTCGAAGCTGCTCGTCGCCGAGACGCCGACCACTCCGGGGACTTCGACCGGGATGATCACGCAGGCATTCGTGATGTCACGCGTAACCGGAGTCGAGTCGTCGGGACTCGTCCGGTCCTGCGTCGGATGCGCCGTGTCGTCGCTGTCGTTGCCTTCTGCAGCCACGACGGTCACACCCTGTTGCTCCGCGTACAGGATCGCCCGCTGTTCCGCTTTCCAGATCGCCCGCTGAACGGGATCGTTCTTGCAGTTGTACTCCCACGGGTCGGCGAAGTAGCTGTTGTTCGTGACGTCCATGTGGTGTGAGCCCGCCCACATGAATCCGCAGATGACCGCCTCCGGGAAAAAGAATCCGGCTGCGTTACCGGACTTGACCCCCGCGATTTTCACGTTCGGAGCGACGCCGACGATGCCGATCCCGTTGCTCGCGGCCGCGATCGTGCCGGCCGTGTGCGTGCCGTGGCCGTTGTCGTCCTGCGCCGCGAGCCCCTGCACGGGTGCGCCCGAGACGCAATTGGCACTGTTGGCCACGTCGATGTTCTGAACGAGATCCGGGTGGGTGAAGTCGATCCCGGTGTCGATGTCGCCCACGAGCACATCCGGGCTCCCGCCCGTGATCGCGTGCGCTTCCGGCGTGTGGATCTGCCGCATGTCCCACTGCAGCCCAGACAAGGAGTCTGAGTCGGTCGCTGGCGCGTTCGGCAGGTCACCCTCACTCGCCGTCACGTCTGTGTTGTCGAGATGCGTGGCGAATGCCGCGGTCGCCGACACGCCGTCGACGCTCTTGTCCTTCGCGATCGTGTCGCGGAAGGTCGGGCTCGACGACTTGGCGATGACGACGCCGATCTGGGCATAGCTGGCAACAACAGTCCCACCCGCGGCTCTAATTTTCGTGCCCGCGTCAGCCGAGACGCCTGCGGACTTGTAGAGGACTACGTAGGTGGCCGCACTCGCCGCTCCGGCGAATGCCATTGTCAGCACCGCCGCTAACACGAACATCAGCGCGCGCCTGCAAAGCTTGTTCATTCCCCCTCCTTCTCCCAAGTTCCCCCACTGTCCCAGGGGCCAGCGGCGGGAGAATAAATCAGCTTGGAGAGGCGCGCTATCTCAGCGAGTCAATGCAGCGAGCGCGTCGACCTCGCCGTACCCGAAGAAGCCGTTCCGGTCCGTGTCGCTTACGCAGCGCGGATCGTCCGGGCAGGGCTTCGATTCGGCAGTCTTTTCGAGCGTCTCCCTGACCCAGCTGGGTGGAAGCTTCCCGTTCTTCGGGCTCTTCAGGTCGCCGAAGCGGCTGACGATCAGGGCAGCGACGCCCGTCACGTGGGCCGAAGCGAACGACGTCCCCGCTGTGTATCGATACATGGCTCCGGACGGCCCGTCAACGATATTGGGGCTCGTCGGGGGAACCGGGATGTAAGAAGGGAAAGTCGAGAGAATGAGTCCACCCGGAACACCGCCCTGCGCCGGATCCCCTCCCGGAGCGACCAGGTCGACGACGCCCAGCCCGAAGTTGGACGCGCCCGGCGGGGTCGAATGTGTGAGGTCTCCCGAACGGCCGTCGCCCGAGACACCGATCACGCCCGGCAGTCCGACGGGCATACGGATGCATCCATCGGCCGGCGGATTCGCCATGTCGATGCCGTTGTTTCCGGCTGACGCCACGATCGTCACGCCGGACCTGCGGGCGTTCCCAACGGCCTCGCTGACGAGCGAGATTGCAGCCTGATCGGCGGGATCCGTGGGGCAGAAGTAATCGAGCGCGTCGGCGCCAGCGGTGGCTCCCTTGTCGATCGCAAAGCTCGCATTCGCCACGTCGATGTTGTGATCCGCAACCCAGTTGAACGCGCAGGCCACAGCCGCGGGGGTGATCGGCTGACCACGTCCGACGATCTTGACGATTACGAGCTGGACGTTGGGTGCCACACCGACGATGCCAAAGCCGTTGTCGCCGGCGGCCACAACTCCGGCCACCTGTGTCCCATGGGCGACGTCGTCAGTCCAGAGTGCGCCTGAAGCGTCTGTCACCGGGGTGCCGGTCACACAATTGACGCTGTTCGCGCGGTCGATGCGATCGGCGAATTCCGGATGTCCCGGGTCGATGCCCGAGTCAATCAGCGCAACGCGTACGGAGGAGCTTCCGCCGGTGATGTCGTGCGCCTGGTCGGCGTTGATCTGGGCCAGACCCCACTGACTTACTGAGAGGGGGTCCGGTGTGGCCGGAGAGTTCGGAAGCTCACCGGGCTTCTTCGCCGCCGCGGCGTGCGCGCCGACCAAAGCCAGCGCGACAACTCCCGCAACTAGCAGGAAGCGTCCAATAGGTGCCGCTCGCCGCAAAGCGTCTCCTCTCCGTTACCTCATCCCTGAGACACCTTTCGGCGCCTCGATCTCCACTGTAAGACGGGGTCTGAAGACCCGCGTCCCTCGGAAGGGGTACGGAGCTAAAAAGTCACTCGAACGAGGGTTGAGGCCCCGGTGATTTGCGACCACCGCGTCACGTATGCGGTGCGGCCGGTGAGCGCCGTCGTCCAGAGGAGACGGGTCCGGCCCGTGGTCAGGTAGATCGTTCGCACCCCGGGCCGGTCGAACCGCCGTCTCCGGAGCGCTGCCGATTTCGAGCGCTCCTCCACCCACACGACGCGCAAGGGAGTGAGCGACGGGTTCGCCTCGAGGGCGATGCGGCTCCGGGCGATCAGCGTGCGAACACCCGTGTTGAGTCGCTCGACGAACACGCGTGACTCGCGATTCGTCACCTTGTGCCACGCGATGCGACCGCCCGAGAGCGACGGCCGGCCGAGCTCGTTCTCGACCGCGGAGAGCGCGATCTGACGTTCTGTCGGCGCCGCCGGGTCGGTGAAGTCTGCGACGATCAGCCGTTCGTAGCTCGAATCAGTTCGAATGAAGGCGAGGCGGGGCCACTCGAGAGCCGGCTTCGAAACCTGCCCGTCGACGTGGGCTATCGACGCGCCCGTACGCCAGTCAATCACGCTGATCCCCGCGGAACCCACATACGCGAGGAGGTCGCCGTCGAGCGCAGGCGACGAAGCGTTGGGAATGACCACGTCGCTCTCGCCGCTCGGCTGGATGAGGATGCTCGTGCCGCCCGAGCCCATCTGGGCGCGCGCGAGCGTCGTCGCGTCGACGGCGGGATCGAGTCCCGGGCCAAGCGTCGTGATCGCCGCGCTCGCAACGGGAGCTGCGATGAGAAGGCCTGCGCAAACGAGCAGCGCCATGACGTTGGCGCGCAGAAGCAACCGCCGGCGGCCGACAAGCGCTTCGACCGCGCGGGTGGGGTCCGTTCCGCGGCGAGGCAGGACGGCCATCAGCGTCCGTCCGGCGCCGTAGGCGGAGAAGCAGACAGCGGCGACGAGCGGCTTGCCCAGGGCGACGGCCGCGGCGCAAGCCACCCAGAAGGTCGACACGGGCTGAAACGTGAAGAAGCCCGCCCCCAGCCCTGCTCCGTAGCCCGTGCTCCAGAGAGGGAGCGGGAGCTCAGCCCGCCAGCGCTCGGGAACCTGATGCCGTGCCTGGGGAAGCGGCAAACGGATCAGTCCGCCCTCCCGCGCGGCAGCCAGGAGCGCGAGCCCGGCGGCGGCCAGCGTGAGCCGAGCCCCGAGCACCGAGCCGAGAAGACCGAGCGCTGCGCCGACGAGAGCCGACGCAACCAGCGCTGCGGCGCCGAAGCCGAGGAGGGCGAGACGCTGACGGCGACGGCTCCCGCACACGGCAGGAGTGAAGGTCTCCACCATGGAAAGTCCTCAGGGCGACCAGGCGCCCGAGATGCCCGCAACGAGGGCCGCCGCGCAAACGGCCCCCTCGATCAGCACGGCAGCCCCGACTCGTAGTACATGACGCAGAACACACGGTTGCCGTTCCAGCAATAGCCGGTCAGCGAGGCGTCGCCGTTGATGCGCCGCCTGCTCGGAGAGCAACAGTCCACGAGCTTGCGGATCTGGTCGTTGCAGCAGCGGTACCAGGAACCCTGCTGGCGCGCGTCGTGGCCAAAGCGTTCGCGCACCCATTCCTCACACAGACGCGTCCGAGGGCCGCGGGGAAGCGGGTTCCCGTCGGGACCGAGCATGCGCCCGCCCGCGGCCGTGATCGGGTAGCCCTGCGCGTTGACCACACGGCCGAGGTTGTCGATCGGCTTGCCGTCG
>Ga0307308_10001189_pt1 | contig 10292 bp, 10 predicted proteins | sample ER_DNA_195_FD_194501 | JGI IMG/M metagenome (GOLD analysis project Ga0307308, IMG submission 194501) | Bulk soil microbial communities from the East River watershed near Crested Butte, Colorado, United States - ER_DNA_195 | ecosystem: Environmental > Terrestrial > Soil > Floodplain | place...
ATCACGCTGTGGGAGCGCGGCGAGCAGCTCTACAAGCTCTGCGTCGGCCGGCTCGACGCCGCGCAGGGCAAGATCGAGGAGCTGGCCCGGCGGGCCGAATCTGCCCGTCCATGAGCCTTCCGCGAGTCTGACCCCCGCTCGTTCGGGTCACGGTCTCAACGGTGACGTCCCGAATGGCAAGGGTCAGACCCTGGCTCTTCGGGTCACGGTCGCGCGAGTGACGTCCCGAACGGCAAGGGTCTGACCCCAGCTCTTTGGGTCACGGTCGCGTGAGTGACGTCCAAAAAGGCAAGGGTCTGACCCCAGCCGTTACGGATTCAGCCGAAACGGCGGGTACTGGTCGGTCACCAGGATGAAGGCGTAGCCCACAACCCGATTGCCCCAACGCATGACGCCCACGACGAAGTCGAAGAGCCCCCTCGGATAGCGACCGGTGAAGAGAATCGCGAACCACGCGATGATCACGCAGACGATCGCCGCGAGACCCAGGAAGACCAACACGATGTAGTGGGGGATCGCGAGGAACCACTTGACCAGCGGAAGCCATCGATTCAGGCCTTGCTTCGCGTCCGGATACGGAAACTCGAGCGAGACCGACTGCCGTTCGTCCGTCGACGGATAGCGGTCGTCTAGCAAACCGACATACACCGCGACCCTGTTTTCGAACCGCAACAGCTCGAGGTTCCAGTCGTACCACCAGCGCGGATACTTCTGCCGAAACACGATCATCAGCAGCGTGGGAAAGAAGAGAATCCCGCCACCTCCCGCGGCGACCCACTCACCGTTTCCGCCGCCGCCCCAGCTCCCCCAGCCCCCGTCGATCGCGCCCAGCACAATCAGGATCGGGATCGCAACGATAATCCTGAATGCCGTCGTCAGCCGGTCGAGATCCCGGTCCGGATACTCGACCGAGAACTGCACCGGGTATTGATCCCCACGTTGTGTGTCCGCGCCTGACTCCATTTAGCCCTGCCCTCCGTGTGATGAATCGAGACAAGGCGACACTATCCTGCTTCCGAGTCGCGAAGAAATTTCCCGAGGGCGACGAGATCTCTTTCGGCTTGGTTCGGGTCACCGGACAGGGCAATCGTTTCGAGCTCCGGCGGAGCCTCGCCGATGCGACCGCCGAACACGACGCAACGCACTCCCGCCGCCGCGCAGCGCCGCGCGACCTCGCCGGGAGCTTTCCCTCGCACCGTCGTGAGGTCCACCGTCCCCTCGCCTGTGACCACGAGGACGTACCCGGTTGGATCGAAGCCGACGAGATCGAGGACGAGCGGCGCACCGGGCAGCAGCTCCGCGCCAAGAGAAGCGAGGGCCGCACCCAGGCCGCCGGCGGCGCCCGCCCCCGGCACGTCCGCGTACGCCACGAGCTGCGGCATTGCGACGAGCCGTGCCTCGAGCTCGGCGGCGTCAGCAGGCGAGGCGCCTTTCTGCGCCGAGAACAGACGCGCCGCGTCGACGAGAGGGACGTCGACGTCGCAGGCGACACGCGTCGGCGCAGGCAGTTCATCGAGCACCGCCAGCAGACCAGCGCCGCCGTCGACGTTAGCCGTCCCGCCGAGACACACGAGCAGCTCGCGCGGCGGTCCGACAGCGCGAATCACCTCGGCGAGGCCGCGACTGGAGGCCGCGAACGGATCGAGCCGCTCCTGGTCGAGCGGGATCGCCTCGGCGGCCTCGACCACGGCCACCCCGCTCGCGAGCTGGAGCCAGCGCGCCACGCGCGAACGACCGAACGCATCCGGCACCTCGGCCTCACGCCACTCTCCACCGAGCGCCGAGTGCAGCACGTCGAGCGTTCCCTCCCCGCCGTCGGCGACGGGAAGCTCGTCGACCTCGGCCCACGAGCGCAGTCCCTCCGCCAGCGCTGCAGCCGCGTCGCGCGCCGACAGAACGCCTTTGAGGCTAGCCGGACATGCGAGCGCGCGGGCGTTCAGCATCCGCGGCCGGCTCCTTCTCCGGGGTCTCCGCCTGCGCCGCGTCCGGCATCACCCTGAGCATCGCGATGGAAAGGCCCTCGCGCGCGAGGAAGATCAGGCCGACGCTGATCCCGACTGACGCCTCGATCGCCTGGAGGCCGAACCCGAATGCGATCCCGCGCGCCTTGTCCACTCCGTAGTACGTAAAGAGCGGCAGTGCGACCGCCGCCTGCACGAGCCCGATATTCCCAGGCCAGAGAGGGAAGATCGTCGCGACGTTCATCAGCACGAGCACGAGGCCGGCAGCCGGGAGCGGCTGGTGGATCCCGAACGCGCGCATCGCCGTATAGACGGCCAACAGCTGACACGTCCAGCCGAGCAGCTGAAAGAGCAGCGCGAGCGCGGCGGACGCGGGCCGGCGCATGACGCCGAGCCCGTACCGCGCGAGCCGCACCACCTTGCGCACCGCACCGAGACCGTCTTCGATCCCCGAGTAACGGTCGTTGCGGGCACCGAGCACCGCGAGGGTGAAGAGGATGACGCCGACAACGACGACGGCGATCAGACTCGTGACGGCCCAGCTCGGAATGTGTGCGGTGAACGTCACGTACACGACCAGGACGATGACGGCGACCAGATCGAAGACGCGGTGCGCGAACACCGTGCCGAGCAAGCGCGCCCAGGCGCTGCGCTGAGGCATGCGCCTGTTGAGTACCGCAACCCTCGCGAGCTCGCCGATCCGTCCCGGCAGGATGGCATTCGCGAACAGTCCGACGGAGAAGGCGGAGAAGACGAGCAGGAAGCTCGGGTGCGGTCTCTCGAACGCATTCACGATCACGGTGCGCCAGGCGAGCGCACGAACCAGGACCGAGAGCAGGTTGAGCCCGACCGCCGCCGCGACCCACGGCCACTCGACCGCCGCGAACGCATCTGCCACCCCGGACCAGGCCGGCCCGCGCCACCACAGCGCGGCGACCACGCCGGCGGCGGCGACGACGACGAGCGCGGCACGGACCCAGCCGCTGCGCAGAAACCTCACGACGCAAGCGCCTGCTCGTAGATCGCCACGAGCCGGCGCCCGACGTCGTCCCAGGAATAGCGCTCGATCGCAACACGACGCGCTCCCGCCCCGAGCGCGGCGCGCCGCGGTTCGTCCTCCAACAGGCCGACGACCGCTTCGGTGAGCGCGCGCTCGTCGCCCGCCGGGAAGGAGACGGCGGCCTCCTTCGTCATGACCTCACGGTATCCGTCGATGTCGGACGCGACGACCGGAGTGGCACACGCATACGCCCTGGTGAGCACCATGCCGAAGCTTTCCCCACCGAGGGAGGGGGCAACAAGTGCCTTGGCCCGCAAGAGCTCCGCGGTCAGGTCGTCCTGAGAGAGGAAGCCGAGGATGTCGATCCCGTCGTCCGAGATGCGCTCGCGCGTCAGCAGCAAGCGCACGGCGAGCGGATCAGCCCCGACGATGCGCAGGCGTGCACCCGTGTACCGGCGGATCTCGGGCCACGCACCCAGCAACACGTGTAGCCCCTTGCGCGCCTCCTGGCGGCCGGCAAAGAGAATCTGGTGCTCCCGCCCGTGCGGGCCCGCGGCCGGCGGGATGAGAACGCCGTTCGGGACGATCTCGTACTCGCCCGGCAGCCAGTTGTTCGCGGTGTCGCGCGCGTGCGACGAGACCGCGATCCGGTGATCGAGCCGGTCGATGAGGAAACCCCAGATCGGCATGGCAGGCCTCATCCAGCCGAGCGCGCCGTGTGCATGAAAGGTCGCGACGACCGGGACCCTCGCGAGCGCAAGAGCAGCAACGCAGATCGCGGGAGTCATCGGCTCGTGGAGATGAAGCACGTCGAAGCGTTCGCTTTCGAGCGCGCGCGAGACCCGCCCGACGGTCCGCGGCGAGAGGACGATGTTCGGCAGCGTCCCGTTCGCAGGCACGATCACGGAGCGGCCGACCGGAATGATGTCCGGCGGCGGCGTGTCGTGACGCCCGGAGCGCGGATGCAGTATGCGCGTGAAGCTCCCCGGCGGGTCGTTGCCGATGATCGTGCGCGTGTCGACGCCGTGCCGGCGCAGCGCGTCGGCCTGCAGCTCCGCGTGCTCGACCACCGCTCCCCAGAAGGACCAGGAGTACGGAACGACGATGCCCACCTTCATGCCGCGGAGGATATGGACGCGGCCCTAGAAGACGCGCTGCGTCTGGCGGCTGAGAACGAAGCCGTGCCCGGACTGGTTCCTGCAGGTGAGCCCTGAACGTCGCGACGTGCAGCGGATCCCGAGCCAGTTCCAGGCCCGTCCGTAGCGCAGCGTCGGGAAGTCGGTGGCCGCATTCGACATCAGAAAGCCGACCGAGACGCGACCGGTCGGCCGCATCGACCAGAGCTTCTGACCGCGCGCGGACGCTGTGGAGAAGACCGTGCAGGCCAGCACGTGCCCGCCGCGGTACGGGCCGCCGTTGCACGCCATGTTGCCCGACGGGACGACGAAGCCGGTTTGCACCGGGTCGGGCGTCGGCACCGCGGCGCCGGCAGTGCCGACGGCGACCAGCGCAACCGCGAAGAGAACGAGCGCTCTCACCCGCCTGATCGTACGTGCGCGGAAGCGCATCTCTCTAGACTTTCGCCATGGAAGGCCTCGCCGAGCTGCACACTCATCTCGGCGGCTCGGTCGCCTCCGACATCCTCTGGAGCCTTGCGCACGAGCAGGGAATCGCCCTCCCGGTGAAGGACTTCTGGGAGTTCGACCGGCTCGTCACCGTCTCCGATCCACGCGGTGTCGCGAACCTCGACGCGCTCGACCAGATCTACCACTGGACGGAGCTGATCCAGTCGAGCCCGATCGCCGTCGAACGCTCCGTACACGCTGCGATCGGCGGCGCCTACCGCTCGCAGGGGATCACGACGCTCGAGCTGCGCTTCAACCCGATGAAGCGAAACCGCGGCGGGGAGCGCGACCTCGACCACATCATCCTCGCCGCGATCCGCGGCCTCGACCGCGCGAGCCTCGAGTACCCGCAGGTGCGCGCCGGCTTGATCCTGATGATGGATCGGACGTTCACCGCCGAGCAGAACTCGATCATCGTCGAGAAGGCGATCGGCTGGTCGCCCCGCGGCGTCGTCGGCGTCGACATCGCGGGCCCGCGCCCCGGCGGCGGCCGCTACGACTACCGCCAGGTCGCGCCGATGGTCGAGGAGGCGCGTGCAGCGGGCCTTGGAGTGACGATCCACGTCGGCGAAGAGGGCGGCGACATGGGCCGTGAGGAAATCCGCGAGGTCGTGGACGCGCTACGCCCGGACCGGATCGGTCACGGCATCCTGGCCGCCGGCGATCCGGAGCTGATGGCCGCGCTGCGCGACGCCGAGATCGTGCTCGAGATCTGCCCGACGTCGAACCTGCTCACGAAGGCTCTGCCGAACGAGGACGCCGTTCGGGACACGTTTCGCGCGTTCGTGGAGCACGGCGTGGAGTTCACGATCGCCACGGACGGGCCGGAGATGATGCGGACGCACTTGAAGGACGAGCTCGAGCTCTTGCGGCGGATCGGGGCCTTGGACGATGAGGAGCTCGCCCGGGCCAATCGACGCGGGCATGACGCGAGTTTCCTGCATGGGACACCTGTGAGCCCAAGTGTGTAGTTCCTTCTGGAGATCTCCCCACTTTCACGCGATCTGCTCGACGGCACTATTCGGCCCGATTCCGCTGGCAGTGGCCTAGCGATGGCCGCAACCACAATCGCGAACGGGAGGCTCCGGAGGTGGGCCAGCGTTCGTCCGCCTTCGCGGCCATCGATCATCACGACGCAGGAACACGTCGAGACAAAACCAGTCCGAACCTCGGACGCAAGGGCCTCAAGTTCCCCCGACCTGGAGAAACCCGTCCGTGGCGCGCGAACGCGGGCAGACGGAGCGAGTGGGCTTCTGCCCCGCGCGGTAAAGCACGACCTGGGCGCGTCATCAGCTCCGTGCCGACGGCCTTAAACCGTGAAACGACGGCATAACGGCAGAACCGGCGTACTGCATCCCTAGTGGGGGCAGTGCGCCTCCGACCCTTACCGCTCGCTCGGTCTCCGGCAGCGGACCAGAGGAGCATCGTTTACGTTGGAGGCGTTTGCCGGAAGTCTCTGAGCGTAAAGACGCGCAAGTCCCCTATGAAGTCGTCGCGCCGCTTCGTCTTCCGAAGGACCTCAGCCTGATGATTCTCAGTGATGATCGCCTCGACGTAAGGAACTGACGCCGAGATGATGATGTCGAAGGCGTCCGAGTTGACAGGCTTGCGGGTCGGATCGACGTAGAACTTGTGGAACGCCGTATAGAGGCTTGCCTTCAGCGAAGGGAACGCATCGATTTGCGCGGCCTCCTCTCGGTCAACGAGTTGCTTGGCGAAAGACTCCGCGCGGTACACGAGCTGCGAGAAACCAGCCATTTCGATGAACTCACGGATCTCGGCGGCCGTGTACTTGTCTTCCGCAGGCGGGAAGTTTCCGACAAGCGAAATCATCCCGTCCACAATCTCCCGACGCGCGGCGTTCCAGTACTGCTCCCGCTCAAGAAGGTGGGGGTCTTGCAGCAGGTTCGGGAGATTGGACAGGAGATTGCCGTCTCCCCCGAACGGCGTGAACGCGAGCGCGCAGGGATCGATCCCCGACGGGTCTGGATAGGCCGCGACTTCCTCCTGCAGCAGCTCCTCGTACCCCTTGATTAGCACGCAGGGCAGCGGGTGGAACTGATCGATGAACCGGCTAAAGAGATCGGGCTTTCGCCGAAGCTCGATCAGGGTGAACACCGAGAAACACGGGACGAACAGGGGTTGCGACTTGTGCACCCAGCTATAGAAGTTGACTAGGGCGGGGTTGGGCCGCTTGGCCATCTCACTCACGGCCATCGTGTCGAGAAGACAAAGCGGGTACATCGTGTCGCCTACCGGGAACATCGCTGTTCAGGCTACGCAGCGGGTCGGCGGGCCGGGCGGCGCCGAACGCCCGGGCGCTTTCCCACAACCCGGCCCCGGACGAAGATATCGTCCGCTCGTTCCCGCAACTCCCTGCGGGCTTCTCCGCGCCAGGGATTACGCGGACGCGATTCTTGCTACTGCACCTGCTGGGATACGCACTTCCGGGACGAGGGCCTCGTCCTGAACGTCGAAACTGAAGTCAGATCGAGCTGCCGTCCTGTATTCCTCAGGCGATCCGGCAAGAATTGCCTCGAATGCAGCGACTACCGATGTGTCAAATTGGCTTTCGACGGCTTGTGCGAGCCTGAGTCGTGCCACGCGCGACGGCATTGCATCGCGATATGGACGATCAGATGTCATCGCATCGTATGCATCGGCCACTGCGATGATCCGCGATAGAAGCGGGATCTCTTCGTCGGTAAGGCTGTCGGGATAGCCGAGTCCATCTACTCGCTCGTGATGATGGCGCACGATGCGCGCAATTTCGGCGTAGTCCTCAACGTTCGTAAGAATCCGCTCTCCAATAGACGGGTGCTCCTCCATCTGTCGCCGCTCTTCCAGCGTAAGCGCCCCCGGCTTTTCAAGAAGGCCGGCGGGGAGCCCGACTTTTCCAATGTCGTGAACAAGCCCACAGAGATGCACCAAGTTCTGTTCGCGTTCGGATAGCCCCATTCGGGCAGCGATGTCTCGCGAGTAGATAGCGACCGCCGCCGAGTGCCCAGCTGTGTATCGATCTCGGGCGTCCAGTGTTGCTACGAGGGCAGTCGCGAACGAAAGGCTCGCGCGCTCGAGGCGCGTATTGGCCTCTTCTAAGCTCGAAACTGCCTGACGCTGCTGCTGATAAAGATGAATCAGCCTCTGCAGCGCGATTGCAGGGACCAAGAAAGCGCCGACGATCGCGACGGAGTAAAGCTGGTAGCCGTAGACGAGGAGCGCGACAATCGGCGTGTAAAGCGGCGCGTATACGAAGATGAGCGGGCCGAGCGTGCGCAGAAGTGCCCAAGGTGAGCCCGCCCGACGCACTGCTTGCGTGCCGAGGTTGAAGACCAAATCGGCGGCCATCTCCGCAACCGATGCGGAGAGGCAAGCCAAAAGGATCATCGCAAACGCAGTTCGTGCATTCGGGGAGACAACTGCCCCGGCCGCCAGTCCTGACGCCGCTGCCGTCAGGCTTCGAATAGGCAAATAAACGGCCCAGCGAAGATAAGGGCGGCGTAGGTCACCGAGGCCGGCAAGTGCGCCGACCACCAACGCTGCGAACGGTCCGAAAGCGACAGCCGCAAAGACAAGAGGCAGGAACGCGACCGAGGCCTCGGTGTTGCGAGTTACCGGAACGCTCTGCCGTTCGGCCACGGCAGCAAGCGCGGCGAGACCACCGACGATCCACAACGAGGGAAGTGGCCTTCCCGGTGCCAGAACGACCCCAGCAATAATCGCAGCCGCCCAGAGTCCGCCGGTCCAACCATAAATCGGCAGATTTGGCTGCCTTAGCCTCGCAAAGACTCTTGACTTATCACCCAAAAGGGGTATACCTTGAAATCGCCGTCAGTCCCCTACAAATGGAGGGATTCACCGTGCGTCGTTCGGTGATCCGTTTGGCTTCTCGCGCAACTGTCGCGGGAAGCTTTAAGACCTGGTAAAGCTCGCGTAGCTTCTGTTTTCCACAACGTGTGAACATCCCCCTGTTGAGGGATTTCCACAAGGGAGGGAAAACCGGGGACTACTGGGGCAGAGCTAGGAGGTCAGGCAATCAGGCCGCGTCGGAAGCCGACGGCGACCGCGTGTGCTCTGGAGCGAGCCTGCAGCTTTGCGAGCAGGTGGCGGACGTGCGACTTGACCGTCTCCTCGCTCAGGAAGAGACGGACTCCGATCTCGCGATTCACGAGGCCGTCGGAGATCAGTTGCAGCACTTCGATCTCGCGCATCGTCGGCTCCTGCTCGAGCTCGCGGAGGGGGCCGGCGAAGGGAATGACCTCGGCGTTTCCGTTCTGGCGCTTGGCAGCCACCGCATCGAAGCGGCGCTGGTGGTCCATGTATCGACTCAGGATCTCTTTGCGCTCAGTGGCGTCCATGTTGGGCCTATCGGCCGCATGGCTAAGCCGCTTTAGCGGGGGTTCTTACCCTGATCGAGGGATTGGCTTGGCCTCGGCCTTTCCGGGCTCCTGGGGCCTTGCAGCCTCGTCCGCAGAGCCGGGGGTCTGGCTCTTCGAGACCCGAACCTGCTCCAGCGTCTCGCGATCGACGTTCAGCGGATGGTGGCAGGCGGCGAGGTGGCCACGGCCGTAATCCACGAGCGGCGGCTCGACCTCTTTGCAGATATCCGTCATGTATCGGCAGCGGGGATGGAAGCGGCAGCCGGACGGCGGATTGATCGGGCTCGGCACGTCGCCCTGGAGAACGATCCGCTCGCGTTTGTGGGCCAGATCGGGATCCGGGATCGGGACGGCCGAGAGGAGCGCCTCGGTGTAGGGCATGATCGGGCGCTGGTAGAGATCCTCGGCCGGCGAGACCTCGACGAGCTTCCCCAGGTACATGACCGCGATCCGGTCGCTCACGTGGCGGACGACCCCGAGGTCGTGGGCGATGAAGATGTACGTGAGCGAGAGCTCCTTCTGGAGATCGTCGAGCAGGTTCAGCATCTGCGACTGGATCGAGACGTCGAGGGCCGAGACCGGCTCGTCCGCGACCACCAGCTTCGGATTTAGGGCCAGGGCCCGCGCGACACCGATCCGCTGCCGCTGGCCGCCCGAGAACTCGTGGGGGAAGCGGTTGTAGTGCTCGGGGGAGAGCCCGACCGTCTCGAGCAGCTCCTGCACCCGCCGGCGCCGCTTCGACTTGTCGTACCCGTGGATCTTCAGGGGCGTGCCGATGATCGAGCCGACGCGCTTGCGCGGGTTCAGGCTCGCGTAGGGATCTTGGAAGATCATCTGCATGTCCCGCCGCAGGGGCCGGAGCGACCGGGTGCGGAGCTTCGAGATGTCCCTGCCCTCGAAGATGACCGAGCCCTCCGTCGGCTCGAACAGCCTCACGATCGTGCGACCGAGCGTCGACTTGCCGCAGCCGGACTCGCCGACGAGGCCGACGGTCTCCCCCGCGCGCACGGCGAAGGTCACGTCGTCGACGGCATGGACTCTCCCGACCTCGCGCTGGAGCAGACCCTTCCTGATCGGGAAGTACTTCTTGACGTGGTTGACCTCGAGCAGGGGCTCGTTGCCGTTGCCGCGCCCGCTCACTACGCGGCCTCTTCAGTGCCGGCGAGCGTGGGCACTCGCAAGCTGCGCTTCTGCTCCACCGTCAGCCAGCAGCGGTCGAGGTGGCCGGGCTCCGCGACCCGGTTCTCGAGCCGCGGCTCCCCCGTGCACTTGTCGAACGCGTGCGGGCAGCGGGGCCGGAACTTGCAGCCGGCCGGCGCGTTGATCA
>Ga0307308_10001196_pt1 | contig 10276 bp, 6 predicted proteins | sample ER_DNA_195_FD_194501 | JGI IMG/M metagenome (GOLD analysis project Ga0307308, IMG submission 194501) | Bulk soil microbial communities from the East River watershed near Crested Butte, Colorado, United States - ER_DNA_195 | ecosystem: Environmental > Terrestrial > Soil > Floodplain | place: USA...
AGCCGCAGGACTACGTCGGGATCGACGTCAACTACGCCGCGCGGATCGCCGCCGTCGGGAACGGCGGCCAGATCGTCGTCTCCGATCCGTTCGTCGTCGCGCTGCGGCCGGGTCTTGGGACGATCGCCGGGCTGGGTGACGCCGATCTCGCCGACGAGGGTCTCCGGGCCGTGAAGGACTTCGAGGAGCCGGCGCGCCTCCACCGGCTCGTCGTGCCCGGCGCGGCCGACGATCCCCGGCCCCTCCGGACGATCGAGGTCCCGACGAACCTGCCGGGCGAGGTCACCGCGCTCGTCGGCCGCGACGCCGAGATCGAGCTGGTCGGAGCCGCCCTGGCAGAGAGCCGGATCGTGACCCTCACCGGTCAGGGAGGCAGCGGCAAGACACGACTGGCGCTGGGGGTCGCTCGGGCGGTGACGAGCCGGTATCCCCACGGCGTGTGGTTCGTGGACCTGGCCGCCCTGCGCGACGCGGGGCTGCTGGAGGCGGCGATCGCGTCGGCGCTCGGGATCCGCGAATCGCCGGAGCTGGCGATCCGGGAGATGCTGCGGACCCATCTCCGCGACCGGATCGCGCTCCTCGTGCTCGACAACCTTGAGCAGCTCCTCCCGGCCGGAGCCGACGTGGTCTCGGGCCTTGTCCATGCCTGCCCCGAGGTCCGCGTCCTGGGCACGAGCCGCGAGCTCCTGCGGATCGCGGGCGAGCGTGGCTATCCGGTCCCCCCGCTGGACCCCGCGTCCGGGGTCGCGCTGTTCGCGGACCGAGCACGGTCCCATCGCCCCGACCTCGTCCTGACCGACGAGTCCCGCGCGGCGATCCGGGCCATCGCCGAGCGGCTCGAGGGGCTGCCGCTCGCGATCGAGCTGGCCGCCGCCCGGGTCCGGACGCTCAGCCCGGCGCTCATCCTCGAGCGGCTCGGACGCAGCCTCGACCTCGGCGGCGGTGCGCGCGACGTGCCGGAGCGCCAGCGGACGCTGCGCGGCGCGATCGCCTGGAGCCACGATCTCCTGTCCGAGGGCGACCGGTGCCTGTTCCGGAGGCTGGCGGTGTTCGCCGGCGGGTGGACGGTCGAGGCCGCCGGCGCCGTCGCGGATCCCGACGGCGACCTCGGGATGGATCTCGACGACGGCCTGGAGTCCCTGGCCGACAAGAGCCTCGTCCGGATCGAGCCCGGGGCCGGCGACGGCCGATCCGCCGACGACGAGGTCCGCTTCGGGCAGCATCCCCTCCTGCGCGAATACGCCCTCGAACGGCTCGACGAGAGCGGCGAGCGGCCGGAGCTCGAGGCGCGCCATGCCGCCGTGATCGCGACGATGGCCGAGGCCGTCGGCAAGCGGATCTTCGGCTCGACCAGCCAGGCCAGCGTGCGCCAGCTGGATCGCGAGTCGCACAACATCCGGGCCGCGATCGCCTGGTCGCTCGGGTCCGACCGACCGGACCTGGGCGTGCGGATCATGGGGGCGACGTGGCGCTGGTTCCAGCAACGCGGGCGGCTGCGCGAGGGTCGCGCGCTCCTCGTCCAGCTCCTGGCGATGCCGCTCGACGACGTCCAGCTCCGGCTGATGGGCCTGACGGCCGCGGGCGGCCTCGCCTACTGGATGGACGATTTCGCGGCAGCGCGGGTCGCGTACGAGGATCGATTCGCCATCGCCGAAGGGACGGGCGATCCCGGGCTGATCGCCGACGCGCTCTACGACCTGGGCTTCCTGTCGATGGTGGCGCAGGACAGCGCGGGGTTGCGCGAGCACGAGGAGCGTGCCCTCGCTCTGTACCTGGAGGCGGGCGACGAGCCCGGCGCGATCCGGGCGCGGCAGGCCCTGACGCTCGCGGTCTTCCTGGACGGCGAGTACGAGACCGCGCGGCGGCTCGAGGAGGAGAACTACGCCGCGTTCAATCGGACAGGATCCCGATATGAGATCGCCGACAGCACGACCCTCCTGTCCGCGATCCTGTTCCGGCTCGACGAGCCGGTCCTGTCCTGGCAGCGGATGCGCGATGGGCTGGAGTTCTTCGCGGGCAACGACGCGGCGTCGGGAATCGCCCGCGGGCTCGCGATGGCCGCCCTCCTCCAGATCCGCAACGGCGATCCGGCATTCGGGGTCCGCGCCGCCGCCAAGGCGTACCAGCTGGTCCGCGAGCAGGAGGTGATGCTCGCGCCGGTCAAGGTCCTGCATCTGCCGGACCCCGCCGAGCTCGCGATCGAGACGCTTGGACCGGAGCGCTATCAGCAGCTCCGCGACGCGGCGGAAGCCGTGCCGATCGCCGAGGTCATCGCCGAGGTCCTGGCAGCGCCGCCCCCGTCGGCAACCGGGTCGACCGCGACGACCGGCGCCGCCGTCGGCGGCTGAACCACTGCCGGAGTGCGCGCCGGCCGATCCGGCGCGCCCCGGGCAGAACCGCTAGTACGTGTTGACGCAGCCGCCCTTGTTGCCGTTGAAGGCGTTGCTCCAGAGCGACTGGACGGGGAAGCTCTTGCCGTTGAGCGAGACGCTCGCCGAGGCGCCCTGGCCCGAGCCGATCCAGGCGCATTTGTCGGCGTTCTCCGCGCCGTTCTTGTCGAGCCATCCGCCGTTGGGGAAGATGTCGGTCTCGGTCTCCGCGAACTCATGGCCGCCGACGATCGTGATCCCGGCCGTGAGACCGAGGCCGTTGAAGTTCGCGCCGCAGCTTGCGCCGGCGTCCGTCATGTACGGCATGTTCGTATAGGCGATGTTGCCGTAGGTCGAGCTCGTCGAGCTGTGCCAGGCGCAGTACTGGGTGCCGAACCCGCTCGCATTGTTGCCGGTCGCGGTGGTGATCACGTACTGGACGGTCTTGTTGACCGCGGCCGTCGTATTCCCGAAGTGCGCGGCGGCCTTGACCGCCTCGGCGGCGAGCTGGGTCTGGGTCGGGCGGCTCGGTGCGGCCGCGCCGTTGTCGAACCAGGTCCCGCCGAGGACGTTGGTCGGGTTCGGGGCGTGGACGCCGGACGTGCCGCACGTCACGGTCCCGGTGGCCACGCCCTGGCAGTACTGGGTCACCGAGTTGTTCCACGAGCTGGCGCCGACATGGTTGAAGAAGTCCTGCTCGATCGCGGCCTCACCGGACGGGTCGTTGCCGTTCCACTGGGAGCCCCAGTAGATCAGGTACACCTTGTCGGCACCGGTGACGACCCCGCTCCCGCCGACCCCACCGTGATAGCTGAGCTGGACGCTCCGGATCGGCTTCCCCCTGCCGGCAGCTTCGCCGCCGTGGATCTTCATCATGATCTCGGGTCGATCGGCTCCGGCCGGTGCGGCTCCGACGGATGTGGCCATGGCGGCGCCGATCAGGCTGGCCAGGCCGAGGCCGATGGCCAGCGATCGGATCGAGGGGCGGCGCACGCGAGCGGCTGACATCGAAGATCCCCTTCGGGCTTCCTGCCCAGGCGGTTGGGCGCGAGGGCGGGTCCCCCGATCGCCGACGATTTCGCCGCATTGTCTCCGTCGACGCGGTCTCCGTCCAGCGATTGTCGGACGTTTGACGGTCCGGCAGGCCGGTCGTACGCTCGCCGCCCGTGCCTTCCCCTTCGCCCGATCCCCTTCGCCGACCTGCGACCCTCGGGGAGCTGCGCGCCTCCGGCTGGATCAGCCGGACGGTCAAGGAGGAGCTCCGCGCCAACCTCCTCGCCCGGCTGGCCGCGGATCGGCCGATCGTCAGCGGCATCGTCGGCTACGACGAGACCGTCCTCCCGGCGATCGAGAACGCCATCGTCGCCGGCCAGGATCTCGTTCTCCTCGGCGAGCGCGGCCAGGCGAAGACGCGGCTGGCCCGGCTGCTCGTCGGCCTGCTCGACGAGGCGATCCCGGTCGTCCTTGGCGGCGAGCTCAACGACGACCCGTATGCCCCGATCAGCCCGAGCGGCCGGGCGATCGTCGACGAGCACGGCGACGCCACGCCGGTCGACTGGCTGGCGCGCGATCGGCGCTACAGCGAGAAGCTCGCGACACCCGATATCACGATCGCCGACCTGATCGGCGAGGTTGACCCGATCCGGGTCGCCGAGGGCCGCTACCTCAGCGACGAGCTGACGCTCCACTACGGCCTGATCCCGCGCTCGAACCGGGGCATCTTCGCGATCAACGAGCTGCCCGACCTCGCCGAGCGGATCCAGGTCGGGCTCCTGAACATCCTCGAGGAGCGCGACGTCCAGATCCGCGGCTTCACGGTCCGCCTGCCGCTCGACCTGTTCGTGATCGCGAGCGCCAACCCTGAGGACTACACCTCGCGCGGCCGGATCATCACGCCGCTCAAGGACCGCCTGGGCTCGCAGGTCCGGACCCACTACCCGCGCACCCTGGATCACGAGCTCGCGATCGTGCGCCAGGAGAAGCAGCGGTTCGTGGGCGCCGAGGGCGAGCCCGTGATCGCGGTCCCGAGCTTCATGGAGGAGCTCCTCGCCGAGCTGACCCACCTCGCGCGGCGCTCGCCCGAGATCAGCCAGCGGTCGGGGGTCAGCGTGCGGGTCACGGTGGCGAACACGGAGGTGCTGGAGGCGGCGGCGCTGCGGCGGGCCGTCCGCCTCGGCGAGTCCGTGGCCGCGCCGCGCGTGTCCGACCTTGGCGCGGTCGTCGCGAGCACCGTCGGCAAGATCGAGCTCGAGTCGGTCGGCGACGACGCCCCGGAGGAGCGGATCGTCGAGCGGCTCATCACCAAGGCGCTGTTCACGACGTTCGGCCGGATCGTCGACATCGACGATCTCGACGAGGTGGTGCTGTCGTTCGAGGACGGCCTCGTGATCGAGACCGGCGATCGCGTGCCGTCGCGCGAGTACGCCCGCTGGATGGCCGAGATCCCCGGCCTCCACCAGGCCGTCAGCCGGCTCGGCACGTTCGATGTCACCGACGGGGCGGAGGAGCCGGCGGTCGTGGCTTCGGCCGTCGAGTTCCTGCTCGAGGGGCTCCACCTCGCGCGGCGGATCAACAAGGATCGCTCGGGAGCCGGCACGGTCTACCGGCGATGACCGGAGTCGGGTTCGTCTGCCCCCCTGGCGGGCACCGATGACCGCCTACTCGCCGGATCCGCGTGACCTCGATTCGGCCAGGCCGGTCCCGGCCGGCCGAGATCCGCTCCTGGCCCGTGCCGCCCGCTACGCGCGCTGGGACGGGACGCAGACGATCCCCGCGCTGGACGCGGACGAGATCCTCGACGCGCTCGCCGATGACGTCATGGCCGAGGGCGACCTGGCCGAGGCGCTGCGCCGCCTGATGGAGCGCGGCTGGCGCGCGACCGATCCGACCCGCCCCGACCTGGCGGGCCTGAACGAGCTCCGGGAGCGTCTGCGGCAGCGGCGGGACGAGCTCCAGGAGCGCTACCAGCTGCGCGACGTCCTCGCCGACGTCCGCCAGGAGCTCGACGAGATCGTCGCCCAGGAACGGGCCGGCATCGAGCGCCGGCTCGACGAGGCGGCCAGCCAGCCGCCGACCGACTCCGGCGCGAAGCCATCGCCCGCCGACGCATCGCCGGTCGGTCCGGACCGCCCGCCGCCGGATGCCGCCCTCCGGGCGATGCTCCGCGACGCCGCGGCTCGCCGGATCGACCAGCTCGACGCCCTTCCGCGCGACGTCGGCAACCGGATCCGCCAGCTCGAGGAGTACGACTTCATGGAGCCGGCCGCGCGCGACCGGTTCAACGAGCTGACCGAGAAGCTTCGGAAGCAGACGCTCGATCGCTTCGTCAACGGCCTGTCGGAGGCGATCCAGGGCACCACGCCCGAGGACCTCGACGCCAATCGCGACATGGTCCGCGATCTCAACAGCCTGCTCGAGGAGCGCCTCGAAGGTCGTGAGCCGAGCCAGGACCAGGTCGACGACTTCCTCGCGAAGCACGGCCGCTTCTTCCCCGGCGCCCGGACGCTCGACGACGTCGTCGCCCAGCTGACCGAACGGATGGCGGCGATGCAGTCGCTCCTCCGATCGATGACCCCCCAGCAGCGCGCCGAGCTGCAGTCGATGATGGACGCGCTGCTGCGCGACGATCGGCTGCGCTGGGACCTCGCCCGGCTGGCGTCCAACATGGACCAGCTGATGCCCGACGGCGTTGGCGAGAGCTACGACTTCAGCGGCGACGAGCCGCTGGGCCTCGGGCCCGCCCTGGACCGGATCGGCCAGCTCCAGGCGCTCGACGCGCTCGAGGACGAGCTCGCGGCGATCGAATCGCCGGCCGACCTCGAAGGCCTCGACCGCGACGGCGTCCGGGAGCTGCTCGGTGCCGATGCCGAGCGTGACCTCGATGCCCTCGACGCGCTGGCCCGCCAGCTCGAGGAAGCCGGATACCTGACCCACAAAGGCGAGCGGCTCGAGCTGACCCCGCGCGGCAGCCGGCGGATCGGCCAGAAGGTCCTCGACGACCTGTTCGCGAAGCTGTCCCGCGACGCCTTCGGCGGGCACCGGATCGACCGGGCGGGTCGGGGAGGGGAGCGCGAGGAGTCGACGAAGCCATATGAGTTCGGTGACCCGTTCCATCTCGACATCCGGGGCACGATCGAGAACGCCCTGCGCCGGCCCGAGAACGCACCGTTCGAGCGGCTCGCACGCGGCGAGCCGGGGGTCCACCTGTCGCCGGCCGACTTCGAGGTGTTCCGGACCGAGCAGCTGACGAAGACATCGACCGTGCTGCTCGTCGACATGAGCCGCTCGATGCTGCTGCGCGGCTGCTTCCTCGCCGCCAAGAAGGTCGCGGTCGCCCTCGACACGCTGATCCGGACGCAGTTCCCGCACGACGACCTGACGGTCATCGGCTTCGCCTACTACGCCCGCGAGCTCCGGCCCGAGGCCCTCGCCGAGCTGACCTGGCACGGCTACGAGTACGGCACGAACCTTCAGCACGGGCTGATGCTCGCCCGCCGGATCCTTGCCCGGCAGCGCGGCGGCAATCGCCAGATCGTGGTCATCACCGACGGCGAGCCGACGGCCCATTTCGAGAACGGGCAGGTCGAGTTCAGCTATCCGCCGACCCGCCGCACGATCCAGGAGACGCTCCGCGAGGTCCAGCGGTGCACCCGCGACGGGATCACGATCAACACGTTCATGCTGGAGCGATCCCGGGCCCTGGCCGAGTTCGTCGCCCTCGTCACCCGGCTCAATCGCGGCCGGGCGTTCTATGCGACTCCCGAGCACCTCGGCGAGTACGTCCTGGTCGACTTCGTCTCGGGCCGGACGCGCGGGGTGGGTTAGGGTCTTTCACGCACCCCGACCGCCCGCGCGAATCGAGGCGACGGCAGAGGATTGCCTGACGTAGGCTGCAGGGGGCGCGCACCTCCGACCTGCCTGGCCGGACCATCGGTGGCGTGAATGCGAGGTTGTGGATGTCTCTGCCGCTGGCCGTCTTCCTGTTCCTGCACGTGATGGGCGCGATCGCGGTGTTCGGCACGACCTTCGTCTTCCCGATCATCGCCAGCCAGGCGCAGAAGTCGCCGCAGAACTTCCCGTTCGCCGCGCGGCTCTCCGAGTACATCGAGCGCCGGGTCGTGCTGCCCGGAGCTGTCGTCCAGGGGATCACCGGCGTCGCGCTGATCATCATCCTCGGCGCGGACCTGACCAGCTCCGCCTACCGCTGGCTCGTCGGCGGGATCATCCTGTACCTGATCGCGATCGGGTTCGCCGCATTCGTCCAGGCGAAGAACGCCGAGAAGATGGTTCACCTGATGGACAGCATGCCGCCCGGCCCGCCCCCGGCAGGCGGTCCGCCACCGGAGATCGCGGCGACCGCCAAGGCCCTCCAGCAGGGCGGCATGCTCCTCACGGTCTTGATCGTCCTGATCGTCGTCCTGATGGTGACCAAGCCGACCTTCTGATCCGCGGGCCTCGGCGGCGGGGCGGCTACCATGACGGCAGACGATTCCCGCCTGAGCCAGGAGAGTCCCGACCCATGCCGCACGTTGCCGAACGCGTTCCGGACCTGATCAGCCGACTCGGCGGCGCGGCCCACGTCGCGGGCGACCGCCTGGTCATCGACGACGAGAAGGCGTTCCGCGGCGACATCATTCGCGACCTCGCCTGGACCGCCACGTTCGCGACCGATGAGCCGACGGTCGCCTCCGCCCAGTGGCTGGTCCGCGAGGCGGCGCGCGAGCTCGGTGCCCTGAGCGCGAGCATCCACGAGCTGTACATGGCGCGCGCCCGCGGGGAGGTCCACGGCTTCACCGTCCCGGCGATCAACCTCCGGGCCCAGACCTTCGACATGGCGCGGACCATCTACGAGACGGCGGAGGCCTCCGATGTCGGCGCCGTGATCGTCGAGATCGCCCGGAGCGAGCAGACCTACACCTACCAGCGCCCGATCGACTTCGCGACCGCCGTCCTGGCCGGCGCGATCGCCGCGGGCTGGCGCGGGCCGGTCTTCCTGCAGGGCGACCACTACCAGTTCAACATGAAGAAGTACCAGGCCGATCCGGAGGCGATGACCGAGGAGATCCGGCGCGCCTGCCGCCTGGCCATCGATGCCGGCTATCGGAACATCGACATCGACAGCTCGACGCTCGTCGATCTGGCGCTCCCGACCCGCGACGTCCAGCAACACGAGAACTACGTCCGGGCGGCCGAGCTGACCGCGCTCATCCGCTCGCTCGAGACCGACGGCGTGACCGTCAGCGTGGGCGGGGAGATCGGCGAGGTCGGCAAGGAGAACTCGAACGAGGAGGAGCTCGTCGCGTATCTCGAGGGCTATCGGCGCGAGCTCGAGGGCCGCGCCCCCGGCGCCGTCGGGATCAGCAAGGTCAGCGTCCAGACCGGGACATCGCACGGCGGCGTGCCGCTGCCGGACGGCTCGGTCGCCGAGGTCAAGCTCGACTTCGAGGTCCTCCGCCGGCTCGGCGAGGTCGCTCGAACGTACGGCCTTGCGGGCGCGGTCCAGCACGGGGCGTCGACCCTGCCCGACGAGCTGTTCCACCGCTTCCCGGCGGTCGAGACGGCCGAGATCCATCTCGCGACCGGGTTCCAGAACGCGCTCTTCGAGCACCCGGCATTTCCGGCCGAGCTGCACCGCGAGATCGAGTCGTTCTGCTTCAGCAACGCGATCGACGAGCGGAAGCCCGACCAGACCGACGAGCAGTTCGTGTACACCACGCGCAAGAAGGCGATCGGGCCGTTCAAGCGCCAGCTCTGGGATCTGCCGAGCAAGGACGAGATCCTGGCCGCGCAACGCCGCAAGATCGGCTTCCTGTTCACCGAGCTGGGTGTGAACGGCTCGCGTGAGATGGTCGATGGCTACATCCGGCCGGTCGGGCAGCGCACGCCGCCGCCGGACGGGCTGCGCGAGGCCGTCTCGGCCGGGGCGGCCGGCTGAACGAGGACCGGCTCGAGCGCCTGCCGCCCGGCATCCGGATCCGGCCCGAGGCGCCGGCCGACGCTCCCGCCATCGGGCGGCTCCACGACATCGCGTTCGACGACCCGCAGGTGGCCCCGCTGGTCGAGGCGATCCGGGCAACGGTCTGGTACCTGCCGGACCTCGCCCTCGTCGCGGACGTGCCCGCTGAACCCGGCGCGCCGATCGTCGGCCACGTCATGATCAGCGGGACGGAGCTCGCCACCGAGGACGAACAGCGGATCCCGATCCTCATGCTGTCGCCCCTGGGCGTGCTGCCGGATCACCAGCGGCGCGGCATCGGGCTTGGGCTCAGCCGGGCGGTCCTGGCCCTCGCGGATGCGCGGCCGGAGCCGCTCGTCGTCGTCCAGGGCCACCCGACCTACTACCCGCGGCTGGGCTTCGTCCGCGGCCGGACGATCGGCGTCCTGCCCCCGGAGCATCTCGGCGCGATCGATCGGGCCTGGATGGTCCGGCGCCGGCGGGGCGCGCCCGTGGTGCGCGGCCGGGTCGTTTACCCACAGGCGTTCCGCGACCTCGACTGAGCGACGCCGCCGCCGGGCGGCCGGCCGATGGCCGCGGAAGGTGTCAGGCTCTCACTGGCAGATGATCGGCAGCGGCAGGATGTCGCAGAGCGGATCTGTCGGGGTCGGCGCAGGTGTCGGTTCAGGCGTGGGCCGTGGCGTCGGCTTGGGCGTGGGCCGGGGCGTTGGTTGGGGCGTCGGTCGCGGGGTCGGGGCGGGCGTTGGTTGGGGCGTCGGTCGAGCGGTCGGGTCGGGCGTTGGTCGCACCGTCGGCGCGGCGGTCGGCGCAGGCGTGGGCGCAAGGGTGGCCGATGGGGGCGTGGGCGTTGCTCCTGGGACGGGTGTGGAACCGGGGCCCGGCGTCGCGGTCGGTGCCGGTACTGCACCTGGGGCCGGAGTGGCACCCGGAGCCGGCGTTCCTGAGCCTGGCA
>Ga0307308_10001201_pt1 | contig 10266 bp, 10 predicted proteins | sample ER_DNA_195_FD_194501 | JGI IMG/M metagenome (GOLD analysis project Ga0307308, IMG submission 194501) | Bulk soil microbial communities from the East River watershed near Crested Butte, Colorado, United States - ER_DNA_195 | ecosystem: Environmental > Terrestrial > Soil > Floodplain | place...
GCCGGTCGAACCTCCACGGGTCACGGGCTGCCTGCCCCGAATCCGTACGGCCCCTTTCCGTTGAACATGGCGATGAGCGCGGGAACGACGCCCCGCGATGAGCTGATCGTCGGGCTGGAGCGTGGCCTGCTCGTCACCCGCTTCCACTACACGAACCCAGTCCATCCGAAGCTTGCGATCGTGACCGGGACGACGCGTGACGGGACGTTCCTCGTCGAAGATGGCCGGATCGTCGGACCGGTTCGCAACCTGCGATTCACGCAGAGCTACCTGGCTGCCCTCGCCGGGACGTCTGCGGTCAGCCGCGAGCGCCGGACGCTCCGGGGGGACTTTGGTGGGGTGGTGGTACCCGCGATCCGAGTCGACAGTTGGACCTTCACCGGATCGACGGAGCACTGATTTCAGGGCGAGGGGGATCGACATGACGGACATCTGGGTCTGCGGCAACTGCCACTCGATCAATCGGCAGCGAAGCAAGAATTGCTACAAATGCGGGTCGGCGCAGGCGGTGGCCGCAACCGATGACGGCGTAACCCATCGCCAGGAACAGGCGATCGCGATGCGGAGCGTGGTCGCCTACCGACCCGCGGCGGCACTGGGGCTGGCGGCATCGATCTTCCTGCTCGGCCTGGCCGCCGTGCAGGTCTTCGGCATCGTCGAATCACTCGGCCTCTCCCGGTTCTTCGCCGGCCAGCTCGATCTCCTGAAGGCGTCAGGCGCGTTCGATCAGGGTGCCCTGGACGCCCGACTGGCCGATGCGAGCCGGCTCGATATCGTCGGCCTTGCCGTTGTCCTCCCGGCATTGCTCTTCTTCGCGGCCTGGCTGAGCCGGGTCGTCTCGAACGTGCCGGCCCTCGGCGGTGGTATCCCGGGCGCGAGCCCATGGCGTGCGTTCGTGACGACACTGATCCCGGTCACAAACCTGCGGACGGTCCCCGGGATCATCCAGGACGTTCTCTACCGGCTCGATCCAAAGGCTGGTGGGTTGTTCATGATCGGCATTGCCTGGTTCGGGCTCGTCGGCAGCTGGATCCTGTCCTATTTCGCGAGCCGCTACGTCACTCTGCGGATCACGTTCGACATCCGCAACGCGACCTCTCTCGACCAGGCGATCGAGTCCCTTCGAGCGCTCCTGACGGCGGCCCTCATTATCGACATAGTGACGGGCGTCCTCATCGCGATCGGCGCCGTCGTGCTCATCATGCTCATGATCCGGATCGAAGGGCGATCCCGGGCGCGCGACGCCGAGGTCCGTGCCTTGGCGGGGGTCTAGGACGACTTGGAAACACGGCCGACGATCAAGGAGCGACTCGGGCGCACCTTCGACCCGGCCGAGCTTCGGCGGATCAAGCGGCTCTGGGTCCGGCACTCGATCGCCGAGGACCGCCGCGACATCGACGGCCTGGTCGCCACCCTCACGGCGGACTGCGTGTACGAGATCGTTCCGACGGGCCAGCGCTGGGAAGGTCACTCCGGAGCACGCGATTTCTACGGCGAGCTGTTCGCGGCGTTTCCCGACAATGCATTCGCCCTGGCCGATATCGTCGTCGGCCCGCAGGGCGTGTTCGAGGTGGCAACCCTGACGGGGACCAACCTCGGGCCGTGGGCCGGCAGCGAACCGACCGGCCTGCCGGTCGCCCTCCAGGTGCTCATCCTCTTTCCGTGGGATCCCGCCACGGAACGGTTCACCGGGGAGCGGATCTGGTTCGATCGCGGGGCGATTCGAGGCTAGCTGATGAGCCGCCGCTCATCGCTACGTCAGGACCCCGCCCGGCGATCCCTCCAGGAGGTGACGGAGCCACAGTCCGAGCGCGAGCGCCCCGACCGCCGGGACGGCGGCCCAGGCAATGAAAAGGGCGAGCACGGCGATGAGCAGAGACCGGGCGCTGTCGATCCCGGCACCGATCTCGTCCGCGGACAGGCGGCCCCGCAGCGATCGCACCTCGCTCGCGATTGCCCCGAGCGAGCCGGCGTTCGTCGTCAGGACGGCCTGGTTGGCGGACAGGTCGTCGGCAATCGCGTCGAGCTGCGTGTCCAGCCCGTTGAGCTCGCCCGCAATCTGGCCGAACAACCCGGCGAGCGACGCCAGCGGCCTGGAACCGAGGATGTCGATCGCGTTTGCCTGACTCTCGATCTCGCGCAGGCGCGGCCCGATATCGCGGACTGCTGTTGCCGCCTGGCGGACGGCGGGGCCCGTTCGCTCGACGGTCCCGGAGAAGCCGCGGGCAGTGCTCGATGCGTCGTCGAGCGCCGTCGCGGTCCGATCGAGGATCGAACCGAGCTGATCGACGTCCGTCGAGATCCCGCCACCGACCCTTCCGACGCTGCCCATCGCGCCGACCAGCACGATGAGCCCGACGACCGCGACGATCAAGCCGGCCACCCCGTAGGCCAGCAGCCCCACCGCCAATCGCCGCAGCCCGGCGCGCGCCCGGACCGAGTCGATCACCGCTTGCCGGCGCAGGCAAGCCCCTCGAGCCCGTGGTCGATCGACGCCATCACCAGCCGCTCCGGGCGGCGTCGGGGTAGAGCCGCACTCGACGATACGGCTCACGCCCCCGCGAGCGCGAGACGAGATTGGCCCGCTCCGCCATCTGGTGTTGAAGCCTCCGGATGTAGGCGTTCTGGGGGGACAGCTCGACGGGCTCGGACTGGTTGATGACGATCCCGATTGCCTCCTCCGTCTCGCGCATCGCAGCCTCGCGAGGGTCGATCTCGAGCGAGAAGATCGAGGTCAGGCTCGACTGCATCTGGGGGATCGTGTTGGCCTTGAGGACGTAGATCGGAAGCGCCCGCTCCTCCGCCTCGCGGAGCAGCGGCGTCTTCTGCTTGTACTCGTTCTTGAGGGTCATCACGACGTCAGCCTCGTCGACCTCGTGGGCAATCTCGACGGGGAGCTGAAGGTCGCGAACTGCCTGCTCGAGCCGCTTCCGGCTGATCCCCTGGGGCAGGATCCGCAGCGTCGGCAGTGGCGCGCCACCGGGCGTCAGGATCGCCTCGCCGCGCTCGCCCTCCTCGATCCCGATCGGCGCCCTATCGAGATCGTCGTCGAGGTCGTCGGCGTTGACCGGACCAGTCCCCTCTTCCGCCTTGAGCGCGGTCAGCGCGCGAGCGGCCTGATCCCGCCAGGCTCGCTGGCGCTCGAGCTCGCGCGCCTCCCTCGCCCGCGTGTCGATGATTGCCTGGGCCCCCCGTTCGATTGGTCCGCGATCGGCGATCTCGCCGGCGACGAACGGCGGGTCCTCGAGCCGCGGCGCCGCCCGGCCGCTGCCGCTGCCGCTGCTGGCGCCGATGCTGCCGACGGGCGGCACGGCGAAACGCTCACCGGGCATCGAACCCGATGCGCCACCCTCCGAAACGGGGCCCCGCGGGGCGCTCTCGCGGCCCGAGCCGCCACGGGTCTGGCGCCAGCCACCGCTCGCGCCCGGTCGGTAGCCGGAGCGGAGCGAGGCGCCGCGCTCCGCCTCCCGATACCCGCCGCGGTAGTTGCCGTCGCCGCGCCACCCCGGCTCCATCCGCCATGGCTGGCCTGTGCCGACGAGACCGGCGAACCGCTCCGCGCCCAACTGCTCGCGAGGGGACGGCCGCGGCCGTGCCTGCGAACGATGAACGCCCTCCTCGTCGCGCCAGCGGAGCTCGGCGGCGACCTGGTCGCCGCGGAGCATCGAGTCGACGGTATCGGCGACGTCGGCATGGACCGTGACCCGCTCGCGATCGATGATCTCGATGATCACGTCGAATGTCGGTGGCGCCTTGCGCTCGAGGACGCTCTTCTGGGTCCGTCGTCGGCGTGCCTCCTCGTCGCCGAGCGTGACGCTCTGGATGCCGCCGATGAGGTCGGACAGGGTCGGGTTGAGCATGAGGTTGTCGAGGTTGTTGCCGTGGGCCGTGCCGATCAGCATCACGCCACGCTCGGCGATCGTCCGGGCGGCCTGGGCCTCGAGCTCCGTGCCGATCTCGTCGATGACGATGACCTGGGGCATGTGGTTCTCGACCGCCTCGATCATCACCTCGTGCTGGAGCGACGGCGTCCGGACCTGCATCCGGCGGGCCTTGCCGATGGCCGGATGCGGGATGTCGCCGTCACCGGCGATCTCGTTGCTCGTGTCGACGACGACGACCCGCTTCCCAAGATCGTCCGCAAGGACGCGAGCCGCCTCGCGCAGCATGGTCGTCTTGCCGATCCCGGGCCGGCCCATGATGAGGATCGACTTCCCGCTCTCGACGAAGTCGCCGATGATCTCGATCGTCCCGTAGACCGCCCGCCCGATCCGGCAGGTCAGTCCGACGATCTTGCCCGTCCGGTTGCGGATCGCGCTGATCCGATGAAGCGTCCGTTCGATCCCCGCCCGGTTGTCGTCGCCGAACGTCCCGATGTGGTCGACGACGTGCGAGATGTCGGCCTCGGTGATCTCTCGGTCGAGCAGCATCACCTCGCTGTCCGGAAAGCGCGCCTCAGGGCGACGGCCCAGATCAAGCACGACCTCGATGAGCGTCAGCTTGTCGGGCAGGGCATGGACCGCCGCGACGATCTCGGGCGGAAGCGATTCGAGCAGTGCGTCGAGGTCGTCGATCGACTCCCGGCGCTCGTTTGCAGATCCCACGCTGGCCTCCTTGACCGGGCTCAGCGGACGCCGGCCGGCACGAGAGCCGGCTCGGCGACGCGGACGAGGGTTTCCTTCATCAGCAGCGTGACTGTGGCGATCGTAGCGAACCCCGCTTCCTCGAGTCGTCGATCGATCGGCGACTCATACGTCCGGACTGGGGCGATGACCCCCTGGTCTCGACGGTGCCCGGATCCACCTTCCGTTCGAGCCGCGATGCTGCCGAGGGCGAACTCGATCAGGTCGGCTACGTCGACGTCCGGTCGGGAGAGCACCTTCAGATAATGCGGCTGATCCTCCTTTGCGACACCGATCTGGGCAAACGCGTCGAGTTGGGTTCCATCGGGGCCGCCGCCGACTGACTCCTGGACGAAGCTTTCGACGTCGGCGAAGCGAAGGATCGGAGCGAGGCTGGAGCGGGGCACGCGCCAGTTCGGGCCCTGGCGCTCCCAGTCGCCGATGCGAATGAGCTCCAGCCGCTGGACGGGCTGGGGTGTGGCCGCAGAGTAGAGGCGCGACAGGGCCACGGCATCGAGCGGTGTCGACGCCCTTATCCGTCGATCGCGGGCACGGGTCTCCGGCCAGGGCTCGGGCAGCGCCGGTTCGGCCGGGCGGTAGAGGACGACCTCTTCGCCGTATCGGGCGAAGCCCGCCTGCATGAACAGGTCGACGTTGCCGTCCCGATCCGCGCAGGCGACATGGAGCCGGCCGGCGCCGCGCTTCGACGCCTCGCGGACTAGCTGCTGGACGAGCCGGTACCGGATGTCGCCGGCATTCGACGAGCCGACGGCATCGAGCTCGACGATCGTCCACTCGTCGCGGAAGGACTCGCGCTCGACCCGGATGAGGCCGGCCAGATGGCCTTCCTCCTCGTAGACGAACAGGAGGTCGTGCGGTCGGAAGGCGCCCAGCGGGAGGCGGAAGAGGCTGAAGACTCCGATCGGCGGGCCGCTGACGGGCAGGCCTAGTGAGCGCGTCGCCGATTCGGCATCCTGCGTCAGCCGGGACAGCTCGCCGAGCGCCGCCAGGTCGGTCAGGCGGGCCACGCGGACCTTGCCCGTCGGGCGAGTGACACGCGTCTCGCTCATGATGCGGTCCGCGAGCGGCGCGTGGGATGGTGGCGACGTCCGGCGCCCTCGCCCGGGTCGTCGTGCTCGCTGGCCATCGCTGCGACGAGACGATGGAAGCGGGTTTCGCCCGCGAGTTCCGGATGGAAGGCGGTCGCCACGATATTGCGCTCGCGGACGGCAACGATCCGGCCGTCGTCGAGCCGGGCAAGGATGTCGACGTCCGGGCCGGTTCGCTCGATGACGGGCGCCCTGATGAAAACGCCGTGGACGGGCTGATCGCCGAGGACGGGAACGGTCAGCTCGGTTTCGAACGAGTCGAGCTGCCGCCCGAAGGCGTTGCGCTCGACGGTCACGTCGAGGAGCGCCAGAATCGGCGGTTCGCCGCCGGCGATCTCCCGGGCGAGAACGATCATTCCCGCGCACGTCCCGAAGAGCGGTGCGCCGCTCGAGGCCAGGTCGAGGATCGGCTGGCGGAGACCCCAGCGCTCGATCAGCTGGCGCATCGTCGTGCTCTCGCCGCCCGGCAGGATCAGGCCGGCCACATCGTCGAGATCGCGCGGCAGGCGCACCGGAACGCCCTCGACGCCGATCGAAGCGAGGGTTCTAAGGTGCTCCCTGAACGCTCCTTGAAGAGCGAGGACGCCGATCCTCATGAGTTGGCAACCTCAGCGGTGAATTGGCGGCCGCTCTCCGAGGTCGGAGGCTGAGCTCCGCGAAGCCATCCGCCCGAGGATGCGAGGACGCCGATCTTCACGGTCGCGGTCAGTGCCAGCCGGGCCCTGTGGCCCTGCCTACCAGCCCCGGACCGCCAGGCGCTCCTCGGTCGGGATCGCTTCCATCGAGATCCCGCGCATCGGTGCGCCCAGGCCCTTCGAGACCTCGGCGATGATCGTCGGGTTGTCGAAGTGCGTGGTCGCCTGGACGATCGCGTTGGCCATCCGGGCAGGATCCTCGCTCTTGAAGATCCCGGACCCGACGAAGACGCCTTCCGCCCCGAGCTGCATGACGAGGGCCGCGTCCGCCGGTGTCGAGATACCGCCGGCGACGAAGTTGACGACCGGCAGACTGCCATTGGCGGCGATCTGGCGGACCAACTCGTACGGCGCCTGGAGCTCCTTCGCGGCGACGAACAGCTCGTCCTCGCGCATCGTCCCGAGACGGCGGATCTCCGCGAGCACGTCACGGAGCTGGCGGACGGCCTCGACGACGTTGCCGGTGCCGGCCTCGCCCTTGGTCCTGATCATCGCGGCGCCCTCGTTGATGCGGCGGAGCGCCTCACCGAGATTGCGACAGCCGCAGACGAATGGGACCTTGAAGGCGTGCTTGTCGATGTGGTTGTTCTCGTCGGCCGGGGTCAGCACCTCCGACTCGTCGATGTAGTCGACGCCGAGGGCCTCGAGCACCTGGGCCTCGACGAAATGACCGATCCGGGCCTTGGCCATGACCGGGATCGTCACGGCCTGCATGATCCCCTCGATCATCGAGGGATCGCTCATCCGGGCGACGCCGCCGGCGGCCCGAATGTCGGCCGGGACGCGCTCGAGCGCCATGACGGCGACCGCGCCGGCATCCTCCGCGATCTTCGCCTGGTCGGGCGTGACGACGTCCATGATGACGCCGCCCTTGAGCATCTGGGCGAGGCCCTTCTTGGTCGCCCAGGTGGACGTTTCGAGGGTCATGTGGTTGTGGCTCCGGACTCCTGCGCTCGGTCTGCCGGCCATGCTGGCCCCGGGGTCCTCGCCCGTTCGAGCCGGTCGGGCCGCCTCGCGCGCCCGGATTATCGCACGGCCCGCGCCGAAACCCGATCGTCGTTCCTCGATCAGCGCGCCACGGTGCGGACGACGCCGGACATCAGCTTGGTCGCGCGGCGCGCCGCCGTCGGGGAGAGCCGGCTGAGCGCCTCGATCAGCTCGAGCACGTCGTCGTCCGGCAAGCCGCCGAGGAGATGGACGAGCCGGAGGACCGTCTCGTCGGAGATCTCGCCAAGGAGGCGCATTCCCCGTTCGAGCTCGCGCGGCTCCAGCTTCGGGATCAGCCCGACCGCCCGATCGAACAGCCGGACGAACCCGGAAAAGGCCGTCAGCCACTCGTGAAGGGCGACGAGCTCCCGATCCTGAGGATTCGCCGCGGCGCCCTGGCCCGCCGCCAACGTTGTTTGTTCGATGACCTCGACGATCGGGTCGCCTTCGCGCAGCTTCCGCCCGGCGATGACGCTCGTAAACCACTGCCAGTGATCGCCAACCGCGAGATAGGCAGTCCCGGCCGGCCCGCGACGCCCGACGCGCCTCGGCTCCGACACGCGCTCGACGATGCCCCACGCCTCGGCGTCGGTCAGGGCAAGGCTGGCGGCGCGATGGGACAGGCCGAGGGCTTCGCGCACTTCGCGCTCGGTCAAGGGGACGCCGCGGACAAGGAGATAGGCGTGGACCCGCCCGATGGCCGGGGCAACGCCCCATGACGCGCTCATGTCGCCCCACGCATCGGCGAACTGGAGGCGGAGCGACTCGGCTGCGGACGTCCCGGCGGTGGCAGCGCGAGCCGACCTTGCCCTGCCCGGGTGCCCGGCGGAAACCTGCGCCTTGACAGTAGCTCGTTCTGGTGTCATAACTTGCTATGTAAGGGTAGCACGGAGGGATATGTGATGCCTCCACTATGGCGGTTCATCGTACGAACGCTCGTCCGCGATGGGATGGGCATTCGCGCGACGCCTCGACGGGGAGCTGCCTGATGCGGATCGTCATCGCCGGCGGCTCGGGGTTTCTCGGACGTCGGCTCACGGCCGCCTGGCTGGCGGCCGGCAACGAGGTCACGGTGCTGACGCGGAGTCCCTCGCGCGCAGCGGCGCAGCAGACCGCCGGGACCGGTCCCGCCTTCGCCCGCTGGGATCCACCGACCGTCGAAGACGAGCTCGTTGCCACGCTTCGCGGCGCCGACGCCGTCGTCAACCTGGCTGGGGTGCCGATCGGCGGCCGACCGTGGACGCCGGGGCACATGCGGGCGATTCTCCAGAGCCGGCTCGACGCGACCGGGGCCGTCGTCGAGGCGATCGCCCGACTGCCTGCCCCGGACCGCCCAAAGGTCCTCGTGAATGCCTCCGGCATCGACTTCTTCGGGGACCGCCCCGATGGCGACTTGACCGAGGATTCCGGGCCGGGCGATTCGTTCCTCGCGAGTGTCGTCCTCGCCTGGGAGGCTGCGGCCCGGACGGCCGAACCACTCGGGGTTCGCGTCGTGGCGGCCCGAACGGCCCTCGTCGTCGCCCCCGAAGCGCTGGCCTGGCGACTGGTCCTGCTGCCGTTCCGGCTCTTCGTCGGCGGGCCGCTGGGCTCCGGCCGGCAGCGCTTCACCTGGATCCATGTCGACGACGCCGTTGGCCTCTACGAGCTCGTCGTACGCGACCACTCGATCGTCGGGCCGATCAACATGGTCGCCCCGGAGGTGCCGACCCAACGCGACCTGGCGCGGGCGATCGGTCGGGCCATGCACCGACCGGCGATCTTCCCCGTTCCGGCAGTCCTCCTGCGGCTCGTGCTCTGGGGCCAGGCCGACATCGTCCTCCATGGCCGAGTGGCAGTTCCCGCGAAGGCGATCGCCGCTGGCTATGCATTCAGGCACCCGACGCTCGAGTCGGCGCTGCGGGACGTCATCGAGGCGCGATGACCGGGCGTGCCAGAAGGTTCGTCGCGACCGCCAAAGGCTACGAGCCCTCTGGTGTGGTGGTCCGCACTGCTGCCGCGACCGCGAGGAAAAGTGGAGCGGTTGGATCGACGACGACCTCGCACGAGGCGATCCGTTCGGGCCCGGACGAGGTGGTGAAGACGTAGATCGTCTCCTGGCCGTCGTACGCGATCGGGCACGTGTCGGTGAATGGGTGGCTCTTCAAGGCAGCGAAGTCGGCTTGGGCGATCTCCGTGGTGAGGGCCTCCAGCGCGCGGTCGGGCAGGGTCCCGAGCTCCGCTGGGGCGGGAGCGATGGCGTGGACGCGCCCGTTGGTCTCGATGACGATCGTCGAGCCGCAGGCGCCCTGGAGGCACATCCCGCCCCTCGTCTCGACCGTGACCAGTGGACCGCCGAGTGGAGGGCTGGATGCGGCCGGCTGCGCCGACATGCTCGGAACGACCGGGGGCGGCGGGCCCGAACAACCGCCCATGAGCAAGGCCGCGAGGAAGATCATGAGAAGGGCGGCGGGCCACCGGGCGCAGGTTTGCATTCTCGCGACGACGCCCACTCCACCGCGATGGTTCCGACCTATCATCGGGCCATGCCCGTCCTCCGGAGCCGGCTCGATCCCGCCAGCCCCGAGGCACGCGCCAACCACGACGCGATGGCGACCCTCGTCGCCGAGCTCCGCGGGCGCCAAGCCGCGGTCGCGGACCGCGGCGCCGGCGGCGACGACCGCTCGATCGCCCGACATCGAGAGCGCGGCAAGCTGCCAGTCCGCGAACGGATCGACCGACTCGTCGATCCGGGCTCTGCCTTCCTGGAGCTGAGCCCCCTCGCGGCCAACGGGCTGTACGAGGACGAGGCGCCATCGGCCGGGATCGTCACCGGGATCGGCACCATCGAGGGGACGAGGGTCGTCGTGATCGCCA
>Ga0307308_10001205_pt1 | contig 10253 bp, 9 predicted proteins | sample ER_DNA_195_FD_194501 | JGI IMG/M metagenome (GOLD analysis project Ga0307308, IMG submission 194501) | Bulk soil microbial communities from the East River watershed near Crested Butte, Colorado, United States - ER_DNA_195 | ecosystem: Environmental > Terrestrial > Soil > Floodplain | place: USA...
CTTCAATCAGGTCAAGGGCGGCTTCACCGTCGATCTCGACGGCGCGGTGGCCTTCCTGCCGCGCTCGCAGGTCGATATCAGGCCGATCCGCGACGTCGCGCCGCTGATGAACAATTCGCAGCCGTTCCAGATCCTCAAGATGGATCGCCGCCGCGGCAACATCGTGGTGTCGCGCCGCACGGTGCTCGAAGAGACCCGCGCCGAGCAGCGCCAGGAACTGGTGCAGAACCTCGAAGAGGGTCAGGTCATCGACGGCGTGGTCAAGAACATCACCGATTACGGTGCGTTCGTCGATCTCGGCGGCATCGACGGCCTGTTGCACGTCACCGATATCGCTTGGCGCCGGGTCAATCACCCGACCGAGGTCTTGACCATCGGCCAGACCGTGAAGGTCAAGATCATCAAGATCAACCACGAGACCCACCGCATCTCGCTCGGCATGAAGCAATTGCTGGACGATCCGTGGCAGGGCATCGAGGCGAAGTATCCGCTCAATGCGCGCTTTACCGGCCGCGTCACCAACATCACCGACTACGGCGCGTTCGTCGAACTGGAGCCGGGCATCGAAGGCCTGATCCACGTTTCGGAAATGTCGTGGACCAAAAAGAACATGCATCCCGGCAAGATCGTCTCGACCTCGCAGGAAGTCGAAGTGCAGGTGCTGGAAGTCGATTCGGTCAAGCGCCGGATTTCGCTCGGTCTCAAGCAGACCATGCGCAACCCGTGGGAAGTGTTCGTCGAGAAATTCCCGGTGGGATCCACCGTCGAGGGCGAGGTCAAGAACAAGACCGAATTCGGCCTGTTCCTCGGGCTCGAGGGCGACGTCGACGGCATGGTCCATCTGTCCGACCTCGACTGGAAGCTTCCGGGCGAGCAGGTGATCGACAACTTCAAGAAGGGCGACATGGTCAAGGCCGTGGTGCTCGATGTCGATGTCGAGAAGGAGCGCATCTCGCTCGGCGTCAAGCAGCTCGAAGGCGATCCCTTCGCCGAGCCGGGCGACGTCAAGAAGGGCGCGGTGGTGACCTGCGAAGTGCTCGAGGTCAAGGACAGCGGCATCGAGGTCAAGATCGCCGGCACCGACTTCACCACCTTCATCAAGCGGTCCGAGCTGGCGCGCGATCGCAACGACCAGCGCGCCGAGCGTTTTGCCGTCGGCGAAAAGGTCGACGCGCGGGTGATCCAGTTCGACAAGAAGGCCCGCAAGGTGCAGGTCTCGATCAAGGCGCTGGAAGTCGCCGAAGAGAAGGAAGCCATCGCGCAATACGGCTCCTCCGATTCGGGAGCGACGCTGGGCGACATCCTGGGCACCGCGCTCAAGCAGCGCACCGACAAGTAAGCCTATCGCTTGCTCGTCTGCATCAATGGGGCCCCGGTTTCGACCGGGGCCTTTTTTCCTTTTCGAGCTAGCCCCGCGAACACCGAGGTCTGTAGGGGTGGGCAAAGACGCTCTTCGCGCCGTGCCCATCATGACACGACCAGCGCTTGCGACCGCGCTCGAAACCAAGACGTGGATGGCCGGGACGAGCCCGGCCATGACGACGGCGAGGGTGCCTCTAGGCCTTGTTTTCTTCATTTTGCATCGCAATTGATGTAATTGGGAGACGGCGTATTAGGTCTGTGCAGAGAAGACCGTGCGATTCCCTTCAAGACCCTCCTTAGGAGAATTTCGATGTCGCTTGATTCGGATGTGATCGTCGATCGGCGCAGGATCCGCCGCAAATTGACGTTCTGGCGCGTGGTGGCCGTGCTGGCGGCGATCGCTGCGGTCGTCACTGTCGGCGTGGTTGCGACGCCGGGCGGACGCAGCGCGCTCACGACATCCGGTTCGATTGCTCGCGTCCAGATCGACGGCCTGATCCGCAGCGACAATGGTCGCGTCGAGGCGCTGGAGCAGCTGGAAAAATCGCGGGCCGCGGCCGTCGTCGTCCACATCAACTCGCCCGGCGGCACCACCGCCGGCTCCGAGCAGCTTTACGCCGCGCTGATGCGGCTGAAGGCGAAGAAGCCGCTGGTCGTGGTGGTCGAAGGGCTGGCGGCATCGGGCGGCTACATCACGGCGATTGCGGCCGATCACATCGTCGCCCAGCAAAGCTCGCTGGTCGGCTCGATCGGCGTCCTGTTCCAGTATCCGAATTTTACCGAGTTGATGAAAACCGTCGGCGTCAAGGTCGAGGAAGTGAAGTCCTCGCCGCTGAAAGCGGCGCCCAACGGTTTTGAGCCGACCAGTCCGGAGGCGCGCGCGGCACTCGACGCGCTGGTAAAGGACTCCTATGCCTGGTTCCGCGGCCTCGTCAAAGAGCGGCGCGGCATGGACGATGCGTTGCTCGAAAAAGTCGCGGACGGGCGGGTTTTTACCGGCCGCCAGGCGGTCGATCTCAAGCTGGTCGATCAACTCGGCGATGAGAAAACCGCCATTGCCTGGCTGGTGGCGCAGAAGGGCGTCAAGAGCGACCTGCCGGTGCGCGATTACAAGCTGTCGCCACGCTTCGGCGACCTGACTTTTCTGCGAACAGCGGCTTCGATTACGCTCGATGCGTTCGGTCTGAGCGCGATCGCGCGGCAAATCGAGCAGGCCGGGGTTGCACAGGCGGTCGATCGCTTGAGCCTCGACGGGATGCTGGCGTTGTGGCATCCGGCGGGGACCAACTGAGCCAGCTAAGTCCGGTATCCGGCCCTCCTCCCGCATTGCGGGTATTGCCACAATCCCCGATCCGGGTGCTTGTCACGCCTTTTCGCGCTGTCCAAATTTCATTTAGCGTCTTGACAGTTCAAGGCATTTTCACGGAAATGGACAACCGCACCTTCCGGGTCCCAGTCTCGATGATCAAATCCGAACTTGTTCAGCGCATCGCAGAGCACAACCCGCATCTCTATCAGAGGGATGTCGAGAACATTGTGAACGCGATTCTCGATGAGATCGTTGCCGCGTTGGCGCGCGGAGACCGGGTTGAGCTGCGTGGATTCGGTGCGTTTTCGGTGAAGCATCGTCCCGCCCGCGCCGGCCGCAATCCGCGCACCGGCGCGCATGTGCCGGTCGATCAGAAGAGCGTCCCGTTTTTCAAGACGGGCAAGGAAATGCGCGAGCGTTTGAACCGCGACAACGGGACATCCGAGGCCGGCGCGTAAAACCGCTACCTCCCTCGGATCAAGTCCGGGGGCATGTTTTGCGCAATACGCGCCCGCCGATCTCCATCAATGCGAGAGATGGTCATGCGAAAATTCTTCACAGGCCTGGTGCTGATTCCGCTGGGCGTGATCTTCGTCGTCTTCGCGGTGGCCAATCGCCATCCGGTGACGGTGTCGTTCGATCCGTTCAATTCGACCGATCCATCGCTCGGCGTCAGGCTGCCGCTGTTCGTCGTCATCATCGCGGTGGCGATATTGGGGGTGGTGGCGGGCGGCACCGCGACCTGGTTCCGGCAGCGCCACTGGCGGCGCGCCGCGCGGCGGCATGAGGCCGAGGCGCGGCAAATGGGGGCGCAATTGGCCGATCTGCGCGCCGCCGCCATGACCCCGCGAAGCGACCCGCAGCGCCTTTCCGCCCCGTCGCCGGGCGGCTTATATGGGGCCGCTGGGCGAGACAAGCAGGGCGCGACGTTGTAGAACGCGCCCCAAGCGCATCCGCTTTTCCGGCGCCTGGCGCCGCCCCAACCATGCTTTGAGCCATGTCCCTGATCGTCAAAATTTGCGGCCTGTCCACGCCCGAGACGCTCGACGTCGCGCTGGATGCTGGCGCCGACATGGTGGGATTCGTGTTCTTTCCGCCTTCGCCGCGACATCTGGATTTTGACACCGCGCGCGACCTTGGAAAGCATGTAAGGCACCGTGCCGTAAAAGTCGCGCTCACGGTGGATGCCGACGATGCGACGCTCGCCAATATCGTCGAGGTGCTGCAGCCCGACATATTGCAATTGCATGGCAGGGAAGCCGTGGCGCGGCTGCGCGACATCAAGCAGAAATTCGGATTGCAGGTAATGAAGGCTCTTGCCGTCGAAACGGCAGCCGATCTGGCATCGCTGCCCGTCTATGCTGCCGTCGCCGATCGTATTTTGTTCGATGCGGTTGCCCCGAAGGAAGCCACGCGACCCGGCGGTCTCGGCGCGGTATTCGACTGGCATGTGTTGGAAAATCTCGATCTCAAACTGCCGTTCATGGTCTCGGGTGGCCTCAATGCCGGCAATGTCGCGGAAGCCGTTCGTGTGACGCGAGCCGGCGGCGTCGATGTTTCGTCGGGCGTCGAGCGCACACCTGGCATCAAGGATCCCGAGATGATCCGCAGCTTTATTCGTGCGGTGCGAGCGGTCGAAAATGATACGGCACTCACTGTCGCAGGTGCTCGATGATCGCGCCAGACGGCTCAACAGCGTCATGCCCGGGCTTGTCCCGGGCATCCACGTCTGTTGAAACTCACAGCAAGTAAAGACGTGGATGGCCGGGACAAGCCCGGCCACGACGAAAGGCAACGATGAGTCTCGCTAAACCAAATTCCTTCCGCAGCGGTCCCGACGAGCGCGGGCATTTCGGTATTTTCGGCGGCCGCTTTGTCGCGGAAACCCTGATGCCGCTGATCCTCGATCTGGAAAAGGCGTATGCGGACGCCAAGGCCGATCCGGCGTTCCAGGCGGAAATGAACGGCTATCTCAGGGACTATGTCGGCCGGCCGTCGCCGCTGTATCTCGCCGAGCGTCTCACCGAGCATCTCGGCGGCGCGAAAATCTATTTCAAGCGCGAGGAGCTCAACCACACCGGCTCGCACAAGGTCAACAATGTGCTCGGCCAGATCATGGTGGCGCGGCGGATGGGCAAAAGGCGCATCATCGCCGAGACCGGCGCCGGCCAGCACGGCGTCGCTACCGCCACCCTGTGCGCGCGGTTCGGGCTCGACTGCGTGGTCTATATGGGCGCGGTCGATGTCGAGCGGCAGCAGTCCAATGTCATCCGCATGGAAATGCTGGGCGCCAAGGTGATTCCGGTGCAGTCAGGCTCGCGCACCTTGAAGGACGCGATGAACGATGCGCTGCGCGACTGGGTGACCAATGTGCACAATACGTTTTACTGCATCGGCACCGTGGCCGGCCCGCATCCCTATCCGATGATGGTGCGGGATTTCCAGGCGGTGATCGGCGTCGAGACCCGCGCGCAAATGCAGGAGGCCGAGGGCCGCCCCCCGGACTCGCTGATCGCCTGTATCGGCGGCGGCTCCAATGCCATAGGACTGTTTCATCCCTTCCTCGATGATCCCGGCGTCGAGATCTTTGGGGTCGAGGCGGCGGGCCACGGGCTCACGCAATTGCATGCGGCCTCGATCGCGGGCGGCCGGCCGGGCGTGCTGCACGGCAACCGAACCTATCTGCTGATGGACGAGGACGGCCAGATTCAGGATGCGCATTCGATTTCGGCGGGGCTGGATTATCCCGGCATCGGGCCCGAGCATTCCTGGCTCCATGAGACCGGCCGGGTGACGTATCTGTCCGCGACCGACGATGAAGCGGTGGCGGCGTTTCAGCTGCTGTCGCGGCTGGAAGGCATTATTCCGGCGCTGGAGCCCGCGCACGCCATCGCCAAGGTGATGGAGCTCGCGCCGAAGCGGCCGAAGGATCACCTGATGGTCGTCAATCTCTCCGGCCGCGGCGACAAGGACATCCCGCAGGTGGCGGACTTTTTGCGGGGGAAGAAGAAGTGACGACCCGCATCGACGCGCGCTTTGCCGAGCTAAAAAAAGAAGGCCGCTCGGCCTTCATCACCTTCCTGATGGCCGGCGATCCCGATCCCGCGACCTCGCTCGAGATCGTCAAGGCGCTGCCGAACGCAGGCAGCGACATCATCGAGATCGGCATGCCGTTTACCGATCCGATGGCGGATGGCCCGGCCATTCAGGCATCGGGGTTACGCGCGCTCAAGGCCGGCATGACCTTGCGGAGGACGCTCGACATGGTCCGGGCATTCCGCAAGGGCGATGATGCGACGCCGCTGGTGCTGATGGGCTACTACAATCCGATCTACATCTACGGCGTCGATCAATTTCTCACTGATGCAAAATCCGCCGGCGTTGACGGGCTGATCATCGTCGATCTGCCGCCCGAGGAGGACACCGAATTGTGCCTGCCGGCGATGAAGGCCGGGCTCAATTTCATCCGGCTGGCGACGCCGACCACCGACGACAGGCGTCTCCCTGCGGTGCTCGCGAACACTTCCGGCTTTGTCTACTACGTCTCGATCACCGGCATCACCGGCAGCGCCAGCGCCGATGCGGCGGCGGTCGGCGAGGCGGTCGGGCGCATCAAGCGGCATACCAGATTGCCGGTCTGTGTCGGCTTCGGCATCCGCACGCCGCAAGCCGCCCGCTCAATCGCCCAAAATGCCGACGGCGCGGTGGTCGGTACGGCGCTGGTCGAGGCGCTCCGCGCCAGCCTTGACGCCGAAGGCCGCGCCACGGCCAAAACCGTCGGTGCGGTGGCCGATCTCGCGGCGTCGCTGGCGCAGGGGGTGCGGGGCGCCAAACAGGCCGCGGAATAAGCCACAATTGCGGTCGAGACGGACCGCGAACGCCGGCTTGCCGGGCAGCTTCCTGGCCGCCATATATCACTCGATCTGCCGATTCGGAGCGAACCATGAACTGGCTCACCAACGTCGTCCGGCCCAAGATCCGCAACATCCTGCGCCGCGAGACGCCGGAGAATTTGTGGATCAAGTGCCCGGATTCGGGTCAGCTCGTGTTCTACAAGGACGTCGAGGCCAACCAGTTCGTGATTCCCGGATCGAACTACCACATGCGCATGGGCGCGGTGGCGCGGCTGAAATCGATCTTCGACAACGAGACCTGGTTCGACGTGGCGCTGCCCGAGGTGACCGCCGATCCCTTAAAATTTCGCGACGAACGCAAATACGCCGACCGCATCAAGGATGCGCGCGCCAGGACTGGGCTGAACGACGCCATCAAGGTCGGTTACGGCAAGCTCGAGGGCGCCGCGGTGGTGATCGCGGTGCAGGATTTCGATTTCATGGGCGGCTCGCTCGGCATGGCCGCCGGCGAAGCGGTCGTGCGCGGGCTTGAACTCGCGGTCGAAAAGAAATCGCCCTTCATCGTGTTCGCGGCCTCCGGCGGCGCCCGCATGCAGGAAGGCATCTTGTCGCTGATGCAGATGCCGCGCACCACCGTCGCGGTGCAGATGCTGCGCGAGACGAAGCAGCCCTATATCGTGGTGCTGACCAATCCGACCACCGGCGGCGTCACCGCCTCCTATGCCATGCTTGGCGACGTGCAGATCGCCGAGCCCGGCGCGCTGATCGGCTTCGCCGGCGCGCGCGTGATCGAACAGACCATCCGCGAGAAATTGCCGGACGGCTTTCAGCGCGCGGAATATTTGAAAGACCACGGCATGGTCGACATGGTGGTGCATCGCCACGACCTGCGCCCGACGCTGGCGCGGCTGTGCCGGCTGTTGACCAAATCTCCGGCAATGGAAACCGCCACAAAACCGGCGCCACAACCCGCCAGTCCGGCCCAGATCGTGTCAGCTGCGGATGTGGCGCCGCCCGCACCCCACGCGTGAACGCGCCTGCGGCAAAACGGGCGTCCCTCGGCGAATTGATCGCGCGGCTGTCCGCCCTGCATCCCAAACGCGTCGATCTCGATCTCGAGCGAATGCATCGGCTGCTAGCGCGGCTTGGCCATGCCGAGCGCAAGCTGCCGCCGGTCATTCACGTCGCCGGCACCAACGGCAAGGGCTCGACGATCGCTTACTTGAGGGCGATCCTGGAGGCGGCAGGCTTGCGCGTCCACGCCTATACCTCGCCGTATCTGGTGCGGGTCAACGAATGCTTCCGGCTCGGCCGGGCAGGCGGCGGCGTTCTCGTCGGCGACGACGAATTGCGCGCGGCGCTTGAACATTGCGAGCTGGCCAATGCCGGCGCGCCGACCACGATTTTCGAAATCGAAACCGCGGCGGCCTTTTGTCTGTTCGCCCGGCGTCCGGCCGATGTGGTGCTGCTGGAAGTCGGTCTCGGCGGGCGGCTCGATGCCACCAACGTGATCGACGCGCCGCTGGCGAGCGTGATCGCGCCGGTCAGCATGGACCACAGCGAATTTCTCGGAGACACGCTGACGGCGATCGCCGGCGAAAAGGCAGGAATCATCAAGCGCGGCGTGGCTGTGATTTGCGCGGAGCAGCCGCGTGAGGCGATGGCCGCGATCGAGGCGCAGGCGAGGCGCCTGCGCGCGCCGATGCATTCAGCCGGGCAGGAGTGGCACGTCAATGTCGAGCGCGGACGGCTGGTCTATCAGGACGACCGCGGCCTGATGGATCTGGCGGCGCCAAAACTGTTTGGCCGGCATCAGTTCGACAATGCCGGGCTCGCGATTGCGACGCTGCGCGCGCAAGACGCGTTCAGGATCGAACCGGCGGCGTTCGAGGCCGGCATCGTCAACGCCGAATGGCCGGCGCGGATGCAGCGTCTGGCGTCGGGCGCGCTGGTGGAGCAGGGGCCGCAAGGCTGCGAAGTCTGGCTCGATGGCGGGCATAATACCGAAGGCGGGCGCGTCGCCGCCGCGGCGCTGGGCGATCTCGAGGAGCGTGTCTCGCGTCCGCTGGTGGTGATCGTCGGCATGATGGCCAACAAGGACGCAAGCGCGTTCCTCGCCAATTTCGCAGGCCTGACCCGCCACATCATCGCGGTACCGATCCCGGACCGCGACAAGGCGATGCCGCCGGACCGGCTGGCGGACGCCGCGCGCGCGCTCGGCATGCGGGTGGAGGTGTCAGGCGGTGTCGAAGCGGCGCTGCATTCGCTGGCGCGCCTGGCCTATGAGGTGCCGCCGCGTATCCTGATCACGGGCTCGCTCTATCTCGCCGGCCACGTGCTCGCGGCGAACGGCACGCCGCCCGGATAAGATGTTGGTGTCCCGGACGCGGTGCAGCGTCCTTCACGGTGCGCCGCAGAGCCGGGACCCACGTGCCAATAAGATGGACCCCGGATCAGCAGCGCCCCACGCCGCAACCGCGGCGCGCTGCGCAGCATCCGGGCTACAGGTGCTTCACTTCAACAGCTTCATCGGATCGGCGGCCTTTTGCTTGAGCTGATCAAACGTGCACTGTCCCGGCGTCTTGTCCGGGCGCCAGCGCAGGATGGAGGTGCCGTGACGAAACCGCTCGCCGCTGAAATGATCATAGGCGACCTCGATGACGAGTTTCGGTTTCAGCGGACACCACTGCGCCGAGCGATCGGTCGACCAGCGGCTTGGGCCGCCCGGCGCATTGCCGGTAAATCCGGGTTTTGCGACGAGCGGCTCAAGCTTCGCGGTCAGCGCCGGCTTTTCCCCCTGCTTGATCGCAGAGGTAAATCCGACATGGTGCAACAATCCATCGTCGTCGTAGAGCCCGAGCAGCAGCGAGCCGACGACCTTCCTGCCGTCGAGCTTGTTGGTCGCGTAGCGGAAGCCGCCGACCACGCAGTCGGCGCTTCTGAATTTCTTGATCTTCTGCATGCCGTCGCGGTTGCCGGCCTGATAGGGCAGGTCGATGCGTTTGGCGATCACGCCGTCGCAGCCGCCGCCGGATTGCGCCAGCCATTTTTCGGCAGTCGCACGGCTTTTCGTCGCAGCCGACAGCCGGAAATTTGGATTGGATTTGAACTGGGTTTTTGCAAAGGCTTCCAGCGCCGGCCGCCTTTCGCTGAGCGGCTGGGCCAACAGCTTCTTGTCGTTCGCGTTCGCCAGGAGATCGAATGCGATAAACAGCCCCGGCGTTTCCTGCGCCAGTTTCTTCACCCGGCTCGCGGCGGGGTGAATCCGCTGCAGCAAATCGTCGAACGAAAACGCCTTGCCGTGCGGCAGCACGATTTCGCCGTCGAGCACGAAATCGGTCGCCTTCAACCTTCGCGCAGCATCGACCAGTTCGGGAAAGTAGCGGGTGAGGTCCTCGCCCGATTTCGAGCGCAGCTCGACCTTGTCGCCATCGCGGGAGAGCAGGCAGCGGAAGCCGTCCCACTTCGGCTCGTAGTGCCACTGGCTTCCGCGCGGAATCGCATCGACGGAACGCGCCTCCATCGCCGCCGATCTGGAGGATGCGGTGTTTCGGCGCGCGGGCGGCATAGCTTTCAACGCAAACGGCCGGCGATTTGCCGGCCGTTCGTCCTCCCATCTACTTGATGTTGTTGCATATTTTTAGCCCCAGGTTGACGGCCCCCGACATTTCTGCCCCGCACGCCATTCCTCCATGTTCACTCACCACACTGTGAAAATATGGCGTTGA
>Ga0307308_10001207_pt1 | contig 10244 bp, 11 predicted proteins | sample ER_DNA_195_FD_194501 | JGI IMG/M metagenome (GOLD analysis project Ga0307308, IMG submission 194501) | Bulk soil microbial communities from the East River watershed near Crested Butte, Colorado, United States - ER_DNA_195 | ecosystem: Environmental > Terrestrial > Soil > Floodplain | place...
TTCAACTGTTCCTATTCGGGCCACGACCTCTAAAAGGACGGCAAAGATGCGCAAGCTGCTTTTTGAAAGCCTGTTTCGCCGGCCCTTCACCGAGCCAGCGCCGGCGCCGGACGATGCGGCGGTGGCCGAACTCGCAACCGCCGTCGGTCACGCCGCGCGGCGGCGGCTCGGCCGAAGTCTCTCCATACGCGAGGTCGACGCCGGCTCTTGCAATGGATGCGAGCTCGAAATCCATGCGTTGAACAATGCCTATTACGACGTCGAGCGCTTCGGCCTCCGGTTCGTGGCCTCGCCGCGCCATGCCGATGTATTGATGGTGACTGGTCCCGTGACCAAGAACATGCGCGACGCGTTGGAGCGCACCTATCATGCGACGCCCAATCCCAAATGGGTCGTCGCGATCGGAAATTGCGCGCGGGATGGTGGCTGCTTCGCCGGCAGCTACGCGGTCGTTGGAGGCGTCTCCGAGGTGATCCCAGTCGATCTCCACATATCAGGATGTCCGCCTACGCCAACGGCTATGCTGCAGGGTCTTCTTGCGCTGTTGGAACGGGTGGAGGCGAGCGCCGTCACGACTTGAAGTGTGTCGCGGGTTATCGAGCGCGCTCCATGGCTCGTGAAGAAGAATGCTTGGGTTGCCGGACATTCCTGGTCTTCGGGTTTGCCACATGCTCCCGGAGTCGGACGCCCCGCCCCCCGGAGGGACTCGGAACCCCTGGGTTGATCAGTTCGATCCCTGCGCTCTCAAGAGCGGAAACCAGTTTCATGAGAGAATCGACGTTGGCTCGGATGACGCCGTCGCTGGCTTCCATGCGCTGAATGGTCGGAACTGAAAGGTCTGCCAGATCGGCAGTTTGCCGCTGATCGATGTTCAGGAGCGCGCGCGCAGCCCTGAGTTGATTGGCGGTAATCATGGACGTCGTTTCTCTCAATCTTAGCCAAATATGCTTACACCATATGAATGCCATCTTCAAGCATCAATCTATAGGCATGAAATATCAAAATGCGGCAAACATCATACCGAAAGCAGGACTTGCCGCACAAGCGCGGTCGTTCCCGCAGGGCAGGAACGACGGCGCTGAAGGCCGTTAAGAGACGAAGCTATGCCGCGACGCGATGCGCGGCGATGATCTGATCGGCGGCCCGGCCGGTAACCTCGGCCATGCGGTCGAACTGCCGGGTGAAACTGCCGGCACCCGCCGTCGCCGACCGCAACTCCACGATCAACTCGCCGATCTCGGCTTCCGGCATCATGGCACGGACACGATCCCATCCGGGCCAGCCCTCGCGGGTGTCGAAACCGAGAATCTGACCGCGCCGCCCGGACAGGATGGCGTTGATCTTCGCGGTGGCCTCGGTGGGGCAGACGATCTCCACCAGATGGATCGGCTCCAGCAGCACCGGCTGGCATTGCGGCAACCCTTCACTGACGCCGATCCGGGCCGCGGTCCGGAACGCGAGATCGGAGGAATCCACGCTGTGATACGAGCCGTCGATCAGCGTGACCTGCACGTCGATGACGGGAAAGCCGAGCGGCCCGCGCAGCAAGCCGTCGACCACGCCCTCTTCCACCGCGCCGATATAATTCCGCGGAACTGCGCCGCCGACGACCTTTTCATGAAACTCGAAGCCGCCGCCGCGCGGCAGCGGCTTGATCTCCAGCACCACATCGCCGAACTGGCCGTGGCCGCCGGATTGCTTTTTGTGCCGGCCGCGCTGGCTAACCGATTTGCGGATGGTCTCCTGATATCCGATGGCCGGCGGCTGCGATTTGACGTTGACGCCGAAGCGGTCGCGCAGCCGCTCCTGTGCGACCCGCAAATGCATCTCGCCCTGTCCCCACAACACGATGTCGTGGGTCCGGGGATTCTGGATCATCGACAGCGAGGGATCCTCCTCGTTCAGCCGCAACAGGGCCTGGCCGAGCTTGACGTCGTCCTTGCGGTCGGTTGCTGCGATCGCAATCGCCAGCACCGGCGGCAACGGCTCGACATGCACCAGCGCCGCCGGCGCGGTCTTGCCGCTCGACAGCGTATCGCCGGTCTTGATGGCGTCGAGCTTGCCGAGCGCAACCGCATCGCCGGCCTCGGCGGCGGGGCGCTTGGTGTCATGGGCGCAGTTCACCGCCGAGATCCCGGACAACCGGGCGCTCTCGCCCGATGAGGACTGCAGCGTCGCGCCGTCGTCGAGATGCCCGGCCAGCAGGCGGGCCAGCGACAGCTTGCCGCCGTGCTGCAAATGCACGGTCTTGAACACATAGGCCAGCGCATCCTTGCCTGAAGCGGCGCCCAGACGCTTTGCCGTCTCGGCCACGCCGGGCGATTCATGGCGCAACGCCTTCATCAGGCGCAGCACGCCGTTCTCGCGCGTGGCCGAGCCGAGCAGCACCGGGCAGATCAGCCCTTCGCGCAATTCGCGGGCCAGATCGTCAAACACAGCATCCCGCGGCGGCGATACATCCTCGAGCAATTGCTCCATCAGCGCGTCGTCGTGGTCGGCGAGCTTTTCCAGCATCGAGAAGCGCGCTTCCTTCTCACGGTCGAGATCGCCGCCTTCGAGGGCTACGACTTCGGAAGCCTTGTGCTCGCGATAGACAAAGGCGCGTTCCAGCGCCAGATCGACGAAGCCCGCGATCAACTCGCCGTTCCAGATCGGAATCTGCCGCAGCACCAGCGGGATCCGCGACGCCGGCTGCAATGTCGCGAGCGTCTCGCGGATGCGCTTGCTGGCCTTGTCGATCTTGTTGAGGAACAGGAAGCGCGGGATGCCGAGATCTTCGAGTTCGCGCAGGATGATCTGAAGCTGCGGCAGCTTTTTCTCGTCGGCCTCGCAAACCACCACCGCGGCGTCGACCGCCGGGAGCGCCGCGCGCATGTCGTGGGTGAATTCGACCGAACCGGGGCAATCGATGAAGGTATAGCTGTCGCCCATGAAATTGGTTGTGGCGGCGGTGAGGCCGACGCCCATCTTGTGGTGGCGGGCCTCGGGGCTGGCGTCGCCGACGGAGGTTCCGGCATCGACGCTGCCGGCGCGGGGAATTGCGCCCGTGCGCGCCAATATCGCTTCAAGAAGTGTGGTTTTACCGCTTTGGAATGGGCCCACCAGCGCGATGCACCGGGGACCGCGGGGACTTCTGACGTCTTGTCCCATCGCCGCCTCCTCATCTGGAGCTCGGCCCTTGATTGGGTCGGCGGGTTGGATGCTCTCCCGACATCAGGGATTTGGCAAGCCGGAAAAACGTCGCTGCGGATAATTGCGAGTCTCTTGGCCTCTCCCCGCTTCGTGGTGAGAGGTCGCCGCGCTTTTCGCGCCGCGGGTGAACGGCAAGGCACGATGGTAAATTACTATTTCTGAATTCGCGGACAGGGCCCCTCACCCGACCCTCTAAGAGCGAGCTTCGCTTGTCTCGACCCCGCGAAGAGCGGGGCGAGGGAGAAGATTTACCGTCCCGGGCGGAGTTCCAGACTTTCCAGCCCGGCCGCGACGTTGAGGCCGACCTGGCCCTGCACGCTGAGCGGCTGCAGCGCGATCGAATTCGCCGAGCCGCCGACCAGCACGTTGCCACCGAGCCCGACGCCGACCGATGCGCTGCCCTGCGCACCGGCGTAGTCGCCCGCGAGATCGCCCGGCCCGAGCCGCGCCACCGGCGCATACACGCCCCAGACAAGTGCTGATTCCTGGGTGATGCCGAGATCGAGGCCGACCTTGCGGATGGTGGCGACATAGCGGTCCTCCGGCATGCCGTCGGCGCGCAGCACGCAGCCGAGGTTGGTCACCGAGCCGACGACAAAGCCGATGCTCGCACCGCCGCGGCATTCGAGAATGCCGACCTGTACGCGCTGGATCGGCTGCTGCGCATTGGCGCCGGCAAAGGATGCGACCAGCATGGTAGCAGCGGCCCCGGCAAGGATGAATGAGCGGCGCATGAAGAAATCTCCGGCTGATGAGTGTGATGCGAGCAGGGAATCAGGCGAGCGCGCTACCGGCGCTTCGCTTTTCTATGCCACAACATCGGCGGCCGTGCCAGATTTGGGACGCGCCGGCGCCGGCAGTATCCGATACGATCGTCATTCCGGGGCGCGCCAACGGGTCGCGCGAATGCGCGCCCGATGACAGGCTCCGCGCGAACCCGGAATCTCGAGATTCCCCGATGTGCAATTGCACATCTGAGGTCTGGTCCTTTGGACCATCCCGGAATGACGAGCCACAAAAAAACGAGGCCCGCTTTCGCGCGCCTCGTTCATTGCTCGTGCCGGACCAGGCTATCGCAAATTTCCGCAAAAGCGCTGGATGCGCTTGCAGGCGTCCTCGAGATCGGAAGTCTTGGTCGCGTAGGAAATGCGGAACGCCGGGCCGAGCCCGAACGCCGAGCCCTGCACCACCGCGACACCTTCGTTTTCCAGAAGCTCGGTGACGAAATCCTCGTCGTTGGCGATCACCTTGCCCGACGGCGAAGCCTTGCCGATGGTGCCGGCGCAGGACGGATAGACGTAGAAGGCACCCTGCGGGCGCGGACAATCGATGCCCCTGGCCTGGTTGAGCATCGACACCACGAGGTCGCGGCGCTCTTTGAACATCTTGTTGTTCACGGGGATGAAGTCCTGCGGACCGTTGAGGGCTTCGACCGACGCCCATTGCGAGATCGACGACGGGTTCGAGGTCGACTGCGACTGGATCGTCGCCATCGCCTTGATCAGCTCGGCGGGACCGCCCGCGTAACCGATGCGCCAGCCCGTCATGCAATAGGCTTTCGACACGCCGTTTACCGTCAGCGTTCGGCCGTAAAGTTTCGGCTCGACCTGCGCGGGCGTGGCGAACACGAAGTCGTCATAGACCAGGTGCTCGTACATGTCGTCGGTCATGACCCAGACATCGGGATGCTTCACCAGCACGTCGGTGATCGCCTTCAGCTCGCTGCGCGTATAGGCGGCGCCGGTCGGGTTCGACGGCGAGTTCAGGATGATCCACTTGGTCTTCGGCGTGATCGCCTTCTCCAGCGCCTCGGGTTGCAGCTTGAAGCCATGCTCGACAGTGCAAACCACCGGTACGGATTCGCCGCCGGCGAGCGCCACCATTTCCGGATAGCTTACCCAATAGGGCGCGGGGATGATGACCTCGTCGCCGGGATTGATGGTGGCCATCAGCGCGTTGTAGAGCACCTGCTTGCCGCCCGTCCCGATGATGACCTGGTTCGGCTTGTAGCTGAGACCGTTCTCGCGCTGGAACTTGGCGATGACCGCCTCCTTCAGCTCGGGAATGCCGCCGACGTCGGTATACTTGGTCTTGCCGGCTTCGATGGCACGGATCGCCGCCAGCTTGATGTTGGCGGGGGTGTCGAAATCGGGCTCGCCGGCGCCAAGCCCGATGACGTTCCGGCCGGCCGCTTTCAGCGCGCGTGCTTTATCCGTAACCGCGATGGTCGCGGACGGCTTCACACGGTCGAGCGCAGCGGACAGAAACGGCATCGTCATCTCCTTGCAAACGTCGTGAACACACCAAGGCGTGCACGGTGATCCACGACTCTCTTGTTGGGATCGACGCACCCTAAAGCGCGCCACGCTGCATCGCAAGAAGCTTGGTCCGGTACGGCCGAACTTTAGCGAACGTTGAACGCGCGCGGCTGGATTCGCGCAACATTCCTAAAATTCCGCGGCGAAATAACTCATATCTGGCAAGGGGTGCAAGCCGGCCAGTGGCTGACCGCCGCGCAGGCACCGCAGGCGTGGCCGGTGTCACCGGCATGCCTCGGTCTGTTGGTCTTGCCGGCAATTTACGCTTTCACGTTGCGGCGTGCGGCAAAAAGTTCGTGCCGGCTCCGCTGTGGCTGCGTTGGCGAAAATCGCGCAAGCGTGATCGGATTTGTCATCGCGTTTTTGGCAAGTTCTTCTGCGCGGTTGCAGTGCGGTAGGGTTTTCGACCTTTTCTATCCTGCAACCCTTGCGAGACGTTTGCATCGGCATCATTGTTTAGCCGCGTTGCGGGGCGACAAGACGATTACACTCGCAAGCCGCGCAAACCGCGCCGGCCAAATCCACCGATTGAACGAAAATTTGAATGTACAAGCTCTATTCGATGCAGCGCTCCGGCAACAGCTACAAGGTCCGCCTTGCGCTCGCGCTGCTCAACGCGCCCTATCGTGCCATCGAGGTCGACATCCTGCGCGGCGAAAGCCGGACGCCGGACTTCCTGGCGAAGAATCCCAGCGGACAGGTGCCGCTGCTGGAAGTCGCGGAAGGCCGCTATCTCGCCGAATCCAACGCCATCCTCTGGTACGTGGCCGGCGGCACTCCGCTTGCGCCGGAATCGCGGATCGAACGCGCCGAAGCGTTGCAGTGGATGTTCTTCGAACAGCACGCGCTGGAGCCGAACATCGGCGCGGCCTATTTCTGGCTGGCGCTGGTCAAGGGCGGCCGCGACCTGCAGACCCACGCGCTGGAAGACTGGATGGAGCGCGGTTATGCCGCCTTGCAGGTGATGGAAAATCACCTCAAGACGCATGAATATTTTGCCGCCGGCCAGCTCACGGTCGCCGATATCGCGCTCTACGGCTACACCCATGTCGCCGACCGCTGCGATTATGACCTCGCGACATTCCCGGCGATCCGCACGTGGTTGCGGCGGGTCGAGCAGACGCCTGGATTCGTGGCTATGGACTGGCAACCCGGCGCCGAGGTCGACGACCGGGCCGGTATCGCGGCCGAGGCTTGACCCCGAAACAGGCCTGAGCAACGGGAATAGCGGGCATAAGCGTTCCCCCCGCCGTCATTTCGCCACTTTTGGACCTCGTGCCGCCGCAATATTGCCGGTGGTGCCTGTTGCAATCCCTGGATGTCGCAGGTGATTCGCCCGCGCAATGAAGGATTTCGGCCATGACACGGTCGCACGGCGGAGCCGGCTTTGATGGCCGCTCGGCGCCGGTCGCCTCGTCCCGACTGACCAACACCGTCGCGGCTTCGCTCGCGATCGGGGCGCTGTCGCTGTGTCTGATCGTCACGCTTACGGTGCTTTCGATCAAGGTCACCATGGCGATGCCGTTGCCGGCCTAACTCGAATTATTTTTTCCACGCCATTGGCAGTTTTTGCGCGACAGCGCGCGATGACCAGCAACGCGACCGGGCAACAATGAAAACACCTGTCGTAATTGTCACCGCAGCGCTGACGGTGGCGACCCTGTTGGCGGCGTCATTCCTGATCGTCACGGGAACGCGCGGCGAAGATACCGCATTCGCGTCGTCGGCCGGTCAGCTCGAGGTGCAGACCGCAGCGAGCGGACTGGTCCATCCCTGGGCGCTGGCGTTCCTGCCCGATGGCCGGATGCTGGTGACCGAGCGCCCCGGTCGCATGCGCATCGTCACAAGGGAGGGACAGCTTTCTCCGCCGTTGAAGGGCGTGCCCGAGGTCTGGGCCTCAGGCCAGGGCGGATTGCTCGACGTCGTCCTCGACAAGTCCCATGCGCAAAGCAAGACCATTTATTTCTGCTATGCCGAGCGAACCGGCGGCGGCGGCCGTACCGCGGTGGCGCGGGCAAAGCTGAACGACGCCGATGGCCGGCTCGACGATGTCAAAATCATCTTCCGCCAGGAGGGACCGCTGTCGTCGGGCAACCATTATGGCTGCCGCATCGAGCAGGCAAGCGACGGCAATCTGTTTGTCACGCTGGGCGAACATTTCATCTATCGCGACGAGGCGCAAAACCTTGCCAATCACCTCGGTAAGGTGATCCGGATCGCGCCCGATGGTTCCGCGCCCGCAGACAATCCGTTCGTTGGCCGCGTCGACGCGAAGCCGGAAATCTGGAGCTACGGCCACCGCAACGAGCAGGGTCTCGCCATCAATCCCGCCTCGGGCGATCTCTGGGAGATCGAACACGGCCCGCGCGGCGGCGACGAGGTCAACATCATCGGCAAGGGCAAGAATTACGGCTGGCCGGTGATCGGCTACGGCATCGATTATAGCGGCGCAAAAATTCACGAGAGCGCCGCCAGGGAGGGCATGGAGCAGCCGGTCAAATACTGGGTGCCGTCGATCGCCCCCTCGGGCATGGCGTTCTATACCGCAACCCTGTTTCCGAAATGGACCGGCAGCCTGTTCACCGGCGCGCTCGCGGGCAAGATGCTGGTGCGGCTGTCGCTCAACGGCAATACCGTGACCGGCGAAGAACACCTGCTGCGGAATTTGAACGAACGAATTCGCGATGTGCGGCAGGGGCCCGACGGAGCGCTATGGCTGCTCACCGATAATTCGGCGGGCCGGATTTTGCGGGTCTCGCCGGCGGTGAAGTGAAGGCAGGCACTCTCTCGGTGTGAGCGAACGTCATCCCCCGCGAAGGCGGGGGATCAAGTATTCCAGAGCGCCTCCGGTCAATCGAGAAGCCGCGGCGTATTGGATACCCGCTTTCGCGGGTATGACGACCGCGTGGCACGCCCCCAGCGCGTCACTTCAACACGCTGCGCGCTTGCGCCCCCTACGCCCACTTGTGAAAGATCAAAAACGCACCGATAGCGACAAACAAGAAACCCAGCGCGTGATTCCACGCCAGCGGCTCCTTGAGATACAAGACCGAGAAGCCGGCAAACACCACCAGCGTGATCACTTCCTGCATGGTCTTGAGCTGCGCCGGCGTATACACCGCGCTGCCCCAGCGATTGGCCGGCACCGCCAGCCAGTATTCGAAGAACGCGATGCCCCAGCTCACCACGACCGCGAGCGGCAGCCAGGTTTCCTTGAACCTCAAATGGCCGTACCATGCGAATGTCATGAAGACATTGGAGGCGAACAGCATCAGGACCGGCAACAGCGACGGCGGAATGACTCGCATCGATATCCTTTCGCAATTTCCGGCGCCAACCGGATCAGCGCGGACCCCGGGCCTCCTCCGCAGATAGCATTTGATCCAAGAAATCGGAAAGCCCTGCGGGCTCGATAAATCATTTTTTAAGGATGGAGCAAGAAAGCCCGCCATGATTGCAACCATTGGTCAAGCTGCAAGGCTTACTCTCGTGGGCGAGCGAGAACAGGCATGCAGTTCGACTGGCGCGCAATCTCTGGTCCGGCCCTGACGGCAGCGACGGCTCTGATCGCCATCCTTGTCGATCGCTATTTTATTGCCGTTCCCAATCCCGCCCCGCTGTTCGTTTGTATCGTCGCCTTGGCAGCCTCGCTCAGCGGCCTCGCCTCGGGCTTGATCACCGCCGCGATTGCCATCGCTTGCGCCGCGCTGTTCTTCTTCAATCACCGCATGACGCCGGCTACGACACTGCGGATCTGGTGCGCCTGTCGATGCTGGCGTTGACAGCCATTGGCACCGCCGCCATCACCGGGCTGTTGCGGAAAAAATGGATGGATGCCTTCGCGTGGGAACGCATGCATCACGCCACCGCCGAGCGTCTGTCGGCGGCGCTCGATCAGGTCGACATCGGCATCGTGCTGCTCGACGCCGACACCCGCGCCGAGTTCATCAACCGCGCCTTTCGCGATTATTTCTCGCTGCCGGACGAGAAGGCCGACAGCAAGCCGCCATTCATCGCGCTGATGTATCACGGCCGCGATACCGGCGCCTATGAACTGCCGGAGGAAGAATTGAATGGCTTCATCGCGGAGCGCACGGAGATGATGCGATCAGGCGATTCGACGCCGATCAATATCAACCTGGCGGACGGACAGGTGCTGCGTTTCAGTTGCACGGCGCTGCCCGACGGCGGACGAATGCTGAGCTACACGCCGGTGACCGACCTGGTCCGCCGTACCGACGATCCCGCCAGGGCCGACTACTACCGGTCGCTGCGCGGCAGCCGCGGTCGCAGCCTTGCCCGGCACTTGCGCGCCGTGGAATAGCCGCGTCCCGCCGGCACAATCCAGCCTGTGGATAAGTTGCCCTGTCATGGCCACGTAACAAAGCGCGGTTAGGTTCCGCCCGCGTCTGATCAGGCCCCCCGTCACAGATCACGCGCCCAAAGCGGTCCCCGTCAGTCGCCGCGTCTGACCGGGGCCGCATTTTTTTGATCACGGCACCGGTTGCGTTATGGCCTGACATGCGCATATGCCATGTCATCCGGCGCCTTTCGGCTGGATATCCGCGGGTCACAATGCGGCCCGTCTCGCTTCATCCCCACAGGATTGATCCATGCAAATTCGCAATCTCGGCGGCTCCGGCCTCCGCGTTTCCGCCGTCGGCCTCGGCTGCAACAATTTCGGCCAGCGCACCGATCTCGAAACCTCGCGCAAGGTGATTCACAGGGCGATCG
>Ga0307308_10001209_pt1 | contig 10238 bp, 8 predicted proteins | sample ER_DNA_195_FD_194501 | JGI IMG/M metagenome (GOLD analysis project Ga0307308, IMG submission 194501) | Bulk soil microbial communities from the East River watershed near Crested Butte, Colorado, United States - ER_DNA_195 | ecosystem: Environmental > Terrestrial > Soil > Floodplain | place: USA...
CCCCGATCGGCACATCCGTGACGAAGGCATGGACAGGGTGGCCGAGCCACGAGCCGTTGAGGAAGTTCTGGATCGGCCGGATCGGATGGAACAGCGCCGCGAGCCAGCGGTGATTGAAATCGCCCAGCGGTTTCGACCAGCGGCTCTGGGCATCGACCGCGCGGGTCACGTAGCGACCGAGCATCCTGGCCCACCTCCTTGGTTCGAGTCTACGCCGGGTTGCCCCCTCCGGATCTCCCGGAACCGGTACGCTTCGCCGCCATGTCAGCATCTGCCTCCGCGACTGCCTCCGCGGGTGCTGCCGCGAGCGAGGCGCGCGAGCGCGACGGCCGATCCGACTGGAAGCGGATCGTCGTCGTCTTCTGGCTCACCTCGATGGTCGAGGGCATCGGCGTCAGCCAGGTGTTCTCGTTTCTCGCGCCGTATCTCCGGATCGTCGGCGTGCCCGATGCCGACCGGGCGCCGTTCGTCGGGCTGTTCTCGGCCCTCATCTTCATCGTCGGGATGCCGCTCGTGCCGCTGTGGGGCGTGTGGGCGGACAAGTACAGCCGCAAGGTCGTCGTCGTGCGGAGCTGTCTCGTCGAGGCGGTCGTCTTCGTCTGCGTCGCCCTGTCACGCGAGCCGTGGCAGCTCGCGGTCAGCCTGCTCCTGATCGGGTTCCAGCTCGGCAACACCGGGATCATGCTCGGGGCGATCCGCGACGTCGTGCCGCGTCATCGGATCGGGACGATCATCGCGATCTTCGGCGCGTCGGGCCCGATCGGGTTCGCGGTCGGGCCGGCCCTCGGCGGCTGGCTCGTCGACGGCTACGGCTGGTCGCTGTCGTCGATCTTCTGGCTCTCGGCGGCGCTGTCCATCGTCGCCGCGGCGGTGGTCTGGTTCGGATCCACCGAGGTCCGGCCGCCGGTGGTGCCAGCCGGCCGGGTTCTGCCGCTCGCGTATGGCGCCTTGCGGAGCGTCCTCGGCGACCCGACGGTCCGGCGGATCTTCGCCATCTACGGTGTCGCCTTCGTGGCCAACCAGATGAGCCGGCCGTACCAGGCGCTGATCGTCGAGTCGATCGTCGGCAGCGGCCCGGGCCTCGCGTCGTCGATCGGATTCGTGGCGGGAACGGCGGCCCTCGTCGGGGCGGTCATCGCGCCGCTCGGTGGCGTCGTGGGCGATCGGATCGGGTTCCGGCCCGTCCTCCTCGGCTCCCTGTTCGTGGGCGGGTTCGCGCTGCTCGCCGTGCCCCTGATCGGGGCCATCCCGCCGCTGGCCGTGGCGATCCTCGTGTTCACCGCGGCGAACGGGCTCGTTGGTGCGATGGTCTTCAGCCTGCTCGCGACCGAGGTTCCGGCGGATCGCCGATCGCAGACGCTGAACCTCGTCTACCTGCCCCTGTACGCGGCGGGGATCCTCGGGCCACTGATCGGCGGTGCGGTCTCGACGGTCGCCGGACCCACCGGGCCGTTCTGGGTCGGGGCTGCGGTGTTCATCGTCGGTGCGATCGTCGTCGCCCTCCGCGTGCGGCCGGCGGCCCCGCCGCACGGCCTGGAGCCGACCGCCCTGGCGTGACCGTCGGCCCGGGCACAACCCGGACGCCCGCCTCGGCGTGCCCGTCTCGTCATCGTCCTGCAAGGTCCGCGTGACGACACTGGCATCGTTGCCTCCCAGAATGGCCGGAGGGACACGCCAGACAGGAGGCCCGCCCCGTGGCCCTGAACCTCCCGCGCGCAGCCCGACCCGAGGTCGCGCTCCACGAGCAGCTCGAGGAGACCGACCGCGGCCTCGTCTACGACCTCTCGACCCTGATCGACCGGCGCCATGTCCTGAAGCTCGCGGGGCTGACGACGATCAGCGCCGGGCTGATGTCGATCGTCGCGTGTGCCCCGTTCGCGAGCGGCACGGCCGCGCCGGCCGCGACAGGGACGGCATCCGGATCCGGCGCGCCCGCGTCCGCCGCCGCGGCAGCCGCCGACTGCGCGATCATCCCCGAGGAGACCGCCGGCCCGTTCCCCGGCGACGGCTCGAACGGCCCGAACGTCCTCGCCCAGAGCGGCGTCGTCCGCGCGGACATCCGCTCGAGCTTCGGGACCTCGACGACGACCGCCAAGGGCGTCCCCCTGACGATCAAGCTGACGATCCAGGACGCGGCGAACGACTGCGCGCCGATGACCGGGGCCGCGGTCTATGTCTGGCACTGCGACCAGGCGGGCAACTACTCGCTCTACTCGCAGGCCGCCGCCAGCGAGAACTACCTCCGCGGCGTCCAGGCGACCGACGGCTCGGGCGTCGCGACATTCCAGAGCATCTTCCCGGCGTGTTATTCCGGTCGCTGGCCGCACATCCACTTCGAGGTCTACACGGACCTCGAGGCGGCGACCGACGAGGCGAACAAGATCGCGACCTCCCAGATCGCGCTACCGAAGGATGCCTGCGACTTCGTCTACGCGACCGACGGGTACAGCCGGAGCGTGTCCAACATGGGCCAGGTCTCGCTCGCGTCGGACAACGTCTTCGGCGACGATGGGGGCATCCACGAGCTCGGCACGATCGCGGGCGACGTGTCGAGCGGGATGACGGTCGCGCTGACGGTGCCGGTCAGGAAGGCCTGACAGCACCTTCGCTGCGCGGTTCGCGCCCGTCGCTAAGCCGTGTCCGCCCGGGGAGCAACGGGATCACCGCGAGCAGCATCGACAGCCCGCCGTACCACAGTGCCGGCAACGCCAGCATGGAGGCGACCGGAACCGTCCAGCGACGATCCGTCCGTGCGCCCCAGACGACGAGGACCACGGCGATCGGGAGGCGGATCCAGAGCGGGATCGGGACGGACGCCCAGGTCCCGCTCTTGCCGGCGGCCACGTTCCGGATCACGACGTCGATCCAGGTCCGCCACTGGTCGGGCAGGATCGCGAACGACGCCAGGGCGATGGCCGCGGTGGCGCCGAGCGCGATCGCGAGCGAGCGCCACTCGCGCCGGACGGCGAACCAGAGCAGGCCGATGCCGGGCGTGATCTTCGTCAGCAGCACGATGGCCCACGCGGCCGGCCAGCGGAACCCGACGACGATCGCCGCGGCCAGGAGCAGCGACACGTTGCCGCCCGCGACCTCCATCGCGGCGAACGGGAACAGGAGTCCGGCAGCAAGCAGCCGCGGCCCGGTCAGGAACCGAACGGTGGCGATGAGGATGCCCGTCCAGGCCGCCATGAACGCCTGCCACGGCAGGGCGGTCAGGGGTGAGACGAGCTGGAGGAACGCCGGCGAGTAAACATAGGCGATCGGGTCGTTCCAGTCGCTGTGGAGGTACGGGGCGGCTAGCGTGGCCTGCCAGTAGCAGCGCGCGTCCTGCCCGGTGCCCCACAACCGGCCCCACGGCTCGCTGAACGCGACGATCAGGCCCAGGAACGCCCCTGCGACGACGGATCCCACCCAGGTCGGCGTCTCGAGCCGGCTCAGGGCCGGAAGACGCCCCGCGGCCGCGTGCCGGACGCCCGCGAACAGCCGCTCGGCGGCGTCGTCGAAGGCGACGAGGGCGTTGACCATCGGGCGCAAGTATTGACGATCGATGGTCCCCGGTCGATGACCGGCGGCCCGCTCAGCGGGGTCGTCGACGGGCGACCGCGACGGCCGCCAGCGCGACAAAGGCGCCGGCCAGGACGAGGAGCGCGAGTGCCTCCCGCTGTTCGACGTCGTGGTAGCGCGATCCCGGGATGTAGAGGACGACATACGACACGCCGCTGACGTCGGAACCGTTCTGGATCTCCGGGTAGACCGCGGCCGCCTGCTCCCAGGTGGCGATCGTCCCGTCGGGCAGCTTCAGCCGGCTGTCGATGTAGAGGTTCGTGTCGTCGAAGAAGTACGTGTTGCTGTCCGCGATGGCGGCCTCAGCCGTCAGCAGCTCCCGTTCGACCTTGTCGACCGCGAGTCCGATCCCGCCGACCATGATCAGGCTCAGGACGAGAGTCGGCACGGACCGGCCGAGCATCGCGCCGAACGCGAGGGCGATCGACGCGACCAGGACCGCGTCGACACCGACGAGCAGGCCCCGGGCGCGGAACCCGACGAACGATTGGTCGAGGTCGACCGACGGCTGGAGGAGATGGGTCAGGGCATTGGCGATCAGCCCGATCGCCATCGCCGACACGACGACCATCAGCATGATCGGCAGGGCCCGTTGCACGAACCAGCGGAGTCGGGACGGCCCGAGGGACCAGGCCAGCCGCGCAGTGCCGTTCTCGAGCTCGCGGGCGACGATCGGCCCGCCGGCGAGCAGCCCGGCGATGACCGGGAAAACCGGCACGATGCCGATGGACAGCCGGGCGATCCGATCGAGCCACGGGAACAGCGAGGCCTGGCACAGGGCGCTGAACGCGACCTGATCGTCGTTCTGGCAGCGGGCGTACCCGGACGCGTTGTAGATCCAGATGACAAGCATCGAGACGAGGACCGACAGGATGGCCGCCCCGACGACGATCGTCGTCTCGAAGCGCTGGATCCGGTAGGATAGGAACGCGCCGCGGAGCGTCATGCCGCGGCCTGCGCGGCCGCGGCGGCGTCGATCGCCCGGCGACGACCGGCCGCCAGATGGCCGATGACGACCTCCTCGAGCGTCGCCGACCGGCCGATCACCGGTCCGCCCGCCGCGACGACGACCGGTGTCCGAACGAGGGCAAGGGGCTCGCCCGCCGGAGCGGGGAAGGCGCCGACGAACGCGTCGAGGCCGACCACCCCGATCGTGTCGCTCGCCGTTCCCTCGACGACCCGGTGATGCGCGAGCGCCTCGGCGACCGACAGGTCGAGCAGCGTGTGGCCCTTGCCGAGCACGATCAGGCGATCGCATGCCTGCTCGATGTCGGTGATGACGTGGGACGAGAGGAGAGCCGTCGCGCCGGACGCCCGGACCGCCTCGACCATCAGGTGGAGGAACTCGCGCCGGGCGAGCGGGTCGAGGCTGGCGAGTTGCTCGTCGAGGAGGAGGATCGGCGCCCGGGTCGCCAGCGCGAGTGCAAGGCCGACCTGCGCCTGCTCGCCGCCCGACAGGTCGCTGGCCTTCGCGTTGAGGGGGATCGACAGGCGTTCCACGTAGCCCGCGGCCATCGGGCCGTCGAACCCGTCGCGAAGGGTCCTGGCCAGGGTGATGTGGTCCCGGATCGTCAGGTCGCGGTAGAGCGACGGTGACTGCGGCACGTAGCCCACCCGCTCGACGGCGCCCTTGCGGTCCCGCTGCGGATCGACGCCGCCGGTCGAGAGTCGACCCTCCGTCGCCCGCTCGAAGCCGATCCACGCCCGGATCAGCGTCGACTTCCCGGATCCGTTCGGTCCGACGAGCGCCGTGATCGTGCCCTCCGGCACGGTCAGGTCGACGCCGCGGAGCGCCCACGTCCGCCGCCGATAGCGCTTGCCGAATCCGTGCGCCTCGAGGACCGCCGTCATCCGTCCCTCCTCGGTTGGTGCCGGCCAGACCGGCGGTTCATGCGTGACTCTACTTGGGCGCCGTTGGAGAAGCGTGCCGGCGCCCACCACCCCAGAGCGAGCGCCGGCTGCACGTGATGTGCCGGCTCATCGTCCCGTGCCGCCGGCGCCCGGCCCAGCCGTCACTCCCCGTTGCGCCGTTGCGGGACAACCCGGTACGAGTCCTCGGTGGGCATCTGGTAGGTTCGCCCCGTGACGACCATCTCGATCCGGGATCGCGTGACGAGCGTGCTCGTCGTCGCGGCGCTGCTGGCCGGAGTCGCCGCCAGCGTCTTCGGCTCCTATGACAGCGGAATCACGTGGCGGGCCGAGAACGGCCGGCTCATCGTCTACGAGGTCGAGCCGAAGAGCCAGGCCGCGCGGGACGGGGTCGCGGTGGGCATGATCGCGACGTCGTACAACTACACCGACCTCCTCGTCCTGCCGTCATACCAATACGGCGAGGCGCCACCGGACAGCCAGACCGGCGAGCAACCGATCACCGGTGTGTCACCGGCGGTTCCCACGGTTCTGATCAGCGATGACGCGGCCCTGCTGACCCTGACCCGGCAGCCGATCGAAATGATCAACCTGATCTCGCCCGAAGGACTGGAGCGAGGGGCGCCGGACGTCTGGCCCGTCCAGGGCTTCTATTACCCGGGCTCCCGAACCTTCTTCTGGGCCCCGTTCGGAATGATCGGCGGTGTCGTCATCCTGTGCGTCGGCGTGCTCTGGCTCCGCAGTGGCCGGGCCAGCCCCGCCCTGCGCGAGCTCGCACTCCCCCTGTCTCTCGCCGTGGCGTCACCGCTCCTGCTGGCTCCACTGGCGGCCATCGGCACGTTCTGGCCCGTGCTGCTGGCTCTTCTCCTGCGGATCCTGACGATGATCCCCCTCGCGCTCGGCCTGACAGATCGGATCGAGCGGCCCGATGATCGCCGGCTGGTCCTCATCGGGATCGTCGGGCTGATCACGGGAGCGGCGATGGCGGCTGTCGGGCAGGCGCTCGATCCGGATGAGACGACCAAGCTCCTGGCCTGGGCGTTCACGGCCGCTATCCCCCTGGTGCCGGGCGTGATCGCCGCGGGCCCGATCGACCTGAAGACCCTGCGCGGCCCGACGGGTCGCGGCGCCGGTGGCCTGCTCCAGTCGACCGAGCTGGCCCTCGCCGGCACGACGCCCGTGTTCGCAATGCAGATCGACACCCCGCCGTACCCGTGGTGGCTGATCCTCTGGCTCCTCGCGATCTTCGCGGCGGCTCGGTTCACCGTCCGGCCGCTCGCGCGCCTGGCGACCCGCGCCACCCTGCAGCGGGATCTGATCGTCGCCGCCACCGAGGCGGAGCGGGCGCGCCTCGCGGCCGACATCCACGACGATGCGCTCCAGGAGCTGACCCTGCTCGTCCGGCGGCTCGAGGCGTCCGGTGACACGGAGGGCGCGGAGATCGGTCGGACCGTGGCCGATCGGTTGCGGGCGATCTGCGGCGACCTGCGCCTGCCGATCCTCGACGACCTCGGTGTCGGGCCCGCCCTCGACTGGCTCGTCCTTCGGATCGAGCGCCTGGCCGGCGGCGAGGTCCGGCTCGAGCGGGCCGACGACGCCCGCCACTCGCCGGACGTCGAGCTGGCGATCTTCCGCGTCGCGCAGGAAGCCCTGGCGAACGCCGTCAAGCACGGCAAGCCGCCGATCGTCGTGCGGTATCGATCGACCCCGGGCGGGATCTCGCTCGCGGTCGACGACGCGGGGCCCGGCATCACCGACCAGGCGCCGGCCGACGCCGAGAAGGCGGGGCGGTTCGGGCTCCTGAACATGGCCCAGCGCGCCGAGCAGATCGGGGCGATCCTCGACGTCAAGCGCTGGCCGACGGGTGGCACCCACGTCGCGCTCGAGTGGCGACCGCGGTGACCGAGGGAGGTGCCGGCGGCGGCACCGAGCCATCGCCGATCCGGCTCCTGATCGTCGACGACCATCCGGTCGTCCGCGACGGTACGGCGGCCCTGCTCGCGGCGCAGCCCGGGATCGCCGTCGCGGGGACGGCCGGCTCGATCGACGAGGCGGTCGCGCTGATCGCCAACGTTCCGGCCGACGTGCTCCTGCTCGACATCCGGCTGGGCAGCGACTCCGGGCTGCGCCTGCTGACGGAGACGTCCGGCGAGGCACCGGCGATCATCGTCCTGACCGCCTACGACTACCCCCAGTACGCGGAGGCGGCGCTCCGCCTCGGAGCGTCGGGCTTCGTGCTGAAGACCGCGCCGCTGGCGGAGCTGCTCGATGCGATCCGGCGGGTCGCGGCGGGCGGCATGGCGTTCTCGATCCGGCCGCGGGCCGGTGCCGGGCTCGCGAGGCTCAGCGAACGCGAGCTCGACGTGGTCCGCCTCGTCGTCGAGGGCCGCTCGAACGACGAGGTCGGCGCGCGTCTGGGGATCGGCCCGAAGACCGTCGAGTCGCACCTGCGGCGACTCTTCGAGCGCTTCGACCTCGCGTCGCGGACCGAGCTCGCGACTCGCGCCCTCCGCGAGGGCTGGCTCGAGGTCCCGCCGGGCACCTGACCGAACCCCGGTCCGACCGTCTGTCTGCGACGAGACCCCGTCGCGCCGCGACGGGGTCCCGCTGTCTGTGTGGGTGCGCCGGCGCCCGCCGGCCGAGGCGATCGGGCGATCAGCTCCAGCTGCTGCTGCTCCAGCTCGATCCGGACCACGAGCTCCCGGACCACGAGCTCCCGCTCCAGCTGCTGCCGGACCACGAGCTGCCGCTCCACGAGCTCCCGGACCACGAGCTCCCGCTCCAGCTCGAGCCGGACCATGAGCTGCCCGACCACGAGCTGCCGGACCAGGAGCTGCCGTTCCAGACGTCGCCCGACCACGAGCTGCCGTCGGCCTCGAGGTCCGCCATGGCACCGGCGTCGAACAGCTGGCCGAAGATGTCCTGCTCGCCCGAGAGGAGGACGCCGTCGCGGGTGAGGTGATCATCCCCACGCGCGAGCTCGAGCGAACCGGTGCCGGTGCTCGCGGTGTGGTTGGAATCGGTGGCGATCGACGGAGCCGTGAGCGCCCCCACGAGGTCCAGCTCGCCGCGTCCCTGCCAGTTGTTGTTGTTGACGATGCTGTCTGCCGTGTTCATGAACAGGAGCTTGAGCTGGCCGGGGGTGATCGACGGTCGCTGGCTGATCGCCAGGGCCGCCGCGCCCGACACGATCGCAGCAGCCTCTGAGGTTCCACTACCGCGGAAGTAGCGGCTGCTGATCGCGCCTTCGGGATGCGTGGCATCGAGGTAGCCGTTGGGGACGCGCAGACCCTGGACATGCGCGCCGGGGGCCACGAGATCGACGTGACGGGTCCGGCTGCCCTTGGCCGAGAACAGGGCCACGGTGTCGTCGCTGACGTCGGCCGTGCCAAGCGAGTCCGCGGCGCCGACCGCGAGGACGAACGGATCGCGAGCGGGATTGCTCATGTTGCCGGCGCCGCTGCCGACGTAGCCGTCGTTGCCGGCCGCCGCGACGACGAAGATGCCGGCCTTCCAGGCCCGCTCGACAGCGAAGGCGAGGGGGTCGACCTTGTACGACTGAGTCGAGTTCGTCCCGTATGACAGGTTGAGGACCCGGATGTTCAGGTCGCCGTCAGTCTTGTGCTGGACGACCCAGTCGATCGCGGCGATGACCTGGGACACGTCGGTTCCGCCGTCGGCGGTCCCGACCTTGAGACTGACGATCCGGGCGTCGGGAGCCATGCCCCGATAGGCGGAGGCGGGGGCCAGGGCATACGGCGCGGTCAGGGCCGCGTCCTTGCCGGCGATGAGACCGGCCATGAACGTGCCGTGGCCGTTCGTGTCGAGGTCGCGCAGGTTCGGTGCCTGCGACTCGAGCGAGAGATCGGGGCCGTAGACGACCTTGCCGGCCGTGGCCAGGCCCGCGACCTGGCTGACGCCCGTGTCGATGAGGGCGACGTCGACACCGCGGCCCGTGTAGCCGGCGGTCCACCACGCGGCGGCGCCGCTGTAGGCGGCGGTGTTCGCCATCGAGTTCGCGTCGAGGGCCGGGTCGTAGCCCGCCGCGAACGTCGCGGCCGGCGCGATGGCGGAGACGAGCAATGCCGCGCCGAGGATGCCGCCGAGCCGGCCGGTTCCGGAAACGCCGAGGCTCCAGCCCTGATCGGGCGCACCGCCGCCGGGCGGTGACGAGCCTTCCGTTCGATCCACCTGCATCATCGGTCCCCTTCTGGAGATCGGTGTGCGGTGCCTGGCAACCGGGCGGTCATCCAGAAGCGATCCTCTGGAAGATCCCTGGCTTTGCGTCCCCGCCTCTCGACGGGTTTGCCGTGTTTGCAGACCGGACGTCGACGACCATCTGGCCGTCATCCACTGGGCGCAGCGTCGTCGAGCGGCCGGAACCCTCCAATAGGAGAAAGGTCCCGGTCGGTGCGCGCCGGAACCGCTTCCGCAGCGGGCCCGTCGTGGGGCCGGACGATCAGGCGGATCGTCGACGGTGGAGGCGGATGATCGCGCCCGGACCCGACTCGACGTCGTCCTCGTCCGTGACCGTGGCGCCGCCGGCCGCCGTCGCACAGAGGCTGCCCTTGCGGACGATCTCCGGCACGGCAGCTGGCTCGACCGGGCGTGAGAACAGGTAGCCCTGGACGTTCCGGCAGCCCTGTTCCACGAGTCGGTCGAGCTGCCAGCGATGCTCCACGCCCTCGGCGATGACGGTCAGGTCGAGGGCCCGCCCGAGGGCCACGATCGCGTTCGCGAGGGTCCACGCGTCCGAGTCCGACTCGTCGACGTCGACGAAGTCGCCGGCGATCTTGAGGGCCGTG
>Ga0307308_10001212_pt1 | contig 10215 bp, 9 predicted proteins | sample ER_DNA_195_FD_194501 | JGI IMG/M metagenome (GOLD analysis project Ga0307308, IMG submission 194501) | Bulk soil microbial communities from the East River watershed near Crested Butte, Colorado, United States - ER_DNA_195 | ecosystem: Environmental > Terrestrial > Soil > Floodplain | place: USA...
CAGGGTCAGCGACGGCAGCGCGATGTGCTCGGCGAGGTCTTTCACGTGCGTGGAGAACGACGGGTTGAGCAGGAACTCGTTCGACATCCCGCCGGTCGGCAGCACGCCTGCGAACAGGATCACGAGCATCAGCCCGAGCCAGTGCGTCGGCATCGAGTAGAACGCGAGCGCGGTCGTCACGCTCGCGCCCTCGGTCTTCGTCCCGCGGCGCCAAGCCGCGATCACCCCCGTGAGCGTCCCGAGCACGATCGCGAACACGGTCCCGATCAGGACCATCGGGAGCGTGTTGATCAGCGCCGTTCGCAGGTTGCTCGAGACAGGCTGCGAGTTCGCGAACGAGACCCCGAGGTTCCCGCGAAAGAGCTGCCCGAGGTAGATCCAGTATTGCTGCCACTTCGACTTGTCGAGCCCGAACTGGCGCTTGATCGCGAGGCGCGTCTCCGGGGTCGCGTGCGGCACCCGCGCGAGGTTCGTCACCGCGCTCCCCGGTGCGAGCCGGAAGAGCGCGAAGTTGATCGTGATCGCGACGAAGACCGTCAGCAGCGCAAAGACGATGCGCTTGACGATGTAGTCCGCGCCTCTCACGGCACGGTTATTGCTGGTGCACCCTCGTGAGGCTGAGCTTGTTGATCGAGTTGAACGGCCCCTGCGGGGACGGGACGAGGCCACCCCAGCTCTTGCTGACAGCCCAGACCGCGTCCTGCGCCGCGAGCCAGATGTACGGCTTCTGCGCGTAGAGGTACTTCTGCATCTTCCAGACGACCTGCTTGCGCTTCGCCTGGTTCGGCGTCAGCTGCTGCTGCGAGTACATCTTGTCGTAGCGCTGGTTGCAGTAGCCGCTGTCGCTCCAGCCGCCGTATTGCGCGCAGGTGACGACCGAGAGCATGAAGTCCGGGTCGATCAAGCCGACCCAGTCCCAGAGCGCGAGGTCGAACTTGAGGTACTTGTTGTCCGGCGCCGTCATCGCGTCGAACGCCGCGGTCGAGTCGAGCGCCCGCTGGGTCAGATTGATCCCGATTTTGCGGAAGTCCGGCTGGAGGATCTGGAAGGTCCGGTTCGTGCTCGGCACGTCGGTCGGCGTGATCACCGCGTACGACATCTTGCGGCCGCCGGCAACCCGGATCCCGCCTTTGCCCTTCTTGAACCCGGCCTGGTCGAGGAGCTTGTTCGCCAGGGCCAGGTCGAACTTCTCGGGCTTCAGGCTCGGGTTGTGCCAGGCGCCCGTCGCCGGCGGGATGATCGTGCTCGCCGGCTTCGCATAGCCGAGGAAGACGACCTTGATGATCTGCTTGCGGTCGACCGCGTGCGACATCGCCTCCTTGACCTTGGCGTTCAGGAGCTCGCGGTGGCTGGTCTTCTTGGTGTTCGAGTTGATGATGAAGTCAGTCTGGTCGACCCCCGGCGCGGTGCGGATGTTGAAGCTCTTCCGCAGCGTCTTGATCGCGGTGCCGGGCACCGACTCGATCGCGTCGATCTCGTGCGCCTTCAGCGCGGCGACCAGCGTGTCCTCGTTCGAGAACATCCGCAGGCCGAAGCCGTCGGCCTTCGGTTTCTCGCCGTAGAACGAGTCGTTGCGCTGGAAGAGCGCGATGTCGTTCTTCTTGAACTTGACCAGCTTGAACGGCCCCGCGCCGACGAGCGGCGAGTTCGAATAGGTCTTCAGGTCGTTGCCCTTGTGCGCCGTGAACTTGGTCCAGACGTGCTGGGGCAGGATCGCGAGCTGCTGGAACTGGCCGAGGACGTTGCCGGGCGCCTTCGAGTACTTGATGACCAGCGTCGTCGCGTTCGGCGCCGACGCCTTCTTTATGTGCGCCACGAGGCCTGCCGCGTTCGCCGCGCCGCCGCTCGCGTACTTGAGGTCGGTGTTGATCGTCCAGGCTGCGTCCTTCGCGGTCAGCGGCTTGCCGTCGTCCCAGACGGCGTGCGCGCGCGTCTTGAACGTCCACGTCTTGCCGCCGTTCGACGGCTTCCAGGAGGTCGCGAAGTCAGACACGAAGCGCGAGTTCGACTTGTCGTACTGGATGAGGAAGGGATAGACGTACTCGAAGGTGTTGTAGGCGTCCTGGTTGAAGGCGACGTAGGGGTTCAGCGAGTCGATTCGCGAGCTCGTCCCGATCCGGAACGTGCCGCCGCTCTGCGAGCCCGAGCTCCGCGCCGCCGCGCCGAACGCCGCCAGCGCGATCAGGGCGCCCGTCGCTACGAGTGCCGCCAGCCATCGCTTGTTCATCTGTGCCCTCCTCCTGTCACGCGTCGAAGGGAGACTCTTCTAGCGTGAGCGTTCGCCCGTCGGCGTCGAGCGTATACCGAACGCCGAGCGGGATCGAGGCCAGGTGCTTGCCGTGGCCGAGCGGCAGGCCGTAGAGAACCGGCACGCCGAGCGGCTCCAGGTGCTCTTCGAGCACGTCCTCGAGCGAGCGCGATCGCGCCCAGTCGGAGGCGGGACGGAGGTCGCCCCAGTCGCAGTCCTTCATCTCGCCGACGACCACGCCTGCGACCTTGGCGAGCTTTCCGGCGGCGTGGAGTTGCGTGAGCATCCCGTCCACGTAGTAGGGCGGAGCTTTGTAGTCCTCGAAGAACAGGATCGTTCCGTCGAGCTCGATCTCCCAGGGCGTTCCCATCGTCTGCAGCAGGAGCCAGAGGCAGCCGCCCACGAGCGGCGCTGTGACTGTGCCGCCCGCGATCGCGCGGACGTACGGGTCGTCGGGGTCGCGCGGGACCTCGCAGCGCGCCTCGTCGCGGAGAACCGCGAGGAGTCGTTCGCGGGCGAAGTCGGTCGCCTCGGCCGCGCCGACGCCGATCAGGCCGTTGCCGTAGAAGGTCGGGAGGGCGGTGCGGCGGTGAATGGCGACGTGCAGCGCGGTGATGTCCGAGAAGCCGACGAAGGGCTTCGGGTTGGCCGCGATCGCGTCGAAGTCGAGGTGCGGGATCGTCTGCGCGGAGCCGTAGCCGCCCTGGAGCGCCTGGACGACGTCCACCTCCGGGTCTTTGAAGAGGTCGTTCAGGTCCTGCGCCCGGTCGCGCGCATCGCCGGCCACGTAGTCGTCGCGCGCATAGACGTGCGGCGCGAGCTTCACCTCGTAGCCCTGGGACTCCCACCACTCGACGCCGCGGAGGACTTCGGAGCGCGAGTCGTACGGGCTCGCGGGGGCGGCGACGCCGATCGTGCCGCCGGAAGGGAGCGGCTTCACGGGATGTCCCTCGCTCGTGGAAGCGGGAAGACGCGGCCTCCGGCGGCGGCCGACATGCGGTCGAGGCGGCGATCGAGCTCGCGATGTGAGCGCAGCAGGTGGCGGCGCAGGCTGCGCTCGAGCCACGGGCCAGCGGGTCGTTCGCCGCGCAGCGCCGCCAGCTCGCGCCAGAGGTCCGGGCCCGGGTCAGCGTCGCCCTGGGCGCCCCAGCAGGCTCGCTTGGCTCTTCGCCCCCGGCGGCCTCGCTCGATCCGGAAGGCCTCGTGGGAGAGGTCGGCGCAGAGCCAGTTGATGCCGACGCGCGACAGGTGCTTCTCGGCGTTCGCCAGGTCGGCGAGCGCTTGCTCGAGATGCTCGATGTCGGCGGCGGTCTGCTCGTGGGGGTAGCGCGGCGCGTCGATGGCGTCCAGACCGTAAAGCCCGCGGCCCACTGCCGTGAAGCGACGGCGCTCGTCGCCGGGGTCGACGTCAGGGAACTGGATTCCGAACTTGCCGAGCTCTCGGGCCCTTGCCGAGAAGTCGAGCTCGTGCTCGTCGAGCAGCATTCGCGCGCAGACCTCGGTCAGTTTCGCGAGGTAGTCGAAGTCGACGCCGTCCGTGGTGTCGAACTGCGTGTGGTACTCGGTTCGGTCGAACTCGTCGGTGAACGTCGAGACGTTGATCCCGGGGATTCCGGCGGCGAGGAACGGCCAGACCTCCGTCCACGTGGTCGGGCGGGCGAGCTTCCAGCCGTGGGGCAGGAGCCCGTCGCGGGCGGCGTCGCGGCAGATCCGCCGCATGCGCGCCGCGAGCTCGGGCGGCGCGTCGACGGTGAACGGATCGGGCCGGCCGGAGCCCTCGACGTTGAGGTAGAACGGCGAGCTCGTCGTCCACTCGCGGTGCTCGGCGACGACCTGGTACCAGGCGCCGTAACACCAGTCGTAGGCCGAGTTTGCGATGCCGTACTCCTCGGCGGTGTGCGAGACGAAGGCGATCGAGCGCTCGGGCCTGAGGCCGGCCTCGCCGAAGGCGCGGGCGAGCTCGAGGGTGACGGCGACTCCGGTGGCATCGTCGAAGGCAGCGCCGAACCAGCCGTCGTGATGGCCGGCGACGACCAGCGGCGCGCCTCGGCGGCGGCCGGGGAGGATCCCGACGACGTTGGCGGCCTCGGCGCCGGGGGTGAGCGGCGCTTTGAGGACGACTTTGACCCGGCCCTGGAGCTTCGGAGCGTCCTCCTTGCGGATCGTCACGCAGGGCGGGGCTTCGGCGTGCCAGATGCCATCGAAGGTGCCGAGTGCGTTCGGCGCCTGGTAGTACGGGCCGCCGGGCGGGCAGTAAAGGATCATCGCGTTCGCGCCGCGCAGGCCGAGCTCGAGGCCGACGTGGTACGGCCAGAGCCGCGCGATCTGCCACTCGACGAGCGCAATCTTGCCTGCGACGTCGACGCGGTCGAGCTGCTTGCGGCCGCCGCGGCCGACCGCGACGAGCTCGCCGGTGACGCCTCTGCCGCCGGTCTCCGGAACGCCTCCGAACGAGGCGCACTCGAAGCGCGTCCCGTCCTCGAGCTCGACGAACGCGTCTTGCAGGCGCCAGCCGTCGACCGGGACCGGCTCCTCGGTCACGTCCTCCAAGCCGAGGTCGCGCATCTCCTTGGCGATGAACCGGGTCGCCTTGCGCTCCTCTGGCGTGCCGGCGACGCGGAAGCCGAGCGGGTGCGAACGGATGGATTCAAGCCGCTCGACGACGTGGCGCAGGTAGTCGGCGTCGAACCTCATGCCGCCTCGAAGCCGAGCAGCGTCTCGCGGACGAGCTCGCCGATCGCGTCGTGGTAGCCGCCCTCCTGGACGAAGACCGTGGGGAGGGCGAGCCCGGCGAGGAGCGCGCCGGCCTCGCGGAATGCCTCGCGTGTGACCTCGAGCGGGCTCTCCGGGTCGTCGGCCGCTGCGTCGACGCCCAGCGAGACGACGAGCTCGTCGGCGCCCTTGGCCCAGTCGACGAGGCTCTGGACGGCGTCGAGCCACTCGTCCGCGCCGGTGCCGGGCCGCAGCGGCACGTTCTTCGCGCCAGATGCATCGGCGAAGCCGAGGAAGTGCGGGAACCAGCCGGCCCGCGGGTCGACGTGCACAGAGCCGACGATCGTGTCGCTGCCGGCGAAGATCTCCTGCGTGCCGTTGCCGTGGTGCGCGTCGATGTCCAGCACCGCGACCTTGCCGCCCAGCGCGACGGCCGCACACGCTGCGTTGTTGAGGTAGCACGAGCCGCCGTACGCGCTGCGGCAAGCGTGGTGTCCGGGTGGCCGGGTGCAGGCGTAGGCGGCGGGGGCTCCCTCGCGGACGAGGTCGGCGGCTGTCAACGCCGTGTCGATCGCCGCGCGGGCGGCCTCCCAGGTTCCCGGTCCGATGAGCGTCATCGTGTCGTACGCGTAGAAGCCCGGCCTGGCCCAGACGGCGGTCGGCTCCACGAGCGGCGCGCCCAAAGCGGGGTGCGCGAAGACGTACGGCACGACGCGGTCCTGCTCGAGCCCGGCGGATTGCCATTCGCCCCAGGCCGACTCGAGGTAGCGGAGGAGGGCCTCGTCGTGGAGAGCGCGGAGGATCGAGTCGTCGTGCTGCTCGGCTTCGACGAAGGTCGCTCCGTCGAGCGCGGCGCGGATCCGCTCGATTCGGTCCGGCGTCTCGGCAGCCGGTGTTCGCACACCGACCCAGATCTCCGCGAGCGGCTCATGGAGCAAGCAGCGATCGCTCCAGACGACCGGCATGGCGAGCTCCACCCGGCGACTCTACAGTCCTCCCGTGAGCGAGGTTCCGAGTCCACGCGGGCCGCGACTGCGGAACCTCGGTCTGCGCATCGGCGAGCTCGAGGCGGGCGCGTCGAATTCGATCGCCGACGTTGCGGGGGTGCAGGTCGGGCATGTGACGGTCTGGCGGGGCGAGCGCGAACCGCCAGAAGGGCGCGGCGTTGCGCGGACCGGCGTCACGGCTGTGGTGCCTCCCGCCCTGCCGCTGCGGGCCGGTGTGGCGGTGTTGAACGGAGCCGGCGAGCTGACGGGGTCGCACGGGATCCGCGAGTGGGGGCAGGTCGATACGCCCGTCTACCTGACCGCGACGATGGCGGTGGGGCGCATCTTCGACGGTGCGGTGTCCGTTGCGTTGGCCGCCGATCCGAGCGTCGGGGTCGACGACGTGCTCATCCCCGTCGTTGGCGAATGCGACGACAGCGATCTCAGCGAGGCTCGCGTGGTCCAGGTCGAGGCCGCGGACGCAGCGCGCGCCGTGGAGGGCGCGACGGGCTGGCCGTTCGACGAAGGCGCCGTGGGCGCGGGAACCGGAATGACCTGCCTCGGCTGGAAGGGTGGGATCGGCAGCTCGAGCAGGGTTGCCGGTGACTACGTGGTCGGCGTGCTCGTGCTCGCGAACTTCGGTGGGGCGCGGCAGTTGCGAGTCGCGGGAGTCCCGGTCGGCGAGCTGATGCCAGGCGAAGCTCGGGCGGAGCCCGCCGGGAGCTGCATCGCCGTGGTCGCCACGGATGCTTCCTTGAGCTCGGCCTCGCTGGAGCGGGTTGCGCGACGCGCGGGCCTCGGGCTCGCGCGCACGGGCTCGGTGGCGCATCACGGCAGCGGCGAGATCTTCGTCGCATTCTCGACCGCGAGCGGCCAGGAGGTTGAGGGCTGGGACCTCGACCCGCTTTTCGCGGCGACTGTGGATGCCACCGACGAGGCGGTTTTGAACGCGATGTGGGCGGCGCCCGACGTCGAGGGGCGCGGGGGCCGGGTCGTCCGGGGTCTGCCGCACGACCAGGTGCTCGAGCTGTTGCGAGCGCGCGGGGTGCTCTAGAACCTTTCCGCGTGGAGCGCGTCTAACTGACGAGATGAGCGCGCTTGCAGTCTCCTCCGGCACGAGCCGCTGCGCCTCGCTGGACGCCGGCGATTTCAAGGTCAGCGAGGTGACCTTCCCTCCGAGCCGCAGTCTGCCCTGGCACGCCCATCCTCTCGGCTGCATCGCGGTCGTCTTGAACGGAGCGGTCGACAAACGGTTCGCTCGCTTCGAGGCCGGTGCAAGCACCGGGACGCTGATCACGATGCCTCCGAGTGAACGGCACCGGGACCGCTTCGGCCGAGCGGGCGCCGCGATCGTCGTCGTCGAGTCGCCGGACCTGAATGGACAGGTGTCCTGCACACCGGACGCGGAGGCGGCGTTCGTGGCGATGCGCATCCGTCGAGAGCTCGCTCATCCGGACTCCTTCACCCCGCTCGCCGTCGAGGGGCTCGCCCTCGAGTTGACGGCCATCGCCGGCCGGAGCCGCTCCCCCAGGCGCGGAGAGAAGTGGGTCGAGCGCGCCCGCAACCTGGTGCGCGAGCGCTACCGCGAATGCTTTACGCCTGCCGAGATCGCCGCGGAGATCGGCGTTCACCAGGCGCACCTCGCGCGAGTGTTCCGAGCCCGCTACGGGGAGAGCCTGGGCGAGTTCGTCCGGCGGCTACGGCTGCAATGGGCTGCCCGGGAGCTGGCGGCAGCCGACGTGCCGCTGGCCGCGCTGGCCGTCGAGGCCGGATTCTGCGATCAGAGTCACTTCACGAAGGCGTTCAGGCGGCAATACGGAGTCACGCCGGCTCGTTTCCGCGCCATGCACCGCTGATCCCAGCGCGCAGCGCGGATACAAGACGAACCGGGCCTCGTTCTCTACGGTCGGGCGGTTACCAAGGAGAGGGAGGATCCGTGAAGAGCATCGCCGTACTTGTCACCCTGGCCGCGCTGGCGGTCGCCGGCACGGCGCTCGCCGATGGAGGCGGACCGTCTGCAACCGGCGGCAGCCACCTCGTCGCGCACAACGTATTCGGTCTGCAAACGCTCGAGCTGCAGAACTTCGGCTTCAACGCGAGGATCAAGAGCGACGGCAACGCAGACGGATGGTTCCAGTATCGCGACGTCGAGGACGGGACCCCCTTCTCGGCCAACGGCCCGGTCACGTGTCTCACGGTGATCGGAAACGACGCCTGGATCGGCGCCGTCATCCGCTCGTCCAACGATCCGACGGTCGTCGGGCTCGGAGCCTGGTGGCACGTGACTGACAACGGGGAGGGCAGCAGTGCGCCGCCGGACATCACGACGTTCCTTGGCGTCGGCTCGCTCGCCAAGACGCAGGCGTTCTGCGACGACCACCCCGCCTACAACATCCCCTTCGCCATCGACGGCGGCAACATCCAGGTTGGCCCGTAGTCAGCCGGTCTCGGCGCGTTTCTCCCAGAAGCGCTCGAGGCCGGTGTACGACTGCCAGAGCGGCATCGCGTGCTCGTAGGCGTCGCGGTCGGGGCCGAGGTCCTCGGTGCCGGTGCGGACGAACTCGTCGCGGCTCATGCCGTCGCCGACCCATTGCGTCCAGCGCTCGAGGCGCGCGCGCAGGTCCGCGATGTGGGGCTCGGGATCGTCGGCGACACCGAAATGGATCAGCGCGAGCCGCTTGGGCCGGCGACGCCCGATCTCGTCGAGGGTCGTCTGCCAGGTCTCTAGGTCGAACTCCGGCGGCGGCGTGGGGGGCAGGACGGCGCGGCTCGGTTGGATCCGGACGCCGGTTGCGTCGCCGGCGTACAGCGTTCCGTCTTGGCTCAGGTAGCAGACGTGGTGCGAGGCGTGACCCGGCGTCGGGAAGCACTCGAGGCCGAGAACGTCGGTCCCGACCACGTGGACGTTCTGCTTCGGGACAGGTACGAGCTCGCCCCAGAGCCGGTCGAACTCGTCGCCGTAGAGCCGCCGCGCGCTGCGTTCGAGGCGTTCGGGGTCGACGAGGTGCGGCGCGCCGATCTCGGAGACGTGCACCTGCAGGCCCGGGTGCTCGCGGACGAGCGTGCCGGCCGCGCCCGCGTGGTCGAGGTGGATGTGCGAGAGCAGCAGGTGACGCAGGTCGCGCAGTTCGAGCCCGTGCTCTTCGAGCCGCTTCTTCAGCTCGGGCACGCAGGTCGCGGGCCCGCAGTCCTGAAGCGCGAGCCCGTCCGACGTTTCGACCAGGTAACAGCCGATCACCTTCGGCTGCCCAAGGTGCCTGAGATCTAGTTCCTTCACGGTGTCTGACCCTGGAGAAATCGTCCTGAGCAGGGATTGTGGAAAGTTCGTGACGGTTTCATGCGGGTGTCTGACACCGGACCTGGCCGTTAGGGCCACCCGTGCCAGCGGTCGGGCTCCAGCCACGCGCTCACGCGCTTCGCGTCCCGCGTCCGGAACGGGCGGTCCGTGTAACGCACCGCGAGCCGGTCGATGTCCGCCAGCGAGTCGTCGTCCTCGATCGAGACGATCCGGCCCAGCAGGCTTACGTGGTGATACCAGCCGTCCTGGCCGCTCCCGAGAACGGTCAGCGCCGCCCGCGGATCTCTCCGCATGTACCCGAGCCGCAACCGCGTGTCCTCCATGTTCAGGAGCACGCGCCCGTCCTCCCAGTCGTACCAGGTCGGTACCGAGTGGGGCGACCCATCGGGCCGTAGCGTCGCCACGACCGCCGGATTCGGAAGCCGCAGGAACGCATCCACCTCCGCAGGAACCGGAACCCGCGGCATCAGCGCACCCGCTCGAGCACGCCCACGTAGACGTGCTCGCCCTCGTCGATCACACGCGCGAGCTCCCAACCGGTGCCTTCCGTCAACGAGGCCATCTCCTCCGGCGAGGCGAGCAGGTAGTCGAACCACGGCGTGGAGCACGTGCCCTGGCGGACGCGGATCCGAAGCTGTCCGCCCATCCGCCCGCGCCGACGATTGCGCTTGTGGAACGCGAGGTGCTCCGGTTTGTCGGTCGTGTACGGGTCCACGCTCTCCGCGAGGATGCGCGCCCCCTCGTTGGCGATCGACCGGAACCGCCGCAGGAGCCATGGCGCCCGCCGGCGCGAGCCCATCAGCCCGAAGTTGTTCCCGAACATGACGAACGTGTCGAACAGGCCCAACGAACGACCGACCTGCGTCACGGCGAGCTCCCGCACGTCCCGCACGCCCCGCCGCCGCGAGATCTCGACCGCCAGCGGCGAGAGGTCGATTCCGACCACCTCGTGCCCGCGCTCCTGCAGCTCG
>Ga0307308_10001214_pt1 | contig 10215 bp, 9 predicted proteins | sample ER_DNA_195_FD_194501 | JGI IMG/M metagenome (GOLD analysis project Ga0307308, IMG submission 194501) | Bulk soil microbial communities from the East River watershed near Crested Butte, Colorado, United States - ER_DNA_195 | ecosystem: Environmental > Terrestrial > Soil > Floodplain | place: USA...
CGACGTCCTACTGCCCGCCCTGGAGGCGGCCGGCTTCCATGTCCATCGGCCGGCCGGCGCCTACTACGCGATGACCGACATCCGCGACCTGACCGACGAGGACGACGTGACCTTCGCCCGTCGCCTCATCGCCGACCCGGGCGTCGCGACCGTCCCCGGCTCGTCATTCTTCTCCCGGCCCGAGCTCGGCAGGACCAAGCTCCGGTTCGCGTTCCCGAAGCGCCTCGAGACGCTCCGCGCGGCGGCCGATCGGCTTTCGCTCCTCCAGGCCGTGGTCTGAATATGTCGAGCTCGACCAACGAGCCTGCGCTGGAGATCGCAACGTCCTTTCACGCCGTTCGGCGGATCGATCCGCTCGCGTTCGCGCCCGGACTCGTGCTCAATGGAGCCGCCGTCGTGATGGCCGGGTTCGCGCTCCAGCGCGGGTCAGAGCGGGCTGATGACCTCTCGACGATCGTTCCGGTGGCCAGCGCATGGGCCGCCGTCCTGCTCGTTTGGCTCTTCCGGATCGTGGCCGGTACGGCCGAAGGAACGCTTGCCATCCGCGACGCCGTTCACTGGCTGCTCGCTCCGGCCCTGTTCGTCGCGGTCGCTGTCGCGGTCTTCAGCGGATATGCGCTCGGGGCCAGGATGGCGCTCAGCGCGGGCGCGCTCGACGCCGCCGCCGATGCAGTGCTGGCCGGTCATCCGGTTCAGGCGGGTTGGATCGGGCTGTACCAGGTCGAGTCGGTGGTTCCGCTCGACGGCTCGGTCCGGATGGCCGTGGCCGGCCAGCTCGCGCTGGTTCGCGATGCACCGTCCGAGGAGCCGGGCGCGGTGGTCTGGTACGAGCCTGTGTTCGGCCGCTGGTCGATCGAGCACGACACGTCAGCCACGTTCGACTAGTGCCAAGGTGAGGACGGCGCGGCACTCGCCGATCGATTGCGGCCCGACGTTGCGCCGGCCGCAGGACGTTTGCCGGCCATGGGCCCTGATGGACAAGTCGCTCTGTGTCGATTGGTGAGAGAAGGCTGGTCGTCGGCCTCCTGATTCCGATCCTCGCCGGCTGCGGATCGGCGATCCCGCCGTCCGCGAGTGAGCGACCGTCGCTCACGGCCGGCGGGGCGACGGATTCAACGGCGTCTCCACCCGGGCTCGACACTGCAACCTCCGGAAGCGGCTGTCCGGTGACCACCTTCGAGACGATTCCACCCAACGACGTCGTCGGATGGGACCAGCCGACGTGGCAACGTGCCACCGACGGCGTCTGGGGTCATCCCTACCTCGATGCCTACACGCCGGACGCCGCGTTCATGAGCTCCGAGTCACAGCTCAAGATCCTGTGGTGGGTCCTCGATGGAGGCGACGCTCCGGTCGTCCTCAGGGTGGCATCCGTCGACGGCGGATTCAGCGCGAGCTACTCATTCGACGCACCCGGACACGATCGCCGCGACCGACCGACCGGGATCCCGATCCCGCCCGCCGGCTGCTACTCGATCGGCATCACGGTCGGGTCAATGAAGGGCACCGTCGTGGATCGGGTCGCGCCCTGAAGAATCGTCAGGCGAGGAGAACGCCGAGCGCCGCGCGCCCGATCAAGGCCGTCACGATCGCCACGGACACGCTCGCCAGGGTGCCCAGCAGGTAGTACTCGGCGAAATCGCGGTCGTCCAGGAGGCGGAACCGGGCCAGGGTCTTGGCGGCGACCACGAAGCCGATCGCGACGTCCGTCCCGGTCAGCACGAACACGACGATCAGGATCCGCTCGAGGATGCCGATCGTCGATCCGACCCGGGCACTGACGCCGAGCGGGGCGGGCGCGGCACTCGAAGTTGCCGGCAGCCACGTCGGGGGCGCGACCTCCGGCTCGGCCGTGACCCGTGCGTCGATCGGCCCGATCCGGATCGACCAGCGCCGCGCGGCGCTCGCGCCGCCCGGCCCGGCCGCCGCCGAGCCCGACAGGCCCGGTCCGACGGCCGGTGCCACGCGCCCACCCCAGCGGTGCTCGCCATCGACGCCCGCCTCGACGGGCCGGACGAGGATCCCGACGAACAGGGACGCCGCCCTGACGTTGACGATCAGGAGGGACGCGAGGACCACCACAAGGCTCACGATCTGGTGAACGGCCGCGCGGTCGTGGGTTCCGAGCGCCAAGTTGACCGTGTCGACCCAGCCCGCCTGGAGCCCCGCGAACGGAGGGATCGTGGCCCAGGCGAGCCCGATCATCGCGAGATGAGCCACCTGGTCGGCCAGGAACAGCCCGGCCGGCCGCGGCGTCCACGCCCGCCCGAGGTGCTCCGGTGGCTGAGGGCCCTCGTGCCGGAGGTTGGCCTCCGCAAGCGCGCCGCCAGCCGCTCGCCGGGTGAGCACGACCTTCGTCCGGTCGATGGCAACATGGCTCACCCCGACGATCGCGACGAACGCCCAGCCGGGCGCGCCATACGCGAGTCCCACGGGCGCGCTGCAGATCGCGACGATCAGGCCGTGGGACAGGAGACCCTGGATCGCACGCGAGCCGTGGCTCGACTTGGCGCGGGCGATCCCTCCGGTCTGGAGGACGAAGTCGGCCACGAGGTGAGCAAGAACGAGCCAGGCAAGGACGAGGACGGGATCTGCGGTCATGCGCCCATGGTCGCCCGCGCGAGCAACCTCCGCACGACGCGCGCCAGCTCTCCGATCGAGCCGAGGTGGGCCCGGTCGGCCGCGACCGACACCGTCGCCCGGCTGACCCCGAGCCGCTCGGCCGCATCCGAGCGGCGCAGGCCCTCGACAAGGACGAGCCAGGCGATCTCGCGCTGGCGATGGGTCATGTCGGCCAGCAGCTCACCGAGGAGCGGGGCCAGCCCGTCGAGGAGATCGTCGGTCGCCGGATCGCCGCTGATCATGGCCAGCAGCTCGCGCCGGGCGACGGCGACGGTCAGCCGGTCCCGTGCGGCGATGAAGGCGGGCCCACTGCGCTGGGTCGCCGGCCCGTGGCCCGGGTCGACCTCGCCGGCGACGACCACCCAGCGCATCCTCGCTGCCGCGGGGTGGAGCGTGGCCCGGAGGACCGATCGCAGCGGATCCGAGATGGGTGCGAGCAGGCCCTGGATCTCGTCGCCCTGGGTGAACTCGAACGGCGCCAGGCGTTCGCCGGCCGGATAGGTTTCGTTCAGGTCCGTGGTCAGGATGCGCAGCCACTCCGTCGCCGCGATGGGCTCGCGACGCGAGCGGATGACATCGCCGAACAGGACGAGGGCGGCGGCGGGCACGCGCGGAGGCTAACTCACCCGTGATTAGCCGTCAACGACTAATTCATCGTCAATTAGCCGTCTGGAGCTAGCGGACGCCGGCCTCGGCCACGATCTCGGTGACCCGCGCGCGCGTCGCCGGGGTGTCGTAGCGGAGCAACGCGTCGGCCTCGAGCGCCCGTTCCTCGATCCGGCCGGCCCGGCGGAGGTACAGGACGGGGTAGATCGCGCCATTCCCATCGGCCTCCAGCGTCAGGGCGATCGAGTCGCCGTCGCCGTCGTCGCCCACGGCGTCGACGAACGCCGCCAGGGGCACGATGCCCTCGTCGCGGGGACCGGTCGCCGGGTCGAGCGAGATGACCTTCGCGAGATACGCTCGTTGATGCCAGAGCTCGGGCGCCGTCGTCAGGTCGCCGATGATCGCCTCGACCAGCCCCGAGGCGGCGATCGGCGGCCGATCAGGGACGGCCCCGGCCGATCGGGCGATATGCCGGGCAAGGACGCGGGCGTTGTAGCGGGCGCCGTGGACGGCCCCCGAGTTGGCGGGCAGGCCGTGCTTCTTCAACCCGGCCGAGGCCTGGCCGATCGTGCCCGCGAAGAAGATCCCGGGCACGTTCGCGCTCTCCCAGTACGGCGTCTGGGCGGGGAGCCGGCTCTGGCCGAAGGTCGCCACGCCGAGATCGGGGAGATCCAGGAGCGGCGTCACGAAGCCGGTGGCCGAGATCACCTCGTCGACCTCGATCGCGAACTCCTCGCCCCCGTCGGACGGCCGGATGCTCACCATGAGCGGTCCGTCGGCGCGCTCCCGCGTGATCCCGCCCGTCGAGGCATCGAGCACCGAGACCCCGCCGCCGAGCACGTGGTCCTCGAACGGTTGGACGTAGCGCGCCCGGACCCCCACGAGGGACTTCGTGTTGACCGACAGCTTGGCCGGCGAGGGCGAGCTGAGGATGATCCGGCGAGCCCATGGCAGCAGCCCGGTCGCGAGCTCGAAGCCGGAGTTCTGCTTCCCCATGATGAACACCCGTCGCCCGGCGTAGGTCTCGGCCGGACGGGTGTCGGCATAGTGGGCGCTCAGCTCGATCCCGGGCGTCGAGGGCTGGTAGGGCTCGGCCACGCCGACGGCGAAGACCAGGGTCTTCGCCCGGTACTGGCCGTCGGTCGTCTCGAGGACGAACGTCGCACCGTCGGGAACTTCCTCACGGCGCGTCGCCGTCCACCGACAGTCGTAGCGGACCAGCGTTCCGGTGCGCTCCGCGAACATCGCGATGTTGCGCTCCATCTCCGGCCGGGACGGGAAGTACGAGGACCCGTCCATGAGGTCCGGCATGATCGCCCGATGGGCCGGATCGTCGCCGAGAAGCGAGTTCCAGTCGTAGCGCTCGTAGGCGGGCGAGTCGCGCTCAACCGGCGCGTAGGGCTTCGTCCAGGAGAGCAGCCGCTGGAAGAACGGCCAGCGCCGGAACATCCCGCCCGGTGAGGGGTCGGCCGAGACGACGGCATGATCGACGCCAAGGCGCCGGAGCGAGTAGGAGACCTGGATCGCGCCGGCCCCGCTGCCGACGACGACGACCGGGTACTCGCCGGGCGGGAACGGCCGTGGGTCGGCCGAGCGGTCGGCGCCGGGGTGGCTCAGCTCCGCCACCGGTTCGCGTTCCGCAGACGGCGCGCCTGCGCCTGGAGCATCCGGTACATCAGGGGCGGGTTGTCGACCAGGACGCCGTGGACCGCCGGGCCCGCGAGGACCAGGGTCCGGAGCGGCCGAGAGGCGACGATGTCCGCGCCGGGCGGCTCGCCCAGGAGGATCGACACCTCGCCGAAGAAGTCGCCCCGGGCCAGGGTCGCCCGCTGCTGGCCGTCGATGACCACGGCTGCCTCACCGTCGAGGATGATGTAGAACGCCGATCCGGAGAGGCCCTGGCGCAGGACCCGTGCGCCTTCCGGAAAGACCTCCTCCTCGAACATGTGCGCGATCCGCTCGAGCTGGGGCGTGGTCAGATCGGCGAACAGCGCGAAGCCGGCGATCTGGTCGACGATCTCGTCGCGGGTGGCCATCGGGCGTCGTCCTCACTTCCGGTCCGGTTGGGGCATTCTGACATCGAACGCGCGTGGCCGATGCTGGCATTCGAAGGACGCGCCGGAGGTTCCGCGCCGGGATCCCGGCGACGCGACCGCGGTTGACGCGAGCCCGATCGAACGCGCAGCATCCATCCCAGCCAGAGGAGGATCCGTGACGCTCACCCAGGACCGTCGAACCGAGCTCCTGGGCGGCTGTCCGCTGTTCGGCGGCGTCCGCCCGGAGGACCTCGCCGCGATCGCCGAACGGGCGATCGAGGTCGACTTCCCGACCGACCATGTCATCGTGCGGCAGGGCGAGATCGGAACGGGCCTGTTCGTCGTGATCGAGGGCGCCGTCCGTGTCGTCCGCGACGGCGAGGAGCTGGCCCGGATGGGCGTCGGCGACTTCTTCGGCGAGATGTCCGTGATCGACGGCCTGCCCCGCGTCGCACAGGTGGTCGCGCTCGAGCCGACCCGCTGCCTGGCGCTCGCGAGCTGGGAGTTCGAGCGACTCATCCTCGAGAATCCGACGATCGGGCTGGCCATCCTGCGCGGCCTGTCCGCCCGGCTTCGGGCCAGGACCGAGCCTCCACAGCACTGACCGGGACGAGAACGGATCCGATCGCGTCGATGACCACCCTGCCGACCGGCACGGTCGCCTTCGTCTTCACCGACATCGAAGGCTCGACCCATCTCGCCCAGGAGCTGCCCGATGACGAATGGGCGGCCGTCCTCGCCCGCCACCGCGAGGTGATCCGGACCGCGGTCGCGGCTCACGACGGCGTCGAGGTCTCGACCGAGGGCGACGGTTTCTTCATCGCCTTCCCCCGGACGGCCGACGCGGTCTCGGCGGCGGTCGAGGCGCAGCGCGCCCTTTCCGCCGAGGCGTGGCCGGAGGATGCGGCCATCCGCGTCCGGATGGGGATCCACACCGGCGACGGACGGCTCGATGGCGACGGATCGTATGTCGGCGCCGATGTCCACCGGGCGGCGCGGGTCGCCGCGGCGGGTCACGGCGGGCAGGTTCTCCTGTCCGAGACCACCTCGGGCCTGGTGGCAGACGAGCTGCCGGCCGGCGTCGGGCTGCGTGGCCTTGGCGAGCACCGGCTCAAGGACCTCCGGCCCGAGCGGATCTTCCAGCTCGTGATCGAAGGCGAGCGGACCGAGTTCCCCCCGATCCGCTCCCTCGACCGCCGCCCGAACAACCTGCCGACGCAGCTCACGAGCTTCGTCGGCCGCGACGTCGAGCTGGCCGAGGCCGGTGCGCTGCTCAACTCGACGCGCCTCCTGACCCTGACCGGGCCCGGCGGCACCGGGAAGACGAGGCTGTCCCTCCAGCTGGCGGCGGACGTCGCCGAGCGGTTCGCCGACGGCACCTGGTTCATCGCGCTCGAGCCGGTCCGCGACCCCGCCCTGATCGCAGCCACGATCCTGACGACGCTCGGGCTCGTCGAGTCGGGCGGGCGGGCCGCCCGGGACATCCTGCTCGAGTGGCTGGGAGGGCGTCAGGTCCTCCTCGTTCTCGACAACTTCGAGCAGGTGATCGACGGCGCTCCGGTCGTCGCGGAGCTTCTGCGGGGCGCACCGCGGATCTCGATCGTCGTGACGAGCCGGGCGCCGCTCCGGGTCAGCGGCGAGCAGGAATACCCCGTTCCTGGCCTGCCCGCGCCGCGCGACCTGCTTGCCCTCTCCGACCTCCAGAAGATGAACCTGCCGGCCGAGGATCGGCTCCTCGATGCGGCCACCGCGAACCAGTACGAGGCGGTTCGCCTGTTCATCGCCCGCGCGGTCGCCGTCCGCCCGGATTTCAAGGTCACGAACGAGAACGCGCCGGCGGTGGCGGGGATCGCCGCACGGCTTCATGGGATGCCGCTCGCGATCGAGCTCGCCGCAGCCCGGGTGAAGCTGTTGCCCCCCGACGCGATCCTCGAGCGGCTCGAGCACCAGCTCGGCGTCCTCTCGGCCGGATCACGCGACCTGCCGGCGCGCCAGCAGACGCTGCGTGGGGCGATCGCCTGGAGCCACGACCTCCTCGGCGCGGGCGAGCGCCGGCTGCTTGCCCGGCTGTCCGTCTTCGTCGGCGGCTGCGAGCTCGACACCGCCGAGGCGGTCTGCGGGCCGCCCAGCGAGCTCGATGGCGTGGAGGTCATCGACTGCCTGACGTTCCTGGCCGATCAGAGCCTCGTTCGCGCCGAGGAGATCGACGGCGGCCTGCGCTTCCGGATGCTCGACACGATCCGCGAGTTCGCCGCCGAGCAGCTGACGGCGCGAGGCGAGCGCGAGGAGATCGAGCGCCGCCATACCGCGGCGTTCGTGGCGCTGGCCGAGTCCCTGACGTCCAGGCTGTCCGGCGACGATCAGCGTCGCTGGCTCGGCCGGCTCGAGCGCGATCACGACAACATCCGGGCCGTGCTCGACCGGGCGGTGACGGCCGGGGACGGCGAGAGCGCCATCCGGATCGGGTTCTCGATGTGGCGCTACTGGCAGAAGAGAGGCCATCTCGCCGAGGCCCGACGCCGGCTCCAGGCGATCGCGGAGGCGCCGTGGTCGCACGAGGATCCGACGCTTCGGGCGCGCCTGATGGAGGCCCTCGGCGGCGTCGCCTGGTGGCAGGCCGACATTCCCGCGATGGGCCGTGCCTACGCCGAGGCGCTGGAGCTCTGGGAGTCGATCGGAGACCCGCGCGAGATCGCCAATGCGCTCTACAACGACTCGTTCCGCTACGCCGTGAGCGAGATGGCCGGGGAACGGGATCCCGAGCGGGTGGGGTTCGACCAGATGCAACGGGCTCGCGACCTCGCGACGGCGGCCGGTGACGAGCGGGGCCGGGCGAACGCCCTCTGGGGGATCGGCAACTGGCTCTACTTCCACAACGCGGACGATCGCGGGATCAGCCAGTTCGACGAGGCCGTCGGCGTGTTCCGGGGCATCGGCGACCGCACGATGGAGGCGTGGTCCCACCACATGCTCGGAACCGCCCAGATCCGGCTCGGGGGGCCCCTCGAGGAGGCCCGCGGCAACGTCGAGACCGCGATGCGTCTCTTCCATGGCTTCGGCGACGTCGCCGGGCTCACGCTCACACTCGACGATTTCGCGTCGGTCGCGATCGCGGCAGGTGACCTGCCGCGCGCCGCGAAGCTGTGGGGGGCTGCCCGCGCGCTCTCCGCAGCCGGCGGTGTCGGGCTGGCCGATTTCGTCGACACCCAGTTCGAGTTCTACGGCCGCCCGAGCACCCGACAGGCGTTCGACCCGGCCGAGCTGGACCGGATCGCCCAGGAGGGCCGGTCGATGACCCTCGACGAGAGCGTGGCCTACGCGCTCGAGACCGACATCGATTCGCTTGCACCGCACGACCACGCCGGGGTCGCCCGATGAGTTGCCGCGCCATGGACCGCCGCGGGTCAACCGGCCGCGCCGATTCTCGTGGGACGGGCGTACACGACACGGTTCGCGAGGCTTCAGCATGACATTCTCGCCGCACGGGCCGATCGCGCAGATCCGGGCCGGAATCTCGCCGAATCGGGCCTCCGGAGCGCAGAACGCGTCGGATACGCCCGTGGGCCGGGAATTCCTCCCGATCGCGCTTCTCGACGACGAGATGGATCCGGCAACCGTCGTCCTGACCTGCGCCAACTGCGGCGCCGCGCTGGACGAGCGGAAATGCAAGCTGATCTGCCGCTGCGGCTACTTCCTGTCCTGCTCGGACTACTACTGACGCCATCGCTGCCGCGAGCCGTCGGTCCGCCCGGAGCTCGACAGGTTTCTCCCCACAGTGGGCAGAACCGGGGCGTCGGGCGGCCTGAGGACACGTCCTGCCCATGCCTGCCCGTGAGGGATCGCGCCTTCGAGCACGCGCAGCGGGGCGCGAGACCACGAACGTCGGAGAATCGGCGCTCCGCGGCCTGGATCCACCGATCTCTGTTCAGTGTGGAGGGAACGTCGCGCCTGAAGCGGGTTCTTGAGTGGGGGTCTCCGCTCCGAGCCCGTTGAGGCGGTCCGCGTCGTAGACTTCGGCGATGACCGCCGAGGCGACCCAGCCCACCGCCGCCGAGGGCTCGCCCGGCACCGCGGACGCGGCTGGCGCGCCCCCCGCGGACGTGCTCGGCGCGCCCGCTCGAGAGAAGACCGCCATCCCGAAGAACCCCGGCCGGCGCGAGCTCGGGATGAAGGCGACGCTCCTCTTCCCCGACCGCGAGATCGTCGAGAAGTTCTACGTCCCGCTGATCTACACGGCCTGTCGGACGTGCTATTCGGAGCTCACGCCCGAGGACATCTTCGATCGCGCGACGACCGGCCGGATCGACCAGGCGAAGATGCAGAAGCTGATCTCGGGCGTCATCGAGTCCGGCCACGGCTCGACGATCGAGCACGTCGTCTTCACGTTCGGGATCAGCGGCGTGTCCCGGACGCTGAGCCACCAGCTCGTGCGCCACCGCGCCGGCGTCGCGTTCGACCAGCAGAGCCAGCGCTACGTCACGTTCAAGGGCGCCTCGACGATGCTGCCGGCGACGATCCAGGACGCCGACCCGGACCTGCGCGAGGCCTACGAGGAGCAGATCGCGGGCTCGATGGACCTCTATGGGCAGCTCGTCGGGGCGGGGATCCCGGGTGAGGACGCCCGGTTCGTCTTCCCGAACGCGACCCGGACGAACCTCGTGATGACGACGAACCTGCGAGCCCTGATCCACATGTCCGGGTTGCGGCTGTGCACGATGGCCCAGTGGGAGATCCGCCGGCTGTTCCAGCTGATCCGCCACGAGATCTTCCAGGTGAGCCCGTTCCTGGGCTCGTTCCTCGCCCCCAAGTGCGTGGCGCTCGGCTACTGCGACGAGATGGGCAACCGCGACGAGCACTGCCCGATCCGGCCCCACAAGGACAACGTCCTCGGCGCCTGGGCGGAGAAGTCGAAGGCCGCCAAGGCGGCTGGGCGCGAGCTGACCGTCAAGTA
>Ga0307308_10001215_pt1 | contig 10210 bp, 10 predicted proteins | sample ER_DNA_195_FD_194501 | JGI IMG/M metagenome (GOLD analysis project Ga0307308, IMG submission 194501) | Bulk soil microbial communities from the East River watershed near Crested Butte, Colorado, United States - ER_DNA_195 | ecosystem: Environmental > Terrestrial > Soil > Floodplain | place...
TGCTCGAGCTCGACGGCGAGAGCGCGGCCCGCGTGCTCGGGATCAGCGTGACGGCGTGCTCGACGCGCCTCAGCCGCGCCCTGCAGAAGCTGGAACGGGAGGTGAGCGCCGGTGTCGCCGCTTGAGCTCGTAGACGACCGCTTCGAGAAGCTCGCCGCGGAGCTGCGGGCCGCCCGTCCGGTTGCTCGGGTCGATCTACGCGAGCGCGTCCGGGCGCTGGAGCCGGCGCGCCCCCGGTTCGAATTCGAGGTTCCTTGGCGCCGTCTCGTGCCGGCCGTTGGCCTCGCTGTGCTCGCGGCTGCCCTGGGGGTCGCCGGAGTGCTCGGGATCGTGCATGGCTCTTCGGCGCCGAGGCGGGAGGTTCTCGCGCCGGTCGAAAAGTCGACGGTGCAGCACCAAAAGCTGATCGCGCCGCGGACAGCAACGAATGGCTTCAATGCGGCTGTTCCGAGGCTCTCAGTCACCTCGGACCGGCTCCAGCAGTACGACTCCTGGCTTCGCGTGCGAGTCCGCGACCAGGAAGAGCTCTCGAAACGGACGCAGCAGGCGATGCGGTTGACGCGCAAGCTCGGCGGCTACGTGGCCTGGGCCAATTTCTCGACGCCCGCCAAGCGCGGTGACTCGGAGCTGCAGCTGCAGATTCCGATCGACCACGTCCAGGCGGCGATCGCGGCGTTCTCGGGTTACGGCACGCTGGTCGCCCAGCGGATCCGGCTCAAGGACCTTCAGCAGCGCGCGGACAGTCTCGCCGCTGGAATCCAGCGCCTTCGCGCGAAGATTGCGCGTGGTGAAGGCAGTGCGCAGGACCGGGCGCGTCTGGCCCAGCTCCTGAACGCGAGGGCGTCGACGGTCAAGCGCGCCCAGATGGCGAGCCTCGCTCTGACGATGGTCGTCGGTAAGGCGAAGAAGGCCGTCACTGCGCCCCCGAGCCGCTTCCACCGCACGCTGGACGACGCCGGCTCGGTCCTTCTCCGCGAGCTGGAGCTCCTGCTCTATGCGCTGCTGGTCGCCGGTCCGCTGCTCCTGCTCGGCCTGCTCGGCCTCTGGGGCGCACGAGCACAGCGCCGGCGAGCGGACCAGCGGCTGCTCGAGCGGGCCGGCTAAGACGACCTGAAGGCGATCCAGGTCGGCAGCCTGCCGCCGGGCGGCACACTCGCATAGCCGAGCTGGTACTGGACTCCGTAGAGGTGGCCGCTCGTCAGGACGACGAGGACCCGCTTCCGCTCCTGTGCGTTGCGGAAAACCGTTGACAGGATCACGCCGCGGCCGGGCCGGAGCCGCTTGCCCGTGATCCTCCGCCCTTTCGGGCCTCCGACGACGAGGGTCACGACCGGCTGCGGTCCCTTGCCGTAGGGAACCGCAACCACGATGCCGCGGGAACGTGCCGGCACGTGGACGGGAACGTACTGGGCGGACAGGCCGAGCATGTTCCGCACGAGGGTGGCGCGCGGCTTCGTCGAGGCGCTGATGCTGTACGGCGTGCCGAGGCCGAGGCCCCGGTCGTAGAGGTTGAGCGAGAACTTCCTGAAGACCGAGTCGAGCGTGCCGGCGCCGCTCTGGCGGAGCGCCAGTTCGAGCTGGGAGACGCCAACGGTGGTCGCCTTCCCCTGCTCGTCGGAGGTTTGCAGCTGGGCGAAGTAGCGCGGGAGGACGTTGCGATGGAGCCCCATCAGGTAGCTCCACCACCAGGCCCCGCCGTAGCAGTGCGCACAACTGAAGCGTTCGTCGTAGAGCGACAGCCACGGCTGGGCGAGCCAGCCGTTGAGGTAGTCCTCCTCGACGGTGTCCTGGATCTGCGGGAAGGCGAGCATCGAGAGCGCGACCGCGCTTCCCTCGCCCGCCCACACTGGGAAGGTGCCCTTGACGACGTAGGAGAACTGGATCACGTGGGCGAGCTCGTGCGCCACGGTCATGCTCAAGCTGCCGAACGCCTGCGGCTGCGCCGGATCGAGGCGCGGAGAGATCAGGACGAACGTGCCGCCGACCGCGTACGCGGGCGTGATCGTCAGCCCGAAGGCTCCCGGCGGCAGCGCGTCGACGTAGATGTCGGGCTTCGCGTCCGGCCCGGCCGTGTCCGGCAGCGGCGAGTTGAAGCCGGCTGCCTGGTAGTACTGGAGCGCCTGATCCGCCGCCGCGCCGACGTTCTCGATGTAGTCGGGAATCCCATTGCCGTTGTCGTCGTTGAGCGGGGGCGCGTCCACGCCGGTGGTGACGTAGTGCACGACTGCACGTGCAGTGACGTACGGTGTCGCCTCGGGGGTGGTGTAGGCGTAGGCGCCGCCGCTCGTCGGCCGTGGAATCGGCGTCGGTGCCGCCGCGTGGGCGGGCCGCGCTCCGAGCCCGAAGGCGAGCGCCCCGACGATCGCGCAGATGACGGCCCGGCCGCAAGACATGCGGTCAGGTTTTCGGCATCCTGAAGGCCGCCAGCCTCACTCGAACGAGTGACTCAGTCGAGGGAGAGGGCTTGTCCCAGGGCTTTTCCGGCCGCGAGAACGCGTGCGTCTTCGCCCGGCGGCGCGGCGAGCTGGACGGAGGCCGGGAGGCCGTCCTCGGCCGGGCCGCACGGGAGCGCGAGCGCCGGCCAGCCGGTCAGGTTGAACGGGAAGGTGAGCCGCGTGAGGGTGTCGCGGAGAGCGAGCTCGTCGGTTCCGATGCGCGGCGCGACGAGGACGAGTGTCGGTGTGAGGAGGAGGTCGACATCGGCGGCGGTCTCGGCGAGCTGCTGACGGTAGCGCTCGCGGTTCTTGGTTGCGCGCTCGTAGTCGGTGTCGGTGACGGCGAGGCAGCGCTCGAGCTTGACCCGGACGTTCTCGCTGTACGAGTCCGCATGCTCCTCGAAGAGCTCGCGGTGGACGTCGGCCGCCTCGCGCATGAAGGCGGCGTGGGTGCCCTCGGGGAGCGGGAGGTCGAGGTGCCGTCGGTTGGGGAAGAGCTCGGCGGCTGCTTCGACACGCGCGCGCACGAGCGGCTCGGCGTGCTCGAGCCAGAGGACGCCCACCTCGACGTCGTCGAGCTGGATCTCCGTCGGCGTGAATTCGGGCGCCAGCGCCTGGAACAGTTCGGTGCAGGTCGAGACGTCGCGCGCCATCGGCCCCGCGTGGTCGAAGGTCGGCGCAAGCGGGAAGCAGCCGTCGAGCGGGACGAGGCCGTACGTGGGCTTGAAGCCCGTGACGCCGCAGCAGGCAGCAGGGATCCGGATCGAGCCGCCGGTGTCGGTGCCGATGGCGGCATCGGCGAGCCCTGCTGCGAGCGCTGCCGCCGAGCCGCCGCTCGAGCCGCCGGCCAGGCGGTCTCCTGCGAGCGGGTTCGGCACGGTGCCGTAGTGGGGGTTTTCCGAGGTCGTGCCGTACGCGAACTCGTGCAGGTTCGTCTTGCCGACGTTCTGGTAGCCGGCCTGTTCGGCACGGCGTACGGCCTCGGCGGTCTCCGTGGGGATGTGCTCGGCGAAGAGGATCGAGCCGTAGGTCGTGACGAGCCCCTCCGTGTCGAAAAGGTCCTTGACGGCGAGCCGATTGCCGGGCGGAACGGCGTCCGCGCCGGCCGGACGTGCGAGGAAGATCCCGTCCGGGATCGCAGAAGTCACAGTTCCGTCACGCTCCCGTTACAGACACGTGCGCCTTTCCCGAATACGCTCGCCTCGGGGAGGAGGCCGGGCGAACCGTATTAGGGGACCAAGGGCGAAGGCTCAGTCGAGCGCCAGATAGATGTAGGCGATCGCAACCGTTAGCCCGAGCAGCACGAGGAACAGGCCGAACAACCCAAGGCCCCAGAGCAAGTTCTTCCGCCCGTCGTCCGAAGCAGTCATCCGATGATCGGGTCGAGGGCCATGAGCACGAACAGCAGCGCCAGGTACAGCAGCGAGTACCGGAACAGCGCCCGGGCGCGCGCGGGCGTCGTCTCGCGGCGCAAGCGCCACGCGAGCCGTAGGAACACCGCGCCGAGTAGCAGCGCAGCCGCCAAATAGACGACGCCGACCGTCCGCCATGCGAACGGCAGCAGTGTCACCGCCACGAGCACGACCGAGTACCAGACGATCTGCCGCGCCGTCTCGCGGTCGCCGCGCACCACCGGCAGCATCGGGATCCGGGCCGCCTCGTAGTCGCGCTTGATCAGCAGCGCCAGCGCCCAGAAGTGCGGCGGCGTCCAGAAGAAGACGATCAGGAACAGGAACAGCGCGGGCACGGTCAGGTTCCCGGTCGCGGCGGCCCAGCCCACGAGCGGCGGCACCGCGCCGGCCGCGCCGCCGATGACGATGTTCTGCGGCGTCGAGCGCTTCAGCCAGCGTGTGTAGACGAGCACGTAGAAGAGGTTCCCGACGAGCGCCAGCACCGCGGTGAGCACATTGACGAGCGACGCCAGCAGGACGAACGAGAACGCCGACAAGGCCAGCCCGAACTCCAGCGCACGTGCCGGCGCGACCCGCTCGCCCGCCACCGGCCGGCTCCCCGTGCGCGGCATCAGCCGGTCGATGTCGCGGTCGAGCACGTGGTTCAAGGCGCTCGCCCCGCCGCAGGCCAAGGCGAGCCCGGCCATCGCAACGAAGAACGTTCCGGCAGCGGGAAGCCCGCGTGCGCCGACGACCATGCCTGCGGCCCCGGTCAGCAGCAGCAGCGTCATGATCCGCGGCTTCGTCAGCGTCACGTAATCGCGAACGGACGCGCGCGGCACCGGATCGCCTCGGAAGCATCCAGCCACCGCGACGAGCGCTGCGGCCAGCGCGAGACCCGCGAGCGCGAGGTGCGCCGGGCGTGTCGTCACCAGGGCAGCTGCGAGGAACGAGACGAGTGCTGCAACCGCCGGAGCAAGGAGCCGCCGGTGCGCGACCCACGCAGCCGCGACCAAAGCACAAAGAGGCGGCAGCGCGAGCGCCGCAAGCACTCGATGGGCAGCGCCGAGCTGGAGCGAGCCGCTCACCACTGCGGTGCAGCAGGCCGAAGCCGCCGCGAAGGCGATCAACCGCAGCCAGGGACCGGGACGCACGTCAGGCACGGGGCTCCGCCAGTCGTCGCCGCAGGTCACGCAGGGGCCGGGGGCTCGAGACGTAAGGCACGCGATCGAAGTTGTGCGGAGGCGGCGGCGAGGTCGTGTACCACTCCAACGTGTCCGCGAGCCACGGGTCGTTTCCTACGCGCACCCCCGACCGCGAAGTCTTGAAGACGTTCACGAAAAACACCGCAATTCCCAGAGCCATGATCCCCGAGCCAATCGTCGAGACGAGGTTGTACCACTCCCAGAGCCCGCCCTGATAGTAGGTGTAGATGCGCCGCGGCATGCCCAGGAGGCCGAGCATGTGCATCGGGAAGAACGTCAGGTTCATGCCGACGAACATCAGCCAGAAGTTCACCTTGCCGAGCCGCTCGTCGAGCATGCGGCCGAACATCTTCGGCCACCAGTAGTAGAGCCCGGCGAAGACCCCGAAGATCGACCCACCAAAGAGCACGTAGTGCAGGTGGGCGACGATGTAGTACGTGTCCGTGACCTGCCAGTCGAACGGGTATGCAGCGACGAAGATCCCGGAGAGGCCGCCGATCGTGAAGATCGCGATGAAGCCGAGCGCGAAGAGCATCGGCGTGTCGAACTGGAGGTTCCCGCGCCAGGTCGTCGCCAGCCAGTTGAAGATCTTGATGCCGGTCGGCACCGCGATCAGCATCGACGTGATCATGAAGAACCCCTGCAAAGAGCCCGATAACCCGACCGAGAACATGTGGTGGGCCCAGACCAGCAGCGAGAGGAACGCGATACCGATCGTCGAGAGCGCGATCGCCGTGTAGCCGAAGACCGGCTTCCGCGCGAAGACCGGGATGATTTCCGAGATCATCCCCATCGCGGGCAGGACCATGATGTAGACCTCGGGGTGGCCGAAGAACCAGAACACGTGCTGCCACAGCAGCGCGTTGCCGCCCTTGTCCGGGAGGAAGAAGTGCGTGCCCACCTGCCGGTCGAGCAACAGCAGGGTCAGCCCGCCCGACAGCGCGGGCAGCGCGGCCACCAGTAGCACCGAGTAGGTCTCGATCGTCCAGACGAAGAGCGGGATGCGCATCCACGTCATCCCCGGGGTGCGCATCCGGTGAATGGTCACTAAGAAGTTGATGGCCCCCGCAAGCGAGGCCAGCGTCAACACGTGGAGCGAGAGGATCAGCAGGTCGACGCCGTGCCCCGGCGTGTACGCCGCTTCGTTGAGCGGCGCGTAGATGGTCCAGCCGGTCTTCGCCGCGCCGCCCGCGGCGAACCAGCTCGAGTAGAGGATGATCCCGCCGAGTAGGAAGAGCCAGTACGAGAGCGCGTTCAGCCGCGGGAAGGCCACGTCGCGCGCGCCGATCATCAGCGGGACGAGGTAGTTGCCGAATCCGGCCAGGATCGGCACGACCACGAGGAAGACCATCGTCGTCCCGTGGATCGTGAACAGCTCGTCGTACGAGTCGCGCCGGATGAAGTGCTCGTTCGGCGTCGCCAGCTGGGCGCGCATCAGGAGCGCGAGGATCCCGCCCGCGACGAAGAACACCAGGCTCGTCGCGATGTACATGATCCCGATCCGCTTGTGGTCGACGGTCGTCAGCCAGCTCGAAAGGCGGCCGCGCGAGACGACGGCCGACGCCGAGAACGGTTCGGCTCTAGCCGCCACTGCTGCCTCCCGCCTTGAACCGCTTCTGCAGGTAGTCGAGGACCGCCTTTAGCTGTGCGTCGCTCCAGGTGCGCCCGACGGGGGGCATCTTGTTGCGACCGTTCCGGAGGAGCAGCGTCATCGCGTTCCGGTCGGCGAGTAGCGGGCTCTGCGCGATCGGCGGCCCGATGTCGCCCTGGCCGGCGAGCCCGTGGCATGTCGCGCACACGCCCTGGAAGCTCTCGCGCCCGACCTCCGACGGCGACTGCAGCCGCCGGCTGACCCAGCGGTCGTACTCGTCCCCCGGCATGACCTTCACGTAGGCCAGCATCGCCGCGTGCTGGATTCCGCAGAACTCAGCGCATTGGCCCCGGAACGTGCCGAGCTTCGTCGGCCGCCACGACTCGCGGTTGGTCTGGCCGGGGATCGCGTCGAGCTTTCCGCCCATCGTCGGCACGTACCAGCTGTGCGCGACGTCGGCGGAGGTGATCTCGAGCTCCGTCTTGCGGTTCATGGGCAGGCGAAGCGTGTTGATCGAGATGGCGCCGTTCGGATAGACGAACTCCCAGTAGAACTGGTGTCCCTCGATCCGGATCGCCTGCGTGCCGCTGCCGGTCGCGTTCGCGTTCCGGATGCCGCCGACCTTGTAGAAGACGAAGGCCGCGATGAGGGCCAGGATCACCACCGGGCCGGCGGTCCACGCGAGCTCGAGGTTCGTGTGTCCGATCACCTGCGGCCCCTCGACCTCGCGGCTCCGCCCGCGGCTTCGGTAGCGGACGATGAAGACCACGAGCGCCGTCTCGACGAGCACGAAGATGAAGCCCGTGAAGCCGAGGACCACCCAGTAGACCGAGCGGATCCCGCCCTCGTTCGGCGACGCCGGCGCCACGGGCGCGACGCCGCCGTTGCCCGCGAGCGCCGCTCCGGCGAGCGCGAGAGCCAACAGCGCGACGCACACGACGACTCGGACGAAGCGGCGCACAGGCGGGTGGCATTCTAAGAGGCATGGCTCAGCGCACGCGGGTACAGCTACCGACCGGCCTGGGCGACGACTTCGAGGTCTACGTGAACGGGATCCGGCAGCAGCCCGGCAAGGACTTTCGCCGGGAGGGGAACGAGCTCGTCTTCGAGCGCCGTCTCGCCCACGAGGGCCGGCTCGGCTTCTGGCGCTGGCTGTCGCTCTTCCTCGGCGTCGCCGGCACCTACCGCCAGAACGACAGCGTCGACGTCATCTACGACGCGGGCGGGCGGCGACACGTACTAGCCGCTCTGCCGCTGCACAACGAGGACTAAGGCGTCGCTTGCGATGCCGACTTCAGGGCGTGCGGGCTTGGCCCGCGCGCCTGTCTGAAATGACCGGTCGAACCGATTGAATCTGGTCGGAACGATCTAAGCCTCCGGCAGCTCGATCCGCTCGCCGTCGACGAGCACCCTCGTCTCATCGAGCTCGTGGTCGGCCGCCCAGCGCGCCACGGCGTGGAGCACGACGTCGAGCTCGTCCTCGGAGCTCTCCTCGATCCGGACCTCCCAGCGCTCGCCCTCCAGCGGCACCAGATCGGTGTTGGCATACGGCATCAGGTCGTGAACCAGCTGCGTCGCAACCGCAGAGGTCGGCGCCTGGATACGGACTGAGCGGATGAGGACTCCCCTCGGCGTCGGAGCGTGAAGGGTACCTCAGTCGACGAGAAGCAAAACGTCGTCAAGGATCCCGATCCCCTCGTCGAGCTCCTCGCGCGTGATGGTCAGCGGTGGGACGACCATGATCACGTTCCAGTGGGTCATCAGGTAGAGGCCCCGCTCGAGCGCGGCCTTCATCAGCCCCGCCATCGGCGCGAAGTCCTCGCCCGTGGCGTTGAACGGGACGAGCGGCTCGCGCGTCTCGCGGTCGCGCACGAGCTCGATGCCCCAGAAGAGGCCTTTCCCGCGGATCTCGCCGACGGACGGATGCCGTTCTTGAAGCCCCGCGAGCCCCGCCGCGAGCGCCTCGCCCATCGCGGCCGAGTTCTCGACGATGCCCTCCTCCTGCAGCGCCTCGATCGACGCGATCGCCGAAGCACAGGCGAGCAGGTGCCCTGAGTACGTGAGCCCGCCCGCGAAGTACTGGTCCTGCACCCACTCGGCGAGCGGCTCCCGGATGACCATGGCGCCCAAAGGCACGTAGCCGGAGTTGATCCCCTTGGCGACCGTGATGATGTCCGGGACGACGTCCCAGTGCTCGCAGCCGAACCACTTGCCGGTGCGGCCGAAGCCGGCCATCACCTCGTCAAGGATCAGCAGGATCCCGTGCCGGTCGCACACCTCCCGGATCGCCTGGAAGTAGCCGTCGGGCGGGACGATGACGCCGTTGGTACCGACGATCGTCTCCATGAGAACCGCGGCCACGTTCTGCGGGCCCTCGTACTGGAGGATCTCCTCGAGGTGCGGCGCGCCGGTGCACACCGGGCACGGATCGGGGTGGCCGGCCGGGCAGCGGTAGGTGTAGGGGTCGAGCATCCGCACGACTCCGGGGATCCCCGGCTCCGCGAACCAGCGGCGCGGGTCGCCGGTCGCCGTGATCGCCCCCGCCGTCGCGCCGTGGTACGAGCGGTAGCGGGCGACGATCTTGTGCCGCCCGGTGTACCAGCGGGCGAGCTTGATCGCGTTCTCGTTTGCCTCGGCGCCGCCGTTCGTGAAGAACGACATCATCAGGTCGCCCGGGGTCACCTCCGCGATCAGGCGCGCGAGCTCCGACCGCGTCTCGTGCGCCATGGGCGGCCCGATCGTCGTCAGCTTCTCCGCTTGCTCCACAATCGCGGCGACGACCTTCGGGTGCTGATGCCCGAGGTTGACGTTGACGAGCTGCGAGGCGAAGTCGAGGTACCGGTTGCCGTCGTAGTCCCAGAAGTAGCGGCCCTCCGCGCCCGCGACGGGCAGCGGCGAGATCTGGTTCTGCACCGACCAGGAGTGGAGGACGTGCTTCCGATCCAGTTCCTGGATCCGCTTCGCGTCGAGACCTGCTTCGACGGCCATGAGCCGATCCTAGCCCAGCCTGCGTGCTTGCAGGGGCGGCGCGCGACGCTCAGGATTCGTCCGTGAGCGCCGTTGCCGCGACAGCGCTCCTCGAGCGCGACGAGTTCTTCAACGTCCTTCGGGGCGCGCTCGGCGAGCTCACGCAGGGTCGCGGCCGCCTTGTCCTCGTCAGTGCCGAGGCGGGCGGCGGCAAGACCGCGCTTGTGCAGGCATTCGTCGCGGGCCTGCCCAAGGACGCACGCGCGCTCGTCGGAGCCTGCGACGCCCTCTTCACGCCGCGCCCGCTGGGAGCCTTTGCCGACGTCGCGGCCGTCACGGGCGGGGAGCTCGCCGCGGTCATCGACTCCGGCGCACGGCCACATGAGGTGATCGGCCCGCTCCTCGACGAGCTCCGCGCGAAGCGCACGGTCCTCGTCCTCGAGGACCTGCACTGGGCCGACGAGTCGACGCTCGATCTGCTCCGGCTGCTGGGCCGCCGCGTGGAGGGCCTCGATGTCCTCGTGATCGCGACGTACCGCGACGACGAGCTGGGTCCGTCGCACCTGCTGCGGATCGTGCTCGGCGACCTGGAGTCGGCCACGGATGCGTTGCGCCTGCGGC
>Ga0307308_10001217_pt1 | contig 10201 bp, 21 predicted proteins | sample ER_DNA_195_FD_194501 | JGI IMG/M metagenome (GOLD analysis project Ga0307308, IMG submission 194501) | Bulk soil microbial communities from the East River watershed near Crested Butte, Colorado, United States - ER_DNA_195 | ecosystem: Environmental > Terrestrial > Soil > Floodplain | place...
GGGGGTGGTGAAGGTGGGGGAGGAGGTGGCGGTGGTGGGGTTCAACAGCGCCAAGAAGACGGTGGTGACCGGGGTGGAGATGTTCCGCAAGCTGCTGGACCAGGGGGAGGCGGGGGACAACGTGGGGCTGTTGCTGCGGGGGGTGGAGAAGACCGAGATCGAGCGGGGGATGGTGCTGGCGAAGCCGGGGAGCATCACGCCGCACACCCACTTCGAGGCGGAGGTGTATGTGCTGACCAAGGAGGAGGGGGGGCGGCACACCCCGTTCTTCAAGGGCTACCGGCCGCAGTTCTACTTCCGGACGACGGACGTGACGGGGAGCGTGGAGCTGCCGGCGGGGGTGGAGATGGTGATGCCGGGGGACAACGTGCAGATGACGATCGAGCTGATCACCCCGATCGCGATGGACGAGGGGCTCCGGTTCGCCATCCGCGAGGGCGGCCGCACCGTCGGCGCCGGCGTCGTCACCAAGATCCTGAAGTAAAGGCGGGCATATCATGGCGCAGAGAATCCGCATCCGGCTCAAGGCTTTCGATCACGTGGTGCTGGACCAGGCCGCGGCCGACATCGTCCGGACCGCCGAGAAGACCGGCGCCCAGGTGTCCGGCCCCATCCCGCTGCCGGTCAAGACCGAGCGCTGGACCGTGCTCCGGAGCCCGCACGTCGACAAGAAGAGCCGGGAGCAGTTCGAGCTGCGCACCCACAAGCGGCTCCTGGACATCAACGACTCCCGTCCACAGACCATGGACGCGCTGACCAAGCTCGACCTCCCGGCCGGGGTCGACGTCGAGATCAAGGTCGAATAGCGATGACTACCGGATTGATCGGCCGGAAGCTCGGGATGACCCGGGTCTTCACGGCGGACGGCACAGCGGTGCCGGTGACGGTGATCGAGGCCGGACCCTGCCGCGTGGTACAGGTGCGCGAGGGCGGCGTGCAGCTCGGCTTCGGCGCCCGACGGGCCCAGCGCACCACCAAGGCGGAGCTGGGGCACGCCAAGAAGGCGGGGCTCGAGGCGGCGCCCCAGGTGCTGCGGGTGTTTGCCGCCGCCGACGGCGAGGCGCCTGCCCCGGGGGCGGAGATCAAGGTCGACATCTTTGCCCCTGGAGAGCTGGTGAAGGTCACCGGCACCACCAAGGGCCGCGGGTTCCAGGGCGTGGTGCACCGCTACGGATTCGGCGGGGGTCCGGCCACCCACGGCAACACCCGGCACCGGAAGCCGGGCTCGATCAGCCCGGGCACCGACCCGTCCCGCGTCATCAAGGGCAAGCGGATGCCCGGCCACATGGGCGCCGAGCGCCACACCGAGCTCGGACTCACCGTGGTCAAGGTCGACACCGAGCGCAATCTGCTCTTCGTCCGCGGTGCCATCCCGGGTTCCAAGAACGGCATCGTCACCGTGGCGAAGCAGGGAGGACCCAGCCGCCATGATTGAGGCTCCGCACTACTCCGCCGCCGGCGCCAAGCGTGACGCGTCGTTCGCGCTGCCGGAGGAGTACTTCGACGGCACCGTGAACGAGCCGGTGCTGCACCAGGCGGTCAAGGTGTTCCTGAACAACCAGCGTCAGGGCACCCACCAGACCAAGACCCGGAGCTTCGTCTCGGGCGGGAACCAGAAGCCCTGGAAGCAGAAGGGCACCGGGCGCGCCCGGCAGGGCTCCACCCGTGCCCCGCACTGGCGGGGCGGCGGTATCGTCTTCGGCCCGAGCCCGCGGGACTATCGCACCGACATCCCGCGCAAGGTGAAGCAGCTGGCGCGGAAGTCGGCGCTCAACGCCCGGGCCCGGGAGGGTGCGCTGCACGTGGTGGAGCGGTTCGCCTTCCGCGCCCCCAAGACGGCGCAGCTGGCCCAGCTCCTGGCGACCCTGGGTGTCGCCGGACGCAAGGTCCTCCTGCTCACCGCCGGCCAGAACGACAACCTCTACCTCAGCGGCCGCAATATCCCGGCGGTCGACGTGATGCCGTATCCGCAGGCGGCGGCGTACGACATCCTCTGGTCGGAGGCGGTCGTGGTGGAGGAAGGCGCGCTCACCGGGGTCATGCCCGAGCCGCTGGCCGACGAGCCCGAGGAGGCGACGGAAGCCAAGCCGGCCAAGCGCTCGGCCACTCGGAGCGCGGCCAAGCCCGCGAAGAAGGCCTCGACCAAACCGGCGGCGAAGGCTGCCGAGAAGTCGGCGAAGAAGGCCGCCAAGTCGGCGAAGAAGGCCTCGGCCAAGAAGCCGGCCGCCAAGAAGCCCGCGGCCAAGAAGCCGGCCGCGAAGAAGCCGGCGCCGAAGAAGAAGAAAGGGTCCAAGTAGATGCCCGCGCTGCACGAGATCATCGTCCGCCCGGTCGTGACCGAGAAGAGCTCGGCCGCGTATCAGACGCGGAAGGAATACGCGTTCGAGGTGCACCCGGAGGCCAACAAGTACCAGATCCGGGACGCGCTGCAGAAGCTCTTCGGGGTCACCGCCACCGCCGTCCGCACCATGCAGATGCGCCGGCACTCGGTTACCCGTGGTCGCACCCGCGGGACGACGCCCCGCTGGAAGAAGGCGATCGTCACGCTCAAGGACGGCGACTCGATCGCCGTGTTCGAGGGCTGAGATGAGCATCCGCCAATTCCGGCCGATGACGGCCGCCACGCGCTTCAAGTCGGTGTCCGGGTTCGACGAGATCACCCGCGCCACGCCCGAGAAGTCGCTGGTCGAGCCGCTCAAGAAGAGCGGCGGCCGCAACAATCAGGGACACCTGACCTCGCGACACCGTGGTGGCGGCCACAAGCGGCAGTACCGGAAGATCGACTTCAAGCGCAACAAGTTCGGGATTCCGGGCAAGGTCTCGGAGATCGAGTACGACCCTAACCGGAGCGCCCGCATCGCCCTCATCGTGTACGCCGACGGGGAAAAGCGATACATCCTGCACCCCAAAGGGCTCAACCAGGGTGACACCGTGCTCTCGGGCCCCGGCACCGACAGCCGGACCGGGAACGCGCTGCCCCTCGGCGAGATCCCCCTCGGTACCACGGTGCACAACATCGAGCTCAAGATCGGCAAGGGCGGGCAGATGGCCCGCACCGCCGGGTCCAGCGCCCAGGTGGTGGCCAAGGAAGGCCAGTACGTCACCCTCCGGCTCCGGTCGAGCGAGATGCGCCTGGTGCACGCGCGCTGCCTGGCCACCGTCGGCGAGGTGGGCAACTCGGAGCACGAGCTCCTCTCGGTCGGCAAGGCGGGCAAGAGCCGCTGGCTCGGCCGGCGGCCCAAGGTCCGCGGCGTGGCCATGAACCCGGTCGATCACCCGCTGGGCGGTGGCGAGGGCAAGTCGTCGGGTGGGCGCCCGCCGGTCTCGCCGTGGGGCAAGCCGGAAGGCCGGAAGACCCGGCACAAGAAGAAGGCCTCCACCAAGCTCATCGTGCGCGGACGGAAGCGCGGGAAGGCGACACAGTAATGGCGCGGAGCGTAAAGAAGGGCCCCTTCGTCCTGGAGTCGCTCATGGAGAAGGTTCAGGTCCTCAACAGCAAGAACGAGAAGCGGGTGGTGAAGACCTGGAGCCGGGCGAGCACCATTCTCCCCGAGTTCGTGGGGCACACCTTCGCCGTGCACAACGGGAACAAGTTCGTCCCGGTGTACGTGACCGAGAACATGGTCGGCCACAAGCTGGGTGAGTTCGCGCCGACGCGGTTGTTCCGCGGACACAGCGGCAAGCTGGTGGCGGACAAGAAGGCGAAGCCGGAGTAACCATGAGCGGCCATGCGATTCAGCGGCTGGTGCGCCAGTCGCCCCGGAAGATGCGGCTCGTCATCGATCTCATCCGCGGTAAGGACGTGAACGAGGCGTACGCCATCCTCAAGTTCAACAAGAAGCTCGCGGCCAAGCAGATCGCCAAGACGCTGAAGTCGGCGGTGGCCAACGCGGAGCAGAAGGCGCTCAGGGACAACGCCAGCTTCGACCCCGACGCGCTCTACGTGAAGACCGCCATCGTGAACGGCGGGCAGCCGCTCAAGCGCTTCACCGCGGCGGCGCAGGGGCGGGCCACCCCCATCAAGAAGCGCACGAGCCACGTGGAGATCCGCGTGGAAGCCAAGGAGGGCGAGTAATGGGCCAGAAGACGCATCCGATCGGGCTCCGGCTCGGCATCGTCAAGCAGTCGTCGTCCCGGTGGTTCGCCACCAAGGAGATGCCGGCGCTGCTCAAGGAAGACGAGCTGGTCCGGAAGTACCTGAAGCAGCGCCTGGGGCACGCCGCCATCGCCCAGATCGATATCGAGCGGCGGCCGGGCAAGGTCACCATCACGGTGCACACCGGGCGGCCGGGCGTGGTCATCGGGAAGCGCGGCGCCGAGGTGGACAAGCTGCGTGACGAGCTGGCCCAGCTCACCGGCAAGGAAGCCGCGATCAATGTGGAAGAGATCAAGCGGCCGGAGCTCTCGGCCCAGCTGGTGGGCGACAACATCGCCCACCAGTTGACCCAGCGGATCTCCTTCCGCCGGGCCATGAAGCGGGCGGTGCAGAGCGCCATGCGGATGGGCGCGCAGGGCATCAAGGTGCGCGCGGCGGGCCGCCTGGGCGGCGCCGAGATCGCGCGGACCGAGGGCTATCACGAGGGGCGGGTGCCCCTGCACACGCTGCGGGCGGACATCGACTACGCCACCAGCACCGCGAAGACGACCTACGGCACCATCGGCATCAAGGTCTGGATCTTCAAGGGCGAGGTGATCGAAGACGTCTCCGGCCGCACCTACAGCACGGGGGCCTGAGTCCGATGCTGGCGCCGAAGCGAATCAAGTTCCGCAAGACCTTCAAGGGCCGGACCAAGGGCATCGCCAGCCGGGGGAACACGGTGGCGTTCGGCGAGTTCGGGCTCATGAGCCTGGAACCGGGCTGGGTGACCAACCGGCAGATCGAGGCCTCCCGTGTGGCGATGACCCGGGAGATGAAGCGCGGGGGCAAGGTCTGGATCCGGATCTTCCCCGACAAGCCGATCACCAAGAAGCCGGCCGAGACCCGCATGGGCAAAGGCAAGGGCAACCCGGAAGGCTGGGTGGCGGTGGTCAAGCCGGGCCGGGTGCTGTTCGAGGTCGAAGGCATCAGCGAGGACCTCGCCAAGAAGGCGCTGGCGCTTGCCTCGGCCAAGCTCCCGGTCAGGACGCGCTTCATCACGCGCCAGGAGGCCTGAGCGATGAAGGCGAACGAGATCAGGGAGATGTCGGTCGAGAACCTGAAGGCCCGGCTGGAGGAGCTGGTCACCGAGCGCTTCAACCTGCGCTTCCGCTCCGCGACCGAGTCGATCGAGAATCCGATGCGCTTCCGGGCCATCCGGCGCGACATCGCGCGGCTGCAAACGATCCTCCGGGAGAAGGAAAGCCATGGCTGAGCAGGCGACTCGCGCGCAGCGGAAGACCCGCACGGGCGTAGTGACCAGCGACAAGATGGAGAAGACGGTCACCGTCTCCCTGGTCCGGCGCTACGCGCACCCGGTGTACGGCAAGCAGGTCACGCGGACCAAGACGGTGAAGGCGCGGAACGAGCACGGCGCCAAGGCCGGTGACACGGTCCGCATCATGGAGACCAGGCCGCTCGCCAAGACGGTGCGCTGGCGGGTCACCGACATCGTCCTCCGGGCCAAATAGCCATGGTGCAACAGGAATCGATTCTCCGGATCGCGGACAACTCGGGCGCCCGACGGGCGCTGGTGATCCGCGTGCTGGGCGGGAGCAAGCGCCGCTACGCCGGCCTGGGCGACATCGTCGTGGTGGCCATCAAGGACGCCATCCCGACCGGCCAGGTGAAGAAGGGCGACGTGGCCAAGGCGGTCATCGTGCGGACGGCCAAGGAGACCCGCCGAAAGGACGGCTCCTACATCCGGTTCGACGAGAACGCCGCGGTCCTGATCAACGACGCGGGCGAGCCGCGGGCCACCCGCATCTTCGGCCCGGTCGCCCGGGAGCTGCGCGAGAAGCGATACATGAAGATCGTCTCGCTCGCGCCGGAGGTGTTGTAGCATGAAGCCGCTCGTCTACAAGAAGGCCAGGCGAGTCCGCCACCAGGCGCCGGTGCGGACCCGGCTCAGCATCACCAAGGGCGACACGGTGCAGGTCATCTCGGGTGACGACAAGGGCAAGCGGGGCCGGGTGCTCCGGGTGCACCCCAAGACCGCGCGCATCACCATCGAGGGCGTCAACGTGGTGAAGCGGCACAAGCGCGCCACCCAGACGTCGGAGTCCGGGATCGTGGAGTTCCCGGCGCCGATCCACCACTCCAAGGCGATGCTGATCGATCCCAAGAGCGGGGAGCCCACCCGGATCCGGCGCCGGGTGGACGCGGACGGAACCGTGGAGCGGATCGCCGTGAAGTCGGACCAGCCGATCCCGAGGAACCGGTAAGATGGCAGACGAACTGAAAGAGGGCGGGAAGGGCGGGAAGGGCGGGAAAGGCGGGAAGGACGGGAAGGTGGGGCAGCCCGGCAAGGGGGCGCCCGCTCAACCTACTGCCAAAGGTAAGGGGAAGGATAAAACGCCGGCCGGAGCGGTGGACCACGCGCCCAAGGCCGCGGAGGGAACGCCCCGGCTGCAGGAGTTCTACGAGAAGACCGTCCGGGCCAAGCTGCAGAAGGATTTCGGACTGCCCAACAAGCACCAGGTGCCGCGAGTCACCAAGGTGGTGCTCAATATCGGCATGGGGGACGCGGGCAAGAATCCCAAGCAGCTCGAGGCGGCGGTGGAGGAGCTGGGGCTCATCACCGGGCAACACGCGGTGGTCACCCGCGCCAAGAAGGCGATCGCGAACTTCGGGCTCCGTGCCGGCATGCCGGTCGGGGCCACGGTGACGCTCCGCCGGGCGCGGATGTACGAGTTCCTCGATCGCTTCATCACCCTGGCGATTCCCCGGATCCGCGACTTCCGCGGGCTGCCCAACCGCAGCTTCGACGGGCGGGGGAACTACACGTTCGGCATCAAGGAGCAGATGATCTTCCCCGAGATCGACTTCGACAAGGTGGAGAAGATCCATGGAATGGACATCACCATCGTGACGTCGACCGAACGGGACGATCTGGCGATGGCCCTGCTGCGCGAGTTGGGCTGGCCGTTCCGCGGCGAGACCCCGCAGCGCGTCGCCTAGAGGAGAAGAGAGGAATGGCAAAGACTGCCTGGATCGAGAGAGCCAAGCGCACGCCGAAGTTCAAGGTGCGCGCCGTCCGCCGCTGCCAGCGGTGCGGCCGGTCGCGCGCCGTCCTGCGGAAGTTCGGCCTCTGCCGTATCTGTTTCCGTGAGCTCGCCTTGAAGGGGGAAATCCCGGGCGTGCGCAAGGCCAGCTGGTAAGGGGACCAAGGGAATGAGCCTGACAGATCCTGTCGCGGATATGCTGACCCGCATCCGGAACGCCTGCTCGGCGGGCCATCGGCGCGTCGACATGCCGGTGTCCAAGCTGAAGGCCGAGGTGGCCCGGCTGCTGCGTGACAACCACTACATCGCGGATTTCAAGATCCTCGATGACGGCGCCCACGGCGTCCTGCGGTTGTACCTGAAGTATCACAACGAGCTCCCGGTCATCCGGGAGATGCGGCGCGTCTCGACGCCCGGCCTCCGGCGCTACGTCAAGTGCCGCGAGCTCCCCCGGGTCAAGAACGGGCTCGGCATGGCGATCGTCTCGACCCCCAAGGGGCTGATGACCGACCGCGAGGCCCGCACCGCGAATCTCGGCGGCGAGCTGCTCGCCGTGGTCTGGTAGGAGGGCGGCATGTCGCGCATCGGCAAGAAACCGGTCACGCTGCCCAAGGGCGTGAACCTCGAGCTCCAGGGCCAGATGGTGGCGGTGAAGGGCCCCCGGGGCGAGCTCCGGCGGACGCTCCATCCCGAGATGCAGCTCGCCTTCGAGAACGGCGTGCTCACCGTCGCCCGGCCCAGCGAGGACAAGCGGCACAAGGCGCTGCACGGGCTCACCCGGACTCTGGTCCAGAACATGGTGGACGGAGTGTCGAAGGGCTTCGCCAAGACGCTCGAGATCCAGGGCGTCGGCTACAAGGCGGAGGCCAAGCCATACGGGGTGAACCTGGTGGTGGGCTTCTCCCACCCGGTGAAGTACGAGGCACCGAAGGGGATCAAGATCTCGGTGGAGAACAACACCACCGTCAAGATCGAGGGCGCCGACAAGGAGGCCGTGGGCCAGGTCGCCGCCGAGCTCAGGGCGGTGCGCCCGCCCGAGCCGTACAAGGGGAAGGGCATTCGTTATCAGGGTGAGCAGGTCCGGCGCAAGGCCGGCAAGACAGGAGCCAAGTAAGCATGCGCACCATTCACGCGCCCAAGACCCGAAGCGATCTGCGCTATCGCCGCCACCTGCGGGTGCGCCGCCGGCTGGCGGGCTCCGCCGAGCGGCCGCGGCTGGTGGTCTTCCGCTCGCTCAAGCACATCTACGCCCAGCTGGTCAACGACGATCTGGGCGTGACCCTGCTCGGCGTCAGCGACGTGAGTGAAGGGATCCAGGCGGAGGGCGCCGGGAAGGTGGTCCGGGGCAAGGCGGTGGGCAAGCTGCTGGCCGAGAAGGCCAAGGCGGCCGGTGTCACCAGGGTGGTGTTCGATCGCGCCGGTTACCGTTACCATGGTCGCGTGCAGGCCGTCGCCGACGGCGCACGCGAAGGTGGATTGGAGTTCTAAATGGCTGAGGAGACTGCAGGCACTCCCCCGGGCGGTCCGGGCACTCGCGGCGGCGCCGGTGCCGAAGGCACCGCCGCCCAGACTGGCAATCCCGCCGATGGGCCCGCCGTTGCGGAGCGCCCCGCCGGCACCGACCGCCCGCGCGGACGTGGGGGACGGGGTGGTGGAGGCGAACGAGGCGGCCGCGGCCCGCGGCGTGATCGCGGCGATCGCGATCACCAGAGCGACCACGTCGAGAACGTCATCGCCATCAACCGGGTGGCCAAGGTGGTGAAGGGCGGCCGGCGCTTCTCGTTCAACGCCCTGGTGGCGGTGGGCGACGGGAAGACCAAGGTCGGCATCGCGACGGGCAAGGCCAACGAGGTCTCGGAGGCCGTGCGGAAGGCGGTGGAGGCGGCCAAGCGCTCGATGGTCGAGATGCCCAAGACCGGGTCGACCATCCCGCACGAGGTCCTGGGCAAGCACGGCGCCGGCCGGGTGCTGCTCAAGCCGGCGGCCACCGGCACCGGTGTCATCGCTGGCGGGCCGGTGCGCGCGGTGCTCGAGTGCGCCGGAATCACCGACATCCTGACCAAGAGCCTCGGCTCCTCCAACGCGCACAACATGGTGCGCGCCACGATGAACGGACTGAGCCAGCTGGTCTCCGCGCGGCAGATTGCGCGGGAGCGCGGGGTCGAGTTCGATCAGATCGCGTACAAGCCTCGGCAGGAGGGCTGACGATGGGTCGCAATCCGGTGGTGGGCCGTCAGGGCCCCAGGTATCACGCCGCCACCATTCCCGGTGAGGCGGAGGCGGGCACCCTGGCGGTCAAGCAGATCCGCTCGGAGATCGGCCACCCGGAAACGATGCGGCGCACGCTGCGCGCGCTCGGCCTGCGGCATCATCAGCAGACCGTCCGGCTGACCAATAGCGCGTCGATCCGCGGCATGCTGTTCAAGGTGCGCCACCTCGTCGAGGTGACGCCGACGGAGGAGAGCTGATGGCGGACGAGATCAAGACCCTGACTCTGTCGTCGCTGCGGCCGGCCCGGGGCTCGACCCAGTCGCGGAAGCGCGTCGGGCGCGGTCCCGGCTCCGGGCTCGGCAAGACCTCGGGCAAGGGCAACAAAGGACACAAGGCGCGCACCGGCGGGGGGACCAATCCGGGTTTCGAGGGTGGCCAGATGCCGATGTACCGGCGGCTGCCCAAGCGCGGGTTCACCAACCCGTTCCGGATCGCGGCGCAGCCGGTCAACCTGTCACAGCTCAAGAAGGTGACCGCAAGTGAAGTCTCCCCTGAGACGTTGTACTCGGCGGGTCTCATCGGGAAGATCGATGTCCCGGTCAAGCTCCTGGGCACCGGCGACGCCGACCGGGCCTATACGGTCCGGGGCGTGGCCATTTCCGCGTCGGCGCGCGCGAAGATCGAGGCGGCCGGCGGCACAATCGAGGGGTAAGTGACGGCACCACGCGTCCCCACGCTGGCCATCGACGAGGAACTGAAGCGCAAGCTTCTGTTCACTCTGCTCGCGCTCGTCATCTACCGGATCGGCGCCCACATCGCCGCGCCGGGGGTGAACGTCACCGCGCTGGCC
>Ga0307308_10001219_pt1 | contig 10199 bp, 7 predicted proteins | sample ER_DNA_195_FD_194501 | JGI IMG/M metagenome (GOLD analysis project Ga0307308, IMG submission 194501) | Bulk soil microbial communities from the East River watershed near Crested Butte, Colorado, United States - ER_DNA_195 | ecosystem: Environmental > Terrestrial > Soil > Floodplain | place: USA...
GCGATTGATCTGCCAGCACGGTACGGCCTCGGTACGCCCCTTCACGAGCACGGCGCCGAGGTCGATCGCCTCGACGTCGTCGCCGATCTCGCTCAACGTCTCGCCGGAGACCGCCACCTGATCGCGCCGCGCGATGTCCGCCGATGTGAGACGCGACGCGACGTTCGCGGTGTCACCGATCACGGTGTATTCCATGCGGCCTTTAGCGCCGAGGAAGCCCGCGACGACCGGGCCGGTGTTGATCCCGAAGCCGAACGACACGTCCGGACCGCCCCTCTCGCGCTCGGAGACGATCCAACGCTGCATCTCGAGCGCGCACTCGACGGCCTTGCGTGCCTGGTCTTTCACCTCGAGCGGCGCACCCCAGAGGACCATGATGTTGTCGCCGTTGTACTTGTTCACGGTGCCTTCATAGCGATTCACGATGTCCACCATACCGTCGAAGTAGCGGTTCAGGTGGCCGAGGAGAATACCCGGCGTCAGTCCCTCGGAGATCGTGGTGAACCCGCGGATGTCTCCGAACAGCACCGTGACGCGCTTTTCCTCCCCGCCGAGGGCGAGCTTGCCGGCTTCCTCGCGATCGATGATGGTGCGCGCGACGGAAGGGGTGACGAAGCGTCCGAACGTGTTTCGCGTGCGCGCCACCGTGATCTGCTCTTCGACGAGCATGTAGCTCTGCAGGATGATCCACCAGAAGACGGCCGGCACCACGTACGCGATCGAGGGGACCTCGACGGGGCCCGTCCCGATAGCGCCCTGAGTCTGCAGAGCGAACAGCACGTAGGCGCCGACGACGTACCCGACGAGCAGAACGAGCGCCCCGATGAACCCGTACAGCCGCCACCGGAAGACAAGCAGCAGCCCCGCGATCGTCACGACGAGGAGCTGGGCCAGCGTCACGAGGTCGCTCTGCTTCAGCACGGGGTACCGGTTGGTCAGGATCGACTGCGCGGCGTTGGCCCAGATCTCCACGCCGAACATCTTGTCGCCGCTCGAGTTCGGGACCGGGTAACTGTCGGGCACGGCCGAGAGCGAGTGCGCTCCGATGAAGATCGCGCGTCCGGTGATGAGGTCCGGCGATATCTCGCCGTTGATGACGTCACTCATGGAGACGACGCAGAAGTAGGCCTTGTCGGCGCAGGTCGACTGCTCAGGGGACGGTGGCGCCGCGTAATAGATGGACATGCCGCCCCGCCGGTCGACGGGCATGACCCGGTCCGCCAGGGGCGCAGGCACGGTGAAGACATCGGCCGCGCGATGCGCCCTCGATAGATCCGCTCGGACTTTCTTCGCGGCTGTCACGAGCGGTAGCGAGTAATAGGTGGTGCCGTCCGGACCCTCGATGAAAAGCTGGCTGTACCGGACCCGCCCGTCGGGATCGGGGTGGATGTTCACGGCCGCCACGCCCGCGGCCGCATCGCGCAGCACCGGGATCGGAAGCAGGACGCTCGGATAGCGCTCGACGTGATCGCCGATGGTCGCCGGGCCCGTTCCCTGCATCGCCAGGATGACGTTGCCGGCGTCCCGGATGGCCGCGGCGAGCGCGCGATCTTCGTCGGGATTCTGGGCCGCGTCATAGAAGGCGATGTCGAAGGCGATGACGCTCGGGTCCTGCGGCTTGAGCGCTCGGAGGAGGTCCGTGTAGGCCCGGTGCGGCAGCGGATACCGGTACTGGTCCACCGTCCTGTCGTCGAGCGCGATGATCGTCACCTGGTTCGCGAGAGGCGGGTTGCCGATGTCGATCGCCTTGTCGTAGACGACCGACTGAAGGGTCGTGTCGATGATCTCCGTCCGCAGCAGGAGCGCGCCGACGAGCAGCGCGGTCAACGTCAGCCCCGCGACGACGAGCCGTTGGCGCGTGTGGCGCTTCGTGAACACCCAGCGCGCCTCCTTCTGCCGGTCGGCGTCAGATTATGCGGTCGCTCGCTCGGCTGAGTACCCATTTGAGCACGGTTATCGACCGTGCGAAGTCGGTTATCGACAGCCTTTCGATAGGTGTGTGGTCGTACCGGCTGTCGCCTGGGCCGTACGCGAGCATCGGACAGCTCCACGCGGGAAAGAGGATGTTCATGTCGCTCGTCCCGCTCTTTTCCTTGAAGGTGGCCCGGCCGCCCGCCGCAGCGATGGCGCGGGCGAAGGCTCGAGCGAGGGCGCTCGTTCGCGGGGTGCGGACCGGCTCTTCCCTGCCCTGGGTGGTGACGACGACGTGGGTGTCTCCATTTCTCTCCGTCAGGCTCGCGGCGGCGCTCTCGAGATCGCCGGGGTCGACGCCCGGCGGCACGCGGTACCCGATGCGCAGTCGCGCGCGCTCCACCAAGCCGTCACCGATCCCGGCATCGATGCTCTCGAGGCGGCAGTCGAGCCGTTCGAACGAGCGAGTCGCGGTCGCGCGTTTGCTCGCCGACTCGTGGACGCGGTCCCAGAGCGCGAGTGCTGCCTCGGCCATGGTGGGTCCCGGTGACGCGCCGTGGCGCGCCTCGCGCGACAGCACGACGTCGAGTGTGAGCCGCCCCTTGTATCCAACCGTCACAGCGTCCCATCCCGAAGGCTCGCCGATCACGCACCAGCTCGGCGCCGGAAGCATTGCGCGGTAACGAGCGCCCTTGCTCGTCGGGGATTCCTCCTCGATCGCGCCGACGACGGTGACGCGAACGCCGGCCATCGGCTCCGTCGCCGCGGCAACGAATGCGGCGAGCGGACCCTTCGCGTCGACCGCACCTCGCCCGACAAGGTTGTCTCCGTCGATGCGCACCGGAATGTCACCCGGGACCGTGTCGATGTGGCCGAGGAGCACGACGTGCACCGGACCGTCGCCGATCTCGCCGACGGCGTTGCCGGCGTCATCGACGTTCGCGCGAAAGCCGCGCTCGGCCATGCGCGCGACCAGCCATTCCACCGCGTCGCCCTCATGGCGCGAAACGCTTGGGATCTCGACGAGGCCGCGAAGGAGCGCGAGGTCCGGTTCGCTCGGCCTCACCCGAGCGCCTTCGCGGACGCCTCGAGCACGCGATCGATCTCGTTCGCGGAGATAACCAGTGGCGGCAGGAAGCGCACCACCGTCGGGCCGGCACCGAGCGCCAGGACACCCTCATCCTGGAGCGCGCGCAACGCGCCTGCCGCGTTCTCCTTCAGCTCCACGCCGACGAGCAGGCCGAGGCCGCGCACCTCGCGAACGCGGTCGCTCCGGATCGCACGGAGGCCTTCCATCAGCTGGGCGCCGCGCTCCCGCGCGTTTTGCGCCAGATCCAGCCGGCGGATCTCACCGATCGCGGCGATCGCTGCGGCGCACGCCAAAGGGTTCCCACCGAACGTCGTCGAATGCGACCGCTTGGTGAGGTCGCCAACCTTGCGCGAGAACGCGATGGCGCCCATCGGCATGCCGCCGGCTATCGATTTCGCGAGACAGAGGATGTCCGGCACCAGTCCGTACTGCTCGATCGCGAACAGTGTGCCGGTCCGAGCGAATCCGGTCTGGACCTCGTCGACGATGAGCAGCGCCCCCCGCTCGGCGCAGAGCCGAGCCGCCTCCTGAGCGAACTCGCGCGTCGCCGGACGCACCCCGCCCTCTCCCTGAACGAGCTCGAAGATGAACGCGGCGGTGTCGGCGGTGATCGCGGCATCGAGCGCCTCGGGCTTGTTGAAAGGCACGTGCGAGAAGCCCGGGACAAGTGGACCGAACAGGTCGCGGTACTCGGGACCCCACGTCGCTGAGAGCGCGCCCATCGTCTTGCCGTGGAAGCCGCGCATCGTCGCCACGATGCCCGCCCGGCGCGTCGCGGCGCGCGCGAATTTGATCGCGCCCTCGACCGCTTCGGTCCCGCTGTTGCAGAGAAAGACGCGATCGAGCGCGGCAGGCACGATCCCGGCGAGGACGTCGTAGAGCTCGGCTCGGCGATCGTTGTAGAAGAGCTCGGTGCATGACGCGAGAGTCCGCGCCTGGTGCGCGATCGCGTCGGCGACGGCGGCGTTGCCGTGACCGAGGTTCGCGATGCCCTGACCGCCGACGCAGTCGATATACGACCGCCCCTCGCTGTCACAGACGGTCGCCCCGTCTCCGCGTACCAGGACGATGGCCCGCTTCGTATAGAGGCCGGAGGTGTGCGCGTCTTCGGCCGCGATGAGATCGGCGGTCGACCGAAGCGTCGTGCTCACGATCGGATCACGGTCCGGACGCTCGGATCTCCGCTCGCCGAGCGGATCACGACCTCGTCGATGCCGCCGTCGATCGCCTCGCGCGCCGCGAGGATCTTCACCTTCATGCGGCCACGCGCCATCGACTCCGCCTCCGCGATCGTCGTCTCGGCGACGAGCGTGCGCGGATCGTCCGCGTCGCGAAAGAGTCCCGGCACGCTCGTGAGGATGATGAGCGCATCCGCATCGATGGCGACGGCGATCGCGGCCGCGACACGATCCCCGTCGACGTTGAGCGCCTGTTGCTCGGTCGATAGCGCGAGCGGTGCGATCACCGGCACGCGTCCCGCGCCGATGAACTGCGTGAGCAACGGAAGGTTCACCGCCTCGACCTTTCCGGTGTAGTCATCGCGAAGGATGATGGTCTTCCCATCGCGCACCGACCGCACATCCTTCTTCCGCGCGACGAGGAGGCGACCGGATATACCCGAAAGTCCGACAGCGTCGATCCCGCGCTGCTGGAGCTTCTCGACGTAGAGGAAATTCTCCACCCCGAGGGCGGCCATCGCGAAGATCTCGAGGGTGCGGCGATCGGTGCGGCGGCTTTCATGGCCCGACGGCGAGACGACGGTCTCCTGCGGATAACCGAGCGCCGCGGCGAGCTTGTTCGTCTCGCCGGAGGCGCCATGCACGAGCACGATCTCGTCGGAACGCGCGATGTCGGCGACCAGATCGGCGACCGCGTCGCGATCGACGCCCGCACTGCCGCCGGCCTTCACGACGGCCCGGAGCGTCATGGATGCAGACCCGCGAAGGCAAGGCCGGCCTGCTCGTCGAGCCCCAGAGCGACGTTCATCGCCTGGATCCCATTGCCGGATGCGCCCTTCACCAAGTTGTCGATCGCGCAAAGGGCGACGACGCGGTCCCCACGCGGGTCGAGCGCGAAGCCGACGTCCGCAAAGTTCGTCCCCGCGAGGAGCTTCGGCTCGGGATAACGCCAGATGCCGGTACGCTCCTTGACGATGCGGACGAACGGCTCGGCAGCGTACGAGTCGCGATAGATCTTCCAGAGCGCCTTCTCGTCGACCGGGGCGTTCGTGTAGACGTGCGCCGTCGCGAGCACGCCACGCACGAGCTCGACGGAGGTCACCGAGAGATCGACCCGCACGGCGTGCCCGCCTAGGCGCAGCTCCTGTTCGATCTCGGGGGTGTGACGGTGGCCGACCGGGCGGAACGATCGCACCACCCCAGAACGTTCCGGGTGATGGCTGTCCTCGCTCGGCTCGCGTCCTCCCTCGCTTGACCCCACCTTGCACTCGATGACGACCGGCCGCGTGCGGTCGACGACACCGGCACGGAAGAGAGGGAGGAGCGCGAGGATCGAGGCGGTCGCGTTGCAGCCCGCACCGGTGATGCGCGTGGCGCTACCGATCTCGCTCCGGTGGAGCTCCGGAATGCCGTAGGTCCAGCGATCGAGCACCGTCGGCCGCGGGTGCGGCGAGCCATACCAACGGTCGTAGTCCGCGGGGTCGCGGAGACGGTGATCGCTCGAGAGGTCGATCAGGACCGTGGCGCGATCTTCGAACTCGTGCGCGCGATGCGCTCCGTTCGGCAGCGAGAGAAAGAGGACGTCGCACCTGCTCACGTCCTCGTAGTGCACGAAGGAGAGGCTCGTCCGCTTGCGCAAGTTGGGGTGCGCCGCGGTCACCGGCTTTCCGGCGAGGGATTCGCTGCCGGCGACGATCTCGTCGACCTTGGGGTGGCTCAGCAGGAGGCGCAGGAGCTCGCCGCCCGCGTACCCCGCGGCGCCAATCACTCCGACTTTCACTCCGTCACTGGGCGGCTCTCGCCACCTCGAGGACGTAGTCGACGACCTTCGCGGGAATGTTGACGCCGGTCGTGTCGATGGAATTGCGGAACTCCATGGTGTAGTTCACCTCGTTCACGAGCAGTCCCTCCGGCGCCTCAAGGAGGTCGATCGCGACGACGCCGCCGCCGACGGCGCGGGCAGCTCGCACGCAGAGCTCGTCGAGCTCGGGCGTCACCGGGCAGTTCGAGGCCTGGCCGCCGCGGGCGGTATTGGTGATCCAGTGGTCGCTGGCGCGGTAGATAGCGGCAATCGTCTCGCCACCGACGACGAACGCGCGGATGTCGCGGCCGGGCTTCTGGATGTACTCCTGGATGTAATAGATCGAGTGAAGGTAGTTGCCGAGGACGTCCTTGTGCTCGACGATCGCCTCGGCCGCCTCGCGGTCGTTCACCTTCGAGACGAGCCGGCCCCACGAGCCGATGAGCGGCTTCAGGACGACGGGATACCCAAGCTCCTCGATCGCCGCGAGCGCCGACTCAGGGGTGAACGCCACGCGCGTCCGCGGGCTCGGCACGCCGTCGCGGATAAGCCGCATCGTCGTGAGCAGCTTGTTCCCGCAGATCTCGGCCACCTCGTAGCGGTTCACGGTCGGCACGCCCCACGCGTCGAACACCGAGAGTGCGTAGAGAGCGGTGCCGTGTTGGATGCAGCGCTCGAGGATCACGTCGACGCCGAGCTCGGGGCGGTGCTCTACGGCGAGGACCAGCTCGCGGTCATCGATGATCTTCGTCTCGACGCCCCGCGACTCGAGCTCGCCGAGGAGGAGCTTCTCCTCGACACGCACCCTCGACAGGAGCACCCCGACGCGGGGTCTATTCACCCCAGTCCTCTTGAGCCTCCGGCGCGAGGGCGAGCGCGAGCGGCGCGGTGTCTTTTACTTCGAGCTCGGCGCCGCAATCCGGGCAGGACACGATCTCGCCTTTGACGGCGTCGGAGCCGACGGTGACCTCGGCATCGCACTCGGGGCACTTCGCCACGGTTCCCCTCCTCCCAAGACCTTGAGAGGAGAAGCCTAACGAATCAGTCGGCGTCCGCGGCGGCGAGAAGCGGCGCTCGCGCCCCCGCTTTGTCCTCGTACATGCGCGCGTCCGCGGTGCTGATGAGCGCATCGGCGTCTCGGCCATCGATCGGGAACCACGCGATGCCGAACGACGCGCGCGGCAGATCGTTCGCCTGGCCGGCCCACATGTAGCGCTCTTCGCGCAGTCGCGCCGCGATCCGGCCGACGATCGCCTGCGCTGGAAGCGGGCCCGTGCGGGGCAGAAGAAGGACGAACTCGTCGCCGCCGAAGCGGGCGACCACATCTTCCGAACGCGTCGCCTGGCGCATCGCGCGCGCGAGCGTCCGAAGCACTTCGTTGCCGACGAGATGGCCGGCCGAGTCGTTGACGGCCTTGAGGCCGTCGACGTCGCACATCACCACGCCAAACGTCTCGCCGTGACGTGTCGCGTCGGCGATCTGGACCTCGAGACGCTCGAGGAGGCTGCGGCGGTTGAGCACGCCGGTAAGGTCATCGTCGCGGGCGAGCCGGCGGGTCTCCGCCAGGAGCGCCGCGTTCGCGATCGCGATCGCGGCCTGGGCCGCGTAGAGACGGACCAGGCGCCGCGTCTCCTCGGAGAATTCATGGGGGCGCGAAACATACGCGGTGAGGGTTCCGACGATCTCTCCGTGAGCGATCAGCGGCGCGGCGATCGCGGACGCGATGAGCCCGTGGAGCGCGGGGTTGCTATCGGGGTGGGCGCGATAGTCGCTTGCCGCGACGACGTCACGCGTGCGCAGGCTCTCCAGGGCGATGCCCCGCAGGTCCTCGCCGACGGACGAGCGCAGGCCGAGGGCCGGTGCGTTGTGGACGGCGCGGACGACGAATCCCTGATTCTTTTCGGCGAGCGCGACCATGGCGCCGTCCGTGCCCGTCAGCGCGGTCGCCTCACGCGCGATCAGGCTCGCGAGCTCTTCAAGCGAAAGCTCGCCGGCCGTCGCGAGACCGACGTCATACAGGATGGCGAGCTCCTCGGCGCGGCGGCGCTCGCGCTCGCCCAGCTGCCAGTTCGTGTAGAGGGCGAGGCCGGCGCGGGTCGCGAGGACGAGCACGGTCAGGGCAACGGCGCCGTCGATGAGGTCGGCGAAGCGTCCGGGCACCCTCTGGACATCCGTATAGACGAGGAGGAACGAGCACGCCGCGGCGACCACGCCGGGCAGCACCATACGCGACAGATGAATAGCCGACCCGGACAGCCGGCTGTTCCGGCCGTCTTCACGCTCCTCCACCCACTGCGCGCCGGCGATGCCGATGGCGCCGATGCCGATGAGCCAGAGAGCGTCGACCGGCGTGCCGGCCTTGAACGTCCCCTCGATGTTCGCGGGCAGGTAGAGCACGAACGCGAGGGCATTCAGGCCCAGCCCGAGGAAGAGCGAGATCACCGCGCCACGCGGCTCGGGCTGCGGGATGCCCCATACGGCCGAGAGGGCAGCTGCCGTCGCCGCGACATAGAGCAGCGGGTACAGGACCGCGACCGCCGAGGCCTGGGGATCCCGGGCGACATCGGTCGCGAGGGTCGTCGCAAGGAACAGCGTCACCGACGCGACCAGCGTCAGGATGACCGCGCCCACATCGAGGACGAGGGCGTAGAGCGTGAGCTTTTGACCGTGCCTGCGAAGCAGCAGCACCAGGGCGATCGTCCACACCGGCGCCGCGGTCATGAAACCAAGATCCACGACGAGGGGTGAGGGCATCGCCATCCCGCCGATCTCGACGACATCACGCAGGAGCTGACCGACGAGCCAGGAGACCGAGCCCGCGCAGAACAGCAGCCACACCATGCGGTCGCTGCCTCCCGACGAGCGGACCGCGCGCGCGGTCCCGAAGATCGCGCCGATCGCGGCCGCGGTCCATGCGAAGTCGGCGATGGCGCAGCGCGCGAAGTCGTCGGTGACGACCTGTTCGATCCCATAGACGAGCGCGGCGCCGATGACCGCGGCGGCGTAGCGCGGCATCGCGCCACGCGGATGTGCGGCGAGCAGTTTTCGTATCACGATGAAGACGCTAGGGACCCGCGAGGCGCGCGGGAACGCCCAGAACGTACTGATCGCGTCCTTCGCGGGGGACGCGAACGGGGGAATTCAACAGGTCGTGTCCCCCATTGGTGTGGGTACTACGCCGCGTGGGCTAGCTTCATCTGGTGACTCCGCCGCTTCTCGTAACGATCTTCGATGCGCTCGTCTTCCTCGCCGTCGTCGTGCCGTCCTTGCTGCTCATCCGTCATCGCAACGCGATACCGAAGCTGCCTGGGATGAAGGTAGAGCCCGTGACTCTGCCGCGGCTCTCGGTGGTCGTGCCCGCGCGGGACGAAGGGGCGACGATCGCGCGCGCGGTCCGGTCGCTCCTCGGGCAGGACTACCCGCAGATCGAGGTGATCGTCGTCGACGATCGTTCGAGCGACGCGACCGGCGAGATCCTGCGCGAGCTAGCCGAGAAGGACCGTCGTCTTCTGACGCTTCGCGTCGATGAGCTGCCGGCCGGATGGCTCGGCAAGAATCACGCGCTCTGGCTCGGCGCGGCGCGTGCCAGCGGGGAGTGGCTGCTCTTCACGGATGCGGACGTCGTGTTCGCTCCGGGTGCCCTCGGCCGCGCCGTCGCATACGCGGTAGCCGAGGGACTCGACCATCTCACGCTCGCGCCGCGCCTCGTGGCGCACGGACTCGCGCTGCGGGCATTCGTCGCCTTCTTCGGCTACGCCTTTATCGCGCTCTGGGGCGCGTATCTCGCGAACGACCCGAAGAGCAGGCGCGGTGTGGGCATCGGCGCGTTCAACCTCGTACGCAGGGCCGCGTACGAGCGGATCGGCACGATGCGCCCGCTCTCGCTGCGGCCAGACGACGACATCCGCCTGGGTCGACGCCTACGCGGGTTCGGTTTTCGGCAGCGCGTGTTGAACGGCAACGAGCTCCTGTCGGTGGAGTGGTACCCGTCGCTCGGCCGCGCGATCTCCGGCCTCGAGAAGAGCATGTACTCAAGCTTGGAATACCGCCTCCTCGATGCGGTCGGGGTGCTGCTCTATCTGTTCGCCACGATGATGTGGCCGTTCGCCGGCGTGGTGCTGCTCGGTGGGATCGACCGGGTGTTGCTCGCGACCGTCGTCGTGTGCCTCGTGGCGGCGCTTCTCGAGACCTATCGCCAATCGATGTCGCCACGCCTCAC
>Ga0307308_10001220_pt1 | contig 10199 bp, 8 predicted proteins | sample ER_DNA_195_FD_194501 | JGI IMG/M metagenome (GOLD analysis project Ga0307308, IMG submission 194501) | Bulk soil microbial communities from the East River watershed near Crested Butte, Colorado, United States - ER_DNA_195 | ecosystem: Environmental > Terrestrial > Soil > Floodplain | place: USA...
CTCGGGCTGCGAGCGGAGATCGTGGAGCCGCTCTATCACCTCGGTTGGGTCCACCGCGCGGTCAAGGAAGCCGGCCGGTTGACGCCCGACCGCCTGTCGCGCGGCCACTACGTGCGGCTGCTGAGGTCGGGCATGTCCGAGGGCACGACCGGCGGCCTGGATCTACTCGTCGGTGGCGGTGAGCGCCGGGCCGACTGAGGTCGAGGCCGGCGACGGCGAAGCGTTCAGCGGGTTTCCGCCGCGGATCCGGCGGGTGGTTCGATCGATTCCCGGAAGCGATCCGCCAGGATCGCGGTGTTGCGCCGAAGGTCGAACTCGGCGAGGACCAGCTCGCGCCCCGCTCGCCCGAGACGGATCCGCAGGCCAGGATCGCCGGCCAGGCGTTCGATAGCGTCCGCGAGGGCGATCGGGTTGCCCGGTTCCACGAGGAGCCCGGTCCCCTCGTCCACGACGAGCTCCGGGATGCCGCTCAGGCGCGAGGCCACGACCGCCCGCTCGGCGGCGAGGGCCTCCATCAACGCGACCGGGATCCCTTCGGTCTTGCCGGACTGCAGGACCACGCTCGGCTGGACGACGATGTCGGCCTGGCCGAGCAGCTCGGCCACCCGATCGCGTGGTTGGGAACCGAGGAGCTCGACGACGTCCTGGAGCCCCAGCTCACCGATTCGATCCGCGAGGGCCGACCGTTCCTCGCCCTCGCCCACCAGCTGGCACTGGACGGCCACACCTCGGTCGACCAGCAGGCGGCAGGCCTCGATGAGGAACCGCTGGCCCTTCTGGGGCTGGAGACTTGCAATGGAGAGGATGCGCAGGGGCGAGGCCGCCGATCCGCCGACCGGCGTCGCCGTTCCGGACTCGGCGGGGCGGGGAGCGAACACGGCCGGATCGGCACCGCAGTGGATGACGGCCACCTTTGCGGTCGCCTGCGGACCGTACCAGCGCTCGAACAGACGTCGGTTCTGTTCGGAGATCGTCACCACGAAGCGGGCCGCGCGGATCTTCTCGTCGAGCATCGCCCGGTCGACATAGATGTCGTGGGCGTGGGCGGTGAAGCTGAAGGGCAGGCCGGTGAGCCTCGCGGCAACGTACGCGGCCAGGGCGGGGTGGGTGGCCCAGTGGGCGTGGATGTGGTCGATACGGAGGGTTTCCATTCGCCGCGCGAACGTCGCCCCGAGCGGCACCGCGACGAGGGCGCGCAGCAGGAAGCGAGGCGACCGGATGTTGCCTCGGATCGCGGCCGCCCAGGCCCTCACGTAGCGCCGTGGCCGCCGTCGCAGCCAGTGGATCTGGGCCCGGACGACCTCGAGCGACAGCAGCCGGATGTCGTGGGCCCGTTCCACGAGCTCGGCCGCGCCCGGCTGGACCGTCGCGTCGCGATGCAGGACGAGCGGGAAGATCTCGACCCGGTGACCGAGGCGCTCGAGCTCGAGAATCTCGTACAGGATGAACGTCTCGGTCGTCTTGGGGAAACGCGACATGAGGTAGGCGAGACGGAGCGGCCGCCCCGCCGGCTCGCTCATCGCGTCGACCCCGATGTGCGCGCCAGCTCCGCATACAGGCTCGCGTAGCGGTCGGCGCAGGCCTCCCAGGTGTACAGCCGCTCGACGAGCGCGCGGCCACGCCCGGCCATTGCAGCCGCCGAGCCCCTGTCCGCGAGCAACCGGAGGACCGCTTCGGCGAATGCCTCGGGTCCATCGGCAATGAGGAGGTCCCTGCCGGTTTCGGCGGCCACGCCCTCCGCGCCGAGAGGCGTCGCCACGACCGGCCGGCCCATCGCGAGCGCTTCGAGGACCTTGTTCTTGATCCCGCTCCCGCTGACCATCGGGGCGAGAACGACGGCGGCCCCGGCGAGGTATGGCCGGACGTCGGCCACGGCGCCCGTCACCGTGATGGCCGAATTGGCGGCCAGCGCCAGCACCGACGGCGCGGGGTCTCGACCCGCGACCACGAAACGGACGTCGGGCCGGGTCGCGTGGATCAGCGGCAAGACGCGGCCGGCAAACCACTGCACGGCAGCGACATTGGGCGGGAAGGACATGGCCCCGACGAAGGCGACCGTGTCGGCGGCGACATCGGCTTCGGGCATCGGCTGAAAACGCTCCGCATCGACGCCGTTCGGGATGACCTCGACCCGCTGCCGTGGCGAGAGCTGGCGAAGCGCGGCCGCGTCGGCGTCGGCGACGACGGTGAGGATCGGGAACGAGCCGACCGCGCGCCGTTCGACGATCCTGGCCGTGCGCCGACGGAGGTTGGCACGCACTGAGCCGGATGTCGCCCGAGAGGCTCCGAGCGTCTCCGAGTCGACCAGCTCCAGGAGCCGGGGCAGCCCCCCGAGATCGGGGGCATAGGCCGCCATCGGCAGCAGTCGGACGTGGACGACGTCGAACCGCTCGGACGCGACGATCGACCGGATCTCGGCGCCCAGCCGGGAAGCTGCCGGCGGGTCGAACCCCGCAACACCGGGGAGGTGGAGCCGTCCGAGCCCGGGCTCAAGCGCCCCGCGCAATGAGCTGACGCGCCGCCGGCGGGGAACGAGATGGATCGCGTCAAAGGTGTCCTCGAGCTGGGCGCGACTCGCCGCTTCCTGGCCGCTGACGACCGGCGCGACGAGCGTCAGCCGGTGGTTTCGGCGCAGCCGTGGGAACAGCTCCCGGGCGATGAGCTCGGTGCCCTGGGTGACCGTGACCGGCGGCGATCGGTCGATGACGAGAACGTTCAGGGTCACGCCAGGACGCTCACGACGTTGGCGCGCACCCATGCCCGCTGGCGTGCGAGGGCGGGGCGACGATCGACATTCACCTCGACGGCGCGCAGCCAGTACAGGCGCAGTGCCGTCGACGCGTCCAGCCCATCGAAGACCGCCGGTCCGTCGCTGCCCTCTGCGCCCGGGCCGAGGACCGCCCGGTCGTCCGCTGTCCAGGCCGCGTCACGGAGGAGCTCCCTGACGAGCTCACCCAGGGCCCGGCGCTCGACGAGCCGTCGTGTCGTGAGCGCGAGGTGCAGAAGGTCATGCAGTGGCAGCTCGTCGGGTGCCGCGCTGTCCCAGTCGACGAGGCCTGTCAGCTGGTGGCCGGCCTGGTCAACGAGGACGTTCGCCGGCCATAGATCGCCGTGGATCCAGCCGGCCGACAGCTTGCGCCCGCGGACGGCGGAGCGCAGTTCCGATCCGAGTTGATCCAGCGCCGCGGCGTGGGTCGGCGGATGGCGCCCAGCGTCGAGGATCGAGCGTACGATCGCGACCCGCCGGTCGACCCACGTGCTGAGCTGGATATCGATCACCGCCGCGCGAACCGCGCTCGCGGCATGGATGGCAGCGATCCCGTCGGCCACCCGCCGGAGGAGCACTGCGCGTTCGTCCGGGTCGCCGATCAGGCTCCGCCCGGACTGTCCCGGAAGCGCCCCTTCCGCTAGCCAGGCACGACCGCTGGCCTCGCCGCTCGCCAGCAGCCGGGGCAGGAGAGCGGCGGCGGCCGTGCCGGCTTCGGCTCTGCCCAGCAACGAAGGGATGGAGGTCAGGGCGGCTGCTGCGCGAGCCAGGCCGCGTCGCCCCGACGGACCCCGGGCGATGCGCACGGCAGCGAGGGGCAGCGCTCCCTCCGGCCCGACCAGGAAGATGGCAGGGTCGCCCGGGACGGCCCGCCGCTCGACCCAGTCGGCCGGCTTCCCCGCGACTCCCGCCTCGGCGAGGTCTGCGAGGATCGCGGGCAGGTATGCCCGCTCATGAGCCAGCTCGCGCGCGGTTCCGATGTCTCGCCAGGCGCGGACGATCCGCCGCGCAATGGCGCGGCTCGGCGGGGCTGTCGGTGAACCAGACTGGGGATCGACCACGACGGTGCGGCGACTCCGGCGATCGGGGGAGGCGGCCGGAACGAGGTGCTCGACCAGGCCGAGGAGCGGCGGTCATGGTACCTCGACGCACCGCCTCTGAGCGGTGCCGCTTTCCACGATCGGGAGAAGCCCGTATCCTCAGCGGGCACCCACTGGGCAGAGGTGCGGCTGGTCGCGTTCGACCCGAACCCTCTACATCTTGATGAATCTCTCGATGACTCCGGCGACACTGGACGGGCAACTGGCCCGTCACCGGTGCGTTGGGGGACGACACTGGACTGGGGAGAACTAGTGGAACTCACGGGCTATCTGACCGTCGCACGGCGATGGTGGTGGACGCTCCTCGTGGCGGCGTGGGTGGCGGCCCTCTCGGGGTGGCTCGTGGCGTCACGGATCACCCCGACGTACGAGGCCCAGGTCCAGCTGCTTGTCGGGCCGATCAACACGGACATCGACACGCTCAAGGCGTCGGGACAGTTGGTCCAGACCTATGCCCAGCTGGCGATCAGCCCGCCGTTGCTCCAATCGACCGCTCGCGAGGTGCCGGGGGTCGATCCCGTCAAGCTCGGCAACGGTGTCCGGGCCACGGCGAGCGACGTCACCCGCGTCCTCCAGATCCGGGTCCAGGACGCCGATCCAGCCCAGGCGGCAAAGATCGCCAACACGATGGCCGACGAGCTCATCCAGATCACGACCGGTGCCACGACGCGACCTGAGGGCCAGCTCGAGGTCATCGGCGCGGCCGTCCCGCCGACGGTTCCGATCGCCCCGCAGGTCTCGCTGATCGTCCTCCTTGCAGCCGTCGCGGGTCTGCTCGGCGGGCTCTTCCTGGTGATCGTCGTGGAGTACGCCACGGACAGCGTCCGCGATCGATCGGACCTGGCTCGTCTCGTCCCTGCGAGCGTCCTGTCCACAGTCTCCTTCGACCAGCGGCAACCGGGCGTGGATCCGGTTCCGGTCGCACAGGCGGTGGCGCCCGGCTCGGAGAATGCGATCGCGTTCCGATTGCTGGCCGCCAAGATCGCGTTTGCCGCCACCGATCGGCCGACCCGCTCGACCCTCGTCACATCCCTGCGCGAAGGGGACAGCGCCGTGGTCGCGATGAATGTCGCGGCAGCAATGGCCGCCAGCGGCCATCGGGTCGTCGTCGTCGACGGTTCGCCCGACGGCGATCTCACGAGAGTCCTCGACATGACCGCCCGACGCGGCTTGAGCGACGCCATCGGATCCCGCCAGGCCGATGCACGTGGCGCGCTGGCCACGGGACCGGCGGGAGTCCAGGTCATGCCCAGCGGAGCGGAGGGCAGCCTCGAGCTCGTCGCGGTCGAGCACGTCAGGGCCGTCCTCGATGCTCTCCTTCGCGAGGCCGACCTCGTCGTCATCGACGGCGGAGCGATCCAGCAGTCGGCGGGCGCCCTGACCTGGGCGCGGGCGGCCGAAGAGACCGTCCTCGTCGTCCGACGAGGGTCAACTCGGCGCGATGAGCTCCGACTGGCGGCCGAAAGCCTGCGCTTCGTCGATGCCGCCATTGGCGGAACCGTCCTCGTCCAGCGTCCGACTGGTCGGTCCGCCATCCGGCGCCCGCTCGGCCGACGGATCCCCCGTCCCATCGCAGCGGCCCCGGAGAGCCGGCCGATCCGATCCGGTGGACCCACGGCGATGGCCAGCCCCTCCGAGGCGTCGTCGATCGTGGGCGGGACCATGCCATTCGCTCCGCGGCCGACGACGGTCGCACCGACGATCAGCCAGTCGACGGTGAGGCAGCCCGTGTACGAGGTGCCGGAGTACGACGCACCCGTGTACCGCCAACCGGCGTATCAGCCGCCGGTCACCATCCCGTCGATCGTGCCGTCGTCCTCTCGGCTCGTCTCGAGCGAGGAACGACAGCCCGACGTCCGTCCGGTGGCGCCGATCATTCCGATCGTGCCCGCTCCGGCTCCCGCCCCGTCACCTGTCGCACCTTCTGCCCGCTCGACCCCCAAGCGCCGGTCGGCGCAACCCAAACCCGCTGCCTCGGCCGGGGAGACACGACCGGCAGACGCCGACGAGTACAGCAGTCCGAAGCGTCGCGCGTCCGGCCGGACCCAGCGTCCGCCCGCCGGCTGAGCCGGATGGGCCGGGTCGTCGGACGGGTCGCGATGGCCGCGTTCTGGATGTCCGCGGGCACGATCGCGGCGACCTACGTCGCGTTTCCCGCTTTGCTGCTCGTCCGCGGTCGGGTCGTCCGACGGCCCGTGGCGGCGGCCGACATCACTCCCGACGTGAGTCTTGTCATCGCCGCGCACGACGAGGAGCTGAGCATCGGCGCAAAGCTGGACAACGTGCTGGCCCTGGACTATCCGGCGGACCGGATCCAGGTGCTGATCGCCTCCGACGGTTCGACCGACCGGACTAACGCGATCGTCGCCGCGTTCGCCGGCCGCGGGATCCGGCTCCTTGCGTTGCCGCGCGTCGGCAAGGCCGCCGCACTCAACGCCGCCCTGACGGAGGCGACGGGCGAGATCGTGGTCTTCTCCGACGCCAACAGCATGTTCGAGGCAGGGGCGATCCGGGCGATCGTCCGGCCTTTCGCCGATGCTGCCGTGGGTGGCGTCGCAGGCGACCAGCGCTACGATCGCGGCGGGGCCAACGGCGCCATGGCCGAGGGTGAGCGCGGCTATTGGGATCTGGACCGGCTGCTCAAGCTTGCCGAGACGGCCAGTGGCAGCGTGACCTCCGCGACCGGAGCGATATACGCGGTCCGCCGGGCCTTGATCCCGCCCGTCATGGACGGCGTCACGGACGATTTCTACACGTCGACCGCCGTTGTTGCCGCCGGCCGCCGCCTGGTCTTCGCCGAAGATGCGGCCGCCCATGAGCCCGTGGCTTATCGGGCGGGGTCGAGTACGGCCGCAAGGTCCGGGTCATGACCCGCGGATTGCGCGGCGTCATCGTTCGCCGGTCGCTGCTGGATCCCAGGCGGCACGGGTTCTATTCGATCCAGCTGCTGTGGCACAAGTTGCTCCGCCGGCTCATGGTCTTTCCCCTCCTCGCCGTCGCGGTCACGAGCCCGTTCCTGTGGGGGCGCGGCTGGCTGTACCGGCTGGCGACCATCGGCCAGGCCGCGTTCTATGGACTCGCCGGCGCAGGGATTGCCCTGCGTCACCGCCCCGAGTCGAGGGCCCGTTACCTGGCGCTACCAGCCTATTTCTGCCTGGTCAACATGGCCGCCCTTCAAGCCACGCTCAACATCGTCCGCGGCCGGCGGATCGATCGCTGGGAGCCGATGCGTGCTCCCGGCGCAGCTGATACGTCGGCGGCGGAGGACCTGACGACGCTCGAACCGGCGCGCGAGGCGGTCGTGTGAGCGCGGAGTCGTTGGCCGCTCGAGGCGGGCCGGCCGATGTCATGCCGGCGGCTTCCCGGACACGCCGCCCGCCGGCGGCGCTCATAGTCCTGCTCGTCGCAGTGGCACTGGCGGGCACGATTGGCGCCATTGGCGGCGGCAATCCGGTGCTTGGCATCGTTTCGGCCGGAGCGGTCCTCCTCGCCCTGACCATGGCGATCCGGCCCGATTACACGGCCCTGGTGGTGGTGGGGGTCCTCTACAGCAACGCGGCGGTCATCGCCGTGCAGTTCCACGGCGTTCCGTACATCGCCGCCGCGGGGGTCCCGTTCCTCCTCGTGGTGCCGGTGGGCTATGAACTGATCGTTCGGCGCCGGCCGATCGTCGTCACGTCGGCGTTCCCGTTGATCTCCCTGTTCCTCCTCATCCAGATCGTCAGCGCCCTCCTCGCGGACGACGTGGCTTCCTCAGCGGGCGACGTGGAGATCTTCGTGGTCGAGGGCATCGGCCTCTATTTCATGCTCACCAACACCATCCGCTCACTCGACACCCTTCGTCGGGTGGTCTGGGTCCTGCTGGCTGTCGGCGTGTTCATCGGGCTCCTGTCGGCGTACCAGGACGCCACGAAGACGTACGACAACGACTACTGGGGCTTCGCCCAGATGAGCCAGGCCACGTTGGACACGGGCACAACGACGCTATCGGGGGCCACCCTTCAGCCGCGTCTCGCCGGACCGATCGGCGAGACGAACCGCTATGCCCAGATCATGCTCATGCTGGTGCCGCTGGGTCTGTTCTGGGCGGTGAGCGCGCGGTCGAGGATCCCCAGGCTGGCGGCATTCGCGGCGGCCGGCGCAGCCTCCATAGGAGTGGCCCTGACCTTCTCGCGTGGCGCGGCCGTGGGCTTCTTCCTGGTCCTTGTCATCATGGTCGTTCTTGGCTATATCAAGCCCATCCAGCTGTTCGTGGTGTCGCTGGGTATCGCCCTGCTCCTCGTGGCATTTCCGCAATACGGCAGTCGGGTTGGATCTCTCGTCGGGACCGTCACCGGCGATACGGCCTCGGGCTCCCCGGACAACGCGGTGCTCAGCAGAGCGACCGAGGCGATCACGGCGGTGCTCGTGTTCGCCGACCACCCGATCCTCGGGGTTGGACCGGGTCGGTTCCCGTCGTACTACCGGCTGTACGCGGACGACGTCGGGATCGCGGTCAAGCAGAGGGACCGGGAGGCGCACGACCTCTATGTGGGCATTCTGGCGGAGGACGGGATCGTTGGCTTCGTCGCCTTCATGGGGATTCTGGCTCTCACACTGCGCGATCTGATCCGGGTCCGGCGCCGCTGGTTGAAGAGCAGGCCGGACATTGCCGCCATGGCGACTGGGCTAATGCTCTCCATCGTCACGTACATGACAACCGGCCTGTTCCTGCACCTGTCGTACGCCCGCTACTTCTGGCTCATGCTCGCGCTGGCGGGCGCCGCCGCCCACATCGGGTTGGAGCTGACCGAGGAGGCGCGGCGCTCGAAGGCACAGCCGATTCATGCTCCCGCTGCCGCGCCTGCCTTGGGCGCCGTACCCTACCTGCGACGGACGGGTCAGCGCGCGTAGAGGCCACCCGGTGGCCTGGATCACCGACCGTTTGAACGAGGACGCAAAAACTGCCTATGGGTATTTCGACGGCTGTTGGCCGAATCGTTTTGCGACTCTCGCCGAGGCGGCTTAGGGCCGCTGTTTTCGCGGGTGCAAAGCGGTACTGCCCAGTGTGCGATACCCGTTTGCGCCGCTTCCTCAATTTCCGTGGCCGGAGAAACGCGCTGTGCCCGGTTTGCCTGTCTCTGGAACGGCATCGTCTCACGTGGCTGTTCCTGATGGAACGGACGGACTTGACGAATGGAAAGGCCAAGCGCCTGCTGCATATGGCGCCTGAGCGCGGGCTGGAGAGCCGCCTTCGGGCAGTTGACGGGGTCGACTACCTGAGTGCTGATCTGGTCGATCCGGAAGCGATGGTCCGTTTCGATGTGACGAACATTCCGTACCCGGATCAGAGCTTCGACGTCATCCTGTGCAGTCACGTTCTGGAGCACGTTCCCGATGATCGTCTCGCCATGCGTGAGCTCGCTCGGGTCCTGCGACCGTCTGGCTGGGCGGTCATCGAGGTGCCGCCAGTGCGCGTCGCGAAGACCTTCGAGGACCCATCCGTCACGGATCCGAAGGAGCGAAGGCGGCTATTCGGTCAACACGACCACGTCAGAGTCATCGGAGATGACTATCCCGCGCGGCTGGAAAAAAACAGATGGTCGATTCTGAGGTTTCGATCCGCCGACATCGCGGGCGACCGAATGGTGACGTCGGGCCTGAAGGCGGAAGAGGAAATCTTCCTTGGGAGGAGCGTGTAGGCGCGCGAGGCGCCCCCCGGTACGTTCGGTGGACGGCCATTGACCAAACCCGGGACCATCCGGTGGGGCGGCCCAGTGGGGTGTGCTGAGGCTGGGAACAGTCGGGCCCGGTGCGCCAAAAACGAACCTCGAGCTGGGGCTTCGCGTGGTCCGCGGACCATCGTGTCAGGTGACGCGGCGGGACGTTCGCGTTAAGGTCGGAGCCTGTCTCACGGTCCGCCGTCGCGACCGCACAGAGACGGAACGAAATGCCAACCCCACGGCGACGTGGGTGCACGGAACGCCACGTGACTCCGATCCTGCGGAGTAAGACGAGCTGCCGAAACCGTCCGCGGGTACCGCGATTACCCGGTCACGCCGGGTCGTTGCTCTGCCTTCGGGCTTGGGCGCCTGGCAGGCGTCCATGGACCTACCGGAGAGCCCCAATGCGCACGATCCGCACCGCCGATCCATCCGCGCGCCCCGCTCCGTTCAAGGTCTCCGGCCCGCTGTGGCTGGTTCGCCGTCGCGTCCGCGACAGGCTGACGCCACCACGGGTTGTCCCGTGGTTCGTTTGACGGAGCCCGATCCGAGCCTTTGCCTCGCCCCGTCGGACCACTGGCCAGGCGCGCCGAGGACCGCCCGCCCATAACGTCGACTGACCAGCGCTAC
>Ga0307308_10001221_pt1 | contig 10199 bp, 10 predicted proteins | sample ER_DNA_195_FD_194501 | JGI IMG/M metagenome (GOLD analysis project Ga0307308, IMG submission 194501) | Bulk soil microbial communities from the East River watershed near Crested Butte, Colorado, United States - ER_DNA_195 | ecosystem: Environmental > Terrestrial > Soil > Floodplain | place...
TGGGCACACGCGGTCTCGGCCGTATGATGTCCGGCTGGCATTCGGGACAAATCCAAACCTACCTGCGCGCCGTGGGCGTGAGCGTGCTGGTCTTGCTGGTTCTTTACGCATGGCTCACATGATCACGACGCTCATTCTCGTTCCGCTCGCCGGCGCGCTTTTCGTGAGTGCCGCACGGCCGAACCGTGCCCGCGGGGTCGCTCTCGGATTCAACGCGCTCACCGCAATTCTGGCTCTCATCTTATGGCGAAACTTCGACGCCACCGCGATCGGTCTTCAGTTGATCGAACGCCACGCATGGGTTCCCGCGATCGGCGCTGAATATCTCGTTGGGGTAGATGGGTTGAGTCTGCTGCTCGTGTTGCTGACGTCGCTAATCATCCCGTTCGCGTTTTTCGCCCAACGCGCAGGCCCCGGGTTTTGCGCGCTGATGTTGCTGATGCAATCGGCGCTCTACGGCACATTCACCGCCCAGAATTTCCTCCTTTGGTTTTTGTTTTACGAGATGAGCCTTATTCCCGCGTTCCTGCTCATTAAAATCTGGGGCGGCGAAAACCGCGACCGTGCCGCGACCAAATTTTTCGTTTACACTTTTCTGGGCAGTGTTGCGATGCTGCTCTCGTTTCTCGGGATTTATTTCGCGAAAGGTACGTTCGATTTCGCCGCACTCGCCGATCTCGGAAAACATGGGCTCCTCAGCGGCAACGTCGCGTGGCTCGCGTTTGCCGGAATCTTCCTCGGACTCGCCGTGAAAGTGCCGCTGTTTCCGTTCCACACCTGGCTACCAGACGCGTACGAAACGGCGCCCACCGGCGTCTCGATGGTGTTGACCGGCGTGCTCTCGAAGATGGGCGTTTACGGTTTCGTGCGTCTGTTGCTTCCGCTTTTCCCGAACGAAATCAAAATCCTCGCGCCGTGGCTACTCGCGCTCGCCGCCTGCTCGATCGTCTTCGCATCACTGGCAGCGTGGGCTCAACGCGACCTCAAGCGGATGATCGCCTATCTGTCGATCAACCATCTCGGCTACTGCACGCTCGGTCTCTTCGCAGTGATGGCAACGACATCGCGACCTTTGATCGACACTCAGGCGGCGTTGAGCGGTGTGTTCATGCAAATTTTCAATCACGGCGTCACCGCCGCTGCCTTGTTTTATTTCGTCGGCTTGCTCGAGCAACGGCGCGGGCTTCGTGGAATTGGCGACTTCGGCGGATTGATGCAACGAACGCCTTTGCTTTGCGGCTGTATAGCGTCTCTATGTTTTCGTCGCTCGGTCTGCCCGGACTCAACGGATTCATCGGAGAATTCTTGATCTTCAAGGGTTCATTTACTCTGGCGGCTTCGGCGACTGCTGTTGCGGTGATCGGTCTTCTCGCGACCGCCATTGCTTTTGCACGCGCGATGCAAGCGCTCTTCAGTGGTCCGTTGGCGGAGAGCTGCAGCGCATTTCCTGATCTGGTTCGCAGCGAAAAGCTCGTCGTCGTTCCCGTCACGCTGCTCATGTTCGCAATCGGGATCGCACCGCAGTTCGTCCTCAACATCTTCAACACAACCGTCGTTCAGATGGCGCGCCTGTTTGCCTGAAGAATGAGCAAGGACATCATTCCCGTCCAGCGAATCGCTCAGGCGATTTTCGTACTTCGCGGCCAAAAGGTAATTTTGAGTCAAGACTTGGCAGCGCTTTACGGCGTGACGGTGGGAGTTCTTACCCAAGCAATGAAACGCAATACCAAGCGCTTCCCAAAGGACTTTGTTTTTCAGGTTACGGTTAAAGAGCTTAGAAACTTGAAATCACAAATTGTGATTTCAAGTTGGGGCGGACGACGACATCTGCCTTACGCATTCACAGAACAAGGCGTAGCGATGTTGTCGAGCGTTTTGAACAGCGAGCGCGCGGTGAAGGTGAACATCGCCATCATGCGCGCGTTTGTGAAGCTGCGCGAGACGCTGGAGACCAATCGTGAGTTTGCGCGCAAATTTTCCGAACTAGAAAAGCGCATCGGCAAACACGACAAAGAAATCACAGCGATCATCGAAGCGATTCGGCAGTTGATGGCACCGCCCGAAACGCCTCGCCGTGAAATTGGATTTCACGTTCGCGAAAAGGCACCGTGCTATCGGACGCGCAAGCGCCCATGATTGCCTGGACCATTTACATTACGTTTCCCGGAGCGGTCCTCCTGCTTTTCATGCCGCGTGTCTTTGCGCGTTGGATCGCGCTCGCAACTACCGCGGCCGGCCTTGTCACGAGCCTCATCGCGTTTTTTCAAATATCGATTGTCGATCTTGCGACCTTCAAGACGATCGTGCGCCTGCCGTGGGTACCAATGCTTGGAATGAATTACCATCTCGCCGTCGATGGCATCAGCTTGACGATGGCTCTCGTCACTGGCCTGGTCGCCGTCGCCTCGGTGCTTTTCTCGTGGGACATTGAACACCGGCCTAACGAATTCTTCTTTTGGCTTCTTCTCGTGGTCGGCGGCTCGTATGGCGTCTTTCTCAGCGCCGATCTCTTCCTCCTCTTCCTCTTCTACGAGCTCGTGATCGTCCCGAAATATTTCCTGATCGCGATCTGGGGATCGACGAACAAGGAATACGGCGCGATGAAACTGACGCTTTATTCCTTCTTCGGAGGCGCGCTGGTGTTCATCGGAATCATCGCTGCCTATGTCACGGCTGGATCGCTCGATCTTCAGCAGCTCGCGCAATTCCAATTCACACCGCAACTTCAATCGTGGGCGTTTCCGGTGTTGTTCGTCGGGTTCGCCGTGCTGGCCGGTATCTGGCCGTTGCACACCTGGGCGCCGACCGGTCACGTCGCGGCGCCGACAGCGGGTTCGATGCTGCTTGCCGGCATTGTGATGAAGCTCGGCTCTTACGCAGGGCTGCGCGTCGCGATGAATGTTTTTCCGGAAGGCTTCCAAACGTGGCGCGTCTGGATTGCCGTCCTCGCCGTCATCGGAATCGTTTACGCCGCGGGCGTGGCGCTGCGCCAGCGCGACCTGAAATTCGTCATTGGTTATTCGAGCGTCAGCCACATGGGTTTTGTGTTGCTCGGGTTCGCCACAGCGAACGCGCTGGGCGTCTCGGGAGCTGTGCTGCAAATGTTCTCGCACGGTGTGATTGGCGCACTGCTCTTTGCCGTGGCCGGGCGCATGGTCTATCGCCGCACTCACACCCGCGACTTGGACGCGCTTTCAGATATGGGTCTGAGCCGCGCGTTGCCCTTCGCCGCGTTCTCCTTTGTCATCGCGTCAGCCGCGTCGATGGGCATCCCCGGCTTCAGCGGATTCGCCGCCGAAATCACGATTCTGATCGGCGCATGGAAGGCTTACCCGCTCGCGGTGTGGATCACCGGAACTGGCATGGTGCTCGTGGCTGCGTTCACACTACGCGCGTTGAAGAAAAGTTTCTTTGGTGAGTCGGCCTCGGAAGTCCGCACGCAAGAGGGCCGCGTGCCGGTTGATTCGGATTGGAACGAGCAACAAAACATCATGGTCCGGATTACCATGGCGGAAAAATGCGGAGCCTGTTTGCTCATGTTCGCAACGCTCGCGGTCGGACTTTATCCCAAACTGCTACTCGATCGCATCATGCCAGCAGTTGAAGCGATGAGGTTTCTCAAATGAAGGAACATAGACTTCCAGCCTGTTTTTCTTCTGTTTCAGCGGGCTTCAAGCCCAGTGGCCCCACAGGCAAGATGCCTGTGTCCCGATTGCAATGAGTTACCTCGAGCTTCTCAAACTCGCGTCGCCCGAAGCGATCGTCGCGGTCACCGCGCTTGCTGTTCTCGGCGTCGGTCTCGCGAGCACGCGCGCGTCTGGCATTTGTTCCTTCGCAGCGACTCTCGGATTGGCGCTCGCGATCGGCGCGGTAATGATTCTGCCGCAACACGCAACGCTGTTTCACGGAATGCTGGTGATCACGCCGCTGACATCCCTGTTCAAAATCATCTGTCTCGCGCTTGCTTTTTTTACCGTGCTCCTCGCTCGCAGCGACCGTTCATCGCGCAACCCCGGCGAATATCTCGCGCTGCTCTTGCTCGCGACGATCGGACTGCTGCTACTCGTCGGCACCGAAGAGTTGCTTATGATCTTCATCGGGCTGGAACTAACGAGCCTGTCGCTTTATGTCATGACCGCGTTCGACAAAACCGAAGTGCGCTCCGCGGAAGCGGGCTTGAAATATTTCCTCTTCGGCAGCACCGCGAGCGCGTTCACGCTTTTCGGATTGAGCTTCATCTACGGAATGTCGGGAACGACAGGACTCGCCGCGATCGGACAAAGGCTCGCGACGCAACCTATGCAACCACTGCTCTTCGTCGGAATCGTCATGACGCTGGTTGGACTCGCTTTCAAAATCGCCGCCGCGCCTTTCCATCTTTGGGCGCCCGACGCTTACCAAGGCGCGCCCGTCCCGAGTGCTGCTTTCATCGCGTCGGGCTCGAAAGTGGCGTCGTTCGTTGTGCTTGGAAAAATCGTGCTCGTCGGGTTCGCTCCGGTGCACGGCAGCGCCGCATGGCATGCGATGATTGCCGGCTGGTCGCCGGTACTCGCCGCACTGGCAGCTCTCTCCATCGTGATCGGCAACCTCGTCGCGCTGGTGCAAACGAATGTTCGCCGGCTACTCGCCTACTCGGCTGTCGCCCACGCCGGTTACACATTACTTGGACTCGTCGCGGGTGGACGCGACGGATTTTCCGCGACGTTGTTCTACACGACCGTTTACGCATTCACGCTTGTCGGCGCGTTTGGTGTCGTCGCGCTGGTGCGACGCGAAACCGGCGGCGACGATCTCACTAATTTTTCCGCGCTCTCGTCGCGTTCGCCTCTGCTCGCCGGGTGCATGGCGATCTTCCTGCTATCCCTGGCTGGCTTGCCGCCGCTTGCTGGATTTTTCGGAAAGTTCTACCTGTTTAGCGTCGCGCTACGCGCCGGTGCCAACCACGGCCTGCTCTGGCTTGTCGCGCTGGCGCTGCTTGGCAGTTTCATCTCGCTCTATTATTACCTCATCGTACTCAAAGTGATCTTCGTGGATGAAAAGCCCCAGCCTGAGACTTCCCCGGCACGCAGTAGCTTTGGCGAAGACGGATATTTTCTACAGAGAGTCACGCTAACCGTTCTCGCTGGCGTGGTTGTCTTTTTTGGCATCATGCCGACAACGCTGATCGCTCAGATTATCGCTTCGTTGCCTTAAAAATCGTCATCTTCGCCGAAAAAAATGCGTGCTCAATTCTCCATCCCCACGCTATAGAGTCTCTGTGCATCGCCCACGAACAACGCAGCCTTCACAGGATTCGCCTGTAAAGACAGGCAGCATCGGCCAATTCATCGATCGCCACTATCGACACTTCAACGCTGCCGTCCTCAAAGATGCCGCTGATGCCTACATCACGCATCTCGATCGCGGCGGAAAAATGATGATCACTCTGGCCGGAGCGATGAGCACGGCCGAGCTTGGCATGTCGCTCGCGGCAATGATTCGTGAGGACAAAGTTCACGCCATCGCCTGCACCGGCGCCAACCTCGAGGAGGATCTCTTCAACCTCGTGGCACGCAGCAAATATGAACGAATTCCAAATTACCGGGAGCTGAGTCCGCAAGCGGAGGAAGATCTGATGCATCGTCATCTCAACCGGGTCACTGATACGTGTATCCCCGAGGAGTATGCGATCCGCCGGATCGAGAAGGCAGTCATCGAAGAGTGGATTTCAGCGGCCAGGAAAAAGGAACGCTTCTTTCCCCACGAATTCCTGTTCAGGATCTTGAAGGACTGTCGACTCAAGCAGTTCTACGAGATCGACCCAGCCGACAGTTGGATGATGACTGCCGCCCAAAAGGACCTCCCGATGTTCGTTCCCGGTTGGGAGGATTCGACCCTCGGAAACATCTACGCCGCCCGCTGTATCACGGGCGAAATCAGCGATCTCCAGACCGTGCGCTCCGGAATAGAATACATGATCGCACTGGCGGCATGGTATCGTCGGGCCGCAAAGGATTCTTCCATTGGGTTTTTTCAGATCGGCGGCGGGATTGCGGGCGATTTTCCGATTTGCGTCGTGCCGATGCTCAATCAAGACGTCGTCACCACGCCCGTTCCCCCCTGGAGTTATTTTTGCCAGATTAGCGATTCAACAACCAGCTTCGGATCGTACTCTGGCGCTGTTCCCAACGAGAAAATCACGTGGGGAAAACTGAGCGTTGAGACTCCGAGATTTATTATCGAGTCTGACGCCACAATCGTGGCCCCGCTGATCTTCGCGAAGGTTCTTGGTTGGTAAACTGTGGTGGCAGCCGTGTCGGCTGCGGACGCTGATCATTTTTTACTTTTTGGAAGCGCGTAACGTCGCGGTTCTTGCAACGAATTTTCGCGCCGCTCAAAAAGCCGAAAAGCCCTAACCTCCTAGCTATTTTCCGAATCTGGCCTATAGTCTTCGATGTCTAAACCGTCTGGTGCCTCTTTTTCACGTCGGATGCCCGACAATATTACCGAGGAATTGGTGGCCGTGCTTTCCTCCAAAGCCTCGTTCGAATTCAAGCCTTTGTTCGAGATTATCCTGCTCAATCTCCGGGAGCGAAACGCTGCCAGTGGCGGCGAGGAAATGCTGCGCCTGCGTTCTTATGAAAAGCTTCAGGGTCTGGTCAATCAGGGCGCGGTAACGAGAACGGTCAACGGGATCACCAAAAAATATAAGGGAGTCGCGTCGCGCATGGTCGGGCTCAAAGCGGAGATGAAAGTTTTGCGTCTTGAATGGAATCAGAAGGTTCTCGCCAAGGCCACGGCGGCCAATTGATTGTTAACCTCTGAGTCCCGACTGCTGATGTCGAAGTTCCGGTGTGAGCCGGCACTTTCAGGGAAGACTGGCCGGATCTTCTTCTTTCAGCCGCCAAGGCGAAATTCTGCCAAAAAGATTGCGCGTCGCGCCTGCAATATCTTCGGCTTTTGATACGCCGCTGTCGATTAGCGCGCGTCCAGTACTTTCCCAAATCTTCCTCACAACCAGTGCGCCGTTTTCACGCACGATCCGACCGAGGTGCTGGACCGCCGCAGCCGTAGCAGATTTGCGGATAAGCTCAGGCGGACATCGTGACGTGAGCTCGCAGTAGCGCCGTGCGACTTCGCCGACACGCAGCGTGAGGAACGCGTTGGCAGCGCCATTAGAAACACATCTCACCAGGAGAGCTGAGATGCCGCTCAGGCCTGGGATTCCACCTTTGAGCGCTGGCACGACAGAAACGGCAAGCGGCGCGACCATTTCTCCCAGCTCGAGCGATTCGAGCCCACTGGCAACAAAAGCTGTCCCAGCAACATTCGCATAGAGCCGCACCAACTCGCGAGGAGAGGGACGCTGGACGTAAATGCGGGCGATACGTCCGACCATTTGAATTTGAGTGAAGAGGACGATGAGCCCGTCGAGCCGGCCATTTTGCATCAGGGCCGTGCTAAGAAACACCGTGCTTGCTGTGCTGCGGACGATTGAATCCGCCTCCGCTGAGAGATGTCCAACTGCATTTTCGATCTCCACCTCTGTGGCGAGGGGCTTGCCTCGCGTCCGCGGATTTAGGGCGAGTCGGACGCGGAGAGCCTGCAAATATGCGTCGTACTTTGGGCCCGATCCCTCCTCTGGCGGGACAAGCGCCGCGGGAAGCTTTGCGTATGCAATGACGCAATAGAGCGTGAAAAATCCAGCAGCCAGGCAAATACTCCAGAATACGATTGTACCAGCGACCGGATGGATTCTCTCAGCCAGGGAGATCAGGCTCGTAACGCCGGCGATTATCAGCGAGAGTAGACACACCGTTATCAGCACAGCGAGGACGACGATTATTTTCCTCGGGCCAGAGTTCTGGGCTGCGGCGGCGGCTTTCACGATTCGTTGTCGTTACTGTGCATCAGGCACGGAGCGCTTCAATCGTAACCTCGCGATCGCAGACTGCATCGTAAGCCGCTTATGATGGACGAGCAGCGCACACCGAGTGCGCAAATCCGTCTTAGGCGATCAGCGTTTCTTTGGCTCGCCGTCTACGGCGTTGAACCCGCCGAAGCCGCGGTCAGGTCTTTCACAAATTTCTCGAGCAATTCGTCAAAGCGCACCGGCTGATCGAGGAAGACGGCGTGCGCGGCATCCTCGATCTTTTCAAAGCGCGCATGCGGAATCTGGCCAGCGCCCGCCTGCTGGCGAGCCAGTTCATCCGATTTCGCAGAGGCGATGATCAGAGTCGGACAATCAATCTTTTTCAACGCAGCCGTGCGGTTCACTCCGAAAAGATCCGCTACCAGCATTCCGGTTCCGATGCTGGGCGGCGTTTTCATGCCAGTGGCGACGAGTCGATCGATCATGCCCTCGGGCTGCGGCTTGGTGATAATGGCGCCCATCATCCCACGCAAATAGTCCGGCTGATGCGCTTGATAGAGTGCGAGCATCCGAAATTGCCCCGCGCTTTCCTGTGCTCGCGCGGTGATGCCATCGGCGCCATCTGAAACTGCCGCATCCACCAGGACCAGGCCGGCGAGATCGTGCGTGCCGTAGCGCTCGACATAAGCGGCGAGATCTTGTACTCCTTGAGACCAACCGATCAATACCGGACGGCGCGCGTCCAGCTGTTCGAGCAAATTGTGGAGATCCTGTGCGCGCATCTCTGGCGTGTTGCCGCTCGTTGTTATCGTCGATTGACCCTGTGAGCGCGGATCGAAAGCGATCACGCGATGAGTGGGAGCAAAGCGATCGATCTGTTGTCGCCAAATATCGGCGCCCATGCTCCAGCCGGGAACGAAAACCAAAGTCGGCCCCGGGCCGGCCTGGCCGGCTTCGATTGCCCGCAGCGATACGCCTTCGCCGGCATCCACCTTTCGCTCGCGTAATCCGGAAGCGGAATCCGCGCGAACGGACGCGGCGCTTGCGGTAATCCCAGCGATCAGAAGGACAATTGATTGAGGAAACAACTTCACCGCGAAGCTTATCTCGCGTGCAGGTTAGAGGCAACGGGTGGAGTGCGGTGCAACGAAAAATCTTCACTTCGATCACCACATTCCCATTTGGGGGTGAATTGGATTGGAGAGAGCGCGTGCCCTCGCCTGTAATGCAGTTCGGTCCGGCAATCGGACGGACTCGTCCGCAGGCTGCTCAAACTTTCCTGAATTGATTTATGCATCGTAAGCCGCTTACGATGCATCAGAACACGTTGACGGAAGATTTGTCGTTACAACAAAGTTTGCGTATCGGGCAAAGCGAAATTCCAATCGCCGCCTTGCCGTCCTTCGCTCGCCATACGTTCTGGTGCAGCAGGTTCGTTGGCGTTACTCTATAAACTCCGCGATTGACCGATATTTCTGGCTGAGCTCTCGGATGCGGTGCTCGAAGTGGTAAATGCGGCGGATCGAACGGTAGACCAGCCAGGACCCGAGCACGACCAGACCAAAGTTCAGGAGCAGCAGCGGCATCACCTTGCCGATGCTGTAATACCGCGAGGTCGCGATGAGCACGCTCAGGACCGATAAAGGCAAAGCGAAGATGGCGATCCCAGTGCGCAGGGAAGACAGCGCAGTTCGTTTCTCAGCGAGGAGCACTTGGATTTCGCCAAAGATGAGATTGTCTAGCTTGGGTAGTCCGTTCGTTTCCATACTCATTTTCTTTTCAATCTAATCGATTCAGCACAAAACTCGGTAGAAAATCGAGTTGAACTCGTGGAGTTGTCTGTATCTGACCGCTGATCTATTTGCCTTGCACAAAATGGAATCTGCCTGCCTGCCGAAATCAGTTAAGGCAGGTTAGCGCTGGAACGCACCTGGTGGCTGTTTACTTTGAGACAATCATGAAAACCACGGACAACACCATTTTAATCACTGGCGGCGGCTCGGGCATCGGACGCGGCTTGGCGGAAGCTTTCCATCGCCTCGGCAATCAAATCATCATCGCCGGTCGCAAACAGCGGGCGCTCGACGAAACCACGGCGGCCAATCCCGGGATGAAATCGCTCACGCTCGACGTGTCGGATCCGAAAAACATTCAGTCGTTCGCTGAGAAAATAACGAAGGATTATCCGTCGCTCAACGTGCTCATCAACATGGCTGGTATCATGCAGCCGGAAAATTTGCTCGAGAAACCTGACGATTTATCGACTGCCGAGAAAACTATCGCGACGAATCTGCTCGGCCTGATTCGATTGACGGCGGCGTTGTTGCCCTCACTCCGGAAACAACCG
>Ga0307308_10001222_pt1 | contig 10198 bp, 9 predicted proteins | sample ER_DNA_195_FD_194501 | JGI IMG/M metagenome (GOLD analysis project Ga0307308, IMG submission 194501) | Bulk soil microbial communities from the East River watershed near Crested Butte, Colorado, United States - ER_DNA_195 | ecosystem: Environmental > Terrestrial > Soil > Floodplain | place: USA...
TGGTCGTCGGTCGAGGGGATGCCGCGGAAGCTCGCGATCGCCTCCCCGCCACGGTAGAAGTGGTGGAGCTGGTTCGGCGCGAGCTCGACCGGGCTCACGGCTTCACCTCACCGCGTCGTGTCGCTCTTGCGCCCCGGTGCGCTGGCAATCACAACCGGCCTATGCGGCGACCGTCAGCGCGCCCGTCATCATCCCGACGACGGCTTCGAGGCTGGTCTCGCTCTTGTCAAGAGTGACGATCGTCTTGCCGCTGCGCAGCACCGTGATCCGGTCGGCGACGGCGAAGACCTCGGGGAGGTTGTGGCTAATCATGATCACCGCGAGTCCTTGGCTCCGAACTTCCTTGATCAGCTCGAGCACCATCGACGACTCGCGCACGCCGAGCGCCGCCGTCGGCTCGTCCATGATCACGATCCGCGTACCCCACGCGATCGCGCGGGCGACGGCGACCGCCTGGCGCTGCCCGCCAGAGAGGCTGAGGACGTGCTGGTCGACTGACTGGATGCCGATCTTGAGCCTGCGCATCTCCTCCTGGGCGCGGCGGCGCATCGCCTTCTTGTCCAGGAATCCGAACCAGGACCAGGGTGGAGGGCGCAGCTGCTCGCGACCGAGGAAGAGGTTGCCCGCAGCATCGAGGTGGTCCGCGAGCGCGAGATCCTGGTAGACGGTCTCGATGCCAAGCGCGCGTGCCTCACGCGGGTTTGCGATGGTGACCGGCTTGCCGTCGATCGCGATCTCGCCGGCGTCCGCCTGGTAGACGCCGGAGATGATCTTGACCAGGGTCGACTTGCCGGCCCCGTTGTCGCCGACAAGCGCGTGCACCTCGTTCGGCCGGAGCGTGAAGTTACCCTCGCGCAAAGCGTCGACACGTCCGAAGTGTTTCTGGACGTTCCGCGCTTCGAGCAGCGGCGGCGGTGGCGACGGCTTCGTCATCGTACGAGATGACATCGTTGTCATCGACAGCGTGACTATCTCGGGCCGCGGCGCGCGCGTCAAGCGGGAAACCCCGGACGCGGGTGCATCGAGGCTGCGGGGGCAGCTTTTCCAGTGGGCATGCCTGATGCCGCCCGTATCCTGGTAATCGTCGAAGGTAATCGTCGAAGGCGACAGCTCTGCCGCGGAAGCCCGCTTGCTCCAGGCCGCGTTGAGCGAGGCGCTCGCCGAAGACCCGACCCGATCTACGCGCGGGCGCCTTCGAGCGACATCGCCGCGCTATGGCGCTGGCGCGACGGTATAGGACTTGTTCGGAGGACATTCGATCGGACATGGCATATGCTCGCCCTCAGTTTTCCCTTTGCCGAAAGGAGCTTGCCGTGGGGCAGGTCTCGATTACGGTCAACGGGGTGGAGCACATCCTCGAGCTCGAGCCGCGCGAGCTGCTCGTTTACGTCCTGCGCGAGCGGCTCGGCCTGACCGGCACGAACGTCGGCTGTGACACGTCCAGTTGCGGCGCCTGCACGGTGCTGCTGGACGGCGAGTCGGTGAAGTCCTGCACGCTGCTCGGCGTCCAGGCGGACGCCCACGAGATCACGACGATCGAGGGCCTGGCGACAAACGGGACGATGCACCCCGTCCAGGAGGCGTTCCACCTGCAGCACGGCCTCCAGTGCGGCTACTGCACTCCGGGGTTCATCATGGCCGTCATCAGCCTCCTCGACGAGACGCCGAATCCGAGCGAGGAGGAGATCCGGCATGCGCTCGAGGGAAATCTCTGTCGCTGCACCGGCTACCAGAACATCGTCCGCGCGGTGCAGGCGGCCGCAGGCGTGGAGGCCTGACGATGGCGGCGATCACAGAACTCGAGGTCGGCCGCATCGTCGGCGCGCCGCTCGACCGCAAAGAAGACGCGGCCCTGCTGACGGGTCAAGCCAAGTTCGTGGACGACATGAGCCTTCCGGGCATGGTGTGGATGGCCGTCGTCCGCAGTCCCTACGCGCACGCACGCATTGCGAACGTGAACGTCGACGGCGCGCTCGCGCATCGCGGCGTCATCGCCGCGTTCACAGGTGAGGAGCTCGCGGAGGAGTGGCAGGCCTCCCTGCCGTGTGCGTGGCTTCCGACGGAGGACACGAATCAGCCGAACCATCGGCCGCTCGCCGTGGACGAAGCGCGGTACGTCGGCGACGGCGTTGCGGTCGTAATCGCGGAGAGCCGTGGCGAGGCACGCGATGCTGCGGAGCTCGTCCAGGTCGACTATGACCCGCTACCGACCGTGATCGATGCCGAAAGGGCGCTCGAAGACGGCTCCCCGCTCGTGCACGAAGAGTTCGGCACCAACCGTTGCTACACGTGGAATCTCGCGGCGGGAGAAGTCGACAAGGAGTTCGCGAAGGCCGTTGTCACCGTCAAGGAGCGCTACCGTCAACAACGGCTGATCCCGAACGCGATCGAACCGCGGGGCGTCATCGTCCAGCCGTTCCCGGCGACGGGCGAGCTGACGATGTGGTCGTCCACGCAGATCCCGCACGTCGCACGAGTGACGCTGTCGATGGTCACCGGCGTTCCGGAAGCGAAACTGCGCGTGATCGCGCCGGCGGTTGGTGGCGGGTTCGGCTCGAAGCTGAACGTCTACGCGGAGGAGGCGCTCGCGCTCGTGCTCGCGCGCCGGCTCGGCCGGCCGATCAAATGGATCGAGCAGCGCAGCGAGGGTTATCAGGCGACGACCCATGGCCGAGACCAGATTCAGGAGATCGAGCTCGCGGCGACCTCCGAAGGAAAGATCCGCGCCGTTCGCGCGAAGCTGACGGTCAACTTCGGCGCGTACCTCCAGCTTGTCACCGCGGGCACGCCGCTCCTCGGCGCCTGGTTGTATGGCGGTGCGTACGACGTCGCTGCGTACGACTTCGAGTGCACAGGCGTCTTCACGAACACCACGCCGACCGACGCGTACCGTGGCGCCGGACGACCAGAGGCGACCTACGCGATCGAGCGTGCGGTCGACGCGCTCGCTCGGAAGCTCGGGAAGGATCCCCTCGAGATCCGCAGGCTCAACTTCCTGCGCGAGTTCCCGGCGACGACTGCCTCCGGCCTCACCGTCGACTCGGGCGACTACGACGCCCATCTCGACGCCGCGCTCGAGATCCTCGATCACGACGACATCCGCCGTCAGCAGTCCGAGCGGAGAGAGCGCGGCGACACGAAACAGGTGGGCATCGGCTTCTCGACGTATCTCGAGATGTGCGGGCTCGCGCCATCGCGCGTGCTCGGTGCGATCCGTTACGGTGCGGGCGGCTGGGACGCGGCGACGATCCGCTTCCTCCCGACCGGAACCGTGCAGGTGCTGATCGGCACCTCGCCGCACGGGCAGAGCCACGTCACCACGTTCTCCCAGATCGTCGCCGAGCGCCTCGGGATCCCGTACGACGACGTGGAGGTGCTCCACGGCGACACGGCGGTTGCACCGCTCGGCATGGACACGTACGGCAGCCGAAGCCTGACCGTGGGCGGCGTCGCGGCCTACCACGCGGCGGAACGGATCATCGAGAAGGCGCGGAAGATCGCGGCGCACCAGCTCGAGGTCGGCGAGGACGAGCTCGAGTACGAGAACGGCACGTTTAGCGGGAACGGGAACTCCCTGACGACGAAAGAACTCGCGCTCCAAGCGTGGACGGCGCACAATCTCCCGGACGGCATGGAGCCCGGGCTCGAGGCGTCGTTCGTGTACGACCCGCCGAACTTCAGCTGGCCGTCCGGCACGCACATCGCCGTCGTCGAGGTCGACACGGAGACCGGCAACGTCGATCTGATCCGGTACGTCGCGGTCGACGATGTCGGCGCCGTGATCAATCCGAAGGTCGTTGAGGGCCAGATCCACGGCGGCGTCGCGCAGGGCATCGCGCAGGCGCTGTGGGAGGAGGCGGTCTACGACGAGGACGGCAACCTCGTCACCGGCTCGATGATGAACTACCTGGTGCCGTCGGCGGCCGAGCTTCCCTCCTACGAGCTCGGACGGACCGAGACCCCGAGCCCGACGAACCCGCTCGGCGTGAAGGGGGTGGGTGAGACGGGCACGATCGCCTCGACCGCGGCGGTGATGAACGCCGTGGTCGACGCGCTCGTTCCCTTCGGCGTCACCGACTTGGATATGCCCGCGACTCCCGAGCGAGTCTGGCGGGCAATCGAGGCGGCGAGGTCATGATCCCGGCCCCGTTCGACTACGAGGTCGCCGAGTCGGTCGAGCACGCGGTCGAGCTGCTCGGCTCGCGTGAGGACGCAAAGCTCCTCGCCGGCGGCCATTCGTTGATCCCCTTGTTGCGGCTGCGCTTCACGCGGCCCGCCCTGCTCGTGGACATCGGTCGCATCGACGAGCTGCGGTACGTGCGGGACGCGGGCGACAAGCTCGCGATCGGGGGGATGACTCGACACCACGACATCCAGCACAATCCGCTCGTGCAGGAGCACTGCCCAGTCGTCTCGTACGCGGCCGGCCTGATCGGGGATCCGCAGGTGCGTCACCGGGGCACGATCGGCGGCTCGCTCGCGCACGCCGATCCGGCGGCGGATTTCCCGGCGGTGCTGACGGCCCTCGACGCGGAGGTCGTCATCCGCGGGCCCGGGGGCGAGCGGACCGTGCCCGTCGGAGAGTTCGTCACTGGCGTCTTCGACACCGTGCTCGGGCCGCAGGACGTCCTGACGGAGATCCGCGTGCCGAAGCTCGGCCCGACCGGCTGGTCGTACCTGAAGTTCACGCGCCGCGCGCAGGACTGGGCCACCGTCGGCGTGACCACCCTCGTCCGCCGCTCGAACGGGACGATCGACAGCGCGGCGATCGTGTTCACGAACATGGCGCCGAAGCCCGTGCGTGCGAAGGCCGCCGAACAAGCGCTGACGACGCCCAACGACATCGAGGCCGCGGCCGAGGCGTCGCTCGAGGGCACCGATCCGCCGAACGACACGCAGGGGAGCGCGGATTACCGCCGCCATCTCGCTCGCGTGCTCGTCCGGCGAGCCTTGGGGGAGGCAATCAGCAGCTAAACGCGGGCAACGTTTGGGCGTAGGCGGTTTCTCCCGAAGAGGCAGCGTGTCGCTCCGTCAGAACGCGACAGCTCCTGGCGTAGCCCTCCGCGACTGAGAGCTGCGGCAAATGAGAATCGAACCGAAACAATCGCGTCTGTACCGAGAAAGCCTGCATTTTCTAGGCTGGCCCTGATCTCTCAAGCAGAGCCGGTCGCCAGGCTCTGCCCGGGAGACGTTTGCGCGCTGGCTTACCTTTTGCCCACAGACCCGAGGCAAAAGCGTGGTCCGCGTGTTGGCGGCGGCGACTGCCGTAACGGAACCGCCGCCGACGTCGTTGTGACAGGGAGAGCACGTTCCGGGAGAAGGAGAGCGCTCACCGTGGCCGGGTCCCCGCTGCCGAGCAACCGAGCTGAGCAGCTCGCGCGAGAGCTTTTCATGCCGCTGCCGCTCGCTGAGCCGACATCGCTGTTTCGCCGCAGGTGCTGGCTGGTGTTTGAGCGGGTGCTCGACTCGTTCGCCACAGCCGCTCAGCTTCGAGCGCGGCTGCGAGATAGACCCCGTCCGCAGCTATGCGCCAGCGTGCCTTAGCGCCTGCGCAGGAACCCCCCAAACAATCGGGTCGGGTCGCGTCGTTCGTTGATGGTGTCTGCGGGCAACCTCTGGGTTGGCACGAACGAGAGGTTGGAGACCCCCACCCGCGCGACCTACCCACTGATCAATGAGGAGGGCGCCCTGCTGCGAGATTCCTTTGGCTGCGAGCAACCGCGTGCGACTGATCAGGACGAAGCCGGCGGGGCGGATGCCGAAAGCGAGCCGGTCTGCGTTGCGTAGCAGCCGTTGAATGTGGTCGTCCGTCAACTCCTCGGATCGACTGTCTGGCGTTTCTTTAGCGCGCGATTCGTCCGACACGGTGACGCCTCCTTCAGTTGCGTTTCGGCGACGTCCACGACCCCGACGCCAGCTTCCTAATCGTCAACGTAACTCATCCTACTCTTGACGGTCGCGCCTCACGTGCGATTGATCTCCACGAATGCAGTCGCAACGTTTGCAAGAGGAATGCTCTCCGCCAGGGTGCACCGAGGTACATAGGGGCGGCCGAGTTGACGATGAAGGATCCGTCGGTGACATGTCGCCTCCGCTGTCGCAAGCCGCACCGTCGCGGTTTGTTCGGTCCCTCTCATTCCCAACGTCGCGCGAAGGCGGCTCATACTGCGTTGGTGGCGAACTACCCTGGCTAGAATCGTGCATGGAAGGTAAGCCCGCAAGAAGGGGGAAATGACCGCTGAACTAGCGGTTCCGGTTCGAGTCCGGTGCCTTCCGTCCCGGCGCTCTCTCCAGAACGCGTACGGCGAATACTCGTCTGTAAGCCGCGGGCCGGAACTTGCTGGCGCAGATTCGCTGAGAGCCGTAATCGGTTCACGCAGGCGAGCGCGCACCTGTCGCACTTTGGCGTAACTGCGACATGTTCCCTGGTATGGCGCTGATCCCGCCGTGCTTGTGATCACCGTGGTGGCGGGATGCCTGTGACGGCTGCGGCTGGGACGGTTTAGCCGCGGGTTCGTCTGCGCGTCGGGCCGCGGGGGTCGAGGTGCGCAATCACTTCCCCGGCGGGCCCGAACTTCTCAACGACCAGGAAGCGTCCCGGTTCCTCCATCAACACGCGCTCGCTCTCGTGGTGCACGTGGCCCGGTCTGACGACAAGACGAATCGGGATGCGGCGAATGAACTCGTACTCGTCGATGGTGAGCGAAACAAGTTCCTCACAAGCAGGATCTGAGCACTCACAGACGAATCCGACGACCCCGGCGTCGTCGCCGCTTTGAGGGCGCTGTTCGTTGACCTCCCGGCGTAGAGCCTGATTCAGCGCGGCTTGCCGCTCTCGCTCCTTCTTTTCCCCGTTTGCTCCCACCGATCTTCAACTCCTGCGTGCAGCTGGAATCAGGTCCGGCGAATCGTCGCTGCACAATCGAGCCGGCCGCACAGCCAAGCATGCGCAGATCGTCGGTGCTACACCGAAAGGGTATGCCCCCGACGGGTCTGGAACAAGCGTTGAGGCGACCATAGTCCTTGGGGGACGCGCTCGGGCCAGCGCAGCGCCGCCCCCGGGGGCGTCACTCAGCGACGGCTTGCATTTCGTGAAGCGTTGCGAGCAGCCTGAGCGAGTCGCGCTCGATCTGCCGAATCCGCTCACGCGAGAGCCCGAGGCGAAGCCCCACGTCGTCGAGCGTCTTGGCCTCGCTGCCGCCGAGTCCGTAGCGGAGGGCGAGCACTTGGCGGTCGCGCTCGGGCAGCGCCGCCAGCGCCTGCGAGAGTGCCTGTCTGCGGAGCGAGACGTCGGCCTTCTCCTCGGGTAGTGGGTCGTCGCCGGCGACGAAGTCGCCCAACAGCGCGTCCTCCTGCTCGCCGACCGGCTGGTCGAGGCTCGCGCTCGCCCGTGCGGCCGCGCGCACTTCGTGCGCCTGCTGGAGCGGCAGGTTCGCCTCCTCGGCGATCTCCTCCAGCGCCGGCTCGCGCCCGAGCTGCGTCCAGAGCGTCCGCTCCGCCCGCTTCATCTTCTGCAGCCGCTCGACAATGTGGACGGGCAGCCGGATCGTGCGCGCCTTCGCGGCGAGAGCCCTCGCGGCCGCCTGCCGGATCCACCAGGTCGCATAGGTGGAGAACTTGTGGCCGCGGCGCCAGTCGAACTTCTCGACCGCGCGGATCAGGCCGAGCGTTCCCTCCTGAATCAGATCGAGGAAGGGCAGGCCCTGGTGACGGTAGTTCTTCGCGATCGAAACAACCAAGCGCAAGTTCGACTCGATCATCTGCTGCTTCGCACGCAGGTCGCCGCGCTCGACCCGCTTCGCGAGCTCGACCTCCTGGGCGGGCGTGAGGAGCGGATGCCGGCCGACCTCGCGCAGGAACAGGCTGAGCGCGTCGGTGGTCGACTCGTATGAGCGCTGAAGCGGCCGGAGTGGCGATTCGCGCTCGCGCTCGGGGTCCTGGACGCCGCTAGCGGACGCGTCACCGATCGTCTGGTCCGAGGACACCTCTTGCTTCCCTTTCTCGCTGCTAGCACCCGCACGCCGGGAGACCCCGAACGTCCTGAGGGAAAAGCCGCACGAAGAAGAGAGGAAGCACAGCGCCCGTCTCAGCTGCGGGCGTTGCTAATCGTCTTCTCGCTGCTGAAATCCAACCTACCGGTCGCAGGAGGCACGTGCGCAAAAGGAGCGGAACGTGGCACGGAGTTGCCGCAAAGTGGGCGCTCCACGATCCGCGACTGCTTCGCCACCGCCTCGGAATCGAATCGTCTCCCTAGCCGGCACCGCTGGCGCCGATTTCTCCCCCACCCCACCAATCCCGCTCGCCATCAGCCGGCAACACTCGATACCGAGGTCGAGCCGACGATTCCGATCCCGCGCAGCTCGTCGCTCTTTGTTGGAAGTGCGACAGGGCTACCGAGCTGACCTCCCTGGCTCACGGGCCCTGACGGGTCCAAAACGATCGGCGGCGCGATAGGTGCGTATGTTCGGCGCTACACCTGGTTCGTGGCTCGTTCGCGGTTACGTGGACACTGTCGAGCGTTCGATCCGTCCCCGAGCACGAGTTGTAACCGGACGCGAGGGACCGCCCCACAGGGGTAGAAAGGTCTGCGGATCTGAGCGGATCTCGGCGCCTTGCTTCGCTATCCACTCACCTGCTTCTGTGCGTGCCGTTCGCCGGGTCTTTCTGCCCGCCGGCGCCCCAGCACGTCGTGTTCGTGCTGGCGCAACAGGTTCCGTAACCTCGATAATGGGGGCCGTGCGCCTGATTCATCGGGAGCGACTGCGTGAAAATTCTCTTGAAGAAGGCGAGTGCTATGAGCATTCGTACGGGGAGCACGTGTCCGACCACGTGGAGGTCGTCCGCCTCGAGCCCGCGGGGGTCAGGGTCGAGATCTCGGTGGAGGTTGCGACCGAACATCACGTCACGACCCAGCGTTTGAAAGGTCAGTTCGAGGAGCGACTCGCCGCACGGGGGGCGCGCCGTTCGCGCCACGCTCGCCAGTAGCCTCAAGCGGTTTACTCGGGCCGGTTCCCAGTTCGTCGCCACGCCCGGTTGCGCTCGCCGCCGCATGTAGACGCGGGCCAAGACAGCAGCCCTCCACGCCGCACGCATGCCCTGAGCGGGCATCTACCCGCGCTGACGACGCGGTGATCGAGTCGGCCGCTCAGGGCCCACCGTCGGGTTGATTGCGGGAGGCGGCCGTCAACATTCTGGGCTGGGGATCCTTATGTGTGTTCGAGTGGAAGGGCCGCCTGAAGCCGATCGAGGAAGGGAACCTGCGCTGCCTTCAGCCTTCGGCGTGCCTCGTCGAGATCGAACCATTCGACGCGGTCGATCTCGGGGAATGTCTGGACGGTGCCTGAATGCGGTGGCCACTCCATGTCGTAGGTGTTGCTCATGGCGGTCGATGGGTCGAGGTCTCCCTGAACTGCCCACCCCAGCACGAGCTTGCCCGACTTCTGTGTGACCTGGCCAAGATCGATGAGCGGGTGGTTGGGTGCTTGGTGTCCGGTTTCTTCTGCGAACTCTCGCCGAGCCACCGCCACGAACTCCTCTCCGGGCTCAACCTCGCCCTTGGGGATCGTCCAGTGGCCGATGTCCTTCTTGACCCAGAAAGGTCCGCCCTGATGGGCCAGGAGCACCTCCAGGCGGCCGTTCCTGTTGCGCCAGAGCAGGATGCCGGCACTCGTGCGCCCCGATTTGTCGGTCGTCACACGTACCTCCTCGCCCGTGGGTCGGTGGAGCTCAGCCCAGCTGCCTGGGTACAACGTAATCGACGAGCTCCGCCTCGCCCGGGCCTAGAGCGGTCCAGCTTGTCGCTGCGGACGACGAGCGTGGCAAGCGCACCGGTCGGGAACTTCTCCTCGAGCTGTGGTGGGTCGGGACCCCGCGAAGCGAGAACAAGCGCGAGGTTGTGTGGGCCCGGAGTCAACGAGCCACTGCGGGTTACGGTCCCCGCGCCGGCTCACCCACACGCAGAAGCATCGATCTGGACCCGGTAGCCGGCGCGTAACGCGGCAAGGGTCGAGGGCGGCGTGATGACGTCTACGGTCCCCTGTATTGGCCGAGCCCTTGGGCCTCGGTATCCCTCGCGCGTCCACCCTGTCAGTTGGTCACCGATGACGATGGCGGGGGACGTGTCGAGCAGAACGAAGGTGCCGTCAGGCAGGTCGGCCCAAGGCAGCCGGTGAAGACGTCGGCGGTGGGTCCCGCGAAC
>Ga0307308_10001223_pt1 | contig 10179 bp, 12 predicted proteins | sample ER_DNA_195_FD_194501 | JGI IMG/M metagenome (GOLD analysis project Ga0307308, IMG submission 194501) | Bulk soil microbial communities from the East River watershed near Crested Butte, Colorado, United States - ER_DNA_195 | ecosystem: Environmental > Terrestrial > Soil > Floodplain | place...
GGCCTACAATCGCGGCCTCGTCGTTTCCGTCGATGACCAGCTGACCCTGAACATCCTGCCGTCCAGCGGCCGGCTCGCGGTGGAGGCCGACGGCAACGTCGCGGCCGAGGTGGAGCCCGGCGACCGAATCGAACTGCGGGCGCGGCCCGGCGCGGCCCGGGTCGTCCGGCTCGGCCTCACCACGTTCTACGAGCGGGTCCGGCGCAAGCTGCGGCTGGCCGATTCGGCCGAGATCGCTGTCGGCTGGCCGTGACGCGTACCGGCCGCTAACAGGCCAGCAGCAGGTGGTGGCCAGACGGCTGGCCGGTCAGGTCACCGGGCAGCCGCGGGGCGGGACAGGCGCCAGTCGGCCGGGGGGCGTAGCTTGTTCCTGACGGTGAGACGCCGAACACGAAGGCCACTTCTTCCCTGGCCCAGCGCATCCTGCTGACCGCGGTCTCGGGGTGCTCACCGAACTCCTGCGCGACCCTGGCCGCGCAGCCCAGGTCGCCGAGGGCGCTGGTCACAGCGTCGATCGCCTGTTGCACCTGCACCGCGCTCGGCGCGTCGGAGATCTGCAGCACGGATGCGAAGAGCGCGTCAGCCCGGGCGGTATCGATGCTCAGGTCGTAGTGCACGGACCACATCGTGGGCCTCCTTTACCGAGGGTCCTGATATCCCCGGCTGCCCGGCCGGCCGCTCCCACCGCCGGCCGGGAAGCCAGCGCCTGCGTCAAGCCGCAGGTGCTCCTCAGCATGTCCGGAGGGTCGGCCGGCCTCCCTGATACACCCCCAGCGAATTAAGTTTGACCCCGGCGTCCTGCCGGGACGGAGAGACGCGAAATATGATGTGGGCCATGGCCGAAGCTGAAGGCATCGCAGGCCTGGACACCAGCGTGGCGCACCCGGCCCGGTTCTACGACTACTGGCTCGGCGGCAAGGACAACTTCGCCGCCGACCGGGAGGCGGCCGAGCGCGTGCTGACTGCGGCGCCCGGGCTGCGTTACCGTGTGCGCGCCAACCGGGCCTTCCTCGGCCGGGCAACCAGGTACCTGGCCGCCGAGGCCGCCCTCCGGCAGTTCCTGGATATCGGCACCGGCATTCCGGCCGCCGACAACACGCACGAGGTGGCGCAGCGGGTCGCCCCGGATGCCCGCGTGGTCTACGTCGACAACGACCCGATCGTCCTGCTGCACGCGCAGGCTCTGCTGCGCAGCACCCCGGAGGGGGCGACCGCGTACCTGCAGGCCGACCTGCGCGATCCTGGGGCGATCCTGGACCGGGCGGCATCCCTGCTGGACTTCGGCCAGCCGGTGGCGGTCATGCTGCTCGGAGTGCTGCACCTGATCCAGGACGACGAGGACCCGTGGGGCATCGTGGCCCGGCTGATGGCGGCGATGCCACCCGGCAGCTACCTGACGATCTCCCATCCCGCGATCGACATCCACCAGTCCCAGGCGAACGCGCAGCGGGTCTACAACGAGCGCGTGGCCACGCCGCAGACCTTGCGCACCCGGGAGCAGGTGGCCAGGTTCTTCGCCGGCCTCGAGCTGGTCGACCCGGGGCTGGTGCAGGTCCATCAGTGGCGGCCCGGCCCGGGTGACTCCGCCCCGGAGGGGACCGTGTCCGCGCACGGTGCCGTGGCGCGCAAGCCCGGGGCCTAGCGCCAAGGAAACCTGGCGGTTACCTGGTCAGCGCCTGCGCGGCCCGCTCGACGATCGTGTGAAGGTCATCGCGCGCGCCCGCACGGTAGAGCGGCCCGCTCCCGTCGGCCAGCATCTGGCTCACCATGGCCACGCCCTGAGCCGGCACCGGGCTCGGCCCGGCGAGGCAACCTGCCAGCCCGGCCAGCTCGGATGCGGACTCGGCGATCCGGTCTCGGCGGAGCGGGACATACGGCTGGCGCGCGACTCCGGCTGACCGCGACGCGGCCATGAGCCGCGGGCGCGTGTGCGGCGATACCGACGCGGCGAGCGTCCGCCGCAGGCTCCCGGCTAGGGCGCGCCGGTAGCTGACGGAGGTCAGCACCACGGCCCGTGCGGCTAGTACTGCGTTCTCCTCGGGCCGGGCGCCATCGGCCAGCCGCTGGTCCAGCCGTGATGCCAGGCAGCGGGCTAGCAGCCGGTGCCAGGGCCGCAGCCGCTGGACAGTCAGGCGGCCAAGTTCGTCGTCGAGCAGGATATGCATCATCTGCCACTTCCCCGTAGTGACCAATAAATCAATTATACTGGTCATGGATGACCTGTAAAGGCTTTTGTAGGGTCACGATCAAGTGTGAAGGCTGGTGATCATGACGGTTAGCCTGAACGGCATGACGTTGCCGTCGTGGGCGTCCTATCTGCAGTACAAGCTGGCGCCGCCCCCGCTGCTGCTCGTCCAGGCGTACGTCAACACCCTCGACCTGGACCTGCACACCGACATGCTGGCCCACGCCGACGAAGCCCAGGCCTGGCTGGCCGACGCTGGCCTGCGCGATCTGGGGCAGCCCGACCTCACCGCCGACCTCGAGCTGGGCCGCGCGTTCAGGGAGAGCCTGCGCGCCATGATCGCGCGTAACACCGGCCGCCCTCCGCTCACCCAGGCCGAACTGCGCCCCCTGGAGCACGTCACGAGCGAGGCCACGCCCAGGCTCGAGGTGACCGCCGAGTGCCAGGTCGAGCTGGAGTGCAGTGAAGACGCTCAGCGCCTGGCCGACGGACTGGCCGGGCTGCTGCTGACCATCCGCGACGCGCAGGCCGACGGCAGCTGGGACCGGATGAAGCTGTGCGGCAACCCGGACTGCCTCTGGGCGTTCTACGACCGGTCGCACAGCCGGCAGGGTGCGTGGTGCGATATGGCCTCGTGCGGCAACAGGCTCAAGAACCGCAGCCTTCGCGCCCGCCGCGCCCAGGCCGGCTAGCCGGACGGCGGCGCGAGACGGACGGAATGCCGTGTTCAAGGCGTCGGCATACACAGTGGTCCCCCCGGATCACTCCCCCTAGCCGCGCCACCGGCGCGGCATCCCCATACCCATCCCGGAGGACAGAACGGCAGCCGGTGATACACCCGGCAGGACACGCGCGAAGGCTGCGGCGCGGAGCGCGGTGGTGTCCGTGAGGCTGCTGGGTCCTAGCTCACTGCCGTGACTCCTGAGACCGGCTCCGCGGCGCCTTCAACGCAATGAAACCCCGGATCCAGTGCGTCCTGACGCAGTGAAACCCCGGATCCATTGCGTCCGGCAGGGCGTCCGGCGCCGGATCCAGTGCGTCTGGCAGGCGGCCGGCAGCGGACCGCTAGCGGGCAGCTGATGTGATGCGTCAGCTGGGGGTTTCGCGCTCGCCGGAGCCTAGGGCTAGCAGTTCTTCCGCGTGCGCCTGGCCGAACTCGGACTCCTCCAGGCCGCCCAGCATCCGGGACAGCTCGCGGACCCGGCCCGCCCGGTCCAGCCGGACTACGCCGCTCGCCGTCACCAGCCCGTCGCCTGACTTCTCCACTACCAGGTGGTTGTCGGCGAACGCCGCGACCTGCGGCAGGTGGGTGACCACGATGACCTGCGAGGAGCGGGCCAGCCGGGCGAGCCGCCTGCCGATCTCGACCGCGGCCTTACCGCCGACCCCGGCGTCCACCTCGTCGAACACGAACGTCGGCACCGGGTCCGCGCCGGCGAAGACCACCTCGATGGCCAGCATGACGCGGGAGAGCTCGCCGCCGGAGGCGCCCTTGTTCAGCGGCAGCGGCGGCGCGCCCGGGTGCGCGGCGAGCCTGATCTCTACGTCGTCGGCGCCGTAAGGGCCGGGCGCGTCCAGGTCGCTGACGACGGCGGTGAGCGACGCGTGCGGCATGGCCAGTACGGTCAGCTCTGCGGTCACCTCGGCCGCGAACCGCTCGGCCGCCGCCGAACGCAGTCCGGTCAGGCGCGCCGCGAGCGAGGTCACCTCGGAGGCCAGGGCGGCCTCCTCCGCGGCCAGCGCGGCGATCTTGTCGTCGTCCCCTTCCAGCTCGGCTAGGCGCGATCCGGCCTGCTTGGCCCAGTCGAGCACGCCGACCAGGTCACCCGAGGCGGCCGCGTAGGCGCGGATCAGCCGGCCGAGCGCGGCGCGGCGCTCCTGCACCGCGGCCAGCCGGGCCGGGTCCGAGTCCAGCGACTCGGTGTAGGAGGCCAGCTCCCCGGCCACGTCGGAGATCAGGTAGCTGGCCTCGGAGAGCCGGTCGGCCAGGCCGGCCAGGGCCGGGTCGTGCGAGCGGACCGGCTCGAGCGCGCGGACCGCCACGCCGAGCAGCGTCACCACGTCGGACGAGTCGACCGAGGCCGAGGCCGGATCGCCGAGCAGCGCCTCGTGCGCGGTGGTGGCCGCGGCGTGCAGCGCGTCGGAGTTCGCCAGCTTCTCCTCCTCGGCCAGCAGGGTCGAGTCCTCGCCCGCCTCCGGGGCGGTCGCCTCGACCTCGGCCAGGCCGAGCCGCAGTGTCTCGGCCTCGGCCGCGCGCTCCCGTTCCGCCCGGGTCAGCGCGTCGAGCTCGTCGCGGACCGCGCGATGCCGGTGGTAGACCCGCCGGTAGCCGGCCAGGGCGGCAGCCAGCTCGGGCCCGCCGAACCTGTCCAGCGCGTCCCGCTGCCGGCCCGGCTTGAGCAGCAGCTGCTGGTCGGACTGTCCGTGCACGGCTACCAGGTCGTCGGCCAGCACCTGGAGCAGCGACACCGGCACCGAATGCCCGCCGGCGAATGCCCGGGACCGGCCCTCGGCCGACACCGAGCGGCTGAGCACGAGCGAGGACCCGTTGTCGTCGAGATCTCCCCCGGCCTCCTCGACCTCGCGGGCGACCTCGGGGGTGACCAGCAGGCGCCCCTCCACCGCGGCCCGCGCCGCTCCTGGCCGCACCCGCGCCGGGTCGGCCCGGCCGCCGAATAGCAGCCCGAGCGCGGTCACCACCATGGTCTTCCCGGCGCCGGTCTCGCCGGTCAGCGCGGTGAACCCGGACGATAGCTCGAGCACAGCGTCGTCGATGACGCCGAGGCCGGTGATCCGGACTTCCTCAAGCATGCTTGCCTGCGTCCTCCCAGGTACGGCCGCGCCAGCCCGCCACGGGCAGGCCGAACTTGGCCACCAGCCGGTCCGTGAAGCCCCCGCTGCGGGATTCCGACGTCTGCAGCCGTGCGAGCAGGACCGGCAGCGCCCCGCGGCGGACCTCCACCCGGGCCCCGGGTGGCAGATCGACCTTACGCCGACCATCGCACCACAAAACCGCCCCCGATGTCTCGGACGCCACGATGAGCTCGACCGCGAGCACCGACTGCGGCGACACCACCATCGGCGGAGCGAACAGCGCGTGCGCGCTGATCGGCACCATGAGCAGAGCCTCCACCTCCGGCCACACCACCGGTCCGCCCGCGGAGAAGGCGTAGGCGGTCGAGCCGGTGGGGGTCGAGCAGACCACACCGTCACCGCCCCAGCGGGACAGCGGGCGGCCGTCGATCTCGATGATCACCTCGATCACCCGTTCGCGTGCCGCCTTCTCCACAGTAGCCTCGTTCAGCGCCCAGGTGGACGCGATGCCTGTCCCGTTGCGGCGCACGGTCACGTCGATCGTCATCCGCTCCTCGACCGCGTAATCCCGCGCCACCACGCGCTCGACCAGGTCGGCCAGCCCGTCCGGTTCCGCTTCGGCGAGGAACCCGACGTGGCCGAGGTTCGCCCCGATCAGCGGCACCCCGGCGGGCCGGGAGAGTTCGGCGGCCCGCAGCAGGCTGCCGTCGCCGCCGAGGACGATGACGAGCTCGGCGCCCTCGGCGGCCGCGTCGCTGGCCGGGACCTCGTGCGCGCCCGGGGAGCTGAACTCGCCCGCGAGGCTACGGACGGAGATCCCGGCGGCGGTCAGCCGGTCGGCCACGAACCGGGCGCTGCGCAGCGCGTTCTCCCGGCCGATATGCGCCGTCACCAGCACCGTCCGCTGTCCCACTAGCTGGGTCCCTCCTTGATCGCCCGCTCCAGCTGACTGTTGTTGAGCGGCGGCGCGCCTCGGCGCAGCCACAGGAAATATTCCACGTTCCCGGCGGGGCCGGGCAGCGGGCTGGCCGTGATCCCCTGCACGCCCAGGCCGAGCTGGGCCGCCGCGGCGGCCACCGTGCGCACCGCCTCGGCGCGGTCCGTGCTATCGCGCACTACGCCGCCCGCGCCGACCCGGCCCTTGCCCACCTCGAACTGCGGCTTGACCAGCAGCACGAAGTCCGCGTCCGGCGCGGCGGACGCCACCAGGGCGGGCAGCACCAGGGTGAGGGAGATGAAGGAGAGGTCGGCCACCACCAGCCCGGGCACCGGGGTCACCTGCTCCAGGGTCCGCACGTTGACCCGGTCCAGCACGGTGACCCGCGGGTCGGTCCGCAGCGACCAGGCCAGCTGTCCGTACCCCACGTCCGCCGCCACTACGTGCGCCGCGCCGGCCCGCAGCAGCACGTCGGTGAACCCGCCGGTGGACGCGCCCGCGTCCAGGCAGGCCCGGCCCGCCACCATCAGGCCCGGGCCGAACACCGCGAGCGCCCCGGCCAGCTTGCGCCCGCCGCGGGAGACGTACCCGGGCTCGCCCGTGTCGGCGATGCTGATCGGCGCGTCCCGGCTCACCTGGGTCGCGGCCTTGGCCGCGCGCAGCCCGGCCACCGTCACGCGCCCGGCGGCCACCAGCTCGCCGGCCTGCTCCCGCGACCTGGCCAGGCCGCGCCTGACCAGCTCGGCGTCGAGCCGTACCCGGGTCGCGGTCACGGCGTGCCCTCGTTGACCTCGCCCAGGATGTCCCTGAGCCGCCCGTGCACCTCCTCGAGCACCGCGACGTGCTCCTCCGCCGGGGCTCCGGCCAGGCGGTTCAGCCCGGCCAGGGCCGCGTCCACCCGGTCGTCGCCCGTAGGCGGTCCAAGGGTCGCTTCGGCCGCTGGGCGGAGCTCCCCGCCGTTTGGCGTGGCGGCTGCCCGCGACCGTTCGGTATCAAGGTCTTGACTTTGACCTTCGATACCCTGGTCTGGGTATTCCTCGTTCATGTGCGCTACCCTCCGCGTGGAACGCTACCGTCCGATGCTGACTAGAGCGAGGCGCGCATGGCTTCAGTTGAGGAGTGCCGCGAGGCGCTGACGACCCTCAGCCATCGGCTGACCGAGATGAGCCCGCAGGACCGGGCCAGCTATTTCGGCAACCGGTCGATGAGCTGCCACGTGACCGATCTCGGCGTGACGTTCGTGACCAGGTTCACCGACTCCGGCACCGAACCGGTGACCGAAGCGAAGCCCGACGACCCGCCGGCCGACATCAAGCTGACCGCGAGCAGCGACGACGTGATCTCGCTCTCCGCCACCCCGGCCAACATCGCCCGGATGTGGCTGTCCGGCCGGGTCAAGGTTCAGGCCAGCATGCGGGACCTGCTGGCGCTCCGCAAACTGCTCTGAGTAAGTTGCTGAGCCATGGGCGAGCTGATCCTGCTGAGGCACGGCGAGACCGAGTGGAGCCTGGACGGCAAGCACACCGGGCGGACCGACATCCCGCTCACCGCGCGCGGCGAGGCGGCCGCCAAGGCGCTGGAGCCGGTGCTCTCCCGCCGCGACATCGTGGCGGTGTTCACCAGCCCGGCCCGCCGCGCGGTCACCACCGCGGCCTTCGCCGGCCTGTCCAACGCGCAGCCCGATCCCGACCTGTGGGAATGGGACTACGGCGGCTACGAGGGGCTGACCACGCCGCAGATTCAGGAAACCAGGCCCGGCTGGTACCTGTGGCGCGACGGCGTGATCCCGGGCGACGCCGCGCACCCGGGCGAGACCATCGAGCAGGTCGCCCAGCGGACCGAACGCGTGCTGGCCCGGGTCGCTCCCCAGCTGGCCGGCGGCAACGTCGCGCTGGTCGCGCACGGCCACGTTCTGCGCGTGCTCACCGCCTGCTACCTGCGGCTCCCCCCAGCGGACGGGCGGCTGTTCCGGCTGGACACCGGGACGGTCGGCACCCTGGGCACCGAACACGCCGAGCCGGTCATCACGTCGTGGAACGTGCCGCCGTCGCCGTAGCCGGATGACTTAAGACGCCCTGGGCCGGGTCTACGGGCCGGGTCTCTTCCCGCATCCAGTTCAGGTACGCGGCCGAACCCGTCAGGATGGGCAGCGCGATGATCTCGGGCTCGTCGTAGCTGTGCCGTTCGGTGATGAAGGCGGCGAGCTCGTCGTAGCGGTCGGCCGGCAGCTTGAGCAGCACGAGCCACTCCTCGGTCCGCTCCAGCGCGCCGTCCCACCAGTACATCGACGCCACCGGGCCGGCCACCTGCGCGCACGCGGCCAGCCTGGATTCGACCGCGGCGCGGGAGAGCTCCATCGCCTCGGCGCGCGAATCGGTTGTCGTCTGTACCTGGAGGTACTGCACCTCAAGGTCGGCCATGGCCTGATCGTACGCGCCCCGGACCCTAGTACGCTGGCCCCGTCCCCGCCGGGCTAGGAGGAGCACGGATTGGAACTGGTGCATTCCGGAAAGGTCCGGGAGCTCTACGCCGACGGCGACGACATCATCATGGTCGCCTCGGACCGGGTGAGCGTCTACGACGTGGTGCTGCCCACCCCGATCCCGGGTAAGGGCCGGGTGCTGACCCAGCTGTCGCTGTGGTGGTTCGGCCAGCTTGGCGACGTGATCCCCGGTCACGTGATCTCCGCCACCGACGTGCCCGCGCAATGGCAGGGCCGCGCTATCCGGTGCCGTCGGCTCCAGATGCTCCCGGTCGAGTGCATCGCGCGCGGCTACCTGGCCGGGCTGGGCCTGGCGTCGTACCGGGAAACCGGCACGATCTCGGGCGTGCGGCTGCCGCCCGGCCTCGGCGAGGGGTCCCGGCTGCCCGAACCCGTCTTCACCCCCACCACCAAGGCCGCGGCCGGCCACGACGAGCCGATGACGTTTTCCGAGGTGGAGGCGCTGGTCGGCGCCCCGGTGGCCGCTGAGCTCAGCCGGGCCACCCTGGAGATCTACCGGCGGGGTGGCGAGCTGGCCGCCGCGCGCGGCATCCTCATCGCCGACACCAAGCTGGAGTTCGGCCTGCTCCCGGACGGCACGCTGATGCTGGCCGACGAGGTGCTCACGCCCGACTCGTCCAGGTTCTGGCTCGCGTCGCAGTGGCAGCCGGGCGGCCCGCAGCGCTCGCTGGACAAGCAGTTCCTGCGGGACTGGTCGGCCGGCCTGGACTGGGACCGCCGGCCGCCGGGCCCGGCCATCCCGGACGACGTGGTCGCGGCGACGCAGGCCCGCTACACCGAACTCTTCACGCGGCTAACCGGCCGTGAGTGAGCCCGCCCTGGTCGTGCGGGCCCGCAGGCTGCGGGCGGCCCGCGGCGTGGTGGTGGCCAGGGACGTGACGCTGGACGCCGCGCCGGGCGACGTCGTGGCGGTCGAGGGGCCGAACGGCTCGGGGAAGAGCACGCTGCTGGCCGCGGCGGCCGGGCTGCTGCCCGCGGACCACGCGAGCGTCCGGCCCGGTTCGGTTGGTTATTCACCCGAACGGGCCGGGGTACTGCCCCGGGTACCGCTGCAACGCTGGCTGCTGGGTTTGGCGCGTACCGCGGGCCTCGGCCGCGATGAGTCTGCGCGCCGCGCCGGGGACCTGCTCGCCCGGCTCGGCCTGGCGCACGCGTCCGCGATGTCGCTGCACGCGCTGTCGCGCGGTAACGCGCAGCGCGCGCTGGTGGCCCAGGCCCTGCTGGCCGACCCGGACCTGCTGGTCCTCGACGAGCCCTCCGGCGGCATGGACGCCGACGGCGTCTCGCGGGTGGCTGTTGAGATACAGCGGGCGGCGGGCCGCCGGGCGGTGGTGCTGGTCGCGCGGCACCCGACCGCGCCGCTGCCGCTGCCCCCGGGGGTGACGTGGCGGCTGCGCGACGGCGCGGTGGACACCCGGCCGCGGGACGGCGACGGCGCGCCGGTCGCCGCCGGGACTCTGCTGGCTCCGGGGGGGACGACCCCCCCGCGCCCCCCCGGGACCATGGAAGTGGAGACCGGCGACGGTGTTGTGCGGCTGGTCGACGAGGCGGAATTGCCCGCCGTGCTGCGGGCCGCGCTGGACGCGGGCCAGGCCATCCGCCGGGTGCAGCCGACGCCGGGTGCTTCCGCCGGGGTTGCTGGTGACGAGGACGCCGCCGGGGCCGGCGCGGCGCCGCGGCGGGCGGGTGCCCTGCCCCGGGTGCTGTACGGCGCGGCGCACCGGGCCCGGCTGCTCGCCT
>Ga0307308_10001225_pt1 | contig 10170 bp, 8 predicted proteins | sample ER_DNA_195_FD_194501 | JGI IMG/M metagenome (GOLD analysis project Ga0307308, IMG submission 194501) | Bulk soil microbial communities from the East River watershed near Crested Butte, Colorado, United States - ER_DNA_195 | ecosystem: Environmental > Terrestrial > Soil > Floodplain | place: USA...
AGCGTGGATCGTCAGCTTGACGTGCCATCCCTGCTGCGGGTGCGGCGCGTAGCTGGCGAGTGCCTTGCCGAGATCGTAGGTTCGCGACGCGTCGAGCCCGGCCTCGCTTCCACCTGCGCTCGCGTCATCCTCGCCGATGAAGATGCTGTCCTGCAGAAGCAGGCCGCTGCCCGTTGGCGGGTGAGCCTCGAAAATGACGTCGGCGGATAGATCGCCCCGATCGAATCCGTAGAAGTCGACCTGGAAGATGCAGCCGACATGCGGCTCGTTGTCCGGCGCGTTGTCGAACGGCATGCGGTCGATCTTTACGGTGCCGTTGTTGCCCGGCGGGTTGCCCGCCGCGACAGGCGCGGCAAAGGCCAGCAGGGCTGCGAGGCCTGCCGTCAAGGTGAGAAGCCGAGCGGCTCCTCGGGTGTTCTGTCGATGAATCAGCATTGTCGCCCTCCTGGTGGGCCCGTCGATAAACGCTTGACGGGTCCTGAAGGGACCGTAGCCGATGGTCCTATCGGCGCCTAGTACCTCTGGCGGTCAGGTCCGGGGAGGTGCTCCGCGCTCCGGGTCGGTGAGGGGAGCAAGGGCGGTGCGCACTGTCAACGCAAAAACGCCGGTCACGCCCGTCCGGCGACCGCTTCATGCTCTGCCAGGTCACCCCGACCCCCGACCTGCAGCAGCACCGCTGCGGCAATGATGAGGATCCCACCCACCAGCTGGAGGACGCCCGGCTGCTCGTGGAGGAGAAGAGCCGCCAGACCGACGCCGACCACCGGTTCGAGGGTGGCGAGGATCGCCGCTCGCGGAGCGCCCATCAGGCGGATGCCAACGATGTACGCCACGGTCGGGAGGCCGGCGCCGACCGTCCCCGCCAGCAGGACTGGCCACAGTGCGTCGGCACTCGCCAGTGGTTGGGCGATCGCGAGCGATTGTCCTGTGCCGAGGGCGAGCAGCAGGTAAAAGACCGCGGCACCGCCCATCGTCGACGCGGCGGTCTGCGGCCCGGGGATCGCGACCAGCCAGTGGCGCGCGGCCAGCATGTAGAACATCTGCATCACACCGGCGACGAACGCGAGGCCGATGCCGATCAGATCCAGCTCTCCCATGTTCCCCGCGCCGGCGACGACAAGGACGACGCCGGCCAGGGACACGCCAAGGGCCACCCAGCGGGTGCGATCGAGGCGATCCCCGAACCAGAGCGCGCTCGCGACCGCGACGTACGCGGGATAGAGATAGAAGACCAGCAGCGTCAGCGCGATGCTGATGCGCAGGAAGGCGGCGAAAACAGCGAGGTTGAGGATCGCATTGGCCGCTGCCGTGGCGACGAGCACCGACCGGTCCGCCGTGGACAGGTCCCGCAGCGTGAAGGTCGAGCCCCGTCCGATCGCGGCGCGAACGAGCAGGAAGAGGGCCATGCAGGCCGCCCCCACGGCCGAGCGCCAGCTGACCAGCCCGAGTGCGCCGACCCCGGCATCCTCCGCGAACCGGGAGAGCGGGCCGAGCGTCCCGAAGCAGACCGCCGCCACCACGATCAGCACCGCTCCGAGCGAGCGGCCCTGCGGGCGGCCGGCGGAGTCTGGGTGCATCCGCGGATGATAGAGGCGCGTCAGCGGGTCAGGGTGACCTTGTTCAGGCCGCGTGGGGTCTCCCAGTCGATCCCCTTCTCGCGGGCAAGGTGATAGCAGAAGAGCTGCGCGGGCAGGATCGCTGTGATCGGCGAGAGCCACTCTGGGAGGTCATCGGGATGGGGCAGGCGATCGGCCCCTTCGATGGCCTCGCCGCTGACCGCGATCAACTCCGCGTCGCGGTCGGCCCGAAGCCGTTCCAGCAGAGCCGAGAGCTCGGCGGTCATCGCACCGCGGCCGGCGATCGCCAACACTTGCCCACCTCGCTCGAGACTGGCGACCGGTCCATGCTGGAAATCGGCGGTCGAATAGGCGTGGGCTCGGACGTAGGTGAGCTCCTTGAGCTTGAGGGCCCATTCGAGGGCGGTGGCCAGGTTGAAGCCCCTGCCCAGGACGACGCATTGCTCCATCGACCGATGCCTGCGCGCGCTGAGCGCGACCGCATCCTCGGCCTCGAGCGCGCGGCGCATGGCGTCCGGGACCGCCCGGAGCTCATCCCGCGCCTCGGGTCGCACGGAGAGAGCGGCGGCCAGCATGGCGATGACGATCAGCTCCGCGGTATAGGTCTTGGTTGCAGCGATCGAGAGCTCGGTGCCGGCGAGCAGCGGTAGCCTCCACTCCGCCGCCTGGGCAAGCGGCGAGTCCGGATCGTTGGTGATGGCGGCGGTAAGGGCTCCCTGCTGCCGCGCCTCGGCAACCACGCTGACCACGTCCGGCGAGCGCCCGGACTGGCTCACCCCGAGCACGAGCGCCTGGCTCATACGCGGGCGCGCTCCGTAGCGCGAGACCACCGAGGGCGTCGCCAGCGCGACGGCCAGCTCGGCCTGCACACCGAGCGCGTACTGCGCGTACACGGCCGCGTGGTCGGACGTTCCGCGGGCCGCGATCATTGCAAAGCCGACGGCGCGCGCGCGAACCGCGTCAGCGAGGCGATCGATCTCCCCGGCCCCCTCGCTGAGGAGCCGCGCGGCGACGTCGGGCTGCTCCCCGATCTCGCTCCTCAGCGCCACGCCTGGCCCCTCATCGCGTGCCGCCGGTAGGAGCCTCAACCACCTCTGCCGCGTCCAGCTGAGCCCTGATGCGATCGCGCTCAGGCGTGAGCGAGCTGGTACGCTCGCGCGCAGCGTTGTGGCGCGCGATCAGCTCACGCACACCCTCGCCGTCGGCGTAGACGGTGGGGTCTGCGAGACGCTCGGTCAGCTCCGCCAGCTCCGCGTCGGCGTTCCGCAGGTCGACCTCGATCCGCTCCAGCGTCGCGCGCAGGTCGCGCGTCCGTCGGTAGCGTCGGTTCCGCTCCTCCGCCTCGCGACGCTTCCGCGCGGCGGTCTGCGCCGCGGAGTCCCGTGGCTTCGGGGGCGCGGCGACCACTCCCCGCGGCGTCGCAATCCCCTCGATCGCGCCGCGCTCCTCGATGTCGACCCCGCGTTTGGCGGGGTAATACTCGAAGTCGCCGTGATAGACGGTCGCATCGCCGGCGTTGACCTCGACGATCGTATTGGCGACGGAGCGGATCAGGTATCGGTCATGGGTGATCAGCACGATCGTGCCCGGGAATGCGTTCAGCGCATCCTCGAGCACGTCGCGGCTCTGGATGTCGAGGTGGTTGGTCGGCTCATCCAGGCAGAGCAGGTTGGCCGGATCGGCAAGCAGCTTGGCGAGCGCCAGCCGGGTCTGCTCGCCGCCGGAGAGGACGCCCACTGCCTTGTTGATGGCGTCACCCGAGAAGAGGAATGCCCCGAGGAGGCGACGCATGTCGGAGCTGCTCATTCGCGGGGCGGCCGTCTCGAGCTCGACGAAGACCGTGTTGGCGGGGTCCAGGGCCTCGATCTGGTGCTGCGCGAAGTACGCGACCCGCACGTTCAGTCCCAACTCGCGGCCCCCGTCCTCAAACGGGAGGACGCCCGCCAGGATCTTGAGCAGGGTCGACTTGCCGGCACCGTTGGGACCGATGAGGGCCACTTTCTGGCCGCGCTCCAGCTCCAGGTCGAGCCCGTCGTAGACCTGCGTGCTGCCGTAGCTCTTGACGATGTCGCGCAGGGTGATGACCGTCCGCCCGCTGCGCGGCGGCTGTGGGAAGCGGAACTTCACGCTCTTCGTGCGGCCCGCCGGGGTCTCGATGCGCTCAACCTTGTCAAGCGCCTTGATCCGGCTCTGGACCTGCCGCGCCTTGCTCGCCTTGTACCTGAATCGATCGATGAATGCCTGTGTGTGTGCGAGCTTGCGGGCCTGACCCTTGGCAGCGGCCTCGAGCTGCGCCATCCGAGCCTCTCGCTGCTCGACGAAGTCCGCGTAGTCGCCGACGTACTCGGTCAGATGACCATGGTCGAGCTCAGCCACCCGGTTGGCGACGGTGTTGATGAAATCCCGGTCGTGGCTGACCAGCACGATTGCCCCGGCGTAATCGGCCAGAAAGGCCTGCAGCCACTCAACCGATGCCAGGTCTAGATGGTTGGTCGGCTCGTCGAGGAGCAGCACGTCGGGGTTCTGGAGCAGCAGCCGCGCCAGGGCGACGCGCATCATCCAGCCGCCCGAGAATTGTTCGATATCGCGCTCGACGTCCGAATCCGCGAAGCCGAGGCCCGCAAGGATGCGGCGCGCCTCAGCCTCCATCGAGTAGCCTCCGAGAGCCTCGAACCGATGCTGCAGCCGGCCGTACTCCGCCATTAGCTCTTCGAGCTCATCGTCCTGGCTGACCTCGGCCAGCTCCGCCTCGAGATGGCGCATCCGACGGCCGATCCCCGAGAGCTCGCCGGCGCCGGCGAGAACCTCTGCCAGCGCGGTCCGGCCGCGGCTCTCGGCGATCTCCTGGCGCAGGTAACCAATCACCACGTCGCGGCCGCGGGCGATGGTGCCTCTGTCGGCCTGCTGGTCGCCAGTGATGATCTCGAGCAGGGTCGTCTTGCCCGCGCCGTTCGGGCCTACGATCGCGATGCGACGCCCGCCGCTGACCTGCAGGTCGACCCCCTCGAAGAGGCGCTGGGCACCGTGGCTCTTGGCCAGGCCGCTGAGCGTGACAAGGCTCATGTGTCGGCCGCCGTGATGCGTGCGCCCGACGTGTCGAAGCGCAGCCTCGTCGCCATGCCGCGGACCCCAACCGCGTTGAGCGCCTTCTCCACCGAGTGCGCCGTGGTCGGGGAGTCACAGACGGCGAGCACGCTCGGTCCGGCGCCCGAGAGGCAGGCGCCGGCGGCCCCGTGCTCGTAGGCGGCCGCGATCAGGTCGCTGCTGCCGTTCAGCAGGGGGAGGCGGTAGGGTTGGTGCAGCCGGTCGTCCATCGCCTCCCGAAGGAGCCCCGCATCCGAGGTCATGACCGCCGTCGCCAGGAGGGCGCTGCGGCCCGCCTGTGCGACCGCATCGCGGTGCGGGACCATCTCAGGCAGCGCGGCGCGCATCTCCTCCGTCCGGCTTTCGCGCTGGGCGATGAAGACCACCGGCATCCACGACTCGGGGACCCGGAATCGGCGGAGCTGGATCGGGCCGGCTGAGGCGACCGCCAGGGTGAAGCCGCCGTACAGCGCGGCCGCGACATTGTCCGGGTGGCCCTCGATCTGGGTGGCAAGCAGCAGCAGCTCATCCGCGTCCGGCGACTGGCGGCCGATGCTGGCGCCCAGCAGCAGGCCGGCCACGATCGCCGCCGCGCTGCTTCCCAGCCCGCGCGCCGTGGGGATCATGCTCGACGCCTCGATCCGCCACGCGCCCGAGCCGGCGCTGGAGCCGAAGGCTGCGCGCAAGCCCTCCCGGAACGAGCGCACGAGCAGGTTCTCCCGGGCGTCGGCGCCTTCCCCCGGCGCACCCTCGCCGCGCGCCACGAGCGTGATGCCCGCCTCCTCGCCCACGTACAGCTCGACACGCAGCTTCAGGCTCAGCGCGGCGGCGAAGCAGTCGAAGCCGCTCCCCAGGTTGGCGCTGCTGGCGGGCACCTCGACCGTGGCGATGGGACGTGGCATGGCGGGCCGAGTATAGGAGTGGGACCCGCGCCCTCCCACGCTTGACCCCGCACCGGCATCGGCCTAGCATGCCGCGACAATCGAAGCCATCGCGTCGACCGGGACGAGTAGCCCGGCCACGACCACCACAGCGAGCCGGGAGCGTGCAAGCCGGCGTGGCACGGGCCAGCGTGAATGGACCCGCGAGCTTCGCTCCCAACCCGCAGCCCGCCAGGCTGGGGCAGTAGGCAGCGACGGAGGGCCACCGTTAGTCACGGCCAGCGCATCGGTCTCAGACTGAGAGACCCGTGCGAGCCAAGTGCGGACCCATCGGTCCGAAGCAGGGTGGCACCGCGGAAGTACGCCTCCGTCCCTCGAAGGATGGAGGCGTTGTGGTACCCGGGAGAGAGATTGGCGACTGCGGAGACCCCGACCCAGGCGCCGGGCATTGTCAGCCTGGAGGTGGTGGCCGATACCCTGACTCCGGTCGCGGCTGCGCTGCGCCTGGGCGAGCTTTGCGCGTTTCTGCTCGAGAGCGTGGAGGGCGGGGTCCGCTACGGCCGCTACTCGATGCTCGGCGTGCGCGGCCGCACGCTCATCGTCATCGGAACTGAGGCGCGGCTTACCGGGGCGGGCGACGAGCAGCAGTTTGCGGCGCGCGACCCCCTGGAAGCGCTCCGCCAGGTCCTGCCGGCGGCCCCGACAGTGCGGGCCGACCTGCCGTTCCCCCTGGCCTCGGGGGTCGGCTACCTGGCTTACGAGACCGCCGCTCGCTGGGAGCGACTGCCCGTGCCGGAGTCGGACCCGTTGGGCATGCCCGACGCGCTCCTGCATCTGCCAGACGCGGTGATCGTCTTTGACCACCTGGCCCAGGTCGCCCGCCTGGCGACCCTGGATCGGGACGACGCCGCCCAGCGGCTGCGTGAGCTCGCCGACCGGCTCGCCACGCCGGTACCGACCGAGGCGCCGCGCCACGCCGCGCCGGAGGCGCGGGCCGCGTACCGTGACGACCCGGCTGCGAAGGCGCGGTTCGAGGCCGGGGTGGCGAGCCTGGTCGAGGAGATTCGGGCCGGCGAGATGCTTCAGGCGGTGCTGGCGCGTCGCTTCAGCGTGCCGACGCAGCTCGGCGCCTTCGACCTGTACCGCGCTTTGAGGCGCATCAATCCCTCTCCGTACCTCTTTTACCTCGACCTGCGCGACGTTGCCCCGGACGCGGCCCTGGTCGGCGCCTCGCCGGAGCTGCTGGTCCGGGTCCGCGATGGCGAGGTCGTCTCGCGGCCCATCGCAGGCACCCGTCCGCGCCACGAAGACCCGACCGCGGACGCCGCGCTCGAGGCCGAGCTGCGCGCCGATCCCAAGGAGCTCGCCGAGCACGCGATGCTGGTCGACCTGGCCCGCAACGACGTTGGGCGGGTAGCTCAGCCGGCGACGGTCGAGGTCCCGACGCTGCGGTCCATCGAGCGCTACTCGCACGTGATGCACCTCGTGAGCGAGGTGCGTGGCCGCCTTCGCGAGGACCTCGATGCGTTCGACGGGGTACGCGCCGCCTTCCCGGCCGGGACGGTCACCGGCGCGCCGAAGGTGCGCGCCATGGAGGCGATCTCCGAGCTGGAGGGCGAGCGCCGCGGGCCGTACGGCGGGGCGATCGGCTTCTTCTCGCCGGCCGATGTTGAGGCGGCGATCACGATCCGCAGCGTGCTGCTGCGTGACGGCATCGCGCATGTTCAGGCCGGGGCGGGGATCGTCGCCGACTCGATCCCCGAGCGCGAATCGGCCGAGGTGGCGGCCAAGGCCGGCGCCGTGCTGGCAGCCCTGGAAGGGCGATGAAGATGCGCGTCTTCGTGCTCGACAACTACGACTCGTTCACCTACAACCTGGTCCAGCTGCTGGGCCACCTGGAGGCGATCATCATCTCGCCCGGTCCCTCGCTCCCGGAAAAGGCCGGGATCAGCGTGGAGCTCATTCGAGCCCTGGGTTCGACCACCCCGATCCTGGGCGTCTGCCTGGGTCACCAGGCGATCGGGATTGCCTACGGGGCACGGGTCGTGCGCGTCGACCCGGTACACGGCAAGCGTTCGACCGTCTTCCATTCCGGTCGTGGCTCGTTCCGCGACCTCCCCTCGCCCATCCAGGCAGCGCGTTACCACTCGCTCGCCATCGATCGTGCCACGCTGCCGCCCGAGCTCGAGGTCACGGCCTGGTCGCCGGACGGGCTGCTGATGGGAGTGGCGCATCGGTCCCATCCGGTCGAGGGGTTCCAGTTCCATCCGGAGTCGATCCTGACCGATGACGGCGAGGCGCTAGTTGGCGCCTTCCTGACACGCGCCTCGGCGCCGGTCCCATGATCGTCCTGCTGGCCCAGCCGGCCGCGTTCGCGCCGATTCGTGCCCTCGCCCGACGCGCCGGGCTGCGGTGCGTGCCCGACTCGGCCGAGCAGCCGCATCGCCTGGCCCTTGTCGGGGCCCTCTCGCCCGCCGCGCGCGACGAGCTCGCCACCGCCTTGGAGGGGCGGCCGGATGTGGCCGAGGTGATCCGCGATCCCGGCTCGGCGCCGCTCGCCTCGCGCCACTTCAGGCCGGAGCCCTCGATCGTCGCGGTCGGCCCGCTCAGCATTGGAGGGGGAGCGCCAATCCTCGCAGCCGGCCCGTGCGCGGTCGAGTCGCGCGCGCAGCTGATGGCGGTGGCCCAGGCCGCGGCGCGGGCAGGAGCCGGGCTCCTGCGGGGAGGTGCCTTCAAGCCGCGGACCTCGCCGTACGCATTCCAGGGGCTGGGGCCGGAAGGGCTTCGCCTGCTCGCCGAGGCTCGCCAGTCGACCGGTCTGCCGGTGGCGACCGAGGTGCTCGCCTCCGAGCAGGTCGAACTCGTGGCCGAGGTTGCCGACCTGCTCCAGATCGGCGCGCGGAACATGCAGAACTACGCCCTTCTGGCGGCGGCGGGTGCAGCCGGGAAGCCGGTGCTGCTGAAGCGTGGCGTGGGTGCCACCCTCGACGAGTGGCTGCTGGCCGCCGAGCACTTGATCGCGACCGGCGCATCCGGTGTGGTGCTGTGCGAACGCGGGTTGCGCCATTTCGACCCGCAGACGCGCAATATCCTCGACCTTGCGGGCGCGCTGGCGGCGAAGTCGCTCACGCACCTTCCGGTCATCGCCGATCCCTCGCACGCCACCGGCCGGCGCGACCTGGTGATTCCAATGGCACTTGCTGCGCTCGCTGCCGGCCTGGACGGAGTCATCGTCGAGGTCCACCCCGATCCGGACCGCGCGCTCTCCGACGGCCCGCAGTCGCTCGACCTGGCGGGACTCGCCGACCTCGCCGAGCGCGCGGCGGCGATGGGCGTCACCTTCGCTACGCCCAGCCCGCGTCCTCGTACTGCAACGGTCGACGGCTGGGGCCGCTGATCTACTCACCGATGAGCAGGTCGACCGCCTCCAGGTAGCCCTGCCAGCCCTTGCCGATCACGCTCGCGCGCGCCGCGGGCGCTGTCACCGACACGTGCCGCCATGGCTCGCGCGCGGAGGTGTCGCTGATATGCACCTCGATGACCGGTCGGCCGCAGGCCACCAACGCGTCGTGCAGCGCATAGCTGGTGTGCGCCAGTGCCCCTGGGTTGATCACCACGGCGTCATAGTCGAGGAGCTCCAGCCGGTCGATCAGGGACCCTTCGTGGTTCGACTGCAGGTGGTCGATCTCCGCGCGACGGGCCGCGGCGTGCTCGCGCGTGGCGTCCAAGATCTCGGCGAGCGTGCGCGTGCCGTAGACCTCGGGCTGGCGTCGGCCCAGGATGCCGAGGTTCGGCCCGTTCAGGACGAGGATCTTCATCCGCCGATCCGCTCCAGCGCGGCAGTCACCTCCGCTTCGGTCATGTCGTCGACCTCGACGACCTGACCGATGGCCATCGGCAGCAGCCAGCGCTGTCGCCCCCGCAGCCGTTTCTTGTCGCTGGCGAGGGCGGCACGGACCGTCGCTCCATCGAACGAGTGGCGCAGGGCGAAGCCGAGGTCTGCCAGGAGCGCATCGAGGCGCTCCTCAAGGTCCGGATCCGCGCCGCGCTGCGTGGCAATTCCAGCGACCGCGCGGAGCCCGAGTGCCACGGCCGCCCCGTGCGGGAGCCGGTATCGACTCTCGATCTCGAGCGCGTGGCCAAGGGTGTGGCCAAGGTCGACGATGGCCAGCTTGACCCGTGCGGCGCGTTCGGTGATCGCGTATCGCGCCGCCTCGTCCCGTCCCAGCGCCGCGCGACCACGCTGCTCGAGCAGACTCCACAGGTCCGCGTCGCCGATGAGCGCCGCCTTGACGGCCTCGGCCAGCCCGTCTCGGAGGCGTCGGCGCGGGAGCGTCCGCAGCATGCCCACGTCCGCATGGACCGACCACGGCGGCCAGAACGCGCCGACTGCATTCTTGGCCGCGGTGAGGTCGACCCCCACCTTGCCGCCGAGCGCGGCATCGGCCTGGGCCAGCCAGGTCGTGGGGACCGCGACATACGGGACCCCGCGGGCGTAGAGCCCGGCTGCCAGCCCGGCGAGGTCACCGACGGTGCCTCCGCCCGCGCCCACGATCGCGTCGTCGCGTTCGGCTCGTGAGGTGGAGAGCCACTCGAGGACCCGCTCCAGGGTACGCATCCGCTTTGCG
>Ga0307308_10001226_pt1 | contig 10166 bp, 9 predicted proteins | sample ER_DNA_195_FD_194501 | JGI IMG/M metagenome (GOLD analysis project Ga0307308, IMG submission 194501) | Bulk soil microbial communities from the East River watershed near Crested Butte, Colorado, United States - ER_DNA_195 | ecosystem: Environmental > Terrestrial > Soil > Floodplain | place: USA...
ACATGACGGGCGAGGCAACCGCAGCATACCTCGCGGACCGCCTCCGCGACCGGACACGAGTCACCAGGCTGGCGAGTGGGCTCCCGGTCGGCGGCGATCTCGAATACGCGGACGAGGTCACGCTCGGGCGGGCACTGGCCGGTCGCCGGCCGATGTGAGGACGGCGATGAGCGAGACCGCCTACGAGGCCGTTCCCGCCGTCGAATCGGACGAGGCGCCGGCGAGCGCCGGCACGCTGGTGATGAAGTTCGGGGGCACGTCGGTCGCCGACCCGGAGAAGATCCGCCGGGTGGCAGAGCGGCTGGTCGCGGCCAAGAGCTCCGGAGGACGCGTGGTCGGCGTCGTCTCCGCGATGGGACTGCACACCGACGAGCTCGTCGAGCTGGCGCACGAAGTCTCTCCGCGTCCGAACCCCCGCGAGCTGGACATGCTCATCTCCGTCGGCGAGAGGATCTCCTGCGCGCTCGTCGCGATGGCTATCTCCGATCTCGGGCAGGACGCCATCTCGCTCACCGGCTCGCAGGCCGGCATCGTCACGGACACCGTTCACGGGAAGGCCAAGATCGTCGAAGTGCGCGCTCGCCGCATCCACGAAGCGCTCGACGAGGACCGGATCGTCCTCGTTGCCGGCTTTCAGGGCGTCTCCACGGAGTTCAACATCACCACCCTCGGCCGCGGCGGCTCCGATACGACCGCGGTCGCGCTCGCGGCCGCCCTGGGCGCCTACGCCTGTGAGATCTACACCGACGTCGACGGGGTCTTCACGGCCGATCCGCGCATCGTTCCAGGGGCCCGCAAGCTGCACGCCGTCAGCTACGAGGAGATGCTCGAGATGGCGGCCTCGGGAGCGCGAGTGCTTGCGCTACGCTCGGTCGAATTCGCCCGCAACCACGGCGTCAGGCTCCACGTCCGCTCCACGTTCACCGAGGAGGACGGGACGTGGATCATCGAGGAGGACGAGCGCATGCTCGAGAAGGCGATGATCTCGGGGATCACCCACACGCTGGAAGAGGCGGTCTACCGCGTGGAGGGCGTCGAACGAGCCGACCTCTTTGGAGCGCTCGCCGAAACCGCGGTCTCCGTCGACACGATCATCCAGACGGACGGCGCGATCCTCTTCTCCGCTCCCCTCGCCGACCGGGGTGAGACCGCGGCCGTGCTCGACCGTCTCGGGGCCAAGTGGGAGGAGCACGACGACCTCGGAAAGGTGAGCGTCGTCGGCGCCGGAATGAAGAGCCATCCCGGCATCGCCGCTCAGACCTTCTCGACGCTGCGAGAGCTGGGCGTCGAACCGCAACTCGTGGCCACCTCGCCGATCAAGATCGCGTTCTACCTTCCGGGAGAGGAAGTCGAGCGAACCGTGCGCGCCCTCCACGACGCGTTCGAGCTCTCGTCGGCAGAGGCCGAGCGCGGTCATGCCTGATCTTCGCGTTGGGGTCGTCGGAGCGACCGGCGCCGTCGGCACGGTGACGCTGGCGCTCCTCGCCGAGCGCGGCTTCGAGGACGTGCGGGCCTATGCGTCGAAACGATCGGCCGGCAAGGAGCTTTCGTACGGCGCTCGGGACCTGGTTGTCGAGGAGGCGACCCCGGAGACCCTGGCCGGCGGCGATCTCGGTCTCTGCTTCTTCTCCGTAGGGACGGAGGCAAGCCGCGAGCTCGTGCCGCCCACCGCCGCTGCAGGCACGGTCTGCATCGACAAGTCGGACGCCTACCGCCTGGTGGACGGCGTCCCGCTCGTGGTCGCCGGGGTGAACGACGACGCGCTCGACCACGATCCCGTTGTCGCTAACCCGAACTGCTCTGCCATCCAGCTCGCGTGCGTGCTGAAGCCGCTTCACGAGGCGGCCGGACTGGCGGGCGTGCGGCTCGCGACCTACCAGTCGATGTCCGGGGCCGGCGACGCCGGAATCGAGAAGCTGCGCGCGACTCCGCCGATGGAGGCCGACCTGGCGATGGACTGGGACCTGGAAGGTGATGAGTTCACCGAGGAATCGAAGCTGCGCGCCGAGACCCGCAAGATCCTCGGCCTACCCGAATTGCCGATCCAGGCGACCTGCATCCGGGTGCCGGTGCTCGTCGGGCACGGGCAGGCGGTCTGGGTCGAGACGGAGGAGCAGCTCTCGACGGAGGACGCGTGCGAGGCTCTCGCCGCCGCACCGCACGTCCGCCTGGCCGAGTTCCCGACCGCAAGAGATGCGGCCGGCGAGGACGAGGTTCTGGTCGCTCGCATCCGGCCCGACATGACGGACGGCCGCGGGCTCGCGCTCTGGAGCGTGAACGACAACCTGCGCAAGGGCGCGGCCCTCAACGCGGTCCAGATCGCCGAGACGCTCCTCGAGCGCCGCCTGCTCGCTGCTTAGACGGGGCGCTCGGGCAGGGGCGGGGGCGTGAAGGCCTCTTTCACCTTCCGCCACACCACCGCACTTGGCCCTTCCATGACCGGCTGAAGGCCGCCCAGCTCGAGCCGGCCGAGCGCGACGTCTCCGTCCCAGCGCAACGGATAGAAGCCGAAGTCGGCGAGGAAGTCCGACGGGAAGATCGTCCGGTGGACGAGGAATCGCTCGTAGGCGCTCGTTCCCTCGGGATAGCGGTACCCGAACGTCTCGACCGCTTTTGCTCCCTGGTCACGCGCCTCGCCGATCGCGGCGAGAAAGAGGCTCTGCATCACCCAGGGCGAGTTCGGATCCACCAGATAGACGCACGTGATGAGCACGGCGTCCTCGGAAGGCGGGCCGGCAGGTAACTCGCCGGCACGCGGGAAATGCCCGGCCGGGCCGTACTGGATGAAGCCGAGGACGCGATCGTCGTCCCCGAAGTAGATCGTCCCCCAGGCACCCCAGTCGTCCTCGATCCTGTCCGCCCATTTCCCTTTGGCCGCAAGCCGGTGCCCGCGCGACTGCCAGAACACGCAACCGACGCACGGAGGAGGCGCGTGGGCGATCGAGGCCGCGGTTACCGGGTGAAGTCGGTACGGCATCAGCCCGTGCTTCTTAGCACGAGCTTGGTTGCCTCGGGGCGCGCGAGGAACCGAAATGGCACGAAGCTCGTCCCCAGACCGCGCGAGACGTGCAGTATTCCGGCCGGGGTTTCGTGCAGCCCCTCCCAGTGGCGCGCCCCCAGGTGCTCGAGGCGGAGTTTCCCGCGCGGAGTCGGCACACAGATCTGGCCGCCGTGCAGGTGTCCGGCGAGGATGAGATCGAAGGCGCCCGGCGGAAGCCGCTCTGTCACGTCCGGGAAGTGGAAGAGAAGAATCCGGAGGTCCGCTCCGGGATCCGCCAGCCGCTCGAGCCGGCGTGCCTTCCAGCCACGCCGAGGGTCGCCGCCCACCAGCTGGACACGGCGGCCATTGACCTCGAGTTCGGCGCTCGAGTCGTCGAGGAGCACGGCGCCCGCCTCCGAGACGGCGCTCGCGTCTGTCGGCGTGCTGAACGGATCTCGCGTTGCATCGACGTCGTGATTCCCAAGAACGGCGAAGACGCCCTGGCGCGCACGTAGCCGCTCGACGGCCGCGCGCAGACGAGTCTCGCCACGCTGTTTCGAGAGGAGGTCACCGGTCAGCACGACGACATCCGGGTCCTGCTCCACGGCCCAAGTCACGGCGCGGTCAAGGGTGCGGCCGTTGAGCGACAAGGTTCCGAGGTGGAAATCCGACAGGTGGACGATCGTGAAACCGTCAAGCTCGGCGGGCAGGCGCTCGAGCGCCACATCGAGCTCGATGAACTCGACCCACTGCGCTTCGAACAGCGACCAACCCAGGCCCGCCATCGCCACCCCCGCAATCGGCTGCAAGATTCGGCGGGCTCGAAGCATCTCTTAAGGCGGAGGGGCAAGCCGGCCCGGTCTCGGAGACATCTCGAGCCGGGCCGGACCTATTTTAAGGAAGACTCGGCGAAACATAGTCTGGGTCGTCGGAGGCGTGCTGCTCGCCCCGAGGCGGCGTCCTCGGTCGCCCCCGTATCTGGAATCGATACGAGGGCTCCTTGCGTTCTGGCCTCGGAACGACCATCGCGTCCCGACGACGAGCGACGTTCCGCCGAGCCCTCCTAGGGTGCCTCGAGCTTCTCGAGCACAGGTGTCACTGGAACGACGTGACGCTTGAACTGGAGCTCGGAATCCTCCAGGCCGGCCGCGACGCCGATCAGCTGCGAGAGGTGGAGGATCGGCATCTGGTAGCTCTTTCCCGTCGCGGCCTCGAGCTTCTGCTGCCACGCGTCGAGGGAGAGATGGCAGAGCGGGCAGGGCGTCACCATCGCGTCGGCCCCGGCCGCTACCGACTGCTCGATCGGCTGGATCAGCTCTCCGAGCGCGACGTCCTCGCGCGCCTGGATGATTGGAAAGCCACAGCATTTGATCTTCGCGGGGTAGTCGACGGGCTCGCCTCCGCACGCCGTGATGATCGCTTCGAGCGACCACGGCCGGTCGGGATCCTCGAAGCCGAGGAGCTTCGACGGACGAAGGATCTGGCACCCGTAGAACGGAGCGACCCGGAGACCCTTCAGGCCTTTGTGAGCGACTTCCTTCAGTCGTTCGTAGCCGTCTCCCTCTGCGATCAGCCAGAGGAGGTGCTTCACCTCCACCCCGCCTGAGTAGCGGGGCGCACCAACTGTCTCGAGGTTGTCGCTCACGCGCTCGCGCAGCGCATCGTCCTTCTGAAGCTGGAAGTTCGCCTGCCGCAGGTTGAGCGTGCAGACGTTGCAAATCGTCATGAGCGTGTCCGACCCGGTCGCCTCGGCGTAGGCGAGGATGCGGGCGTTCAGGTGGAGGTAGTAGTCCGGCTCGGCCTCGTGGATGTCTCCGGCGCCGCAGCAGGTCACCGACTCGAGCTCGTCCAGCTCGATCCCGAGCTTCGGTGCGAGCGCCTGCGTCGAGGTATCGAGCTCCTTTGCCGAGAGCGAGGCCAGGCAGCCCTTGTAGTAAGCAACCCTCATGCGTCCCCCCCGTCTGCAGGGTGCTCGATCCGTGACAGCGCCTTCTCGCCCTGGACGATGCCGGCCGCACCGCTCCGCCCTTGCGCGCGGACGACCTCGAGCAGCGCACGTGCTTCCTGGACGTTCTCGGCGACGTGCGGCGGCACGGGGACGGGCACCTTCCCGTGCTTGAAGAGGGAGAGGGCGAACTTCGTCTGCCGGACCGCTTCGACGACACCCTGCGTCTTCGGGACGAGCTCGGTCTCGCGCAGCCAGCCGGTCGTCTTCGCGGAGTGGACGAACCACTTGGCATGCTTCGCGCCCATGTCGTGGTCGATCCCCTCCTTGATCGACTCGGCGCCGAGCTTGGCGATCGCGTCCCGGGGATCCACGCCCTTCGGGCAGCGCTCATTGCAGAAATAGCAGCGGGTGCAGTCCCAGATGCCGTGCTCCGAGTTGTAGCTCTCGAGCCGCTCGACCTTGGCCCGGTCGCGGGGGTCGCCGGCGAAACGGAAGCCCTTTGCGAGTGCCGCTGGACCCAGAAATTCAGGGTCCGACTCCATCGAGTTGCATTCGGAGACGCAGCAGCCGCACATGATGCAGAGCGACTCCTTGTGGATCGGGTTCATCTGCTCCTGCGTGTAGCGAAACTCCTTCTCCGGGAACTCCTCGTAGCCGGTTTCGAGCCAGGGCTTCATTGCGCGGATCTTCGTCCAGAACGGGCTCATGTCGACCACGAGGTCCTTGAGGACGGGCATGTTCCCCATCGCTGAGATGACCGGGACGTGTCCCCGGTCGACGATCGGCTTCATCCGCTCCTTGCACGCAAGAATGGCCCGGCCGTCCATGCGCATCCCGCAGGACCCGCAGATCATCATGCGGCAGCTCTTGCGGTAGGCGAGCGAGCCGTCGACCCGGTCCTTGACCAGGTCGAGCACGTCCAGGAGGCAGGCCCACTCGGGCGCCTCGACCTCGTAGTCCTTGAGCGCCCGTTCGCCCGTTTCGGGATCGAAGCGCCAGATCTTGAGAGCTACCTGCAAGTCCCCCTCCGATGCTTCATCAATAGGTTCGTTCCTGCGGTTCCCACTTTGTCATGCGCACCGGTTCCCAGGTCAGCTCGGGGGCACCGTCGCGCCAGCTCACGAGCGTGTGCTTGAGGAAGTTCTCGTCGTCGCGGTCGGGAAAGTCGGAGGGCCGGGCGTGGGCGCCCCGGCTTTCCTTCCGTGCCAGGCCCGCTTCCACCATGCACGCTGCCAGCTGAAGGAGAAAACCAAGCTCGAGCGCCTGCGTCAGGTCGTTGTTGAAGACCTGCCCCTTGTCCTCGACGACCACGCGCTCGTAGCGCTCGCTCAGGCCGGCGACGATCTCCCCCTGGCGACGCATCTGATCCTCGCGGCGGAAGACGCCGAAGTTCTCGTGCATCGTCGTCGCCATCTCGTCCCGGATGGCATGCGGCCGCTCGCCGTCGGTGCGGTCGAGCAGCTGGCTCAACTCCTTCTCGGCCTCGCCGACTGCAGATTCAGGCACCGAGACGGTCGTATGGGAGAGAGCCCACTCGGCCGCCGCTTTGCCCGCGCGCTTGCCGTACGTGATCGTCTCCATGAGCGCGTTGCCGCCCAGCCGGTTCGCACCGTGGACCGAGACGCACGCGCACTCCCCTGCCGCGTAGAGCGCGTCGAGGGAGGTCTTTCCCCAGAGGTCGGTCTCGACGCCGCCCATGTGGTAGTGGGCTCCCGGGCGGACGGGAATCGGGTCGTGGATGGGATCGACGCCGGCGAAGACCATCGAGAGCTCCCTGGTGCCATGGAGGCGCTCGATGATGCGCTCCGCGCCCAGGTGCCGGAGGTCGAGGAGGACGTTGCCGTCGATACCGCGGCCCTCGTCGATCTCGGTCTGCTCCGCGCGCGAGATGACGTCACGACTGGCGAGCTCCATCGCGTTGGGCGCATAACTCTTGAGAAACCGCTCGCCCTCCGAATTGAGCAGGTACGCGCCCTCTCCGCGGCAGCCCTCGGTGATGAGGACACCCGTGGGCGAGAGCGTCGTCGGATGAAACTGCATCATCTCCATGTCCTTCAACGGCACACCCAGCCGTAGGGCCATCGCCATCCCGTCGCCCGTGCAGGCGTACGCATTCGTCGTCCCCTGGTAGAGCCTGCCTGCGCCGCCCGTTGCGAGGATCACGGTCTTGGCGCCGAGCGTGCGCAGGCCGCCGTTGACCAGGTCCCAGCAGATGACGCCCTGGCAGCGCCCGTCGTCCTCAACGAGCTGCCACGCGAAGTACTCCTCGTAGACCTGGATTTCGCGCTTCATCACCTGTTCGTAGAGGACGTGCACGAGGACGTGGCCGGTGATGTCGGCGGCGTAGGCGGTGCGGGGCTCGCCGGCGGCGCCGAAGGGGCGCTGAGCGATCCGCCCGTCCTCCGTCCGCGAGAAGACCGCGCCCCAGTGCTCGAGCTCGTAGACGTCTTCCGGCGCCTCTTCACAGAGAATCTCGATCGCGTCCTGGTCCCCGAGGTAGTCGGAGCCCTTGACCGTGTCGTAAGCGTGCTTCTCGGGATCGTCTTCGGAGGCGTTCCCGAGCGCGGCGTTGATACCGCCTTCGGCAGCTCCGGAATGGCTGCGCACCGGGTGGATCTTCGAGATCAGCGCAACGTCCGCGCCTATGTCGAAAGCCTCGATGGCGGCGCGCATGCCCGCGCAACCGGCTCCGACGATGAGTACGTCGTGCTGGGCTTCCACTAGCTCGGACGCTATACGAACGGGCCGCGGGAAGGCGTCAGACGAGCGGGCCGGCCTCGACGATGTTCTGGTCGGCGCCGAACTTCTGGAAGTTCTCCTTGAACCTCGTGGCGAGGTACGTGGCCTTCTCGTCGTAGGCCTCGGGATCCCGCCAGGTCGAGCGGGGGTCGAGCAGCTTTGAGTCGACGCCAGGGACCTCGACAGGTACCTCGAGTCCGAAGATCGGATCCGTGCGGTGTTCGACATCGTCGAGCTCGCCGTTCAGAGCTGCGTGCAGGAGAGCGCGTGTCGCCGCGATCGGCATGCGTTCGCCCTCACCGTACGGCCCGCCGGTCCAACCGGTGTTCACGAGCCAGACCGCGGCGCCGTGCTCGTCGAGCTTCTCGCCGAGCATTCGGGCGTACACGGTCGGCTTCTGCGGGAGAAACGGCGCGCCGAAGGCGCAGGAGAAGGTCGGCTGGGGCTCGGTGACGCCGATCTCCGTCCCGGCAAGCTTGGCTGTGAAGCCGGTGAGGAAGTAGAAGAGCGCCTGGTCGCGAGTCAGCCGCGCGATGGGGGGCAGGACTCCGAAGGCGTCGGCCGTAAGGAAGACGACCGCGCTGGGATGTCCGGCCCGTTTCTCCGGAAGAGCGTTCTCGATCTGCTCGAGCTTGTAGGCCGCCCGCGTGTTCTCCGTCTTGGAGGCGTCGTCCAAGTCGAGCACCCCGCGCTCGTCGGCAACGACGTTCTCGAGGACGGTCCCGAAAGCGTGCACGGCCTTGTAGATCTCGGGCTCCGCCTCCGGCGAGAGCCGGATCACCTTCGCGTAGCAGCCGCCTTCGAAATTGAAGACGCCGTCATCGCCCCAGCCGTGCTCGTCGTCACCGATCAGGCGGCGTTCCGGGTCTGCTGAGAGCGTCGTCTTCCCGGTTCCGGAAAGCCCGAAGAAGATAGCGACGCTACCGTCGCCATCGACGTTCGCCGAGCAGTGCATTGGAAAGACACCCTCGAGCGGGAGGCGGTCGTTCATCACTGTGAAGATGGACTTCTTGATCTCCCCCGCGTATTCCGTGCCTCCGATCAGGACCTCGGCGCGCGTCGGGTGCAGCACGACGAAGGTCTCGCTGCGGGTTCCATCCTCCTCGGGGTCCGCCTCCACGGACGGCGCGTGAAAGACGAGCGCGTCGGGCTCGAAGTCGCGCAGCTCTTCGTCATCCGGGTCGATGAAGAGCGTCTTCGCGAAGAGCGCGTGCCAAGGAGAGTCGGTGACGACGCGGACGTTGATGCGGTGGGCCGGATCGGCGCCCGCAAAGGCGTTGACGACGTACAGGTCTCGTTCGTTGAGATGCTCGGCCAGCTTCTCGCGGAGGCCCTCGAAGTGCTCCTCCGAGATCGGCTGGTTGATCTCGCCCCACGCGATCCGGTCCTCCGACTCGGCCTCACGGACGAAGAACTTGTCCTTCGCAGACCTGCCCGTGTGGCGGCCGGTGTCGACGACCAGCGCGCCGCCTTCCACCAATTGCCCGTCGCCGCGGACGATTGCGTGCGTGTAGAGGAGGGAGGTCGTCGGATTCCAGTAGACGCGACCCTCGGGATCGAGCCCGTGGCCTTCGAGTCCGCTGGAAGTGGTCGTGATGGCCATATGCGCGGCTAATCGTACGTTTTCTTCCCCAGAATCGCCCTCTACCAACGCGTGGGGCGCTCAGAGCCTCGCCGGCGGAACCTCCGCCTCGAATTCGGTCCGTGCGCAGTAGAGGAGCTCGGGCTCGCCGCGCGGCTCGAAGCCGAGCGCCACGAGGAAATCTGACTGCACAGGTTCGACGGGTTCGGCCTTCTTCCATTCGGCTGTGCCGCGCGCGATCCTGATCGCCTTCAGGCCGCGCCACTCGAACAGTCCGAACTCGTGGCGGCCGAGCGAGCCCACCTCCGTGGGCTCTCCGACCTGGTAGGCGAGCGAGAGCCCGAGCCCCGGCGCCCTGACGCTTCCGGAGCGAACGAGAATTCGGGCGTGCCGGAACGGGGCTCCCACAGCCCGCGCCGGTAGACCGAGAGCGGTCACCCGTGACGCGAGAAAGAACACAGCAGGCTCGCCGCGCCAGGTCGCGTACGTGCGGGCGTTCACCTGTGAATAGGGCAGAACCGGAATCCCCCGCAATCGCCCGCCCTCGACCCGAAAGGACACGAGGGAGACCAGGAGGCGTCCATCGACGTCGGCGGGTTCCAGCCCTTCCGGCAACGCACGCTCGACCGCACGGCGCTCCGCCGGCCAGCTCACGATCAGAAGGTCGCGCACCCGCAGGGTGACTTGCACGGGCAGGAAGCCTACGGTGGAGGCGGAAAAGCCTGCCGTGGACACGCGCGCCGCGATCGAGCGGTTCCTCACCGGCCCTGCCCTCTCAGACGCGACTCGCCGGGCATACCGAGCCGATCTCGAGGAGTTCGCTGCCTGGCTGAGGAAGCGAGGGCTGGACCTTGAATCCTTCGATGCCCAGGCCTTTGCCGAATACGCATCGGAGCTCGGAGCCGACCGGCCCGGGC
>Ga0307308_10001231_pt1 | contig 10152 bp, 8 predicted proteins | sample ER_DNA_195_FD_194501 | JGI IMG/M metagenome (GOLD analysis project Ga0307308, IMG submission 194501) | Bulk soil microbial communities from the East River watershed near Crested Butte, Colorado, United States - ER_DNA_195 | ecosystem: Environmental > Terrestrial > Soil > Floodplain | place: USA...
GCCGAGTACGTGAAGGTGACGCACTACGAGGCGCTGGACGTCGATCCGGACGCGCTGACGGCGACCGGCGTCCCCGACAGGCCGCGGCCGGCGGACCACGCCGCCAACTGACTCGAGGCGACCAGCCTCAGGCGGCGCCGGGCGGTGCGGCGGGCGTCGCCCGAGTTACAGCGCCTTGACGGCCGCCGTCAATGCTGCCAGGCCGTCCTTCGCATCGGCGAAGAGCATCCCGGTCCTCTCGTTGGTGTAGAGCTCGTTGTCGATGCCGGCGTAGCCCTTGCCCATCGACCGCTTGATGACGACGATCGACTTCGCCTGGTCGACATCGAGGATCGGCATTCCCGACACCGGCGAGCCCGGTCGACGGGCGGCCGGGTTCGTGACGTCGTTGGCGCCGATGACGAGGGCGACGTCGGCCCGGGCGAACTCGGGGTTGATGTCGTCCATCTCCTTGAGCTGGGGATACGGGACGTTGGCCTCGGCGAGCAGGACGTTCATGTGGCCCGGCATCCGGCCGGCGACCGGATGGATCGCGTACTTGACGTCGACGCCGCGTTCCTCGAGGAGCTCGGCGAGCTCGCGCACGGCGTGCTGGGCCTGGGCGACCGCGAGCCCGTAGCCCGGGACGATGATCACGTGCTGGGCGTACGCGAGCTGGATCGCGACATCGTCGGCGCCGATCGAGCGGACCGAGCCACCCGGCCCGGCGGCGGCGCCTGCGGCATCGTCGCCGCCCCCGAAGCCGCCGATCATGATGTTCATGACCGAGCGGTTCATCGCGTCGGCCATGAGCTTCGTCAGGATCGCGCCCGAAGCCCCGACGAGGGCGCCGGCGATGATCAGGACCGGGTTGTTGATCACGAAGCCGGCCATCGCGACGGCCGTGCCGGTGAACGAGTTCAGGAGCGAGATCACGACCGGCATGTCCGCGCCGCCGATCGGCAGGGTCATGGTGACGCCGAAGATCAGCGCCGCGGCGAGGATCACGACCATCAGCAGCAGGTTCGGCGTGCCGCCGATGAAGACGGCGATCGCGGCGATCACCGTGATCGCGGCCAGCGCCAGGGTCACGAGCTGACCGCCCGGGACCTGGATCGGCTTGCCCGGGATCAGGCCCTGGAGCTTGCCCGAGGCGACGATCGATCCGGTGAACGTGATCGAGCCGATGATGATGTCGAGGACGATGAAGATGTGCGTGTCGATCCGGACGTTGCTCCCCGCCGCGAGGCCGAGGTAGTCGTCGATCGCGATCAGGGCCGCCGCGCCGCCGCCGACCGCGTTGAACAGAGACACCAACTGGGGCATCGCGGTCATCTTCACGGTCCTTGCCGTGTACAGGCCGAGGCCGCCCCCGAGGACCACGCCGAGGACGATGATGACCCACGCGACGCCGGCGACCGGGACGCCGTTTGCCTGGCTCACGAGGATGAGGATCGCGGTCGCCCCGATGGCGATCGCCATGCCACCGGCCGACACGAGGTTCCCGTTCCGGGCGGTCGCCGGCGAGTTCATCCGGCTGAGGCCGATGACGAAGCCGACGGCGCCGACCAGCCAGGCGATCCGGACGAGGACCTCGACGATCTCGAGCGTGGTCACGAGGCGACCTCCGCGTCATCGCTCGCCGGCTTGGCCGCGACGGGCTTCTTCCGGAACATCTGGAGCATCCGGTCCGTGACGACATACCCGCCGACGACGTTCATCGTCGCGAAGGCGACGGCGACGAGCGAGAGGAGCTGGCTGATCGGCTCGGTCGCTTCGGCGGCGATCAGCATGGCGCCGACGAGGACGATCCCGTGGATCGAGTTCGCGCCTGACATCAGCGGGGTGTGGAGGGTCGCCGGCACCTTGCTGATGACGGCGATCCCGACGAGGATCGCGAGGGTGAAGACCGTCAGGGCCTCGAGGAGGCCGTTGATCTCGGCGGCGGTCATGCCTGGCCTCCGGTGGCGGCCGCTGGGGCCGGTTCGAGGAGCTTCTTGACGGGCTCGGCAATGACCGCGCCGTCCTTCGTGATCACGGTCGCCTTCGTGACCTCGTCCTCGAAGTCGAGGTTGAGGTTGCCGTCCTTGACCATCCCGAGCAGGAGCGCGGAGATGTTGCGGGCGTAGAAGGCGGACGCGCCGGCCGGCATCGTCGCCGGCAGGTTGTCGGGCGAGATGATCGTGACCCCGTTCGGGGTCGAGACGGTCTGGCCGGCCCGCGACAGCTCGCAGTTGCCACCGAGGGCCGAGGCCGCCATGTCGACGATCACCGACCCCGGCTTCATCCGGGCGACCGCGTCCGCGGTCACGAGGACCGGCGGCTTGCGACCCGGGACCTGGGCCGTCGTGATCACGATGTCCATGCCGCCGATGGCTTCGTTGAGCTCGGCCTGCTGGGCGGCGCGCTCCTCGGCGGTCAGCTCGCGGGCATAGCCGCCGGAGCCGGTCGCGTCGATCGTCGTCTTGAGCTTGACGAACTGCGCGCCGAGGCTTTCGGCCTGCTCGCGCGTCTCGGGCCGGACGTCATACGCCTTGACGACGGCACCGAGCCGCCGGGCGGTGCCGATCGCCTGGAGCCCGGCCACGCCGATCCCGAGGATCAGGACGTTGGCGGGCTTCGCGGTGCCGGCGGCGGTCGTCAGGAGCGGGAAGTAGCGCCCGTACTCGTTGGCCGCGATCAGGACCGCCTTGTAGCCGCCGACGTTCGCCTGCGAGCTGAGCGCATCCATCGACTGGGCCCGGCTCAGTGTTCGCGGGATCGCGTCGAGGCTGATCGCGATCACGCCCTGCTTCGCGAGGGCGGCCGCCGTCTGCGGATCGATCAGCGGCTGGAGCAGGCCGAGGACCGCCTGGCCCTCGTGCATCACCTTGACCTCGGAGTCGGACGGCTTCTGGACGCGGAGCACGATGTCCGACTGGCCGTACAGGTCCGCGGTCGAGACGACGGTTGCGCCGGCGTCGACGTAGGCCGAATCCGGGATGGCGGCGCCGCCGCCGGCGTCATGTTCGACGAGGATCTCGAGCCCGGCCGCTGTCAGCTTGCCGAGCGCTTCGGGGACCAGGGCGACGCGCCGCTCGCCGGGCGCGGACTCCCTGGCGACGCCGACCTTCATGGGCACCACCTGATGTCGTGTTTGCAGATCGATGACGGGACTCGCATGGGACGGTCGAAGGATACCGACCGTCGGGCACGCGCGTGGGCAGGTCAGGGTTGCCGTTCGGTGGCGGGTCGCCGGTCGAGGTCAGTCGTGCGGCTCGCCGTGGCGGGTCAGCCGGACGATCAGCATCGACCCGGGCTCGTCGCCGATCGACTCCGCGTCATGGGGGATCAGACCGTCCCAGCGCAGGTAGTCGCCCGGCCCGAGCTCGACGACGTGCGACCCCTGGGTCATCCGATACCGTCCGGCGGTGACGATGTGATGCTCGTCGCCCGGGTGGGTGTGGACGCCCGTCGAGTGCCCCGGCTCCGCCTGCACCTCGACGATCGAGATGTCGCCCGAGCCGCGCGCATCGACCCGGCTGGCCCGGCCGCCGGGGAGCTCGCGCCAGCGCCGGTCGGCGGCGCGCGTGACCTCCGGCGGCCGCTCCTCGTCGACGAGGAACCAGGCGATCGGGACGTCCAGCGCGCCGGAGAGCGCAGAGAGGCAGGCCAGGGACGGTGACGCCTTGTCGTTCTCGATCTGGGACAGGTAGCCGACATTGAGGCCTGCTGCCTGTGCGACGCGGGCCAGCGTCAGGCCGCGTTCGGTTCGCCAGCGACGAACCTGGCGGCCGACGGCCGGCGGTCGGCGCCCGCCGCTGTCCGCCGGCGTTTCGGTGACCATGAGTTTGCTCTCCACAACATTGTGTTGACAGGGGCCATTCCCAGTCCTATGGTTGTGCCATCAACAAATATCGCTTGACAACAGCAAACACGTCAAGCGGACGACACAGATCCGGAGGATCCAGCCATGCAGATTGCCATCATCGGGGCCGGCAATGTCGGTCGCGCGCTCGCCACGTCGCTGACGCGGGCAGGCCACGACGTCACGATCACCGCCGCGCACGCCGAGCACGCCGTCGACGCGGCGAGCCAGTCGGGTGCCAGCGTCGGCACGAGCAATGCCGCTGCGGCCAGCCAGGCGGACGTCGTCGTCCTCGCGCTGCCGGCCCAGTCCATCGGCCAGATCGCCGGCGAGATGGGCTCGAGCCTTGATGGCAAGGTCGTCGTCGACGTGTCCAACCGCCCGACGCCGACGCCCGACGGCGCTCCGACGTCGATCGCCGAGGAGCTCCAGACCCAGGTGCCGAGCGCGCGGGTCGTCAAGGCCTTCAACACGGCATTTGCGTCGCGTCAGGCCAATCCGCAGGTCGCCGGCATCGCCCCGGACGGCTATGTCGCGGGCGACGATGCAGCGGCCAAGCAGACCGTCCTCGACGTGGTCGAATCGATCGGCTTCCGACCGGTCGACGCCGGTTCGCTCGCGAGCGCCCGGACCCTCGAGGGAATGGCCTGGCTGAACATCCAGCGGAACCTGGCCGGCGGCACATGGCAGGATGCATGGGTCCTCGTCGGTCCGGAGACCGTCGCCGCGGCGGACGCCGACAGCCGCAACTGAGCCGAGCGAGATCGCCCGATGAGCATTCCCGTCGCCCGCCTGAACCACGCCGTGCTATTCGTTCGCGACGCCGAGCGCGCCGCCGAGTTCTACACCCGGATCTTCGGGTTCGAGGTCGTCGGCAAAGAGATGGGCGGGCAGGCGATCTTCCTCCGCAGCCCGCTCGAGGGCAACCACCACGACCTCGGGCTCTTCTCGGTCGGGCCGCAGGCGCAGAACGCGCCGCGCGGCTCGGTCGGGCTGTACCACCTCGCGTGGGAGGTCCCGACGATCACGGACCTCGCCGAGGCTCGCGACCTCCTGGCTGCCGCCGGCGCGCTCGGCGGGGCGAGTGACCACGGCGTGTCGAAGTCGCTCTACGGCCGCGACCCCGACGGCAACGAGTTCGAGGTCATGTGGCGCGTGCCGCGCGACGCGTGGGGCGAGGACGAGCACCGCGGCGCGATCCGCCCGCTCGATATCGAGAAAGAGGTCGCGCGGTTCGGCTCGGGCACGCCCACGCCGAGCGCCTGATCGCATTTCCGTCCCGTAGGCGGCAGTCGCTGTCGTGCGCCGTTCCCCGCGTATTCCGGTCGCCCAGGCGACTGTCGCCTGTTCCGCGCGATTCTCCGTCGGTTTTCCGTCGCATAGGCGGGCCTCGCCTGACGGACGGCGGCACGGCGCGCCGCCGAGCGTGGGACGCACCCAACCCCCGGCGGAGGGTCCGTTCCGCAGGCGGGTGTCGCATGAGCGCAAGGACCCTCGTCGCCTGAGCGCAAGAGAACCTCGCCGCCTGGGCCGCGCCGCTCTAGCGAGCCTCGATCAACGCCTTCGCCCGATCGAGCGCGGCCATCTCCCCATTCATGGACGTCTGCACGGGGCGGCCGAGAACGAGTCCCTGGAGGAACCCGAGATCGGCCCGGAGCGAGAACGTGGCCGCGGTGCCGGTGCCTGATGGCGCGAACCGGAACTCGCCGATCGGCCGGGCGGGGCCGGTGGTCACCCGGAAGGCGTAGCGGGTCGGCGGATCGAACGCCGTGATCTCGAGATCGGCTGCGAGCCCTCGACCGCCCGGACCCTCGACGACCTGGTGGACGGTCGCCCCGACGGCGGCCTGACCGCGCGCGGCGATCTCCTTCACGTGCGGCCGCCAGGCCTTGTCGTTGGCCGGATCCGCGAAGAAGGCGAAGACCTGATCGGGCGGTCGATCGATCACGATCGTCCGTTCTGCGCTCGGCATCGCGTGCTCCTCCAGCCGGTTGGTGGCCCAGTCGGTGGTGCTGTCCGCGCATTGTCCGCCTCTTCGGCCTCCGCGGCCTGCGCGGCCCGCGCGGTCCGGCGCCGGGCTGAACTTCGCCACGACCGCGGCTGTACCCTCATCCTGGTTGGCCGATGCGGGTGAACCCGCGCCGCTCGCGGCGGTGTATCAGTGATATCGACGTCTGACGCGAGCGGGAGTACGTAGCGGGCGTGCCTTTCCGGACCGGCCTGACCGGCGCCGTCGTGCAGCGCAGCCTCGCCGACTGGCCGGTGGTCCTGGCGGCCTGGCTGCTGCTCGTGTGCGCGACCACGCTGCTGGCAACGGGTGTCGTGTACGGCGACGCGGTCGCGAGCGGCGGGCTCCATCGGGCGCTGTTCGCGGCACCGCCGGCGACTCGTGCGCTCGACGTCGCATTGTCGGCGGACCCGGCGGCGATCGACACCCTCGATGCGGCGATCCGGCCGGAGCTGCGTGCCGCGATGGCCTCGACCGGTGGTGAGATCGTCCGGATCGGGCGGTCGGGCGCCTTCGCCGATTCGAGTGTCGCCCCGGACAGCGTCCGAGATCTCACCGTGTTCGAGAGCGTCGACGGCATCGAGCAGCGCGCCACGCTGGTCGCCGGCGGCTGGCCGGTGGCCGGACAGGATCCGATCCAGGCCACGGTCTCGGATGCCGCCGCCCGCGAGATGCACGTCGCGGTCGGCGACCGACTCTCGCTCGTCGATCGGGTCCGGCCGGACGCGAAGGTGTCCGTCGCGATCACCGGGGTCTGGACTGTCGACCCCGCCGACGCCCTGTGGCTCGGCGAGCCGCTCGACACGACCGGCACCTCGACCGGCGGGACGTTCACGACCCGCGGGCCGCTCGTGGTGCGCGAAGCGGACCTGGTCGGCATCGACGGACCGAGGAGCCGGCTCCAGGCGTCCTGGCGCGGGCTCCCGGCGATCGCCAACCTCCGCGTGGACGGCGTCGACCAGCTGCGCAACGGCGCCAACGACCTGGCCGGTCGCCTGCGCGGCCTGATCCCGGCCGAGACGAGCCCGCGTGTCACGACCGGGCTGCCCGCCCTCCTCGACGACGTCGGTCGCTCGGTGCTCGTCAGCCGCAGCGGGGTCATCCTGCTGACGATCCAGTTCGCGGTCCTGGCCGGCTATGCTGTCATCCTCGTCGCCGGGATGCTCGTCGAGCGCCGCCGTTCGGAGATCGCCCTGATGCGCTCGCGCGGCGCCAGCGGTGCTCATCTGATCTGGATGGCCGTGCTCGAGTCGGCGTTCCTCGCGGTGCCTGCCGCGGCTCTCGCCCCGGTGCTCGCGTTCGGCGTGACCGCGCTGCTCGGCGTCTTCGGGCCGACCGCCGGCCTCGACCTCGCAGACTCGGCGACGATCGGCCAGGGGGCGATCGTCATCTCGGCCGTGGCGGGCCTCGCCTGCATCGCCGCCCTGACCCTGCCGACCCTGTTCGTCTCGGCCAGCCCGGCCGGCGCCCGGGCGGCGACCGGACGCCAGGCCCGGACGACGCTCGCCCAGCGGCTCGGCCTCGACCTGGCCCTCGTCGCGGTCGCCGGGGTGGCCCTCTGGCAGCTCCGGCTGTACGGCGCGCCGCTGACCCGCAACGCCCGGGGCTCGCTCGGCCTCGATCCGCTCCTCGTCGCCGCGCCGGCCATCGGGCTGGTCGCCGGGGCCGTCCTGGCCCTGCGCGTGGTGCCCCGCCTGGCCGAGCTTGGCGAGCAGGTGCTGGTTCGCGGCCGCGGTCTCGTCGGATCGCTCGGCGGACGGCAGCTGGCCCGCCGGCCGCTCCGCTACACGCGCGCTGCGCTCCTGCTGATGCTCGCGGCCGCGCTCGGGACGCTGGCCTCCGCCCACGCCGCGACGTGGACGCGCTCGCAGTCCGACCAGGCCGCCTACGCGGCCGCGACCGACGTCCGGGTCGTCACCTCGGACTACGCGCCGTTCGCCACCTGGGCGGCGGGTCCGCTCTACCGATCGATCGACGGGGTCCGGGAAGCGACGCCGCTCAGCCTTGCCCCGTTCGACCTCGGCCGGACCGTCCGCGACGGGTCCCTGGTCGGGCTCGATCCTGCGGCCGTCGCCCGGGTCGTGACCGCGTCGCCGGCGACCGGCCAGCCGGATGTCGCGACGGCCCTCGCCCCGGTCGTCGGCGCCGGCAAGGGACCCGCGACCATCGCCCTGCCCGGGACGCCGCAGCGACTCGGGCTGAAGGTCGACGTCGCATTCACTGGCCTCGACGCGGACGGCAACCCGGGCGTGGCGCTGGACCCGGCGATGACCGGCTTCATCGCAAGCCTCGTCGTCCGCGATGCCGACGGGCGGCTGTTCCGGACGCCCGACGTCGCGGGCTCGCTGTCCGCAGCCGGCCAGCATCTCGTGTTCGACCTCGCGGACCCGGCGGTGGCGGGCCTGCGGCCGACGGCACCGCTGGCCCTCGAGGCCGTCGAGCTGACGATCCGGCCGAGCTCCTTCGGCAGCCCGATCGTCGGCACGGCCGAGGTGCAGGGACTCGACGTGTCCGGGTCCGCGGCCGGCGACGCGGACTGGGCGCCGATCGCGATCGACGCGGCTGCGACCGGCTGGCGCTGGGACTCGATGTCGACGGATCGGACCGAGCGATACACCCCGACCCGCGAGCACCCGAACCAGGTGGCGGTCGGCACGCAGAACGCGATCTTCGGCGGGCAAGGCTCCAGCATCGCCTTCCGCCTGCTCGCCGAACCGCCCGACGCCGAACCCGAACCGGTGATCCCGGTCGTCGCCTCGGACGTGTTCATGAGCCAGACCGGCGCGAGCGTCGGCGCCGAGCTCGGCATCACGAGTGCCGGCCAGCCGATCCGGATCAGGATCGTGGGGACCACGAGCCTCTTCGCGCCGCTCGACCCGGCGAAGCCCTTCCTCCTCGCCGACCTGCCGACCGTCGATCTCGTCCGGTTCGCGGCGACGGGCCGGACGGTCCAGGCGAGCCAGTGGTGGCTGAAGATCGATCCCGGCACGGAGCCCGGCGTCCTTGCCGCCCTCCGGAAGCCCAATGCCGGGACGTCCGCGGTCATCGGCCGGGCCGAGCTCCTGCGCGAGCTCTCGACAGATCCCGTGCCGCTCGGGCTGATCGGGATCCTCGGCCTGGGATCGCTCGCGGCGATGCTGTTCGCGGGCATCGGCTTCCTGGTCAGCTCGACGATCTCGACGAGCGAGCGGATCGGCGAATTCGCCCTGTTGCGCGCGCTCGGGCTGTCGACCCGCCAGCTCTCCCTGTGGCTCTCGATCGAGAGCGTGTTCCTGCTCGTCGTCGGGTTGTTCGTCGGATCCGCGCTCGGGCTCCTCCTCGCCTGGCTCGTCCTGCCCTTCGCGACCCTGACCCAGACGGGTCTCGCGCCGATCCCCGCCCCGGTCGTCGTGGTGCCGTGGGAGGCGCTGCTGCCGCCGTACGTCGCGGCGATCCTCCTGTTCGTCCTGTCGCTGTGGCTCGTCCGCCGGCAGCTGCCGGACATCCGGATCAGCGGTGTCCTCCGGGCGCGGGAGAGCTGAGAGCCATGTCCTCGATCCTCGTCGCCCTGCGCCGGCTGCGCGACGATCGGGCCCCCGCGATCGGGCTCGCGCTGCTGGTCCTGGCGACCGCGACCGTGTTCGGCGTCGCGCCGCGGGTCATCGACCGGGTGGCCGATGACGCGCTCCACGGGGTGGTCAGCGCGGCGACGCCGTTCAACCGGAACATTGCCCTGATCCAGCAGCAGATCCTGCCGGCCGATCCGGAGGAGCCGCTGAAGGAGGTCGACCAGCGGGGCGACGAGCTCGACAGCAGCATCCCGGACGCCGTCCGCTCGCTGATCGCCACGCGGGCGACCGTGATCGACAGCGCCCGGTTCCACATCGAGGGAAAGACGCCCGACCCGTCCTTCATCCGGTTCAGGATCCAGCCGGGTGCGGCCGAGCGGATCCACTACCTCGCGGGCCTCGCGCCGACCGCGGCCGTCCAGACGATCCAGCTGCCCGAGGACCTCCGCCACCTCCTGCCCCAGGAGGATCCGCCATCGACGGAACCCGTCTTCGTCAAGGTCCTCGAGACGTCCATCTCGGCCGAGGCCGCCCACCAGATCGACCGGACCGTCGGCGACCTCGTCTTCCTGTCCTTCGACGATCGCGACCCGCTGGCCGGCCAGGCCCAGGGGGTCGTCGCCGCGAAGATCACCGGGCTGTTCGACGTCAACGAGGCGACCGACCCGTTCTGGTACGCGGACCAGTCGATCAATCACGTCGGCATCCGGAGCCCCGGGGGCGACGCGAAGTTGATCGACGTCGGCGCCCTGCTGCCTGCCGAGAGCTAC
>Ga0307308_10001232_pt1 | contig 10145 bp, 4 predicted proteins | sample ER_DNA_195_FD_194501 | JGI IMG/M metagenome (GOLD analysis project Ga0307308, IMG submission 194501) | Bulk soil microbial communities from the East River watershed near Crested Butte, Colorado, United States - ER_DNA_195 | ecosystem: Environmental > Terrestrial > Soil > Floodplain | place: USA...
CTGCGCGATGTGCGGGCCGAAGTTCTGCTCGATGCACATCACGCGCGAAATCGAGCGGAAGGCGGGGCTCCGCGAGGCGGTGTCAGCGGACTGACTCTACGGGTGTCCTGGTGCTGTCGCCTTAGTGTCGCTCGCGCTCACCGCCCACGCCGCACGAAGAACTCGTAGGGCGCGGTCCCAATTTGGTAGTCGGACAGGCTGCCGCTACGCACCCGAATCACGTACGTCCCCGCCGGGGGAACCACGAACCAGCCGGGGGAGAAGTACGTCGACGACGCACCGTAGAGGCTTGCGCCCCAGCCGACCAGCACGGCGCCCGTCGCAGGGTCCACGACCTCGAGCGTGATCAAGCTGCCTTGCGGATCCGGGGCAGCTAGCAACCGGTCGTTCGGGCTGAGTGTGTCGCCGGGCGTGCCGGACGACGTGAACTCGTCGATGTCACCGCGAGGGAGAATCGCTTCGCCTCGCACCGTGTCGCCCAGCGTGTACACGGCGGGTACGGTTTCCGGAGCGCGGTTGATGGACATCACCTGGAAGCCATACGGCCCGACGAGTCCGAGGGCGCCGCCGCACGTCGCGTCGTAGCAGAACCTAATGAACGACGCCGGCTCGAACACCGCGATTGCCACCTGACCGCTTGCGGGCACGCGGAATGGTCCCACCACCCGGTCCGCCTGACTCACGCTGCTCGCCAGCGTGTCCCGCGTGGTGGGGTCGAACACGTATATGGAGAAAGGCCCGCGCATGATAACGGCAAGCTCTTGTCCCGGCGTCGCAGGCACGGTGTACTCGTCCCAGTCTCCGGGCGTGTCGATGGACTCCGTCGTAACCGAATCGCCGGGCGCCAGGACAGCGGCCACATGCTCCGGCGCCGTACCTAACGACTCCACGAGGAGGCGATACGCACCCCTGGTCGAACCGAAGCCGGTCATCTCGACGTGATACCACCCGGTGACCGGAAGATCGAGGCGCCTTGTCTGGTGATCGCGCAGGGTGGGGTCGGACGCCGCGCTGCCCACCCAGGCGTAGGTCCGGTTCGCCTCGGCCCCCGGGCCCGAAATCCAGGCCTGGAATCCACCCCCGGAGGTGTCGGCGCGACCCTGCAAGGCAACATTGACGTGCTGTCCCCGGAGGCCGTAGAACCGGAACGTGTCGACGTCGCCCCACGGCTCGATCGCCTCACCACTGACCGTGTCGCCGACCGCGAAGGAGTCGGGCACCGCCTCTGGGCCGAAGCCGAAACGATAGAACCAGAGGCGATAGGGGCCTCGGAGGGTGGAGCGGTCATAAGAGTCGCCGCTCGTACCCACGCGAACGATGTACCTCCCCGGCGCCACGGCGATACGACCGGTAGCCGCGGGCGTGCCGACTTGGGAGGTAGACGTCGTCGCGATGACGTGCCCCGTGGCTGAATCGACCAGCTGCACCATAAGCCCGGCGTCGGGCGGGCTCTCGACCTCGAGCGCCAGATTGGCGCCACTCGAGTCGGGCACAGTTACGCGGAATTCGTCCACGTCGCCCGGGAGATCGATCGCCTCGCCGCTCACGCTGTCGCCAAAGGCCAGCGTCGCGGGCAGGGTCTCGGGCCGCCGATTGATCCGATACAAGAAGAGCCGATATGCGCCGTGGTTGAGATCATAGGGGTAGTACGGGGTGACGCCGCTAACGCGGAGGCGGTAGGTCCCCGTGCCTGGCAGCGCAAATCGCCCAGTCACCTGGCGAAGCAAGCTGGTGTCGGTGCCGACGCTCTGGACCGTCCGCAGAACCGTCCCCGCTCCGTCGACGACGTCGAGCTGGAGAGAAGTCTCGGGCGAACCGTTCTCGGCCTGGAAGAACGTGTTGAACTCCTCGCCTGCGACGCCTGAAAACGTGAATTCGTCGATATCCCCGGGCAGGTCGATCGCTTCCCCGGATATAGTGTCGCCCGCAGCGATGTTGGATCTTGCGTGCTCCGGACGACGGTCGATCGGGTAAAGGAAGAGCCGATAGGCGCCGGTGTCGGCGATCTGCGAGGGAGCGGTGCCGACCACGCGCACGAGATACGTGCCGGCACCGGGTACCTGGAATCGACCGGTCGCGTGCGTGAAGAGGGCGGTGTCCGCACCGCTGCTCGTGGCCACGGCCAATGCCGGACCCGAGACCCGGGCAACCTCAAGCTGGACGGCCCGCGGCGCTTGCACGAATGCGTTGTATTCCGCCCCGGCAGCCGCCGCGAACGTGAACTCGTCCACATCGCCTGCGCGATCGATTGTCTCACCACGTACCTCCGCGGCGAACGGGATCGCCGCGGGGTGGTGCTCCGGCGCCCGGTTGATCAGATAGGACCAGAAGCGGTAGGGACCCCGGTAGCGCGGATACACGTTGCTGGTGACCGACCAAACGGAAAACAGGTAGTCGTGCGATGCGGGGAGACGCAGGCGGCCCGTGGTCAACGTCGGCGTTCCGGCATCGCCGAACACGTAGCCGAGTAACGTGTGCGCCGCTGTGTCCACGACGTCCAGACTCACCGAACCGGACCCCTGCGGACCCAGCGTTTCCATCACGAGCACCACGTCTTGCCCGGCAGTTCCGTGAGCGAAGAATCTGTCCCCGTCGACGCTTGGGTCGATCGTTTCGCCCGCGACGGTGTCGCCGATCGCAAACCGGGCAGGCACCTTTTCCGGAGCGGTGTTGATCGCATAGACCATGAACCGGAAGTGTGCGCCGGTCCCCGCCGCGAACGTGCCCACCCTCAGCCGGTAGACCCCTCCCGTCGGGGTGAAAAAGTTGTCGCTCGAGTTGTCGTCGAGCCCCGGGCCACCCTGATTCGCGCTGACGCTCGCGATCGACGAGTGGTGTGCGGAGTCCACCACCGTGAGGAACACGCTCCCCTGGAGAGCTTCGAGAAACACGGCGTACTCGCCGTTCGAGCGCGCCACGAAGGAGTACCAGCGCGCCGAGTCGGCGGTCACTTCCTGCTCGATGACGCTACCGACCGGGACGCGCTCGCCTTCTCCGCGGGGCTCGAACGGGGAATCGCTGCAGGCGATCCCCGCCAGGAGCGAGGGGGCGGCGCTGACGATGAGCGCGAGCAGGGGACGGCGAGCGCGAGTCATGGCCCCACGTCAGCGAGCAAGACTCGTGCGCGGGCGCAACACCTCTTCAAACGGGTCTCCGTCTCACCACGCGATCCCGTAGTCCTCCCCGTGGTTCGAGGAGCCGCCCCAGAACGACCCGTGCTTCCAGTCGAAGAAGATGGCGTTGATGGGGCCCGAGGTGCGCACCCAGGGCGGCGTATCCGCCCGCAGAGTGAGCCGGCCGGGCTGCGACTCGTGGTCGCCGAACGAGTTCCGCATCTGGTAACTCGTGATGTTCGCCGCCTCGACCGCCTCCTGCACGGTCATCCCGAACTCGACCATGTCGAGAAAACACTGCAGCAGGTTCTGATCCTGCGTGTCGCCCCCCTGCACCGCGGACGCCAGGAACGGCTTCCCGTCCTTGAGCGCGAGGCTGGGCGTGAGCGTGACCCGCGGGCGCTTCCCCGGCGCGATCACGTTGAATGGATTGTCCAGAGAATCGACGACGAACTGCTGCGCCCGCTGGGTCACGCCGATCCCGGTGCGGCCCGCGATGACGGCGGGAATCCACCCCCCCGACGGCGTGATCGACACGACCCACCCCGAGGTATCCGCGGCCTCGATGGACGTCGTGCCGCGCGTGAACGCTTCGTCGAACGCCGCCAGCGCCGCTCCCTCGAGCTGCTGCTGCTCCGTCTGGCTCCCGCCGCCGGACGTCGTTGGAGTGCGCGCCGGCGGAGGCCAGCCGCGGAGCAAGTCGAGGTACGGGTTCGTCCCACCCTGGAAGGGATAGGGATCGCCCGGCTTGATCCCCGGATTGTTGCGGTCGGGATTGATGAGCCGCGCCCGCTGCCGCGCGTAGTCCTTCGAGAGCAAGCCCCGGATCGGCTCCTCCGGCGGGAAGGCGGGGTCGCCGTAATAGAAGTCGCGGTCCGCGAACGCAAGACTCATCGCCTGGTACACGGTGTGGATGTAGCGCGCGCTGTTGTAGCCCATCGCCTTGAGATCGAAGGTCTCGAAGGATGTTCAGCGCCTCGAGCATGGCGGGGCCCTGCGACCAGGGCTGTAGCTTGTAGACGTCGATCCCACGATACGTCGTCATGACGGGCTCTTCGATTTTCACTTTCCAGCTCGCCAGGTCCTGCAGCGTGATGAGCCCCCCTTCTTCCTGGAGTCCGCGGACGAATTCCTGCGCGATGTCGCCCTTGTAGAACCGGTCGTAGGCGGCCAGGATCGCCTCCCGCCGGCTCTTCCCCTGACGCAGCGCCTGCTGCTCGGCGTCGACGAGCTTCCGCAGGGTGGCCGCGAGGTCCGCCTGCCGGAAGATCTCTCCCGCCTCGGGCGCCTCGCGTGCCTCACCCGCGTGCGGCAGCATCACGGCGCGCGAGTAGCGCCATTGCTTGAGCCGGCCCTTGTTCCGCTCGATCGAGTTAGCGGTCTCTTCGTCGATCGCGTACCCATCGGCCATCCGGATCGCTGGCTCGAGCACGTCGCGCAGGCTCAGCTTCCCGTACTCGGCGAGCATCGTCATGAGGCCGCCCGGCGTGCCGGGGGTGATGGCGGCGAGCGGCCCGTACTCGGGCGGGAAGTGCATCCCTTTCGAGCGGTAGAAGGCCGGCGTGGCGCCGGTGGGCGCCGTGCCGAGGGCGTTGATCGCGATGACCTTTTTGGTCTGCGGGTTGTAGATCAGCGCCTGGGTTTCGCCCCCCCAGGAGAGCACGTCCCACATGGTGGTGACGGCGGCGAGCATGGCGCACGCCGCGTCGACGGGGTTGCCGCCCTTCTGGAACATCATGGCGCCCGCGGTGGCGGCGAGCGGCTTGCCGGTGATCGCGACCCAGTGGCGTCCGTGCAGTACGGGCTTCTGGGTGCGCTGGCCCACGAGCGCGACCGGCGAGAGGAGCAGAACGAGCGTGAGGAGACGGATGGGCATACGTGCTCCGACTGAGATCGAATTCGGGAACATATCGTTCCATCCTGCGGCTCGCCATCGTGCCGCACACTGGTGCCCGACCAGGGGCGCGCGCCCTTGCGACGCTTCGGCGTGCCGGTAGTATAGGCAGCCTCTTCTCTCTTGGGGGGCGCGGCATGCGATGCTCTTCGGTCCTGTGTAGTCTCGCTCTCACATTCGGAATCGTCGCGCCCGGTACGTTGACGGCCCAGGGCGGTTCCGTGGGCGGTACGGTGGTGAACCGGGCGACGGGCGCGCCGGTCTCCGACGTGCAGGTCACGGTGGCAGGGACGTCCTTGCGCACCTTCACCGACCTGAGGGGTCGCTTCCATTTCGACGACCTGACCGGGACGAGCGTCGTTCTAGAAGTCCGCCGCATCGGGTTCCGCGCCGTGACGGACACGGCGAACGTCGGCGACACGAACGTCCGCGTGGCGCTCGAGCAGAAGATGCTCGAGCTGTCGCAGGTGATCGTGACGGGCACCCCGACGGCCGTGGAGATTGGGAAGCTCGGCAACGCGGTGTCCCGGATCGACGCGGCAGGCATTACCCAAACGGCCCCGATCAGCGACGTGCAGAGCCTGCTGAACGGCCGGGCGGCCGGCGTGCTGATTCAGCCCGCGACCGGCGCCGTCGGTTCCGGATCGCGCATCCGGATCCGCGGAGCGTCCAGCTTCTCGCTGGGCAACGAGCCGCTGTTGTACGTCGATGGCATTCGCGTCAATTCCGACTTCGCGAGCGGGCCGCAGAACCAGGACTTCGGCTCGAGCTCGATCTCTCGCTTCAACGATTTCAATCCCGACGACATCGAGAGCGTCGAGATCGTGAAGGGTCCCGCCGCGACGACGCTATACGGCACCGAGGCGTCGAATGGCGTGATGCAGATCATCACCAAGACCGGTACACCCGGCCCCGCCCGCTGGGACTTCACGGTGCGGCAGGGGGTCAACTACCTGCGCAACCCCGATGGGCTGTTTCCGACCAACTACCAGGTGGACGGGACAGGGAACCTCCTGACGATCCACCTGCGGGATCTCGAAGCTCAGGTGGGAGACATCTTCCGTACGGGACACCTCGCGAACTACCACGCGAGCGTGAGCGGCGGGTCGAGCGACGTCCGCTACTACGTTGCCGCGGCGACCGAGCTACAAGGCGGAGCGGAGCCAAGCAACGACCTGCGACACACCAGCGCCCGCGCCAACCTCACGGTAACGCCGAGCGACAAGGTGACCCTCACGGCGAAGGTCGGGTACGTCGCGGGCCCGACGGACTTGAGCTGCGAGGCGGGGTGCGGCGGCCGCATGTTCACGACGGCCTACATGAACCCGCTGAACCTGGGAACCTTCCGGCTGGGCTTCCACAGCGGGCTCCCGTACGCCTACGATGAAGAGTATCGCTTCGCCCAGGACGTGGATCGCTATACGGCGAGCCTGCAGGTGCAGCATCACCCGGTGAAATGGCTCACGCATCGCCTCACGTTTGGAGTGGACCGGGTCCGCGAGGTCAACTCGCTGTATCAGCCGCTCATCGACTCGTTGCAACAGTTCTTCGGCTCGGACGCGCTCGGCTATATCGGGATCACTAATCGCGCCGTCGACTACACCACCTTCGACTACGCGGCGACCGCGGCGTTCGACCTGTCCCCCTCGCTCCGCTTGAGCTCGTCGGCCGGGCTGCAGTTCTACCATACGCTCACCGACACCGCCTTTGCGGACGGGCAGTTCTTTCCGGCGCCCGGGCTGTCCTCGATCGACGCCACCACCGGACCGCGCACTAATGCCGGGGGCCTCGAGGAGACCAAGAGAATCGGCGCCTACGGCCAGGAGCAAATCGCCTGGCGCGACCGCCTGTTCCTGGCCGCGGGGCTTCGTTCGGATGATCACAGCGCCTTCGGCGGGAATTTCGATCGCGTGTACTACCCGAAGGTGAGCGCCAGCTGGGTGATGAGCGATGAGGCGTTCTGGGATTTCCGATTCGTGAACCAGCTGCGCCTGCGCGCGGCGTATGGCGAGGCAGGTCGGGCACCGCCATACAACGCCGCCTTGCCCACCTACGGCACCGCGACCGGTCCGGGCGACCTGCCCGCAGTGACGCCCCAGAACAGCGGCAATCCGAACCTCGGGCCCGAGCGCGGCAAGGAGATCGAGCTGGGGTTCGACGCCGGGCTCTGGAACGACCGGCTGGGGCTCGAGTTTACCTACTACCGGAAGCGGACGACGGACGAGATCCTGCTGAAGAACAACGCTCCGTCGGGCGGCTCCCCGGGGCAGCAGTACATCAACGCCGGGGCGGTGCTGAACCACGGGCTCGAACTCCTGGTGCGCGGGAGCCCCTACACGAGCGGTCACGTGAGCGTGGACCTGACGTTCAACCTCGCCACCAACAGCAACAAGATCGAGAGTCTGCTACCGGGCGTCACGTCGGTATCGCCGGGGACCAACCTGCTGCACAAAGTCGGGTACCCGGTCGGCTCGTGGTTCGCGCGCCGCGTGGTGAGCGCGGACTTCGATGCCGTGGGGAACCCCATCAACGTGCTGTGCGACGACGGCGACGGTGGCAGCACCGCCTGCGCCGGCGCGCCGAGCGTGTTCCTTGGCCGCACGACACCGAAGGTCGAAGGCGGGTTCAGCCCGACGGTCACGATCTGGAATCGCCTGCAGCTGTCCGGGCTGTTCGACTTCAAGACCGGCTACAAGAAGCTCGACGGCAACACCCGCGTGCGCTGCACGATCTTCATCCGCTGCCTCGAGAATTTCCGACCACTCACATCCGACCCGATTCGCGTCGCGGAGGAAACCCTCGGCATTCCGGACTTCTACATCAACGACGCGAGCTTCCTCCGGTTCCGCGAGGTGTCGCTGTCGTACACTCTGCCGGATACCTGGGTCAGGGCCATCGGCGCGAGCCGCGCCCTGGTGTCTGTCGCGGGACGGAATCTCCACACCTGGACCGGGTACCCGGGCTTCGATCCCGAAGCGATGTTCCTCGGCGGGACGCGCGGCGGGAACTTCAGCGCGTGGGAGCAGGCCACCTTACCCCAGCTCGCTCAGTGGGCGTTCACCGTCAACGTGGGCTACTGAGGAGGAGCGACCGATGAAATACTCCACGATTGCTGTCCTCGGGCTGCTCACGGCGGCGGGCGCATGTGACCTGTTCAACAACGCCCTCGAGGTCCAGAGCCCGAGCGTCATCCCGGCGAACGGGCTCGAGGTGCCCTCGAACGCCCAACTGCTCACGGTCGGCGCGATCGCCGACTTCGAGTGTGCCGCCGGCGCGTACGCCGTGATGGCAGGCGAGATCACCGACGAGCTGATCGATGCCACCCAGACGGCGGATCGTTACCCCTACGAGCGCCGGAACATGGTGTCGAGCGACGCCCGATACGGCATTAACAGCTGCATCGGACTGGGCGTTTACACGCCGCTGCAAACGGCGCGCTTCTCTGCCGTGAACGTGCTCTCCCTCCTGCAAAGCTGGACCGACGCACAGGTGCCGGGGCGGGACACGTTGATCACTACGCTCCAGGCGTACCAGGGATATAGTCTGGTCCTCCTGGGTGAAGGCTTCTGCACGATGGTAGTCACCACACTAGACGCCAACCGGCAAAAAGTGTGGGGCGGCGAGATCCAGCGCGACAGCGTGTTCAAGCTGGCCGTCGCGTCGTTCAGCAACGCCATCACGGGGGCGACCGCCACCGGTCAGACGGCGGTCCTCAACATGGCGCTGGTCGGGCGGGCTCGAGCATATGCCGATCTCAGGCAGTTCGCGTCCGCGCGAACCGACGCCCAGGCGGTCCCCGCGGCCTTTACGAAGAACGTCACCGCCTCCGGCATCAGTACCCGGCGCAACAACCGGGTATGGCAGGAGAACAGCGCGACCAGCGACGCCACGACGCTCGACACGACCTACACGAAGATGGCCGATCCCCGCGTGCCGTTCACCGACAAGGGGAGGACCAGCGTGACGGGCTATCACCTGTACCAGCAGAACAAGTACACGACGTCGGCGAGCCCCATCCGGCTCGCCTCCGGCGACGAGGCCCGGCTCATCATCGCGGAAGCCAACATCGCCACCGGCGCCTTCGGGGCCGCCGACAGCATCATCAACAGTTTCCGGGCGCGTGGCGGCCAAGGCGCGATCACCAGCCCAGATTCGGCGACCGCGTCGGACTCGCTGTTCGACCAGCGCAAGCGGGAGTTCTTCCTCGAGGGGCAGCATCTTTTCGACCTGGTCCGGTTCAGCAGGACTCCGAATCCCCCAGCCGGTACGGTCTTCCTCGGAGGCGGAACGTACGCGTCACAAATGTGCCTGCCGCTGCCCGACGTGGAGAGGAACAACAACCCGAGTTTCTAGAAGGGCGCAGTACCGACACAGCGGGGCCCGGCAAAGCGCCGGGCCCTCTGCATTGTCAGTACTCATGTCATGATGCTGTGCGCTTGCTGTCACTCATCCAGCACGGCAAACGCCCGCACCGGAAAGCTCCCCATCCCCTCTACACGCGGCGGCACGGCGTAGAACCGGAATCCCGCGTCCGGTAGCTCCGCCAGGCCGCACAGGTGCTCGACAATGGGGATCCCCGCCGCGAGCAAGAGCGAGTGCGCCGGGCGTGCGCCGTCGGCCCCGTCGTCGATGTTGAGCGAGTCGATCCCGACCAGCGCGGCACCTGCGGCAACGAGATGCTCCGCCGCGGCGCGCGTTAGAAAAGGATGCCCCGTGCCGTACCGCTCGCTGCGCCAGTGCACGTCCCAGCCGGTGTGTACGAGCACCGCCTTGCCCTTCACCTCCCGCTTGCGGAACAGCCCCTCGTCGAGCGCCCGGCCGGCGCGCTCCGTTGCGCGAACCACGACGCCCTCGAGGTTCGCGACAGCCTGAAGCGGATAGTCAGAAATATCCTTGCCGCCGTCGTACCGATGGAACGGCGCGTCGATATAAGTCCCTGTATTGGCGAGCAGCTCGATCTTCCCGATCTGGAATGTCGTGCCGGGAGCGTAGCGCGTCTGGGACGCAGCGCGCGACAGCCAGTCGCTGATCACGGGCACGGGGAGCCCGGGGTAGGTGACCATCCCGTGCTCGATCGTATGGCTCACATCGATCAGACGGCCGGGCGACGAGGTCACGGGGCAGCCGGCGGGGGCGGC